>ERZ795042.155-NODE-155-length-61948-cov-20.747855_pt1 | contig 61948 bp, 51 predicted proteins | sample MGYA00375126_ERZ795042 | MGnify/ENA primary metagenome ERZ795042 (study PRJEB30171, sample SAMN05518105) | compost metagenome | isolation source: Feedstock adapted compost from Newby Island compost facility, Milpitas, CA | place: USA:Newby Island compost facility...
AGTACCGACGCGAGCTCGGCCACAAGCTCGTTCTGACGGTGTGGGAGACGATCCCTTTCATCGACGCTTACCGCAACATCCGCACCCGTCCCTACCGTCGGCGAGTGCTCGCGGAGACCGACCTGTTTCTGCCAACCACGGAACGCGCTCGCGCGGCGCTGCTGCTTGAAGGCGCGGAGCCCGAGCGGATCGAACTGTGCCCGCCAGGCATCGACGACGAGTTCTTGCGCGCGGGTGCTGGACCGTCGGCGGGCGAGGAGCCAGGCGGACACGATGACAAGCACCGAACAGCCGGGCGTGAAACCACGAGCGCCGGAGAGAGCGGGGGCCAGCACTTGATCCTCTCCGCCGGACGCCTGGTTTGGGAAAAGGGCCACCAGGACGTACTCCGTGCGGTCGCTGCAATTAAGCACGGGCTAGTGGAGCACCAGCTAGCCCAGCCGCCACGGGTCTTGGTGGTCGGCAGGGGGCCGGAGGAAAGGCGACTCAAGCGATACGCACGCGAGCTTGGGATCGGCGAGCTGGTCGAGGTTCGTCGAGAAGTGCCGTACGCCGAGATGCCCGCGCTCTACCGACGGGCGTCGTGTCTGGTGCTCGCGAGCTTGCCGATTTGGTCTTGGGAGGAGCAGTTCGGGATGGTCATGGCCGAAGCCGCGTGCGTCGGGCTTGCGATCGCTGCCGCGCGGTCAGGCGCGATCCCCGAAGTCGCACCGCGGGGGGCGCTGCTGTTCGATCCCGGCGACTGGCTGACGCTTGCGCAGCTGCTCGTGCAGGGACCGTTGTCGCGCGAACCGGGCGCCCGCGTCAGTTATCCGCGCGAGCAGGTGGATCGCTACTCGGGGCGCGCGTTCGCCGAACGCCTCGATCGCGCCTACCAGCGAGCACTCGGGGGCTTCCTGGGCAGCAGCGCCGCTCGATCGAACCGCGCCGAACCAGAACTTGAACGGACCCGATGCGGGTCCTGCTGACCATTCACCATCATCTCGATCGAGACAGCGGAGCGCCGGGAGCGACGCTTTCGCTCGCCAAGGGCCTCAAACAGCTCGGGGCCGAAGTCACGATCTTTTCGTTCGACGACCTCCCGCGGCGCCTGCCTGCGCTTGCCAAAGAGGCGTTGTTTCCCGAGTTCGTGGCACGCGAGTTGTGGCGCTCCGCGCACCGCTACGACGTAGTCGACGCCTCGACGGGTGATGCCTGGCTTTGGGCGCTCGGGCGCAGACGCTCGCCGACACTCGTGACGAGATCGCACGGCCTCGAGCACGTCGGCTGGCAGGCGGAAACCGCCCTCCCGGGAGCCGAAGCACCGCGCCTGCACCTGCGCACACGCCTCTATCACGGGTGGTGGCGGCTGTGGGAAGTCGAGCTGTCGCTGGCTTTGGCGGACGCCTGCGTGTTCTTGAACTCGGGCGACCGCGAGTGGGCCAGCGAGCGCTTCGGCATCGAGCGTACGCGTTGCTTTGTGGTCGGAAACGGTCTGCGAGACGAACTGCTGGCGGCCGCCGAGACCGTCGAAACCGGCGACCACGTGGCGATCGTGGGCAGCTGGAATCCACGCAAGGGTTGCCTGACTGCGGCCACGGCGATGTCCAAGATCGCGGCGCACAACCCGCGCGCCCGCTTTCGCTTGTTGGGGACGGTGGCCGACGAGCGGCAGGTGCTGAGCTCACTCGACCCCCAGCTGCGACCGCGAGTGACGGTGATCCCGCGCTACCAGAACGCCGAACTACCACGGCTGCTTGCGGGCTGCGGGGTGATCGTCGCACCGTCGCTAGCTGAGGGATTCAACATCGCCCTGCGCGAGGCAGCTGCCTGCGGCCTGGCACCGGTCGCCAGCGACATTCCCGCGCATCGTGACTTCGTTGAGCACGGCAACAACGGTTTGCTGTTTCCCGTAGGAGACGCCGAGGCGCTGGCTCGACAGGTACTGCGCGCGCTCGACGACCCGGAGCTCAGGAGGAGACTCGCAGAGCAAGCGGCGCGGGCGGCTCGAGCGCTCCGTTGGCGAGCAATCGCGGAGAAAAACGCGCGCATCTACGAGCGCGCCGCCGCATTAGGACGGCCCCGTAAAGCGAAGATGCTTGCGACCCTCGTAAGGCGGCCCTCGTAAGGTTGCGCGCACGTGACCGAGGAGCGCGAACAGACGCCAGACACACCGAAGGTCAGCGTGGTGGTGCCGACGCGTGATCGGCACGCCTCGCTTGTGCGCACACTGGCGGCCCTCGAGCGTCAGGAGGGCGCACCTAGCTTCGAGGTAATCGTCGTCGACGATGCCAGTCAGCCGCCGGTCGAGTCGGCGCAACTGCCGCGCCCGCCTCGGCTACGCGTCATCCGCGGGAGTGGTCAAGGGCAGGGCTCCGCACGCAACCTCGGCCTCGCGGCGGCGCGGGGGGAGATCGTGTTGTTTACCGACGACGACACGATCCCCGCGCCGCAGTGGATCGCCGCCGCTTACGGGCGCCTCCGCAAGGATCCGTCGGCGGTCGGCGTGGAGGGTCCGGTGCGCTCCGCTCCATTCGACGCTCTATCCGAGCACAGCGTGCTGGTCGAGCGACCGGGGGCTCACGTCACCTGCAACATCGGCTTTCGCCGCTCGCTGCTCGACCGTGTCGGCGGCTTCGACCAAAGCTTCTTTGCGCACTGCGGGTACTGCCACTGCGAAGACCTCGACCTCGCCTTCTCGGTAGCCCGCTTCGGACCGATCGTCTTCGAGCCGGAGATGGTCGTCGAACATCCGCCACGCCCGATGCGCTACCGGGAGCGCATTCGGCGGGCTCGCGGGGCACGCGCCGAGGCGATCCTCTTCGCTCGCCACCCCGAGCGCTTCGGCCGCGCACGACACCTTCCGCCGCGGCTCTTCGCCCTGGTATCAGCGTGCCACCACTGGCTCGAGACGCTGCGCCGCGGCGACCGTGCGGGCAAGCGCCCGATTAGGTGGCTTCTGCGCTATGCGCTCACGGCCCCGGCAGCTCTCGCCGTCGCCGCCTGGTCGCTCGTCCGCTGGCCCCAAAGACCGCGGCTCGCGAAGCGCGGCGGGGGGCCGGAGCGCCTCACCGAGCTCCCGGTAACCGGCTCCCCGGCCACAGCGCGTCGGTGACCTCGCGCGGCAGAAGCCGCAAGCGCCACGCCACGAGCAGAAAGGACGCGCTGGCGAGGAACGCCGCCGCGACCTCGGCGATGGGCAGGAGGTGGCCGACCGCAAAGCAGGCAGCTGCGATCGCTAGTGCCTTGGCGACGGGGCGCAGATCCGGCGCCGTCGATGAGTCAGCGCGCACCAAGAAGAACAGCAACGAGCCCGCCAGCGCGAGTTCTCCGACCACGGCCGCGAGCGCCGCGCCGGTCGCACCCAGCACCATGACGAGCGGCACCCCCAGGGCGGCAACCGTCGCTAGACCGACCAGGTTCACCGTGATCAGCGCTCGCTGCTGCCGGATCGACACGAGCGCTAATGCCCACGCCTGCGTCACGAACGCACCAACTAACCCGAACACGTGGATCGATAGCACTGGGGCCGCGCCTTCGTAGCGACTCCCCCCTAACAGCTCGATAGCCGGTCGCGCTGCGATCGATACCGCGATCGCCAAGGCCAAGCCAGCTACGAACGCTGCCTCCGTGGACCGCTGCACGGCGTACGCCAAACGTTCCCGGTCGTAAGCCCCGGCGTGCGCCAGCACCGGAAAGGCCGCGCCGACCATGAGCTGGGGAACGCCGACCAGCACTTCGACCACGCGATAGGAAGTCGCAAACAAGCCGGTCGCTTGAGCACTCGCAAGGACCGACATGAGGATCACCAGCGCCCGCATGTAGGCGACGTTGACGACGCTCGACGCGGCGACCGGGAGCGCCTCCGCGAGCAGGCGTCGCCATTCCCGAGGAGCGAAGCGTGGTCGCAGCGCACGCGCGGAGCCGATCAGCAACACGGCCACAAGGACGCTCACGGCCCCCGCTGCGATGTGGTTCAGGAAGAAGGCAGCGAAGGGCGCACCGATCGCTACCAGGCAGGCGATCCCGATCGCGATCGCTGCTTGCCTTGTTAGCTCGACAGCAGTGGCGCTGGCGAAGCGCAGCTGGGTGGTGAGCGGTACGACCAGTGACCCGGCGACCACAGCGAGCACCGTCCCCGCGCCGGCGAGTGCGATGCCTTCGAGCATCGGGCGCTCGTAACCCACGGCGAGACCGAACAGCAGCGCCAGCAGCACGCCGATCGGCGTGATCACGAGCCGCAGCGCGACCAGGTCGGCAAGCAGCGCCCGCCGGGCGCGCTCGGTCGGAGCGGTGGCGTACTCGCGCTGACCGATCAAGGTGAGGCCGGCGTCAGCCAGGCCACCGACGATCGCAACGACCGACATCACGGTGACGTAGCGACCGAAATCGGCGACCGACAGGTATCGGAGCAGCAGCACCGACGCGGCGGCCGTCAAGACGGCGCCGGCGGCGTAGCCCAGGGACCTGACCAGCCCGCCACGGATTACGCGGCCGCCGGCCTCGCGTGACTCGAGCGCGGCGCCCGGCTGCGAGCGCGCGTCGGCGCCGCTCATGAAGCTCGGTGGCCGCCGGTGCGCTTGGCGAGGAGATCCACGAAAGGCCGATCGAAGCGCGCCCGCTCGACCGGAACTAGCGTGCGTGAGCGTTCGTCGATCGCCTGAGCCTGAAAGTCGAGCTCGGCAAGCGCGGCCAGCAGGTCGTCAGGAGAAAAACCGGCTCGTTGCAGAGTGCCGGGGTTTAGTTCGCAAAAGAGGGTGATGTCGGGGCTTGCCGCGATGATGCCCTGGGATCCCTGAAGGGCCGCGACCTCCGCCCCCTCCACATCAAGCTTCATTACGTGGATCGGCGGCGCCTCGACGAGCAGCTCGTCGAGCGGCACGCAGTCAACCTCCACTTCTCTCTCGCAACCATCCTCGGTGCTGAAGAGGTTGCTTAGGAATCCCTCCTCGTTGACGTGGAGAGTGGCTTTCTGACGCTGATTCGAAACCGCCACGTCGAGCACCGTCACCCGCTCCGCGAGGCCGTTCAGTGCGAGGTTTCCCTGGAGAAGAGCGCGGGTCTGCGGATTCGGCTCGACCGCAATGACACGTCCGCTAGGCCCAACCGCGCGCGCAGCAAGCAACGTGAAAAGCCCGATGTGGGCGCCCACGTCGACGACCGTCCCGCCCTCAGGGATCGACTCGACGAACAGGTCGAGCAGGTAATCCTCGGCCCCGCCTTTGATCGTGCGGATGTAGTGAGCGTGTGAGGCAAACGGGGCGCGCAAGCGCAGGCCCCGCACCTCCTCCTCCATCGTTCCGAGCGCGCGCAGCGCATACGGACGCACGGCGTCGATCGCCCTACCGAAACCCAACCGCCGAGCGAGGGCAGCGACCTGCTCGGCACGTTCCAGGCTTGTCAGGCGGCGTGGCATGAAGCTTCTGACGACCGGTGACCAGCGCCCGCGCTCGGCGCTGATCAGCGCAGGCGGCGCGGGCAGCAGCCCCGCATCGTAGTGGTGGTTAAAGGTCCTCGTAATAGCGTCGCGGCGTATGTTGAGGCGACAAGATCCCTTGGTCGTAATCGGCGCCGGGATCGTCGGGCTGGCGACCGCCCGCGAGCTGCAACAGCGTCTGCCACGCCAGCGCGTGATCGTGCTGGAGCGTGGATCCGAGCCGGCACTCGGCCAAACGGCCCGCAACAGCGGTGTCGTTCACGCCGGCATCTACTATCGGCCGGGCTCACTCAAGGCACGGCTATGTGTGGAAGGCGGGCGGCTGCTTGCCGCCCACTGCGAGCGCCTCGACCTGCCGTTCGAACGCTGCGGCAAGGTGATCGTCGCGCGCGACGAGCGTGAGCGGCCGCGACTCGAGGAGCTTTTGCGGCGAGCGCGGGCTAACGGTGTGCGCGGCGTCGAGATCGTCGACCGCCAGCGACTCGCAGCCATCGAACCGCACTGCGTCGGCGTCGCGGCGCTGTGGTCGCCGATGACCGCGGTCACCGACTTCCGCGCGGTCGCCCACTCGCTTGCCGACGAGCTGCGCCAACTTGGCGGCGAACTGCGGACGCGGGCGCAGGTCGAGGCGATCGGACGGGGTCCGACCGGTGCCACCGGCAACTCCCGCCTGACCGTCGCCCTAGCCAACGGCGAACGGTTCACAGCGAGCTTCGTAGTCGCCTGCGCCGGTGCCGATGCCGACCGCCTGGCGGCCGCCGCTGGACTCGCTCCGCAAGTTCGAATCGTGCCCTTTCGGGGCTCATACCGGACGATCAAGGCCCCCAGCTCGCAGCTCGTGCGGGCGCTGATCTACCCGGTACCGGACCCCGAACTCCCGTTCCTGGGGGCGCACCTCTCGCGGCACGTCGACGGCGTCGTGACGCTCGGACCAACCGCGCTGCCCTGGCCGCTGCGCGGGCTGCCGAGCGGCACCGGAGTCTCCGCCCGCCGTGCGCGGGTTCTCAAGCACCTCATCCACTCCGCCCGGTGGCCCGGCACGCACCGGGCGCTCTGGCGCTACCGCCGCGCCGGCGTGCGCGAGCTCAGCCGCTGGCTTTGGCCGCGCCTGCTCGTCGCCGATGCGCGCAGCTACGTACCGGCACTCGACCCGCGTGATTTCGCTCCCGGCCCCTCCGGTATCCGCGCGCAAGCGGTCGCTCGTGACGGCACCCTCGTCGACGACTTCCTGGTCTCCGAAGGCCCCCGGATGCTCCATGTCCTCAACGCGCCGTCGCCTGCCGCCACCTCGGCGTTGGCCCTCGCGCGACTCATCGCGGATCGGGTCGAGGCGCGCCTTCGCTGACCGATCGCCGATCGGTTCCAGGCGTGTCTTCGCTGACCGGCAAACGCCTCAAAAGCGACCGCGCGAAGGCTCGCTCGGCAGGCTTGAGCGCCGTCACGAACGCCACGAACCAGCCCACCAACAGCGCGACCGGGAGCACCAGCAGCGCCGGCCACGCAGCCTCCCCGGCGACCGCCAAACCCGCCCAAGCCGCGGCCAGCGCGAGGGCCGTTGCCAACCATCCGGGAACCGCCGCCGACAGGAGCTCGCGCACCGTGAGGTCGAGGGCTTGCCGGAGTCGCCAAACAAGCCAAAGTGCCTGCAGCCCTGCGGGTACAGCAAAGGCGAGCGCGGCACCCGCTACGCCCAGCGGCGGTATCGCAACCAGCGCAAGCAAAACGTTGGCCGCCAGAGCGGATGCTGCTGTCCGGGCGACGACGGCAGTCCGACCGAGCGCGACCAGGATCGCACCGGCGATCGCGCCGGCACCCTGCAGGAGCCAGTAGCTGCACAACAGTCGCAGTCCGCTGGCACCCGCAACGTAGCGCTGGCCGAGCCACACCTCGAGCAGCACCGCTGCGCCCGCAGCGACCACCGCCGCCGCCGGTGCCGTTAGCAGCAACGCGTAGCGGATCCCCCGCTGCGCGAGCTCGCGCAGGCCAGCAACGTCGCCGCTCGCATGCAGCCGCGCCGCGGTTGGCAAGACCGTCGTGACCAGCGCCGCGCTCAGCGCCCGCAACACGTTGTGGGCCCGCAACGGTCCCTCGAACAAACCCACCAGTCTCGCCGACCCGAGCGCCCCGAGCAGCCCGCGGTCGGCGGTGTAAGCCACCGCGTTGGCAATCTCAGCGCCCGACAAGCCGGCGCCCGCAGCCAACAGCGATCCGACGGTTGCGCGCTCCGGCCGCGCCGCCGAGCGAGCGACGAAGCCGCCCGCCAGCGGTCGTGCGGCAAGCGCAGTCAAGCCGACCGCCGGCGGCAGCGTCCCAGCAGCACCGATCAGCACCCAGAGCGGCGCCGCCGTAAGCGCCAACGCGCAGACGAGCGCCGCGTACGCGACGATCCCCGCGACCTCGCAGACGGCGAGGGCGACGAAGCGGCCGCGCGCCCGCAACACATCGCGAAAAATCGTGAGCGGCCAGCCGATCGCGGTAACCGTGGCAAGCAACAAAGCGCCGCCCTGCGTGTCGCGCGCAAGCTGACCCTCGAGCCCCAAGACGAAGCTCACCGCCGGCCCACAAATCGCCAACGCCAGGGCAGCGACCAGTCCGCCACCGGTGTAGAGCACCAGCGCACTGGCGAAAACCACGGAACGGCGCTCCCGCTGACCCGCCCCGAGGCTCGCCGCTAACTCACGCACGGCAGCCGCCGCGGCCGCGTTCTGCACCACCAGCAGATAGCCCGCCAACGACGAGAGCAGCCCGAAAACACCGAATTCGCGCAGCGACAGACGCCGCCCGACGACAGTCGTCACGATCAACATCGCGAGCAGACCTGCCGCCTGCGAGCCCTGCTGCGCGATCGTGCCGAGTGCGAGCCGCCGTCCCCGCAGCGGCCGTCGCTCCGGGCCGCGGAGGTTCGTCAGGTCGCTCACCGGCCGCGCGACCTTACACTGCGGAAGACCGCGACGCTGGAATCGAAGCGGTGTTTAAGCAAAAAGGGTGCGAACCGCCCCCTGGCACCCGCTCATGGAGACATCCACGACCGCATCTTCACCATCGGCCACCGAGACCGCGTCAGTCGACGGGCGGGTGGCGCGCTGCCGAATCCTCGGCGTGCCAATAGCGCTGGTCGACTACGAGCGCGCGATGGACATCATGGACCACCTCATTGACACGCGGCAGCGGGGCTACGTTTGCGCAGCCGCGGTCCACGCCGTGGTCGCAGCCGATAGCGATCCCGAGCTCGCAGCGGCACTCGACCGCGCGACCCTGGTGGTGCCCGATGGCATGCCACTGGTGTGGGCGGCGCGGGCACTCGGTCACCAACTCGCAGGGCGCGTCTACGGGCCCGAGCTGATGGCCCGCTACCTCGCCCGCTGCGCACGCGATCGCCGCCGCATCTGGCTCTACGGTGGTCACGACGAACAGTGGCTGGAGCGGCTCGAAAGCCAACTGCGCAAGCGGCATCCCGAGCTTGAGATCGCTGGCTCGTGGTCGCCACCTCACCGCCCCCTAACAGCCACCGAGGAGCGTGAGCTGGCGGCTCGCATCAACCACGACCAGCCGGACGTCGTGTGGGTGGGTATCGGCGCCCCTAAGCAGGAGAAGTGGATGGCGCGCATGCGCGACCGCCTCGAAGCTCCCGTACTCTGCGGCGTCGGCGCGGCCTTCGACTTTCACGCCGGGCGCATCTCGCAGGCGCCGCGCTGGATGCAGGAGACGGGCCTCGAATGGCTTTGGCGCGCGCTGCAGGAGCCGGTGCGGCTGGTGCCGCGCTACCTCGCGACCAACCCGCGTTTCATCTGGCGCGCGTTGCGCCAGGTGCTGCGCGAGCGGCGTGGCCGTTAGCTGCCGCCGGCAGCCGGCGTAAAGTTCGGTACGTGGGCGCGCGCGTCGCGGTAGTGGGTCTCGGACGGGTAGGGCTGCCGCTGGCGCTGTCGTTCGCCGACCGCGGCCTCGACGTCATCGGCATCGACCGCGACCCACAGATCCTGGCGGCGGTACGCGCCGGGCGCATGCCATTCCGGGAGCGCGGCACGCAAGCTTTGCTCGAGCGTGTCCACGCCAGCGGACGGCTGACGGTTGTTGACAGCGTAGTCGCGGCAGCAAACGCCGACGACATCGTGCTCACGCTAGGCACACCGGCGCACGAGCACATCGAGATCGACGTCGGCCAGATCCGCAGCGCGCTCGACGACCTCTCGCCGGTCTTGCGTCCCGGGCACGCGCTGCTGCTGCGCTCGACGGTCGCACCCGGTACGACGGAGTGGGTCGCCGGCTACGTCGAACAGCGGCGCGGACTGCGCGCCGGCGAGGACTTTTTCGTCGCCCACGTTCCCGAGCGGATCGCGCAGAACCGCTTCCTCGAAGAGATCGAAACGCTGCCGTGCATCGTCGGGGCGAGCGACGAGCGCTCGGCCGAGCGCGCTGCGCGGCTGTTCTCGGTGTTCGGCTGCGAGATCCGCCGCACGACACCGGTGCAAGCCGAGCTCGCCAAGATCTGGACGAACATCCTCCGCTACACCCAGTTCTCGCTGCCCAACCTGCTGATGATGGAGTGCGAGCAGTACGGGGCGAACGTGTTCGAGGTCATCGACCTGGTCAACCGCGACTATCCGCGCGGGGGCATCGCCGCCCCGGGGCTCACAGCCGGCACGTGTCTGCGCAAGGACTTCGCGTTCTCCGAGGAGCGCTCGCCCGCTCCCGGCATGTTGCTGGCGGTGTCGCGCGTCCACGAAACCGTTCCGCGCTTTCTGGTCGACGGACTCAAGCGCCGTCTCGGCGGGACTTTGCGCGACCGCAAGGTGGCGGTGCTCGGTCTCACGTTCAAACGCGATTGCGACGACACCCGCGACTCCCTCAGCTACAAGCTGATCCGCCTGCTCGAGCGCGAGCTGGCGATCGTCGGTCGCCACGATCCCTACGTGCCGCGCGAGTCCGAGCCGCTCGACGAGGTGCTGGCGGGAGCGCAAGCGGTGGTCGTCGCCACCAACCACAGCGTCTACGACGGCATCGCTGCCCGCCTCGAACCGGGAACGCTGGTCGCCGATCCCTGGAACTGCGCCGGCACCGGCGCGGTGTTCGCACGCGTCGGGGCACCGCCGCCTGCGACCGCTGCACGTTTCGCGAACTCGTCGGCGACGGCCGGCGCGGTCGTCGCGGACGGAGGCGAGCGGAGCGGCGCGTGAGCACGGTCCTCGTTACTGGTGCCGCCGGCACGATCGGGCGGGCGGTGGTGCGGCGTTTGCTCGCGGAGCCGGCTGTCGAGCGCGTGCGCGTCGCCGACCAAGCGACACCGCCCGCCTGGATGGCCGAAGCGTGCGAGGTCGTCGTCGGCGACCTGCGCGACAGCGACGTCGCGCGTCGCGCCGTTCGCGGGCAGACACACGTCGTCCACCTCGCCGCGATCGTCGGCGGTATCGCCAACTTCCACCGCTGTCCCCAGACCCTTTTGGCCGCCAACACAGCGCTACTCAACGCCGTCTTCGACGCCGCGATCGCCGAGCGGGTGGAACGCCTCGTCTACGTCTCGTCCTCGATGGTGTTCGAACGCGCCACCCGCTTCCCCACGCCCGAAGAGCACATCGACGAGTGCCCGCCGCCACGGTCCGCCTACGGCTTCTCGAAACTCGCCGGCGAGGTGATGTGCCGCGCCGCCCACGCCGAGCACGGGCTCGAATACGCGATCTGCCGACCGTTCAACGCCTACGGCCCGGGCGAGATGCCGGCGTCCGAACCGGGAATCGCGCACGTCGTTCCCGATCTGCTGCACAAGGCTCTGCGCTGCCAGCGGCCGCTCGAGATCTTCGGGTCCGGTCGCCAGACGCGCACGCTCACGCACGTCGACGACATCGCCGAGGGCATCGCCCGCTGCTGCTTCCATCCAGCTGCCGCTTGCGAGGACTTCAACATCTCGGCCGCCGAGGAGCTGACCGTTGCCGAGATCGCCGAGCTCTGCTGGCAGGCGTGCGGCAACGATCCGGCCGAGTTCGAGCTGCGCAGCGTGCCGTCGTTCGAGGTGGACGTGCAGCGCCGTTGGCCGAGCGTCGAGAAGGCGCGCCGGCTGCTCGACTTCGAAGCCCGCGTACCGCTGCGCGAGGGCATCGCCCGGACGGCCGAGTGGCTGCGGCGCGAGCTCGAGCCAGAACGCGCGAGCAGCTACGGCGCGAACTCGCCGTAGAGCGCGCGAATGTCGTCGATGTAGCGCTCGCGGGCGAAGTGCTCGCGCGCGCGGGCGAGGTTGCGCTCGCCCTCGGCCCGGCGCCGGGCAGGGTCGCCCCACAGCAGCGCCATCCGCTCGGCGAGCTCGTCGACCGCTCCCGGTTGCACGCACGAGTTGTCGCCCACCAGCTCCGGCAGGGCACCCGCACGCGCCGCGACGACGGGCAGCCCGGCAGCGAGCGCCTCGAGCGCGGCATAGCCGGCGAATTCGGGCACGAGCGACGGCACCAACACGAACGCCGCCTCGGCTCGCAGCCGGCGTAGCTCGTCGGCGCTCGCCCAACCGCTGAAGCGCACGTCGGCGGCGAGCTCTCGCGCCAACGCAGCGAGCCGCGCCCGCTCGGGGCCAGCGCCGGCGATGACGAGCGGCACACGCGCAGCGCTCGCGGCACGGAGCGCCCACTCGACTCCCTTCTCGGGAACGAGACGAGCGGCCACCAGCGCGTAGCGCCCGGTGTCGGCGCACGACGACGAAGCGAAGGCGTCGGGCGGCAGGTAGTGCGGCACGACCCGGACGCGCTCTTGCGGAACACCGATCGCGCGCACCCGCGCGAGCGCGTAGGCGCTCGGCACGACGAAGCGGTCGACCGCCGCCAGCGTGCGCCGAAAATGCCGCGCTAGCGCCGCCGCGTACACAACCGACTCGGGCAGCGAGCGCCGGCAGTCGTGAAGCACGGCGGGAAGCGTGAACCGCCCCCGGCACTGCTGGCAGACGCGGCCGTTGCGCCAGGCGATACCGATGGAGCAGGAGAGCCGCAGATTGTGGAGCTGCAGCACCGTGCGCGCCCCGAGCCTGCGTGCAGACTCGAGCAGCCGCGGCCCGAGCGCCGGCAAGAGGTTGTGCGCGTGCACCACGAGTTGCCTCCCGCGCCCGGCTTGTGCCGCTGCCGCCGCGACCGCTGACGCCAGCCCGCGCTCGCCGCCCGCGAGCAGCGCGCGGGCTGCGGCGCTGCGCGCGAGCGCTGCCGAGTCACGCTCGAGCAGCGCACACCGCACTCCGGCGGCACGCAAGGCAGCGAGCTGCAAGGCCACGCACCGCTCCTCGCCGCCCACCTGGCGGTAGCGGTTGTGGGCCACGATCACGGTGAGGGCATCCACCGCTGGCTACCCTACGCACGCCCATGCCGACGCCCGCGGTGTCCGTTGCGATCCCGACCCGCGACCGGCCGGCGGAGCTCGAGCGTGCGCTCGCATCGCTCGCCGCAGCCGCCGAGCACGAGTCCGCCGAGCTGATCGTCGTCGACGACGGTTCGAGGAGCAAGGCTGTCGCCGACTTGGCGCACGCCTACGGGGTGCGCTATGTGCGCCACGAGCCAGCGACGACACTCAACGCAGCGCGCAACCGTGCGCTCGAGGAAGCGCGCGCCGACCTCGTGGCCTTCGTCGACGACGACGTGATCGTGCCGCCCGACTGGTTGCGCGAACTGGTGGGCGGCGCCGCCCGCTACCCCGACGCCGACGCCTTCGCCGGCCGCATCGTGGCGCGCATCGCCGGGCTCGCGGGGCGCGGCTGCGGGCGCCACGGCGCGCCGATAACCGAGCTCGACCTGGGAGAGTCCGACCGCGAGATCGAGTGCGCCTGGGGCGCGTGCATGGCTCTCCGCCGGCGCGCACTCGAGCGCGCTGGTCTCTTCGACCCGGCGATACCGAGCGACGACGGCGACGAGAGCGAGTGGTTCGAGCGTCTGCGCGCTGCCGGAGGGCGCGTCGTCTACCTTGGCGGGTGGCGTCTCGAGCACGTGCGCTGCGGTCCATCGGCGCGCTTCGTCGCCCTCGCACGGTCGAGCTACCGCCGCGGCCGCGGCGCGCGGCGCAGCGACCGCCGACGCGGCAGCGAGCCGCCCCTGCGGAGCGAGCTGCGGACGCTTGCCGGCTGCCTGTGGCACGTCTTGCGCCGCCGCTGCCCGCAGGGCGTGTTCCTCGCCGCGCACTCGTTCGGACGCCTCGTCGAGGCGTCCCGGCACGCGGGAACGCGATGACCACACCCGCGACGCCTGGTACCGCCAGCGAGCCGGCAAGCGCAAGCGGCACACGCCCGCGTCGCGAGGACGTGCTGTCGGGACGTACCGGCTACGTCGGTCGGCGCCGGCCGCTGTTGCGCCTGGTCGACCGGGGTCTCGATCTGGCGAGCGGGCTGCTCGGCCAGCGGCGCCAGCTCGACCGTCTCGCGGCGCTGCTCCCCCGCCAGCGGGTCTTGGCGCTGGCGATCTACAGCGACGAGCGCGCCGCGGTCCTCGAGCAGGCAGTCAGCGAGCTGGCCGCCACGCGCCACTCCCTGACCGTGCGACTCGCCGCGACCGGCGCGGGGTCGCCAGCGTTGGCGCGGCTCACGGTTGTCCGCGGAGCGCGCGGCGGCAAGTTCGAGAACGTCAACCGCCTGCTCGACGAGAGCCCCTCGTGGGGAGAGTTCGACTGGATCGTCGTTCTCGACGACGACGTTGCGTTGCCGCCACGCTTCCTCGATCGCCTCGTCGCCGCCTGCGTCGGTCTGCGCTTCGATCTCGCCCAGCCCGCGCTGTCGCGATCGAGCCACGGCGCCTGGCCGGTGACGCGCCGGCGGCTGCCGCTCGCGCGCACGACGCGGTTCGTCGAGATCGGCCCGGTCACGGTGTTTTCGCGGCGGGCAGCGGGAGCGCTGATGCCGTTCCCCGCGCTCCGCTACGGCTGGGGGCTCGAGCTCCACTGGTCGGCGCTCGCCGCCCGCCACCACTTGCGGCTCGGGGTCGTCGACGCGCTGCCCGTAAGCCACGAGCTGGCGCCGGTAGCGAAGAGCTACCCGGCCGAGCGGGCGATAGCCGAAGCGCTCGATTTCCTGGCCGAGCGCCCTTTCGTGCCTTCACGCCGTGCCGCGGTGACACTGGCGCGCCACTTCCGCCTGCCGCGCCCCGAAGCTGTGAAGCGAGCTGCAGCTCTGCGATGAGCGAGCGTCACGAGCAGGGCGCGCGCCCGCTGCGAGCGGTGGTCGTCGCCGAGTGGTACCCCTCGCCAGGCGATCCCGTGCACGGCGTCTGGGCACACCGCCAGGCGCTCGCCACCCACAGCTGCGGTGTCGAGGTGCGGGTGCTCGCGCTGCGCCGACCGGTCCCCCCGCTCGCGACCCTCGCGGCACTCGCGGCGCGCCCGCCGGATCCGCGTCCGCTGGTGCGCTGGCTCGGCTCGGCAGCGGCGACCTTTCGACCGTTCGAGCTCGACGGGCTGACCGTCGAGCCGGTGCCGCTACTCGCCCCGCCGCGGCCGTGGAGCTACGGAAGCTGGGGGCTCTGGGCGGCAACGACGCTCGCGCGCGCCCTCGCCCGGCTACGTGCGCGCTGGCCGTTCGACCTCGTGCACGCTCACAACATCGTCCCCACGGCCGACGCAGTCGCGCGCACAGCGTGTTGGCGCACCGGTGTGCCGCTCGTCGCCTCGACGCACGGGCCCGACATAATCACGGTCCCCGAGCGCAGCGCTTTCGCGCGCAGGGCGCTCGCCCGGGCGCTCGCGCGCGCCGATCTCGTGCTCGCCAACAGCACCTGGGCGGAGCGCCGCTGCCACGAGCTGGCGACGGCACCGCCGCGGACGCGCGTCGTCCATCTCGGCGCCGACGTGCCGCCGCTCGCCGCCCTGCCGCCCAAGCGTGCGCGGCCGACGCTCGTCACCGTCGCCCACCTGCAGGGGCGCAAGCGGCACGCGCTTGTTTTGCGCGCCCTCCGCCTGCTCGCTGGCCGCTTGGACCCCGACTACTTGGTGATCGGCGACGGCGAGGAGCGGGCCCACCTCGAGCGACTTGCGCGCGACCTCGGCCTTGCCGAGCGCGTGCGGTTCCTCGGCCAGCTGCCGCACGAAGCGGCCTGGCGCGAGGCGTGGCGCTGCCACGCCTTCGTCATGCCGAGCGTCGAGGAGCCCTTCGGCGTCGCCTACACCGAAGCGATGGCGGGCGGGCTGCCAGCGATCGCTACACGCGGCGAAGGCGGGCCCGAGGACATCGCCCGCGCGGGCGGCGGGATGGTGCTCGTCGAGCGTGACGACGTGCGGGCGCTGGCGGAGGCGATAGTGCGCGTGCTCAGCCCCGAGCGAGCTGAGCTCGGGCGCGCGGCGCGCGCAACTGTTGAGCGCCACTTCACCTGGCAGCGGTGCGGCCGGGCGACGGCGGACGCCTACCGCGAGCTCGTCGCAGCGCGGACACGGCGGCCGGGCCCGAGGTACACGCCCCGCGCGCCCCTCGAGCGGCGGCAGAGCAATCCCGCGGGAAGCGAGAGGGGATAGACGGCGATGCGGAGCTCGCGAGCGCGCGACTCTCTGGCAGCGGCGCAGTCGAGGGCGCTCGGCGGCCGACACGACCGCGCGAGCGTCGATCTACTCGTCGTCTCGCTCGGCACGACGCCCGGATTGCGCGCGTCCGACCACCGGATGGTGCGCGCCATCGCCGAAAGCGGGCGGACGGTCGCCGCCGTACGGGTGCGGGTGGGTGCGCTCGCCGCCTTGCGTCGCTTCTACCCGGTCACCGACCTGATCGAAGCGGCCGCCGCGCGCCGCGCGCTGCTCGCCGCGCTCCGACACTGGCGGCCGCGCGCGGTCGTCTTCTCGACCACCACCGCGGCGCTGTGCGCGCCCCCTCTCGGCCGTCCCTACGCGATCTGGTTCGACTCGCCTGCCCGTCTCAACCGGCCGGGACGGCGCAACGCCCTCCAGCACGCGCTCGAACGGCGCCGCTTCGCCGCCGCGCGACTCTTGCTGCCGGCCTCGCGGGCCGCGCTCGCGGCGGTCGCCGACGCGCCCGCACCGGCCGAGCTTCTGCCGCTACCGCTCGAACTGCCCGCCGCTCCACCAACGGCGCCCCCTGCCGGCGCGCGCCGACAGGTGCGCGCCGTCGCCTACGTTCCCGACCCGCGCGCCAAGGGGCTCGACGTGCTCGTGCGCGCCTGGACCTTGTTCGCCGCTGCGCGCCGCGCGCGACCCGCTCCGCTGCTCGAGATTTTCGGCCTCACACGCGACCGCGCTGCGCGCTGGCTCGAGCGGCGCCGTCTGCAGCTCCCCGCGACGGTGTGGGTGCGGGGAGCGGTGTCCGAACCCGTCTTTCGCGAACGTCTGGCCACGGCCGACGTGTTCGTCCACGCCGCCCGCTGGGAGGACTTCGGGCGCGCGCCGCTCGAAGCGCTCGCGCTCGGCGTGCCGCTCGCTACCACGCCGGCTGGCGGCCCCTACCCCGCACGCGACATCGTCGCCGCGATTGCTCCGGACCTTCTCGCTGCGAGCGTCGACCCGCCGGCGCTAGCGGCCGCGATCGAGCGCGCCCTCGCTTATTCGCACGCAGAGCGCACCGGGTTGGCCGAAGCCGCGCGGCCCCACCTCGAATCGTTCTCGTGGCCACGTTTCGCCGCGGTGGTTCGCGACCGCGTCGTTCCGGCGCTGCTCGCCTGACAGTGCATGTCCGGTTGCGGGCGCGAGCTCGCTCGCGGCGCGCCTAGCCGGAGGACCGTGCAGCCGCGGAACGATGTCGGTGGACGCGTCGCGCGTGGCGGCCGGACACGGCGCGGGCTACGGCCGCCTCGAGCTCCTCGGCGTCGCGCTCGAGCGACCTTTCGGCCGTGACGGCGAGCGACTCGCGCGAGAGCGCTTCTACGCGCCCCGGGTCACCGGCAAGCGCGGAGAGAACGCGGGCCAGCGCCTCGGCATCGCCGGCAGGGACGACGATCGCGTTGCGACCGGGCACCGCGATATCGCCGACCGCGCCGACCGCGTCGCTCACCACCAGCGGCATCCCACAAGCGGCTGCCTCCCGCACGACAGCCCCGAACGGCTCGAACGAGCTCGGCAAAGCGAACACGTCGTGATCAGCGAAAACACGCGGCAGGTCGCTCGGGGCGACGAAGCCGGCGAAGGTGATGTTGCCGATGCGCTGAGCCCGCGCCCTTGCCTCGAGCTCGCTGCGCAGCGGTCCCTCCCCGACGAGCGTTACAGCGACCGCCCCGCCAAGCCGCGCCGCCGCGGCGAGCAGCAGGTCGGGCCGCTTCTCGGGCACGAGCCGCCCGACGCTGACGACGCGCAGCGGACCCTCGGCGCGCGCGCGCACCCGCGCGTGGCGGGCGCAGCTCGCGAGATCGGCGGGCTGCAGGACCACCGCCACGCGTTCGCTCGCCACTCCCGCTGCGAGGAGGCGCGCCCGCGCCTGTCCGCTTACCGCAACCACGCTGTCGGCGCGACGGGCGATCAGCCGCTGCAGCCGCCTCTGCCAGGAAGGAAGCACGCGCTCGCTCGCCCGGGTGACTTCGGTCAACACCATCCAGGGCCGGCCGCGGCGCCGCGCCCACGCGATCGCCGCCCAGGTCAGCGGGCCGAACTCCGACGAGAGCACGCAGTCGGGCTCGACCGCGTCGAGCGCTTTGCCGACGCCGTGCGGCACGAGCAGCGGCGTCGGCCGGCGCCGCCAGGCGATTTCGAACGAGCGCAGGGTCAGGGCGGGATAGGGGTGGTCGCTCGGAAACCACGCCCGCGGCTGTTGCCAGCTGTGCTGGTGGGAGCGCGCATAGAGCACGTGCGGCTCGACGCGTCCGCGCTCGGCGAGCAGCGCGAGCAGCGGTTCGCGGTACGGGACGGGAACCGGGAGCAGAAGCGCGAGCCGGAGCGCCACAGGAAGCGGCGATTGTACGGCGCTCCGACGGCGGGACTGGCTAGGGTGCAGGGGGTCGCGGCTGTCGATCGCAGCTTGGTCGGGTCCGCTTCGGGCCCGATCGGGGGCGGTGCGAAGCGCAACTTTCGGGGTGTTCCCGCGATCGCTGGAAGAGGACGATGATCCCGATCGCTGCAACAGCTAGGAGGTCTGCCAACGGCGTAATTGCGATCGTGGCACTGACCGGCGCCTTGCTCGCCGCCTGCGCGGCGTTCGCCCTCATGGCTCCGGTCGCGCTGGCGTCGCCCGACCAGGTGATCGCCGACTGCGCCGACGACGGGGCACTCAGCCGCAACTATTCGGCGCGCGACTTGGCAGCGGCGCTCGGATCGCTGCCCGCCGACCTCGACGAGTACTCCGACTGTCGCGGCGTGATCGAGGCGGCATTCGACCAGGCTGTGGGCGGCAAGGGCAAGAAGGCGAGCGACAGGCTCGCGCAGTTGCTCTCCGCGGTCGGTGCCGACCGCGCCGCTGCCGAAGACCGGGCGGCGCTTGCGGGCGAGCTCGCCGCGCTCACGCGAGCGCGCGAGAGTGGCGAGGCTCCCGCTGTAGCGCTCGACGGGCGCAACCTGCGCCCCGAGGGTGGCGGCGCCTTGCGAGCGGCCGGTTTCGTCGGTCCGCTGCCGTTCTCGCTCGTGGCGGCGCTAGTGGCGCTCGCCCTCACGGCTCTCGCCGGCGCGGCGGCGCTTGCGTCCCAGGGCCGACTCGGTGCGCCGGCGCTGCGACTAGCGGCCCTGATACGCCGTCGTGGGTAGCCGCGCGCTCGCGGCGGCGCTGGCGGCGGCATTCGTGGCCAGTGCGTTCGCCGCTCGCAGCGGAACCGACCAGGTGGCTACCGCGCTCGTGCTCGCGGTCGCCACCGCTGTCTCCGGTGCGGTGTGTGCATGGCACTTCGCCCACGGGGGGTCGCTCGCGGGGGGCCGCGCGCTGCTCGCGGCGCTCTGCGTGTGGGCGTCGCTCGTAGCGGTGTCGCTCGTTTGGTCGGCGAACCCGGACGGCTCGCTGCAAGCGGCCGGACGCTCGCTCGCCTACATCGCCGTGGCCGCGTCAGGCGTCTGCGCTGCCCGGCGCGCACCGAACCGTGCCGACGCGCTCGCGAGTGCTGTGTTCCTCGGGGGTGTTGTCGTCTGCGCCTACGGCTTGGCCGCCCGGGTCTGGCCAGCTTCGCTCGGGGCGGACGAGCTCGGCGCGATCGCCAACCGCCTCGGACAACCGTTCGGTTACTGGAACGCGCTCGGCGGCGCGGCAGCGATGACGGCCGTGGCCGGCGTCTGGTGGACGACGCGGCCGGCACTGTCCGCCCGCGCGGGGGCGATCGGATTCGTCGGTACCGGGATCGCGCTTTTGGCGGGGGTTCTCACGCAATCGCGTGGGGCCGTGCTTGCTCTCGCCTTCGCGCTTGCTATCTGGTGGTGGGCTATACCCCGCCGGCTCGCGACCCTCGCCGCGCTCGCGATCGCCGCACTCGCTGTGGCACCGGTCGCGACCTGGGCGCTGTCCAAGCCCGCTTTCACGGAACGGGCGGCAACCCTCGCCCAGCGCGAGGCTGTGGCCGTGGAGTTCGGTTGGGCGACCCTCGCCACCGTCTTCCTCCTGGCACTCGCCGGCGCGCTGTTCGCTCGTCGCGCATCGGGACGACTCCCGACGATCGCGCTGACGCGCAAGCTCGAACGCTCGGCGGCGATAGCCACGGTGGCGCTATGCGCTGGCTTGGGACTGGCGCTCGCAGTCAAGGCCGGTGCTGTGACGGGCGTGATCGAGCAGAGGGTCGACGAGCTCGTCAGCGAGCGAGCGCCGCAACCGGCCGAGGGCGCTAGCCGGCTCGTCGCGACGTCCTCCACGCGCTCCGCATACTGGCGCGAAGCGGTCGAACTGTTCCGCGAGCGGCCGCTCCTCGGCTGGGGCGCCGACAGCTTCGAGATCGTTCGCCTGCGTCACCGCCACGGTCCGCTCGGCGCCCGCCACGCACACGGCTTTTTCGCGCAGCAGCTGGCCGATCTCGGGCTGGCCGGCGTGCTTGTCGCGCTCGCTGCGTTCGCCGCTTCGCTGCCCGCGCTGGTCGCTCCGCTGCGCCGACGCGCGGTGCGCACGTCCGCCGTCGGCGGGCTCCGCGACCGGCTGGCGAGCGAGGACGCGATCGCTGCGCGCGCCGCACTCGCGCTCGTCGTGGCGGCGTTCGGCGTGCAGTCGCTGCTCGATTGGACTTGGTACGTGCCGGCGCTTGCCCTGCCCGCACTGTTCGCCGCAGGCTTTTTGGCCGGTGCACGCGAGCCGCGCCGACACCACCGTGTGGCGGGCGGTCGCGCACCTCTTCTCGCCGCCGCTTGCGCAACCCTCGCCACGCTGTTTTCCGTCTGGACGCTGCTCGAACCGGCGTACGCTCTGCACACGAGCGAGCGGGCGCGAGCAGCGCTCGCCGATGCCCAGCCGCAGACCGCCCTGCGCCTCGCGCGGCGCGCCGCCGACCACGATCCGTTGGCACTCGACCCGCTGCTCGTCGCTGCGCGGGCACAGGCGGCGCTCGGCGCTACGACGGCGGCGCGCCGCACGCTCGTCGCGGCAGTCGAACGCCATCCGCAGGATCCACGCGCTTGGATCGCGTTGGCGCGTTTCGAGGCCGGGCCGGGCCTGCGTCCCGACCGCGCGCTCGCAGCGGTGCGTGCGGCGCTGTGGCTCGACCCCGAGGGGCGCGAGGCGAAGCATCTCTACCTCGCTGCCCGCGCCCGCCTGCGCATCGCATGCGCACTGGCGGGCGGATCGGCCGCAAGCGAAAACGGTGCGCGGCGACCCACGGACCGCGCCGGTGCGTCGGCGAACCTGCGTTGGGCGACGCGGGCGTGCGCGCACGGAGCAGCGAAGGCAGCCCGTGATTGACCACCCTCCTTGTTCCGCTCCCTACTTCTCCTGGCGTCGTGTGCGAGGAGCAGCGCCCGTCGCTCGTTTCCGCCCGAGGCGTGCCGGAGCGGCGCAGCCGGTCACGAACGCGCTGGAAGCCGCCTCTTACACCTGTTCAAACTGTCTCGGGCGCTGTATGGTGAGTGCGTCAACCGCGACGAGGGAGGTCTCGACGCGATGCGCTACCCCCGAACCCGCCGAAGCCTTGCGCAACCGGCGCGCGGCGTGCGCCGTTCGTCGAGCGTCGCGCTAGCGCAGGCGGCAGGTCGACGAGCCCTGTCAGCGCTCGCACTTGGCGTTCTCGCAACCGTGGCATCGGCAGCGGCCGGCGCTCCAGCGGCGAGCGCGAAAACGCTGTGGCTCTGCAACCCGGTGACACTGAAGAGCGATCCCTGTCGACCGTCGATGAAGACGCTCGTCTTGAGCCCGTCCGGCGAGCGCCTGCGCGTCGAGACGCCGCGCCGCCCGCGGCGCCCGGCTTTCGATTGCTTCTACGTCTACCCCACGGTCTCCGACTTCGACGGCCCGCAGGCACCGCTGCGCATCTACCCCGAGCAGCGCGCGATCGCCCAGTACCACGCCGCGCGCTTCTCGCTCACCTGCCGGGTTTTCGCTCCCGTCTATCGGCAGATCACGCTGCGCGGCATCACGACGCTCGCTGGCCAGGTCACCGAAAGGATGCGCGAGCAGGCGTACGCCGACGTGCGCGCAGCGTTCCGCGAATATCTCCGTCGCTACAACCGTGGCCGTCGCGGCGTCCTTCTGCTCGGCCACTCGCAGGGAGCGTTCACCCTGCGGCGGTTGGTGCGCGAGGAAGTCGACCCGAAACCGAGTCGTCGCCGCATCCTCGTCTCGGCGCTCTTGATCGGGGGCAACGTGCTCGTGCGTGCGGGCAGCGATCGCGGCGGCGACTTCCGTCACCTGCGCCTTTGTACGTCTGCGCGACAGGTGGGTTGCGTGGTCGCCTACTCGGTCTACGGCGAGACGCCCGGCAGCGACGCGGTGTTCGGCGACCCGCGGGTGTCGTTCGGTCTGCCAGTTCCGAAAGCGTCGGTGGAGGTGGCATGCACCAACCCGGCGAACCTGCGGCCGGGCGGTTCGGGCTCGCTCGACCCGATCTACCCGGCCCGACGCTTCGCGCCGGGTACTACGATCGGCGCGCTGACCGACCAGCTCGGCACGCCGCGCGTCGACAACCCGGGTGCTTTCTGGCTTTCCGCCCCGGGCTCCTACAGCGCGCGCTGTGTGCGCGCCAACGGCCGCCACGTGCTGGTCGCGAGACCGCGCGGCGGTGCCCCTGCCCTCAAGCCGATGCCGGCTCCGAGTTGGGGTCTGCACCTCGCCGACGTCAACATCGCGCTCGGCGATCTCGTCCAGCTCGTCAAGCGGCAGGGCGCGCGCTGGCTAGCGCAGAAGCGGCGCTAGCCAGCGCGCCGCCGGCCGGCGCCACCGTCGGTCGCCTCCCCGATCGTCGCGAACGTCTCCGCGCTGGCGGTCTACCGCTGGGCGAGCACCGTCGCGAGCGGCGCCGCTGTCGCGCGCGCGAGTAAGAGGCCGCGTCCGCGGCGCACCGCCACCGGGTCGAAACCCAGGTCGCGCAGCGCCCGCGTGAGGCTGCGAGCGGTGTAGATGCGCAGATGGGGCGAGAAGGGATCGAAGTGGCGTTCGAGGCCGCGAACCGCCCAGACGATCGCGTCCAGTCGCGAGTGGGCGGGGGTCGTCAGCGCAAAGCAGCCGCCGGGGCGCAGGACGCGTCGCACTTCCGAGAGCCACAGCTGGGTGTCGCGCACGTGCTCGATGACGTCGACCGCTACCACTAGGTCGAAGCTGGCATCGGCGAACGGCAGTGCACTGTCGGGCTCTATTTCGACTGCGGTGGCGTGACGCGGACCGCGGCGGACGGCACGCTCGAGTGCGCGCGCCGAGACGTCGGCTAGCACCAGCTCGCGGCAGTCGACCAGGCCGCTGTGGCGGCCGTCGCCGCAGCCGAGGTCGAGCGCCCGGTCGAAGCGACCCAACGACCGCAGGAAGCGCACCACGCGCGGGTCGGGGGGGAACTCCCGATCGGGCACGAGCTCCCAGATCTCGTCGTCGTAGCGGCTGGGGGTCACGAGCGCGTCCTGCCGAGCGCCGCGAGCTCCTCACCAAGCACCGCGTGCCCTCAGCACGGCCGGAACCGTGCGGATGAGGATCGCGAGGTCGAGCCATACCGACCAGCGCTCGAGGTAGAGGAAATCGAGGCGCACGAGCTCGTCGAAGTCGAGCTCGGAGCGACCGGACACCTGCCACAGACCGGTGATTCCGGGTAGAACGAGGTAGCGCTTGCGGTGCCAGTCCTCGAGCCGCAAGTAGTCCCGCATCGGTAGCGGCCGTGGCCCGACCAGCGACATCTCGCCGCGCAGCACGTTGAAGAGCTGCGGCAGTTCGTCGAGCGACCAGCGTCGGAGCACGCGCCCGACCGGGGTGATGCGGGGATCGTCGCGGATCTTGAAGATCGCCCCGTCTTTCTCGTTGGCGTCCTCGAGGACATCCTGCAGATCCTCGGCTCCGTCGATCATCGTGCGGAACTTGAGGCAGTAGAAAGGCCTGCCGCCGATGCCGGGTCGCAGCGACCGGTACAGAACTGGGCCGCGCGAAGTGAGCTTGATGGCCACAGCGATCAGCGCCATCAGTGGCGACAGCGCGACCACGAGCAGCGCTGCGCCGACGATGTCGAAGGTGCGTTTGACGACGAAGTCGAAGCCCTCGAAGACGGGTGGGCGCAGCTCGAACAGCGGGATCGCCTGACCGGGCACGAACTCGACGCGGTCCATCAGGATCTCGAGCGTCGAGGGCGCGACGCGGACGCGCACGCCGGCGCGATGACAGCGCTCGACGAGCTCGACGGCGCGATCGCCTGGGAACTCGGGGTCGCAGATCAGGACCTCGTCGACCGAGTCGAGGTTGCGTTCGACCGTCTCGAGCGAGCCGAAGTCGCGCAGACGCCGCGGGTGGAAGCCGTTGCCCGCGAACGAGCCGTTGCCCGCGAGCGCTGGAGCGTCGCCGTGAGCGTCGGCCCCGTTGCCGCTAGCGGGATCCCCGTTGTTCTCGTAGAAGCCACTGACGATGTAGCCGAAGGGCTCGATCTCCGAGCTTTCCCGCAGTGCCTCGGCGACGCGCTCGACGTGCCCCGCTCGGCCGACGAGCAGGGCGCGACGGCGAAAGCCGGCCGCCCGCAGGATCGCGCCGCTGGCACGCTCGAAAGCCCACCTCAACACGCCCACGTAGAGCAGCGCGAAAGCGAGCGACGCGTAGAAGATGTAGTAGCTGCGGAACCGGTGTCCCTCGATCAGGGCGTAGATGAGAATCACGACCGTCGCTTGGAACAGCGACGAGCCGACGCGTGCGAGACCCGGGCGCTGCGCGCGTTCGCGGTAGAGACCGGAGCGAGCGAACAGGAGCATCGCGACCAGGCAGGCGAGCGGTGCGTAGTCGGCGGTCTGCGCCCCTACGTAGCGCTCGGCCCCCGGCGCGATCGTCACCGCCTTGATCCACAGCGCGGTGTAGATCGCGGCACTGATGCCGAAGGCGTCGAGTAGTGCCAGCGTCCCAACGCGAGCGGCGACCCGCAGCGTGTCGAAGCGCAGAACGAGCGCTGCCAGGGGCCTTCGCGGGGCACGGATGTCGCGCTCCGGGAGGTGGCGAGCCGTTCGAGACGCTGCTGTCTCTGTGACCTTCAAATCACCCAAGCACCGGCTCCCCCTTCAAAGAACGCCGCCCGAGGGCGAATGTTGCGCCGCGCGGATGCGCTTCGCACGACCGTTCGGTCGTGTTCCGGTAACGGTCTGGACACCGGCTGATTGTCGCAGGCGCTAAGCGCAGCGTACGACAGCCTCGTTACAGAACAGCAGTCTTTGTAACAGTGTTATGGTGTCATAAGAGGTTGGGGTCGCCCGCATTCCAGGGCGAGCGCACGGCGAACGCGAGGAGGGCTACGAAATGGCCGAGAGTGCAACGATCGTCGCCGACCAGATCTCCTACGAGGATCTCTACGCTCGCTGGGAGCAGCAGAACTGGCAGGCGACGGCGATCGATTTCACGGTCGACCGCCAGCATTGGCACAACGAGTTCTCCGACCTCGAGAGAAGAGCCGCGCTGTGGAACTACGCGCTCTTCTTCCACGGCGAGGATGCTGTCGCCGACAACCTCTCGCCCTACATAGACGCAGCACCACGCGAGGAGCAGAAGTACTTCCTCGCGACCCAGCAGGTCGACGAGGCGCGCCACTCCGTCTTCTTCGGACGCTTCATGCGCGAGGTCGTCGACTACAGCGGCGACTTCGCGGGGCTGCTCGAACGCACACGACCGGAGTTGACTTGGGGTTTCCGGAAGACGTTCGAGCTCCTCGACGAGATCGCCGACCGCCTCCGTCGCGACCGCTCGCGGCCGCAGCTGGCGGCAGCGATCTGCCTCTACCACCTCGTCATCGAGGGAACGCTCGCGCAAACGGGGCAGCACTTCATCGAGGACTATCTGACGGAGCGTGACCTCTTGCCGGGCTTCCGCGAGGGGATGCACAACGTCGCCCGCGACGAGCAACGACACATCGCGTTCGGTGTGCGCATGCTCTACGACCTCCAGCGCGAGGATCCCGACTGCCGGCACGCGGTCGCCGAGCTGCTGCGCGAGGTCTTGCCGTACAGCGTCGCACTCTTCATCCCACCGCGCTTCGATCGCCGCTACACCGAGGTCTTCGGGCGCACCGTCGAGGAGATCTTCGCGATCGGCGCGGCGTCGCTCGAGCAGAAGTTGCGCGCCGCCGGCATGCCGGTCGAGGAGCTCCCCGGTCCGCCCGTCATGCCGCTCGGCCTGAGCGCCGAGGAACGTGCGCGCCGGGCCGTGAAGCTGATCGAAGCGGGCGTGCTCGGCGCACCGAACGGAAGCCCTCGGCGCGACCGCGAAACGATGGAGCTGCTGTTCGATTTCGTGGCGCGAACGATCGATCCACGGGCCGCCAACGGCGGGCTCGCCGTGCAGTGGGAGTTCGACGACGCCGAGCCATGGTTCATCCGCGTCCAAGGGGGCGAGGTGCGTGCCGAACAGGGCCGTCTCGAGAGCCCCGACGTAACGCTCGCGATGAGCTACGACGACTGGGTGGCGCTGGTCGCTGGGCGCGAGGATCCGCGCAAGCTGCTGGTGCGCCGCCGTCTGCGACCGCGGGGCAAGCTGCGCTCGCTCTGGCGCGTGGCGCGAACGCTCGGCCGCTGATCGCGCCGCTGCGCTAGTCGCCCCTGCTCCGTCCGCGAGCGCGCGGCGACGCCCCCGGCGCGGCTCCGTGGTGCTCTTCCTTCTCGCGGTAGACGCCGCGGTCGGCGGCGCGATACAACTCGTCGAACGTCTCGCCGTCTTCGGGATAGACAGCCATTCCGACGCTAATCACCTGTGGCGCGATGACGTCGCGGATGCGCTGGGCGAGGCGCTCGGCCCCCTCGCGGTCGGCGCCCTCCGCCAGGACCATGAACTCGTCACCGCCAAGACGGCCGATCGGATCGCTCGTGCGCACGACGGTGCGCATCCGGCGAACCAGTTGCACCAGCAAGCGGTCACCGGTGTCGTGACCGTAAACGTCGTTGACGCGCTTGAAGTCGTCGATGTCGAATTCGATCAGGGCGAAGCGGCTGCCGCTGCGTTTGGCGGCAGCGCTGACGCGTTCGAAGTGTTCGGCGAACCCGCGGCGGTTGAGACAACCCGTGAGCGGGTCGGTCCGCGAAGCTTGCGCCAGCTCTTCGCGCCGCCGCCGCGCTGCTGTCGCTTGCCAGACACAGGTCGCAGCGATGACCGCCAGCGAACCCGCGAAAACGAACGTTTCCGTCCAGCGTGCATCGGCGTCGAACACACCGATTGCAGCCGCGCAGGCCACGCCGGCAATGCCCACCACCGTGACGAGCACGGTCCCGTACACGAGGCTCGCGAAGACGACAGGCACGAAGGCAAGTGGCGCGAGCGGGCTATCGAGCCCACCGTCGAGGCTGGCGTTGAAGGCAACGAGCGCCAGACACGAGACGCTCCACAGCCCTGCCACCAGGTTGGCGCGCAGCGGCGTTTTGAAAGCCAAGCGCACAGGAAGCAAAGAAATCACCACGATCTCGGCGAGAACGGCGCACAGCGCGACGAGCATCGCCGCCCGGTTGGGTCGATCCCAGGTGGAAACAACGTAGGGAACTGTCAAGGCGTAGGCGACCAGCGAACAAACAAGTCCGCCCAACGCATTCGCCCGCGCCCGCTCGCGCTGCTGTTGCTGCACGCTCCGGTCCTCCTTGCCGCCGACCGAACCCGTTGTGAGGCTCGGTGTGTACGACCGCTGACCGCGCCGCGGGCCTGACGGCGCTAGAGGGTCTAGGCGAACGATTCGGCAACCACCGAAACGCCGCCTTAAGCGGCAACCGACCAGATCGAACAGGTGTCCAGGAGCGGGCTCGCCGTCGCCGCTGCCGGCCGGCGCCGCCAGGTGCTCGTCGCCCTCGCTAGTTCGCCTCGCCCGGTGTGCGCGTCCCCTTGCGCTCGCTGCGGCGGCTGCGTTTGGTCTTGTACACGCCGGCGTCGGCAGCCCGGTAGAGCTCGTCGAGCGTACGGCCATCGTGGGGATAGACGGCGACGCCGATGCTTCCCGTCTGCGGCGAGAGCGCCCGTTCGATCCGCTCGACGAGCGCTTGGGCGCCCTCGCGGTCGGCACCGGCTGCCAGGACCATGAATTCGTCGCCGCCTAGACGAGCGATCTCGTCAGCGCTGCGCAAAACGCCGCGCACGCGCCGCACGAGCTGAACGAGCAGGCGGTCGCCGGCCTCGTGGCCGTAGACGTCGTTGACTTCCTTGAAACCGTCGATGTCGAACTCGACGAGCGCGAAGGGCGTTCCGGTGCGCTCCGCCTCGCCCACAGCGCGCTCGTACTGCTCGACGAAACCGCGACGGTTGAGGCAACCGGTGAGAGGGTCGGTGCGCGACGCCTCGGCAAGCTGGCGGCGGCGGCGCCTCCCCATGTGCGCCTGCCATACGCACGTGCCCGCCACGATCGCGAGAGCCGAGGTGAACATCGTTACGTACGGCCAGCTCGCTCCACCCACGAGCGCGCCGACCGCGACGGTAGACGCCAAACCTGCGAAGCCGACCGCGGCCACCAGCGCCACACTCGCGTACGACACGCTGGCGAACACGACGGCCACGAACATCATCGCCGCGATCGGGCTACGCAGGCCACCGTCCAAGGCAGCCGACACCGCCACGAGCGCCACGCAAACTAGGTTCCAGAACGCCGCGACCCCGACCCGGCGACGGCGCGTGGCGAAAACCAGCGATGGCGGCAAGGCGACGATGAGGAGCGAGAGCAGATAGACCGCGACGAGCATCGCGACCATCGCCTCGCGGTGGGGACGATCCCAGGTCGCCGCGTGGTAGACGCCGGCAACGGCGAACGCGGCGGTCAAAACCAGCAAGCCGCCGACGGCGTTGACGCGCGAGGAGCGGTGCGAGCGCTCGTTCATGGTCTGGGCCCGAAGAACGTATCGGCAGGAAGCAGGTGAACTCCACCCCTCTGGTCGAATGTTCGGTAAGTCGTTGAGGCCCTGGCCACCCAGCGCGCACAAACGCGCGCCAACCGCTGCTTCGGTCGGCGTCATCGCGGCGCTGGTAGCGGCCGTCCTTGTGCGCTTTTCGACGCTCGCGCTCGACAGCCTGTGGTTCGACGAAGCGCAGACGGTCCGCTTGCTGCGCATGCCGCTCGGCGAGATGCTCGCCGCCATCGGCCGCGAGGAGTCGACGCCTCCCCTCTACTACGTGCTCGCCCGGGCATGGACGAGCTTGTTCGGGGACAGCGAGGCGGGGCTGCGCTCGCTATCGGCTGTGGCGGGGGTGCTCACCGTCCCGGCCGGCGCCGCGCTCGCCCGAGAACTCGGCTCGCGAACCGCGGCGGCGACGTGCGCGGCCCTCGTCTGCATGTCGCCGCTGCTCGTCTGGTACAGCCGCGAGGCCCGCAGCTACGCCCTCTACGCGCTCTTCGTGACCGTTTGCCTGGCGGCTTTCGCCCGTGTGATGCGCGCCCCGGCCGCGCGCGCAGCGGGGGCGCGTTGGTCGTTCGCGCTAGCGGGCGCGCTGGCGATCGCCACCCACTGGTTCGCGCTCGCCCCGGTTCTGCTTGCCGCAGTGGCGATAGTGGCGAGCGATGCAAGGGCTCTGCGGGCGCTCCCACCGCCACAGAGCGGCGGGCGCGCGCTGCGCATAGTGCCCGTCCTGCCGCTCGCGGTCGCCGTCGCGCTCGCGCCGCTGCTTCTCGAACAGCGCGCCCGCGGACACACGAGCTTCATCGCCGACACCCCGCTCGGCCAGCGCCTGCTTGAGCTGGCGAAGCAACTGCTGGTGGGGTTCGACGCACCGGTGGAGCCGGCGACGACTCTCATCGCCGGCTCTAGCTGCGCGGCTCTGGTTCTAGCCGCCCTCGCACCGACCGGCCGGCTGCGTGCACACAAAGTCCCAGCAAGCGCGCACTCGCCTGTTGCCGCCGATGGCCACCGCGCAGCGCTGGCCGTAGCGTCCGTCACGGCACTGTCGGCGTGTGCGCCGGTGGCACTTGCCCTCGTCGGTAGCGACTACCTGCTGACCCGCAACCTGGCGTGGGTCGCGGTCGTGCTTGCGGCCTTGGCGGCATGCGGCGCGGCTCGCCTCGGCCGTCGGATCGGCGTCGTGCTCTGTGTCGTGCTGTTCGCGGCCTCCGCGAGCGGAGCGGCCGAGCCGCTCCTCGACCCGCTGGCGCGCAGACCGGACTGGCGTGGTATCGCCGAGCTCGCGCGCGCACGTCTACCGCAGGACGGGCTGCTTTACGTAGCCGCGGACGGGGTCGCTGCGGTGCGCTTCTACGCACCCCGCTTGCGGGTAACAGCGCTCGGATCGGAGAGCGCTAACGCCGACGCAAGGGTTCCTGTCGTGATGTGCGCCGAGCCGGCCCGCAAGCACGATCCCGGCGATCAGCCACGGGTGCCCGACCCGCTCTCGCTGCCGTGTCTTGCCGCTCTGGGTGCGGCGCGAACGCCGCTTGCCGGCGACATTCCTGTCAGAGGCCGCCTTACGGGCAGCTCCGCGCCCCGTCCGTCCGCGGCTCGATGGACGGTGGTAGCGACCTTTGAGCGGCGCACGTTTGCGGCCGTCCTACTGCGTCGCGCGGGCAGCTGATCGCCGCTGGCCTCGTCCAAATCACGTCGTTTTCACGCAATTTGCGGAAATTGCGGCTGGTAACGGGGGCGAGCTCGCCGCATTCTTATCTTCACCCGAGTAACGCTCCCCGATCCCCGGACCCCCATACCGCAGACCACTAGGCCCAGGTTCTAGCCCCCGCGAACAAGGAGGCGACCCCCATCCTATGCCGCCGACGAACGTGTTGCCCTTGCGTACCCGCTGCGACGGCGACCTGCGCCACGTCGCCCTGGCGCTCGTCAGAAGCCATGGTGCCGAGCTTCTCGCCTGCGCGCGCCGCTATGCCCAAACCCCCGAGGACGCCGAGGACGCCTACCAGCGCGGACTCGAGATCCTGCTCACCAAGGCACCTACGACCGCTCCCGAGGAGCTTTTGCCGTGGCTCAAGACGGTCATCAAACACGAGGCGTTTGCACTGCGCCGCCAGCGCGAACGGGTTGCACCTCTCGACGATGGCTCGCCCGACACCGCCGCCAGCTCGATCGGGCCGGCCGCCACAGTCGCGGAGGCAGCCGAACGCTACGAGCAGCTCCGACTTGGCGCCGAGGCCCTCGGGCGTTTGAAACCGCAGGAAGTGCGGGCTTTGCTCTTGCGCGCCCAGGGCCACTCCTACAAAGAGATCTGCCGCATCACGGGCTGGACCTACACGAAGGTCAACCGCTGTCTCACCGAGGGTCGTCAAGCGTTCGCTGAGCGTGTGCGCGACATCCTCGCGGGCGAGGCGTGCGCCGATCTCCGCGAAGCCCTGTCGCGTTGCGCCGATGGCGAGCTCGAGGCCAATGAAGTGCGTGCGTTGCGCCTTCATTTACAGGGCTGCCTCGCCTGTCGGCGCGCGCTCCGCGAGTACCGGCGGGCCGCGAGCACGGTCGCCGCGCTCGTACCACCGGCGGTTGCCAGCGCACCGGCCGACGGCGGCGGATCTTGGCTCGACTGGCTTGCCGCCACGGTCGGCGAGCGCATCTCGGCGCTCGCTGTCCGCCTCCAGCCAGCGGGCGAGATCGCCACCGCCAAAAAGGCAGCGGCGATCGCAGCGTCGGCGCTCGCGGTGGCGTCGGGCGGCAGCGAACTCGCGAAGATCGCGTCGCCGCCGCAGCCGCACGTCGAGCGAGCGGCAGCGCCCCCGCGCGCACTCGGTCCTACCGCAGCGAACCAAGACGCAGGCCCCTCGCGCGGCGAACAGCCGCCCGCCGCGCGACCTCCCTCGCACCTCGAACGAACGCTCAACGACCGAGCTGCCGGGAGCGTGCGGCCGCCCGATCCTGCCGGCGGCAGCTCGGCACAGGCGGAGTTCGGGATCGAGGCCAGCGCCAGCGATGCTGTTCGCAAGACGACGCAGACAGGCAGCGCCCGTGCCGGCCGAGTGGACGACGGTGGAAGCGGCGAAGAGGCGGGCTCGAGCAGCTCGCCCTCGCAGCCGTCACCGCCTGTCGACGCTCCGCCCGGCACCGGCGCGACCGCCGTCCCGCAACCACCGCCGAGCGCCAGCGTGTCCCGCGCGCCCGACCCCCACGAAGAACTCGCGGGGGCCTGGGCTGGCGAGTTCTGAAGCCTTCGTGCGCTCGCATGCGGCTGGAGTACGCGCGGCATCGTGAGCGCCCTGCTGCACGTATCCTCTCGGCCATGGCCACGCGACCGCGTCAGAAGCCGTCGATCGCGCCTGTTGTCGGGCCCGACGATCCGCGCCGCTTCACCGACTCCGGCATCGAGATCAAGACCGTCTACACCGCCGACGATCTGCCGCCCGATCTCGACGAGAAGCTCGGGCTACCGGGCGAATACCCCTTCACGCGCGGAATTCATCCCGACATGTACCGCAAGCGGCTCTGGACGATGCGCCAGTACGCCGGCTATGCGACCGCGCGCGAGACCAACCAACGCTTCCGCTACCTGATCGAGCACGGGTCGACCGGCCTCTCGATGGCCTTCGACCTGCCGACCCAGCTCGGGCGCGACTCCGACGATCCGCTCTGCCTCGGCGAAGTCGGGCGCACCGGGGTAGCGATCGACTCGATCGAAGACATGCGCATGGTCTTCGACGGCATCCCGCTCGACAAGGTCTCGACGTCGATGACCATCAACGCGCCGGCGGCCGTGCTCTTGCTCCTCTACGAGCTCGTGGCCGAGGAGCAAGGTGTGCCCTCGCACGCGCTGCGCGGCACGGTGCAGAACGACATCCTCAAGGAGTACATCGCGCGCGGCAACTTCATCTATCCGCCCGGCCCGGCGATGCGCCTCACGACCGATCTCTTCGCCTACTGCAAAGAGCGCATCCCGAAGTGGAACACGATCTCGATCTCCGGTTACCACATGCGCGAGAAGGGCTGCTCGGCGGTCCAGGAGGTCGCGTTCACGCTCGCCAACGCGATCGCCTACGTGCAGGCGGCGATCGACGCCGGGCTCGATGTCGACGAGTTCGCTCCGCGCATCGCTTTCTTCTTCAACGGCCACAACCACGTCTTCCAGGAGGTCGCGAAGTTCCGGGCGATCCGGCGGATGTGGGCGCGAATCATGAAAGAGCGCTTCGGCGCCAAGAACCCGCGCTCGATGATGGTGCGTTTCCACACCCAAACCGGTGGTTCCACGCTCGCCGCCCAACAGCCCGAAAACAACATCGTGCGAGTGGCGCTGCAAGCTTTCGCCGCCGTCTGCGGAGGTACGCAGTCGTTGCACACCAACGGTTTCGACGAGGCGCTCGCGCTGCCGACCGAGAAGGCGGCACGGATCGCGCTTCGCACGCAGCAGATAATCGCCCACGAGTCGGGCGCGGCGGACACCGTCGACCCGTTCGCGGGCTCTTACTTCGTCGAACGGCTGACCGACGAGATCGAACAAGCGGCCCAGGAGCTGATCGACCTCATCGACGAGATGGGCGGTTCGGTCAACTGCATCCAGTTCATCCGCCAGCAGGTCGAGGAGTCCGCCTGGGCCTACGAGGAGCGCCAACGGGTCAAGCAGGACATCGTTGTCGGTGTCAACGAGTACGTCTCCGACGAGCCCGACGACGTCGAGATCCTCAAGATCGATCCGAAGACCGAGGAGGAGCAGGTCGCCCGCCTCAAGCGTTTCAAGGAGAACCGCGACCAGGAGCTCGTCAAGCGCCGGCTCGAGGAGCTGCGCGCCGCCTGTCACACCGACCAGAACCTCCTCTACCCGCTCCGCCAGGCGCTCAAGGATCGCTGCACGATCGGCGAGGTGTGCGGCGTGATGCGAGAGGAGTTCGGTGAGTACCGCGAGGCGTAGCTCAGCGCTTGCGCGCGAGAAAGCAGAACTGCCCGGCGAACACGAGCTTCGCTGTGTTGACGGTATGAGCGTCCCAGCGCGCTAGCCGGCCGAGCAGCGAGATCGCTCTGTTTATGGGCGACTCGCGCGCCCACCAGCGCGCGAAGAAGCGCGGCATACCGAGCGCCCGCCAGGCGAGCAGCGTGAAAGCGTCGATCCCGGGACGCACCTCGGCGAGCTCGAGGCCTGCATCGCGCAGCAACACGGTAAGACCGTAAGGCGTGTAGCCGAAGGTGCTGCGCGAGTGGAACGCCTCGAGTTGCGAGACCGACCCCGCGAAGAGACCGCCCGTGCGTAGTGTGCGCGCGACCTCGGCGAGCAGCGGTGCTGGCCGCTCGACGTGCTCGAGCGCCTGCTTGCAGAAGACGAGATCGAAAGTTTCGTCGCCGAACGGCAAGTGCACGCCGTCGAAGGTGACGAAGGTCGCGTCGGTGCGGGTGCGCTCGGCGACCTCGGGCGACTCGGCGACGTCCACACCCACCCACTGCACATGCGGATCGGCTGCCCTGAAGAGGTCGACTGAATCACCGCGTCCACAGCCGAGGTCCATCACCCGCCAGGCGCGTCCGCCGCCGCAGAGAGCGGCGTACTCGTCGGCGAGCGTCTGGCGGGCGTGGTCGCGCGGGATCAGGTCGCCGAGCAGAGCGCGCAGGTCGTCGCCGAGCACGGTCGCATTGAAACCGACCGTGCCGCGACACGGCGTTCTACGGGCGCAGCGTCCTTCGAAGGGACGCGCGGCCGACGGGCGACCTAGCGTGATGGGTCAGTGGCCCATCATCGGGTGCGCCGCGCCGCTCGAGCCGCCACCCGATTCGCCCGGGCCGTCCCAGCGTCCGCGCCAGGTGCGCAACCGCTTGCTCTCGGCGCTCTGGGTCTTCACGATCGCACGAGCTATCTGCTTCGACCGGAGTTCGGGGCCGCGTTTTTAGCTCGACGCGCCATCACCGCTGCCGCTCCCACCGCCCCGCTAGAGTTTCGCGCCCGATGCGTCAGAAGTCGCCGGAAACTTTCGAAGAGAAGGTCGCGCAGCTCGAGGAGCTGCGCGAGCAGGCCCGTCATCCGAGCCCCGAGGCCGAGCGCAAGCAGCACGAGCGCGGCAAGCTCACCGCGCGCGAGCGGATCGAGAAGCTGCTCGATCCGGGTTCGTTCGTCGAGGTCGACACTTTCGTTCGCCACCGCACCTTCGACTTCGACATGCTCAAGAACCGTCCGTGGGGCGACGCGGTAGTCACCGGTCACGGCACGGTCAACGGCCGTCCGGTGTGCGTCTTCTCGCAGGACTTCACCGTTTTCGGCGGCTCGCTCGGCGAGGTCATGGGCGAGAAGATCTGCAAGATCATGGACCTCGCCGCCAAGATCGGCTGTCCGGTGATCGGCATCAACGACTCCGGCGGCGCACGCATCCAGGAAGGCGTGGTGTCGCTCGGCGCCTACGGCGACGTGTTCGTGCGCAACGTGATGTGCTCGGGCGTGATCCCGCAGATCTCGGTGATCGCCGGGCCCTGCGCCGGCGGCGCCGTCTACTCGCCGGCGATGACCGACTTCATCTTCATGGTCAAAGGGACCTCGCACATGTTCATCACCGGTCCCGACGTGATCAAGACGGTGACGGGCGAGGAGGTCGACTTCGAGTCGCTGGGCGGCGCGATGACGCACGCCACCAAATCCGGCGTCGCGCACTTCGCCTGCGAGGACGAGGAGGCTTGCTTCGAGGACGTCCGCTACCTCCTCTCCTTCCTGCCGCAGAACAACCTCGAGCTGCCGCCGCGGATGGACACGGGCGACGATCCCGAGCGCATGGATCCGGAACTCGACCGGGTGGTGCCCGACGACCCGGCGAAGCCGTACGACATGCGCGACGTCATCCATCTCGTCGTCGACAACGGCGAGTTCTTCGAGGTGCAAGAGCACTTCGCGCGCAACATCGTGATCGGCTTCGCGCGCCTCGGCGGTCGTCCCGTCGGCGTCGTGGGCAACCAGCCGAACCAGCTGGCCGGCGTACTCGACATCGACGCGTCCGAAAAGGCTGCCCGCTTCGTGCGCTTCTGCGACTGCTTCAACATCCCGCTCGTGACGTTCTGCGACGTGCCCGGCTTCCTGCCAGGCACGAGCCAGGAGTGGGGCGGCATCATCCGTCGCGGCGCGAAGCTCCTCTACGCCTACACCGAGGCGACTGTGCCGAAGGTCACGGTCATCACCCGCAAGGCGTACGGCGGCGCCTACGACGTGATGGCGTCCAAGCACATGCTCGCTGACTTCAACTTCGCCTGGCCGACCGCCGAAATCGCGGTGATGGGTCCCGAGGGCGCCGTCAACATCATCTTCCGGCGCGACATCCAGAACTCGCCGACGCCCGAGGAGCGGCGCGCGAAACTGATCGCCGACTACCGCGCGCGCTTCGCCAACCCCTACGCCGCGGCGGAGCGCGGCTACATCGACGACGTGATCCTGCCGCGCGAAACGCGGCCGCGGTTGATAAGGGCGCTGGAGGTTCTCGACACCAAGCGCGTCGAAACGCCCAAGCGTAAGCACGGCAACATCCCGCTCTGAAGCGCCTTGCGCCCGCGAGCGGCGGCTCTCTGGCTAGCTGCTGCCGCGGGCACCTTCGCCGTAAGCGCGTTCGCCTACCCGTGGTGGGCGGACGGTCTGCACAGCGATCTGCCGACGCTGCGCAGCTACGGCATGGCGCTCGCTTCCGGCAAGCTCCCCTATCGCGATCTGCCCTTCGAGTATCCCCCGCTCGCGGCGCCGCTGTTGGCGCTGCCTGCGGTCTTCGGCGAACGCCTCTTCCACTACGCGTTCGCCCTCTCGCAATTCGTCGCCTTCCTGGTGATGGCGGGCTGCTCGAGCGCACTGGTGCGCACGCTCGGCGGATCGGTGCGCGCGAGCGCGCTCGCTCTTCTTGCTCAGCCGCTCTTCTTGGGCGCTGTTGCTTGGGTGCACTTCGACCTCTGGGGCGCCGCCCTGACCGCTGCGGCAGCGCTGTGCGTGGCGCGCGGCACTGTGCCGCTAGCGGCCGCCGCTCTCGGCGCGGGGGCGCTCGTGAAGGTGTTTCCGCTCGCGGCCGCTGCGCCGCTTGCGGGATGGTTGTGGGTCGCGCAGCCGCCGGGCGCTAGGCGCCGCCGGGCGCTGGCGAAAGCGTTCGCGGCGCTTGCGCTCGTCGTAGCGGTCGGAGCAACCTGCGCGCTCCTTCTGTCCGTCGACGGAACGCTGCACTTCGTTCGCTACCAGACGGAGCGGCCGCTCGAGATCGAAAGCAGCGGCGCTACTGCCCTCGCGCTCGTGGCCCTCTTCGGTGGCGAGCAGAAGGTCGTCTTCGGCTTCGGTTCGGTCGGCGTGCGCGGCACCGGCGATGCGGCGATCGCGCTCGCCAGCGCGATCGCGGGCGTTCTCGCGGTCGTCTCGCTGGCATTTGTGCCGGCGCTTGCAACACGCGCGAGGCCGCGCACAGCCGTGGTCGGTGACAGCAGCAGAGCTCGGCTCACCCGCCGCGCCGAGCGCCGGCGCAGCGTGCCGGGACACCTGGCGGCGAGTAGCGATGGGCGGGCAGCTGCGGGCGACGGCGACCTGCGCGCAACAGCAGCGCTCCTCGTTCTCGCCGCGCCGCTGCTTCCCGTTCTCTTCGGCAAGGTGCTCTCGCCCCAGTTCCTCGTCTGGGCCTGGCCCGGCTTGGCAGTCCTCGCCGGCCTCGGTCGCTGGCGCGCGTTCATGCTCGGAGCGCTGGCGCAGCTTCTCACTCTGCTCGAATTCCCCCACCGCTTCGCCGCGCTCACGCGACTCGATCCAGGGGCGGTGGCTCTCGTCGGGGTGCGCAACGTACTGCTCGCCGCCTTCCTCACCGCGCTCGTGGGCTGCGCTCACGCTCGGCTGGCGGGCGCGACCGAGCATGCTCGCGCGGCGGGCGCTACCGTTCCGCGCCGTGACCCGTAACGGACGCGCACGGCCGACACGCCCGCAGATCGAGATCACGCAAACGGCAGCCACCGTAGAAGAGGCGGCCGCGGTGGCCGCCGCGATCGAACAGTTCTTGCGCGACACGGCGCCGGCTCCCGCGCCGCCGACCGAGCCTGTATCGCGCTGGAAGCGCACGGGTCTGCTCGAGAGCACGCAGCGGATGCCGCTCTTCCCTTCCAACTGGGGCGACCCGAACCCCTGGGGCGCAGCCGGCGGCCGGGTGTAGGCGCGACAACGCTCGACGATCGCTCTAATCTCGCCCACGATGTCCGACAGCGCGACACAGGTACGAGAGCTCGATCCGCAAGAGGTCGCCGAGCTGCGCGATCGCGGCGAGATCGACGTCGTCGACGTGCGCTCCCCAGAGGAGCGGCGGCGTGGCGCGCTGCCCGGCAGCATTCACCGCACCGCCGACGAGCTCGCTGCCGACCCCGGCGACCTCGGCGTGTCGCGGCCGGTTGTCTTCTACTGCCGCTCGGGTGAACGGTCGACGACCGTAGCCGAGGCGTTCGCAGCGTCCGGCCGCCAGGCGATGACGCTGCGCGGCGGTCTCGTCGCGTGGGCCGAAGCCGGTTTTGAACTCGACCCGCCGGACGGCGAAGTCGCGCCCTACATCCTGATGCCGCCGCGCTGAGCGCGACGCCGAGCGGCGGCGACGAGCGGGCGCGCGAGAAGAGCTCTGGCGCACGGTTCGCGGGCGAGTTTTCAGGTTCCGCGCCCGGCGATCCGCTTCCCTAGGGCCAGCCGCGCCCGCTTGCGCCACCCGTCTGCCCGCGACGTTCGTGCCGCCGGTGGCCGCACGGCACGCCCAAAAAAACCTGAAAGTTGTCACCTATTTCGGACTTTGAGCTATAGTTGGCCGTCCGCACGCCCGTAGCCGCACCCGAGCTGTCAGGAGGAGCAGTGGAACCGACCGCTAGCGCTCACCAACGTGGACGTCCCGGTTCGCTGACGAACCCCGAGCGGACGTACGAGAACGTCCCCGGGCACGTGATTCCGATCCTCGAGGAGGAGCTCGAGGATTTCGAGACGCAGGCCACGCGCTTCCTCGAGGGCGAGCTCGATCCCGACCGCTTCCTCTCCCGCCGTCTCAAGCAGGGCGTTTACGGGCAGCGGCAAGCCGATGTGCACATGGTGCGCGTCAAGCTGCCTTTCGGCGGCTTCACGCCAGAGCAGTTCGACGCGCTCGCCGACGTCGCCGAGCGCTGGGCGCCCCTCGCCAAGGGTCACATCACGACGCGGCAGAACGTCCAGTTCCACCACGTTCCCCTGGTCCACGCCACCGAGTTGCTCCACCACATCGGCCGCGTCGGCCTTTCGACGCGCGAGGCGTGCGGCAACACCGTCCGCAACGTCACCGGGGACCCATGGGCGGGTGTCGCTCACGACGAACCGTTCGACATAACGCCGTACGCGGCCGCGTTCGTGCGCTACTTCGTGCGCAACCCCGTCTGCCAGGACATGCCGCGCAAGTTCAAGGTGTCGTTCAGCGCGAGCGACGCCGACCGCGCGGTTTCGCTGATCCACGACCTCGGCTTCATCCCGCGTGTTCGCGACGGCGTGCGCGGCGTCGAGATCCGCACCGGTGGCGGCACTTCGATCATGGCCCGCACTGGCTCGACGCTTTACGAGTTCGTTGAGCTTGACAACGGCGACTATCTGAAGGTCTCTGAAGCCGTGATGCGCATCTTCGACCGCCAGGACTGGTTGCGGAAGAACCGCGCGCGGGCACGGCTCAAGTTCCTGGTTGACAAAGTCGGCATCGACGAGTTCCGCGCCATGGTCGACGAGGAGCTGCGCGGCGACTGGGTTCGCGAACGCAACTTCGATCCTCGGCCGCTACTGCTGCTGCACGACGAGGAGGCCAACGCTCCGGCGCCGCGGCCCGCCTACGCCCAGCCGAACGGTGACGCACCCGAATTCGCCCGCTTCCGCGAGGCGAACGTTCAGCCCCAGCGGCAGGCGGGCTTCTGCACCGTAGAGGTCAAGGTCCCGCGCGGCGACCTCACCCCCGAACAGTTCCGTGGCATCGCGCAGATCATGCGCGATTACACCGGTGGCTACGCGCGAACCTCGATCCAACAGAACGTGGTTCTGCGTTGGGTTCGCGAGGAGAGCGTCTACGAGGTCTGGCAGCGCCTCGCCGAGCTCGGCCTCGGCGATCCCGGCGCGCACGAGGTCACCGACGTCGTGAGCTGCCCGGGAACGGACTCCTGCAAGCTCGGCATCACTGCCTCGATGGGGTTGAACCGGGCCGTGCAGGAGCGCGTCGAGGCGATGAACATCACCGACCCTCTCACGCGCCGGATCCACATCAAGATGTCGGGCTGCCCGAACGGCTGCGGTCAGCACCATATCGGCACGATCGGGTTCTACGGAGCATCGCTGAAAGTCGGCGACAAGCAGCTCCCGGCGTACGTGGCCCACGTCGGCGGCCGCTACGAGAACGGCGAGACAGCGTTCGGGCAGCGGCTGAAGGTGCGCCTACCGGCTAAGCGCGTGCCCGACGCCGTCGAACGCTGGATCCGCCTCTACGAGCGGGAGCGCCAGGAGGGCGAGACGTTCGAACGCTTCGTCGACCGCGTCGGCACTAAGCCGTTCGAGGACGCTGTGCGCGACCTCGCGCTGCCGGTCGACTTCAACCTCGAGAACCTCGCCATGTTCATCGACTGGAGCCGACGCGAGCCGTTCAAGGTCGTGCGCGGCGAAGGCGAGTGCGCAGCTGGATGAGCTCGGGGACCGTCACGACAGCGACTCTGCCGGACGGGCTCGACGCCGACCGCGTCGAGCGGATGAGCGCCGAGGAGCTGCTCGCGCTCGTCATCGAGCGCTTCCACCCGCGCCTGTACGTCGCCTGCTCGTTCCAGAAAGAAGCGTCGGTGATCATGGACATGGCGCTACGGATCGCGCCCGACGTGCGCTTCTTCACGCTCGATACGGGCTTGCTTTTCCGCGAGACCTACGACACGTGGCGACGTCTCGAGGAGCGCTACGGCATCACCGTCGACGTCTACCAAGGCCTGTCGCTCGCCCGCCAGGAAGTGCTGCACGGTGAGCGCTTGTGGGAGCGCGATCCCAACGCTTGCTGCGACCTGCGCAAAGTAGCGCCACTGAAGGCAGCGCTCGCCACGGTCGACTGCTGGGTCACCGGTATCCGTCGCGACCAGTCGCCCACCCGCGCCGCCACACCCAAGCTGCACTGGGACGAGCGGCACGGGCTGTGGAAGGCGAACCCGCTCGCCGACTGGTCGGAAAAGGACGTCTGGCGCTACATCGCCGCCCACGACGTGCCCTACAACCCGCTCCACGACCAGGGCTACGAGTCGATCGGGTGCACGCACTGCACGGTGCCGGGGCGGGGGCGCGAGGGCCGCTGGCAGGGCCACGGCAAAACCGAATGCGGCTTGCACGGCTGAAAGGGAGGGCGTCGTGAGCAGCGAGCTCGTCGACAACACGGTCGCTGCGCCCCACGCCAGCGGCCAGGCGCTTGGCGCGCACGGCGTTTCGCATCTGCGCGCGCTCGAGGCCGAAGCTATCCACATCCTGCGCGAGGCCGCCGCCGAGCTCAGCCCGGGTGTCCTGTTGTTTTCGGGCGGCAAGGACTCGGCGGTGCTCCTCCACCTCGCCCACAAGGCGTTCTGGCCGGGACGCATCCCCTTCGCGGTGATGCACGTCGACACCGGCCACAACTTCCCCGAGGTGATCGAGTACCGCGACCGTATGATCGAGCGCTACGGCTGCGAACTGATCGTCGCCTCGGTGCAGGAGTCGATCGATCGCGGTCGGGTGCGCGAAGAGACCGGGCCGCGTGCGTCGCGCAACCGCTTGCAGGCCGTCACGCTGCTCGACGCGATCGAGGAGCACGGCTTTCGCTGCGCATTCGGAGGCGCGCGCCGCGACGAGGAGCGTGCGCGCGCGAAAGAGCGGATCTTCTCGCTGCGCGACGACTTCGGTCAGTGGGATCCCCGCCGGCAACGCCCGGAGCTCTGGAACGTCTACAACACGTTCCTGCGCCCGGGCGAGCACATGCGGGTGTTCCCGCTCTCGAACTGGACCGAGCTCGACGTCTGGCGCTATATCCGCGAGCAGGGGATCGAGCTGCCCTCGATCTATTTCGCTCACCGCCGCGAGGTTTTCGAGCGCGACGGGATGCTCTACGCGGTCTCGCCGTACGTCGAGCTGCTGCCAGGCGAGGAACCGTTCGAAGAGACCGTGCGCTTCCGCACCGTCGGCGATATGACCTGCACCGGCGCGGTGCGCTCGTCGGCGGCGACGCTCGACGAGGTGATCGCCGAGATCGCCGCAACGCGGATCACCGAGCGCGGGGAGACACGCGCCGACGACCGCATCAGCGACGCGGCGATGGAAGACCGCAAGCGCGAGGGCTACTTCTGATGGCGGCAAGCAGCGTCAATGCGCTCGCGCTCGACGCGCTCGATCCAAAGCCGGTCGAGCTGTTGCGTCTAGCCACGGCTGGCTCGGTCGACGACGGCAAATCGACGCTGATCGGGCGCCTCCTCTACGACTCCAAACAGATCTTCGAGGACCAGCTCGAGCACGTCGTCGAGGTGTCGCGGCGGCGCGGCGACGGGCACGTCAACCTCGCGCTCTTGACCGACGGCCTGCGCGCCGAGCGCGAACAAGGGATCACGATCGACGTCGCGTACCGCTACTTCGCGACGCCCAGACGCAAGTTCGTGCTCGCTGACTGTCCAGGCCATGTGCAGTACACGCGCAACATGGTCACGGGCTGCTCGACCGCCGATGTAGCCGTCCTTTTGGTCGATGCCCGCAACGGCGTGGTCGAGCAGTCGCGTCGCCACGCCGCTATCGCGACGCTGCTCGGCATCCCGCACCTCGTGGTGTGCGTGAACAAGATGGATCTTGTCGCCTACGACGAGCGGCGCTTCGCCGCGATTACAGCCGATTTCACGGCCGTCGCACGCCGGCTGGGGGCACGCGACCTGCACTTCATCCCGATCTCCGCGTTGCACGGCGACAACGTCGTCGAGCGCTCCGAGAACACACCGTGGTACGAGGGACCGTCCCTCCTCGAGCTGCTGGAAACGCTGCCGATCGCGCGCGATCGCAACCTGCGCGCGCTGCGCTTCCCGGTGCAGTGGGTGATCCGACCGCAGGACGATGCCTGGCACGACTACCGCGGCTATGCCGGACAGGTCGCCTCCGGTGTCGTGCGTCGGGGCGACGAGGTCGTGGTGTTGCCGGCTGGTATCCGCACGCGCGTGGTGGCGATCGATACCGCCGACGGCGAGATCGACGCGGCGTACCCACCGCTGTCGGTGACGGTGCGCCTCGCCGACGATGTCGACGCCGCTCGTGGCGACCTGATCGCCCATCCCGACGACCAGCCGCAGCTGGCGCACGCTTTCGCCGCCACCGTGTGCTGGATGTCCGAGCACCCGGCGCGCGAGCGTGCGCGCTACCGCCTCAAGCATCTGGCACGCTCGACGCCGGCGCGCATCGACGCGATCGAGCACGTGCTCGACGTCGCGACGCTGGAACACGCGCGCGGCGCGAGCGAGCTCGCTTTGAACGACATCGGACGCGTGCGCATCCGCGTCGCCGAGCCGCTGCCGTGCGACCCCTACGCGGCGAACCGCGCCACCGGCGCGTTCATCCTCGTCGACGAGCAGACCGGCGACACCGCCGCCGCCGGCATGATCGAGCAGCCGCTAGCGTGAGCGCCGCCCAGCCCCGCAGTCCGAACGTGGTGTGGCAGGCGGGCCGTGTCGACCGCAGTCGGCGCGCAGCGCTCGGCCTCGTCGGTGCGATCGCCTGGCTCACCGGCCTCCCCTCCTCGGGGAAATCGACGATCGCCGCGCTCGCCGAGGAGCTTCTCGTGGCACGAGGGCGCCCGGCCTACGTGCTCGACGGCGACAACCTTCGTCACGGTCTCTGCGGTGACCTCGGCTTCAGCGCCGAAGACCGCAGCGAGAACATCCGTCGCGCAGCGCACGCCGCCGCGCTACTCGCCGACGCCGGTCTGGTGGTGTTCGTAGCGCTCGTCTCGCCCTACCGCGCCGATCGCGAGCGGGCGCGTGCGGTCGCTGTCGACGCCGGCTTGCCTTTCCTCGAGATCCACGTAGCGACTCCCGCGGAGGAGTGCGAGCGCCGCGACCCCAAGGGGCTCTGGCGTCGCGCTCGCGCGGGCGAGCTGAGCGGTTTCACGGGCGTCGACGACCCCTACGAACCGCCGTCGCACCCCGATCTGACAATCGACCACACTGTGCCGCCCGAGGTCGCGGCCGAGCGACTCACAGCGGTTGTCGAGCGCGTCGTTCCGCGGCCAGCGGTCACCGAGCGAGTGGCGCCAGCAGGCGGGCCCGGCAGCTGAGGTCGGCGAGCGGAGGCAGGAGCGTGGATCCGCTGCTCGTCGTGTTCGGCTTCGGGGTCGGTGTCCTTGTCGGGCTCACCGGGATCGGTGGCGGATCGCTGATGACGCCGCTCTTGATCCTGCTCTTCGGCGTCAAACCGGTCACCGCGATCGGCACCGACCTCGCCTACGCCGCGGTGACGAAAACGGTCGGTGGTTACAAGCACTGGCGCCAGCGCACGGTCGACCCGGTGGTGTGCGCGTGGATGGCCGTGGGCTCGGTGCCGGCGGCGGTGGGCGGCGTCTACGTGCTGCATCTACTCGAGGAGTCGCTCGGTGCCGGCTTCGACACGACGCTGATCGCCGCCCTCGGCGTGACCTTGATCGTCACCGGCATCGCCACGCTGGTGCGCTCGCTTTTCGCGCGCCGCCTCGCCCTACACGAACGCGACAGCGCCGACATGACCGCGCGCAAGCGCCTGGCAGCGGTCGCCTTCGGTGCCGTGGTCGGCTTCGTGCTCGGGGTCACGTCGGCGGGCAGCGGCGCCTTGATCGCTGTCGGGCTAATCCTCATCTTCCGCCTCACGCCGACGCGCGTCGTCGGCACCGATGTCGTCCATGCGGCGATCCTTTTGTGGGCGGCGGCGCTAGCCCACCTGGGCGCCGGCAACATCGACTTCGCTCTCGCCGGAACGATCTTGCTGGGCTCGGTCCCCGGTGTCTGGATCGGCAGCCACTTGTCGGTGCGGGTCCCAGCCGCTGCGCTCCGACTGACGCTGGCGATCGTCCTCTGTGGCGCCGGGCTCGGGCTGCTCGCGAAATCCGGCCTCGCCGTACCGACGCAACTGATCGCCGCCGTTCCGCTGGTGGCGGCGGGCGTGGTCGGCACGGCGCTGGTGCGCGCGCAGCGCAGCGGCAGAGCTGCGCGGCCGGGGGCAGCCCCGCCTCGCGACGCACCGCGCAGCCTGCAGGCCTGACCAGCTCGGCCACGTCCGACCCGGAAACGGTCCGTGAGTCACCTAGCCGCGCCGCGGACCGCCGCCGCTCGGTACTCTTCCCGGTCGCATGTTCGACAAGGTCCTCGTCGCCAACCGTGGAGAGATCGCGATCCGCGTCATGCGGACGCTCGAAGAACTCGGCATCGCCAGCGTCGCCGTTTACTCGGAGCCGGACCGCGACGCGCCGCACGTTCGGCGTGCCGATGAGGCCTATCTGCTCGGCCCCGGCCCGGCGCCCGAGAGCTATCTGAACATCCCGAAGATCATCGAGGTCGCGCAGAAGGCGGGCGCGCAGGCGATCCACCCGGGCTACGGCTTTCTCGCCGAGAACGCCACCTTCGCGCGTGCCTGCGCTGACGCTGGCATCGTCTTCATTGGCCCGCCGCCGGAAGCGATCGAAGCGATGGGCTCGAAGACGCGCGCCCGCGAGCTGATGAAAGCGGCGGGCGTTCCGATCGTCCCCGGCACGACCGATCCCGTCGAGTCGGTCGAGGAGGCGGCGAAGATCGCCGCCGAAATCGGTTATCCGGTCGCCTTCAAGGCCGCTGGCGGCGGCGGCGGCAAGGGCTTCCGTGTCGCTGAATCCGAGGACGACCTCGAGAAAGCGTTCGAGGGAGCTTCGCGCGAGGGCGAGAAGTTCTTCGCCGACCCCACCGTCTACATCGAGCGCTACATCCCCGACCCGCGCCACGTCGAGGTCCAGATCCTCGCCGACGACCACGGCAACATCGTCTACCTGTTCGAGCGCGACTGCTCGATCCAGCGGCGCCACCAGAAGCTGATCGAGGAAGCACCCGGACCGCTCGTCACGCCGGAGCTGCGCGAGCGGATCGGCCAGATCGGTGTCGAGGCGGCGCGCGCCGTCGGCTACCGGTCGGCAGGAACCGTTGAGGGTCTGCTGTCCGGCGACCAGTACTACTTCCTCGAGATGAACACGCGCGTTCAGGTCGAGCACTGCGTGACCGAGATGGTCACCGGTGTCGACATCGTCCGCGAACAGATCCGGATCGCCGCCGGCGAGCCGATCTCGTTCAAGCAAGAGGACCTCGAGATTCGCGGCCACGCGATCGAGTGCCGCATCAACGCCGAGTCGGCGGCCAAGAACTTCGCTCCCGCCCCCGGCAAGATCACGCACTACCGCGAGCCGGCGGGGCCGGGCGTGCGCGTCGACTCGGGCGTCGAGGCGGGCTACGAGGTGCTCCCTCTCTACGACCCGATGATCGCCAAGCTGATCGTTTGGGACGTCGACCGCGAGGCAGCGACGCGGCGCATGCTGCGCGCGCTCCACGAGTACGAGATCGGCGGCATCCGCACGCTGATCCCGTTCCACAAGAAGCTGCTCGCCACCGAGCAGTGGGCACGCGGCGAGACCTGTCGCGACCTGCTCGGCGACAAGGAGTGGCTACGTTCGCTCGAGGAGCCTGAACGCGAAGCTGCCGGCGAGGCGCAGCTCGATGAGGCTGCCGAGGAAGAGGTCAAGGTCGAGCGCCGTTACGCGGTCGAGGTGTCGGGGCGGCGCTTCGACGTGCGCGTCATCGGCCCGCCGCCGGTAGGCGGGGCGAGCAACGGCGCCGCGCCCGCGCAGGCGCAAGGAGCACGCAAGCCGCCGCAGCGCCGCAAGCGCGGCTCGTCCTCGTCGGACGGCGCCTCCGGGGAACTCGTCTCGCCGATCCAGGGCACGGTGCTCAAGGTCGCCGTCCAGGAGGGCGCCGAGGTCGAGCAGGGCGCGTTGATCTGCGTGATCGAAGCGATGAAGATGGAGAACGAGATCACCGCGCCGGTCGCCGGCAAGGTCGTGAAGATCGGCGTCAACGAGGGCGGCGCCGTCGCGATCGGCGAAACGATCGCCGTCATCCAGTAAGCCGCTCTGACGGGCGCGCCAGCGCACACCGCCGCCTCGACGCGATCGCGCTGGCGGCGGCTCGTGCCGTTGGCCGCTTCGACCGTCGCCTCCCAGGCGACGATCGTTGCGCTGGCGCCGATCCTCGCTGCCGTTGCACGCGACTTCGGCACCGGCGTGGGCACCGTCGGTCTCGCGCGCGCGGTGCTGGCGTTCGCCGCCGCAGCGGGTTCGGTACCTGTCGCGGCGTACGGCAACCGTCTCGGCCCGGCGCGCTTGATCGTACTCGGAGGCGTGATTGGCCTGTGCGCCTGCGCCGCTATCGCGGCGGCCCCGTCGCTGACCGTGTTTCTCGCCGCCCACATCGTCGCGGGCGGGGCTGTCGCGTGCCTGTTGTCGGCCGGTTTCGCCGGTGCCTCGGCGTTTTTCCACGGCCGCGAAGTGGGGTGGGCGCTCGGGTTCGTGGTCGGCGCGCAGTCGCTGGCGTGGATCGTCGGGAACCCGATCATCGGGGTCCTTACGGACACTGTCTCGTGGCGGGCGGCCTATCTGGTGCCCGCCACAGCCGCGCTCGTCGCGGTGTTAGGCGGTCTGCGCGCACCGCGCACGTGCGGTAGCGGCGACAGCGGACTCGCGGCGCTGGTGTCGATCTGGTGCGATGTCGGCGCGCGGCGCTGGACCGTAGCCGAACTGGTGGCGTTCGGCGCTTGGACCGCCGAGCTCACCTACGCCGGCGCGTTCTACATCGAGACCTACGGCGTGCGCGAGGCGAGCGTCGGCTTCCTCCTCGCTTGCGGCTCGGCCGTCTATCTGGCGGTAGCGGCCACCAGCGGGCGCCATCTGGTCGGACGGCGCGCTCGGCTGTGGGCGATCGCCGGGGCGCTTGGGATGGCCGCCGCGTTCGTCCCCTTGCTCAACGTCACGCCGGCGGTCGCCTTCACACTCGCGGCGTTCTGTGTGACCGCCTTCTTCGCAGCGTTGCGCTCGACCGCTTCGAGCGCGCTCGCGCTCGTCCAGCTTCCAGCACAGGAGGCGACGATGATGGCGGCACGCACGGCAAGCGCCCAGCTCGGCTACGTCTTCGGAGCGGCGGCGGGCGGTGCGGTTATCGGCGCCGCCGGGTTCGGCACGCTCGGCTGGCTCCTCGCCGCCGGCATGTGCGCATCGGCGCTGCTGATGGCACGAGTACCAGCACCGACAAGCGACCGGCCCGGCGCTACAGCCCGAGCGCCTTCGCCGCCTCGCGCAGGTTCTTGACGATGGCGTCCGGCTTTTTCCGCGCCTTCTCGGGCGGGCCGGCCCCGTGGCGGTCGATCCACACCACCGGGATCTTCTGTTTGAGGCAGGGCTCGATGTCCGTCTCCCAGCCCGAGGCGATGTGGACCCACTCCTTTTTGCGGTCTTCGAGACGCCGTGCGCACTCCTTGAAATGGGCCGGATCGGGCTTGTAGGAGCGAACCTGCTGGCCCGTCACCACCAGATCGAAATCGACCGTGAAGTGGCGCCGCGTAGCGCCGAGCAGCTTGTCGTCGATGTTCGAGAGGATGCCGAGATCGACCTTCTTGCGCAGGCGTTCGAGGACCTTGTTGGTCTCGGCGAACGGTGGCCAGCGCGGCACGCTGTTGGGCAGAAAGTTCGCGCGCTGGCCCTCCTCGAGCAACGCTTCCCAGCCGATCTCCTTGGCCACGGCGCGCGCGGTGCGACGCAGCACCTCGGCGTAGAGCTCGTAGGAACCGCGCATCACCTCGCGCATGTGCTGCATGAAGAGCGGGATCAGCTGGTCGCGATCGACCGTGAATCCGTCCTTCGCCGCCTCGTCGCGGAACGCCTCGTAGATCCCGGTTTCCCAGTCGATGAGGGTGCCGTAGCAGTCGAAGCTGACGAACTTGACGGTCTTCGGTAGTGCCAAGGCTCTCCTGACGTTCGAAGGTTCGGTAGTGTTGCGCGCCGTCTGTGGCGGGAAGCCCGCCGGAGGCGGGCGCGAATTTTACGGACGAGCGATGGATCTTCTCGAGTACCAGGGCAAGCAGCTTTTCCGCAAACACGGCGTTCCCGTACCCGAAGGCCGGCACGCCGACAGTGTCGACGCGGCGGTCGCTGCCGCTGACGAGCTCGGCTACCCAGTGGTGGTGAAGGCCCAGGTCAAGATCGGCGGGCGCGGCAAGGCCGGTGGCATCAAGCTGGCTCGCAACCGCGACGAAGCCCGCGCCCACGCCGAAGCGATCCTGGGCATGGACATCCGCGGTTTCACGGTCCACGAGCTGTGGATCGAGCGGGCGTCGGAGATCGACGAGGAGTACTACGCCGCGGTTCTTCTCGACCGCTCGGCGAAACGCCCGCTCGTGATGCTGTCGCGGATGGGCGGGATGGACGTCGAGGAGATCGCCGCGCGCGACCCGCAAGCGATCGTCCGCCTGCACATCGATCCGCTGCTCGGTTTCCAGGATTTCCACGGCCGTCGCCTGGCTTTCGAGGCCGGTATTGCGCGTGACGTCGTGCGGCCGGTGGGCGCGATCCTCGGCAAGCTCTACGAGGTCTTCATTCGCGAGGACGCCACCCTCGTCGAGGTCAATCCCCTGCTCGTCACCAAGAGCCGCGAGGTCGTTGCGCTCGACGCCAAGGTCACGCTCGACGACAACGCGCTCTGGCGCCATCCCGACAGCGCCGAGTTCCGCGACGTCTCGGCCGAGGATCCGCAGGAGCGGATGGCCAAGGAGCGCGGGCTCCAGTACGTGAAGCTCGACGGCAACGTCGGCATCCTCGGCAACGGCGCCGGACTCGTGATGTCGACGCTCGACGTCGTCGCCCAGGCTGGCGGCAAGCCGGCGAACTTCTGTGACGCCGGCGGCGGCGCGAAGGCCGACGAGATCGTCGCTGCCGTCGAGGTGATCCTCTCCGATCCCAAGGTGACGGCGCTCTTGTTCAACATCTTCGGTGGCATCACCCGCTGCGACGAGGTAGCCCGCGGCCTGGTCGAGGCGTTCGAGCGCCTCGACATCTCCGTGCCGGTGGTGGTGCGACTCGACGGCACCAACGACGAGGAGGGCCGCCGGATCCTCGCCGAGGCGAACCTCGAGGGCGTCCACGTCGCCAAGACGATGCTGGATGCAGCCCGGCGTGTCGTCGAGCTGGCCGGGCCGGTACCGCAGGAGGCACGCGCATGAGCATCCTCGTCGGCGAACACACGAAGCTCGTCGTTTCCGGCCTGACCGGACGCGAAGGCTCTTTCCACGGGCTCAACAACCGCCGCTACGGAACCCAGGTCGTAGCCGGCGTCACGCCGGGCAAGGGCGGCAGCGACGTCGAGGGCATCCCGGTGTTCGACACCGTGCACGAAGCGGTCGCCGAAACCGGTGCGAACACGTCGATGATCTTCGTACCGCCGCGCTTCGCCGCCGACGCGATCCTCGAAGCGGCCGACGCCGGGGTCGAGCTCTGTATCTGCATCACCGAGGGGATCCCGGTGCACGACATGCTGCGCGTCTACACACAGCTCAAGCGCGACGGGCGTACGCGTCTGATCGGCCCCAACTGCCCGGGGGTGCTCTCGCCCGGGAAGGCCAACGTCGGGATCATCCCGGCCCACTTCTTCAAGCCCGGATCGGTCGGGCTTGTATCGCGTTCCGGGACGCTCACCTACCAGATCGGCAACGAGATCGCTCAGCGCGGGCTCGGGAACTCGACGATCGTCGGCATCGGCGGCGACCCGATCGTCGGCTCGTCGTTCATCGACATCGTGCAGATGTTCGAAGAGGATCCCGAGACCGAGCTGATCGTGCTCGTCGGCGAGATCGGTGGCGACGAGGAGGAGCGCACCGCTGACTTCATCGCCGAGAACGTCTCCAAACCGGTGGTCGGATACATCGCCGGCTTCACCGCTCCTCCCGGCAAGACGATGGGTCACGCCGGCGCGATCATCTCGGGTTCGAAGGGCACGGCACAGGCGAAGGCGGAGGCGCTCGAGGCGCGCGGGGTGCGCGTCGGTCGCAATCCAACCGAGGTCGCCGAGATCGTCGCCGAGATTCTCGGTGCCCGCGTGTAGCACCCTGCTCGCCAGCGAACGCGCGATATCGTCCCGCCCGTGAGCGCGCAAACGACGATCTCTCTCGCGCGCGGGGCGCCCTCGCTTGACCTCGTTCCGGTCGACGAGCTACGCGAGGCTGCCGATCGCGCTTTCAGCTCGCACCCCGAGCACTGCTTCTCGTACGGACCGGCCGCCGGCCACCCGCTGCTCGTCGAGTGGATCGCGGCGCGGCATGGCGTCACGGCCGACCAGGTCTTCGCCACCAACGGCTCGATGCAGGCCGACGCGTTCTTCTTCCAAGAACTCGTCGAACCAGGCGATCTGGTCGTGGTCGAAGCGCCGACCTACGACCGCACGCTGCTGATGCTGCGCGAGCTCGGCGCCGAGATCCTTGCCATCCCGCTCGAGGCGGACGGGCTCGACGTCGGCGCGCTCGAGAGGGCCCTGGACGCCGGGGCGCGCCCCCGTTTCGCGCACGTGATCCCCAACTTCCAGAACCCCGCCGGTTGCACTCTTTCGCGCGAAAAGCGCGAGCGTCTCCTCGCGCTTGCCCGAAGCTACGAATTCCTGATTTTCGAGGACGACCCCTACGTCGAGGTGCGCTTTGCCGGCGAGCCACTGCCGCGCATCTTCGACCTCGACGCCGAGCGTCGCCACGTCGTCTACGTGTCGTCGTTCACCAAGACCGTGTGCCCGGGCGTGCGCGTCGGGTACGTGCTCGGCGACAGCGAGCTCGTCGCACGGCTGCGCCGGCGCGCCACCAACACCTACATCTCGCCTTGCGTAGCGTCGCAGGGCATCGTCGCCGAGTTCTGCCGGGGCGGCGGTTTCGAGCGCGCGCTCGAGCGCGTTCGCAGCGCGCTGCGCGAACGCCGCGACGCCCTCTGCGACGCGCTCCGCGAACACCTGCCGGAGGCCCGTTTCGTGGTGCCCGAAGGCGGCTACTTTCTGTGGGTCGATCTTCCCGACGGCGACGTGCGAGCGCTCGAGCCGGCGGCGCGCGAGCGCGGCGTTGTCGTAGTCAAGGGCACCGACTTCTTGCTCGAAGGCGGCAAGCGCTCGCTGCGATTGGCCTACTCCGCGGAACCTCCCGAACGGTTGCGCGAAGGCGTGGCGCGCCTCGCTGCTGCCTACCGGGAGCTCAGCGCGGTTTCGCGCTGACAGCTCTAACTTGGCGAACGACCGGCCACCTTCCGTTTCGCCGCTCGCGGTCGTAGCGCATGCGCTCCTCCTCTTGCGTGGACGTCTGCGCGCACTGGTCGCGGTGGGTGTCGCGGTGTCGCTCCCAGCGCACGCGATCGTCGACGGCATCGGGCTGCGGCAGCTCACCTCGAGCTACACACCCACGGTCGACGTCGGCCAGGCCGCGGTCGTCAGCCTCGTCGACCTGCTCGTGGTGGGGCCGCTCGTTACGGCGGCGTGCATTCGCGTCGTCGTTCGCGAACCAGCACGCGAACGTCCAGGGCTCGCGGCAGCGCTGGCGTTCGCGTTCGAACTGTTCCCGCGTGCCGTTCTCGTCCTCACACTCGCCACCGTCGGGATCTTTTGCGGTCTTCTTCTGTTCGTCGTGCCCGGCCTGTACCTGGCGGTGCGCTGGGCACTCGTGTTGCCGGTCCTCGCACTCGAAGACGTGAATCCGTTGGCCGCGCTGCGCCGCAGCGGCCAGCTTGTCCGCGGCGCCTTCTGGCGCTGCGCGTTCGTCGTAGCGGCGGGCTCGCTGTTCGCATCGGTCGCCGCGTTCGCGATCGGCTCGCCGTTCGCTGCTGTGGCCCGCAGCACCGACGCCGCTGCGTGGCTCGTCGTGGGCCAAGGCTTGTCGAGCGCGGTCGCGCTGCCGACGGTGGCTGTTTTCGCGACCGTTCTCTACTTCGACCGGCGCTCCGGTGGCCAGCCGCTCGCCGCGGTCGACCGCGGTAGCGGCGCTCGCGACGACTGACCCCCTAGCTCGCTACGCTGCCGAGCGCGCCTTGCGTGGCGCACCGCGGCGGCGCTGGAGCCACCGACAGGCGTCGCGACTGGGGACGCCGGCGACGGCCGCCGGGAGCCGCGCCCGCCGCTGTCGCCCGCCTCAACGGCCCCAGTGCTCGCGCGCCATCACGAGCTGTTCGGGCAGCGCGGTGCGCGGCGGCGGCGACGGATCGGCTTTGACCGACACCGTTTCGGCGACGCTGCGCGTGATCTCGAGACGATGACCCTCGCTGCTCTCGACCGCCACCCAGTCGTCACTTTTGTCGGCGACCTTCCCCTCGAGACCGGGATAGAAACCGGCGTCCTTGAGGTAGTGCAGGAGGTCTTCGGCTTCGTTCTCGAAGCGCACGACGCGGATCTTCGCGCCGACCTCGCAATCAGCGAGCGGCACCGCCTCTTCGCGCTCGCCCTCGAAGATCGGGTGCCCGTGCGGGCACGTCTTGGCGTCACCTATCGCGCGCAGCATGCGCTCCTCGACGATCGGCGACATCCAGTGCTCAAGCCGCTCGGCCTCCTCGTGGACCTGGTCCCACGGGATGTCGAAGACGTCGGTGAGGAAGCGCTCGATCAAGCGGTGGCGACGGACGATCGTGGCCGCCTGCTCGCGGCCGCGCTCGGTGAACTCGATCGTCTTGTCGGGTCGGCGCCGCACGTAACCGTCGCGCTCGAGCCGGCCGACCATCTCGTGAACCGTCGGCGGCGCCACCTGCATCGCCCGGGCGATGTTGGCGCCGGTCACCGGTAGGCCGGCCTCTTCCAGCCAGTAGATCGTCTGCAGGTACTCCTCTTCGGCGACGGTTGCGTGCTCGCGTGACATCTCGCCGCCCATCCTAACCGCCACCTCGCCGTCACCGGCGCGGCCGATCGGCGGCAGCTCCCGAGCTGCACGGCGCCGCAGCTTGCGCCACGATTGCGGCTATGGCGGAGCTGAAGCTGGAAGTCAAGCGTGGCGACATCACCAAGCTGGCGGTCGACGCGATCGCCAACGCCGCAAACACCGAGCTGCGCCACGGCGGCGGCGTCGCCGGGGCGATCGTGCGCGCCGGTGGTTCGGAGATCCAGGAGGAGTCCGACCGCAAGGCGCCGATCGGGCTCGGCGAGGCGGTCGAGACCGGCGCGGGAAGCCTTCCGGCGAAGTGGGTGATTCACGCCGCGACGATGGAGCTCGGCGGACCGACCTCGGCCGAGATCATCGACAAGGCCACGCGCAGCACGCTCGCCAAAGCCGAAGAGCTCGGTTGCCGCTCGCTCGGGCTGGTGGCGTTCGGCACCGGCGTCGGCGCCTTCCCGCTCGACGAAGCAGCGCGCATAATGGTGCGCGCGGTGCGGGCACACCAGCCGCGGACGCTGGAGCGCGTGGTGTTCTGCGTGCGAGGCGAGGAAGCCGAGGAAGCGTTTCGCGCAGCGCTCGCAGACAGCGAGGGCTGAACGCGGTGCGGTCTCCGTCGCGTGCGCGCCGGGCGTCCCCTCGCCCATCCCCGCCGACCGCGACCAGCTGGCCCCGGTGTTAGACACGCGCCATCCACCGGCGCTCATCGCGCCCGACAGCTTCAAAGGGTCGCTCACCGCGGAGCGGGTCGCACGGGCGGTCGCGCGCGGCATTCGCGCGGCCGGGGCCGAGGCGGTCGAGCTCCCCGTCGCCGACGGCGGCGAGGGGACGATGCCAGTGCTGGTGCGAGCCCTCGGAGGTGACATCGTCACGACGCGCGTGAGCGATCCTCTCGGCCGCCCCGTCCAAGCGCGGTTCGCACTGTTGGCCGACAGCAGGACGGCCGTCGTCGAGGTGGCCGAGGCAGCGGGACTGGCTTTGCTCGGCGAGCACGAGCGCAACCCGCTCGCAGCGACGACCTACGGAGTCGGCGAGCTGATCGTCGCAGCGGCGGAGCGCGGTGCGGAACGGGTTCTCGTCGCAGCCGGCGGCAGCGCGACGGTCGACGGCGGGCGCGGCGCGCTCGAAGTGCTCGAACGACGCGAGTGCCGTCCGCGGATCGTGGTCCTCTGCGACGTCCGCACGCCTTGGGAGGAAGCAGCCCGCATTTTCGGCCCCCAGAAGGGCGCGCGACCGGCGGACCTCCCCCTGCTCGCAGAGCGCCTCGAGCGGCTCGCCGAGGCGGCGCCGAAAGACCCCCGTGGCGTCCCGGGCAGCGGTGCCGCTGGCGGCCTCGCCGGAGCGCTGTGGGCATGGCTCGATGCCGAGCTTGTCGAAGGAGCACGGTACGTCCTCGACGCGATCGCTTTCGACCGTGCTCTCGCTGCTTCTTGGTTCGTCGTGACCGGGGAGGGCCGCCTCGACGCCCAAACCTTGGCGGGCAAGGTGGTCTGCGAGGTAGCGACGCGCGCGCGCCAGCGCGGGGTCACATGTCACGCGATCTGCGGGCAGATTGCGCTCGACGAATTCGGCATGCGCGTGCTCGACCTGCAGGGGCTCGCGACAGCCACAAACGAAGGCGAGCTGACTGCGGCCGCACGCGAGCTCGTCCATGCGGAGCATCCCTGCCTGCGCGACGACGAAGCGTCGTGCGTGGAGTGAAGGTGAGAGAGGGCGTCGAGCCCAGGGCGGGCAACAAGTCGCAAATGCGCTCGCTCAGTCTCAAAGCCGTTCGCTCTCGCTTCCGGGCGGCTCGGCCGGCGGAAGCGGCGCGGGCGCCCCGCAGCTGCGGGGCGCCCGCCGGTCACCCGTGGACTCGTAGCTCGGTGCCCGAGCGGGGCACCTTGGGCAGCGCCATTCTCTGTACGGCCCGCCTCCTTTGCGATCACCTCGCTTTCAGCGTGTGCCGAGACGCGGCCTGAAGCCGCGGTACTCGGGCGTGTGCTCCCACTCCTCGTCGCTCTCGGCCAGGACCAGCTGACCGATCGCCCCGACGCCGATCAGCGTCACAGCGGCGCCGATCAGGCAAAGCGCGCCGCTCGCCGCCGGCACACCGATGCCGACGAGCAGCGGCCCGATCGCCGCGCACGCCGCCATCCACGGCGCCACGAGACGCCGCCGGGCGAGGCCGAAGGCGAGCACGATCATGCCCGCCACCAGCCCGTAGGAGAACAGGTAGATGGGGATGAAGGTGGCAGCGCTGTCGTGCATGCGCTCGAACAGCGCGACCGTACCTCCGCCACCTACGCCGGCCGCCGCCCAGCCACCGAACCCCTCGATGGCCAGGTAGCCGGCGGCAGCCATCGCTCCTACCAGCCCGAGCGCCCCGCCGAGATGGCCCACCGATGGATCGCGCTCGCGCAGCATGTGCATGAGCCCGAGCACGACCGGTACGGTGAAGACCAGACCGGCGCCGATCAGCAAATAGGCGACGAGCCAGCGATCGCGGTCAGCGGCGATGGTCGCGAGTTGGCCGCGCACGGTGTCCTCGAGCCCGGGATGAACGATCATCCCGACGATCATCAGCACCGGCGCGACGACCATGCACACGCCCGCTACCAGCTTGCGAAAGTGATGAGCCTGTGTCGTGCCCATCGTTGCCCCTCCTCGTCGTTGGCTGGAGCGGCCGGTGGGCGGAGCGCCCGCCGCTGGCGTCGGGCGGCGCGCCGCCGCCCGCCTACCGCCCTCGTTCCTGACTACTCAGGAATGTAGCGATCGTTACTTGCGTTGTCGCGGCCTGCAGCGGTCCGCCGAGCGCTGCGAACCCCGCTACCTCGCGCTCTAGCCGTTAAGCGACGCGCGGAGCAGCGCGCTCCGACAGGCTGCGCACGACGGCTTCGTAGACGCCTTCGCCCGCCGCCCCCGCGGTCACCTCGACGTTGCCGTAGCGGTCGAGCTCCTCGCGCAGCGACGGGTCCTCGTCGAGCGCGTTACGGACCAAAAAGAAGCGGCCGACGAGCGGAGCGACGGCCAGGTCCTCGCGGGAATCCCCGACGGCGATGCACTGTTCGCGGGCGAGGCCGCGGATCGCCATGTGCCGTGCGACCGCCGTCGCCTTCGACGCCGGTTTCGGCAGCAGATGGTACGCGTGTGCGGGCGCCTCGAGCGACAGGCGGCACTCACCGGGCGGCAGAACGCCGTTGTCGACCAAGCGCAGACCGTCGACGCCGGCCTCGGCCAGCGCCGCTTCGGCGGCGCTCGGTTCGACCAAGCCGCGGAAAAGGTGCGTGATCCGCCGCTCGCGATGCCACGGCGCGTGCGGCTCGAGCCGCCCGGCGAAACGATCGAGCAGGATCTCAGGTGCTCCGCTCGCCGCGACGCGATCGAAGACGGTCTCGTCGGCACTGCGCGGCAACCACTCTTCGCCTACGAGCAGGAAATCTTGGCCGTCGACCGCCAGGCCGCCGCCAAGCTCGTAGATGAATGCGCTCTGGCCGATCAGCCGCGCGTCCTCGGCGACCTGCACGCGCTTGCGGCCCGACATCAACACCACCTCGATGTCGGCGCGGTAGCAGAGCTCGAGCGCCCGCGCCGCGAGCAACGTGAAGCCGCCCTCGGCGGTGCGAAACAGCGACGCGCCAGCACCCAGCAGAGTGCCGTCGAGGTCGGTGTAGAGGCAGGCGATCGCCGCCCGCGCTCGCGACTGTCGGGCGCTCTTCACGGCCGTTGCGCGCCTAGGGAGATAAAGGGTGGTCGCTCGACGACCTCGACTTGGACGAGCCGCCCGTCGGCCGTCTGGAGCGGCGGCGCGACATCGTCGAGCAGCCGGCCTTCCCGGCGCAAACGCTCGAGGATCACGCGCAGCACGGCGTAGGCCATCGGCGCCAGATCGGGCAGCGGCTGGTGGCGGTTGCGCCGCTCTTCGAGGTCGACCTGCACCATGGCATCGACGCCGACGAGATCGCGCACGTGCAGCAGCATCGAGGTCTCGATCGCGTAACCGGTCGCAAAGGGAATGCGTTCGAGCAGCGCCCGCCGCGCGGCCACCTCGCCCGCGAGCGGCTGCACGAACCCTGCGAGCTCGGGGTAGAAGGCGGACAGCAAAGGCCGCGCACAGAGCTCGGTGACGCGACCACCGTCGAGCGGCCGCTCTTCGCCTTCGTCGGTGGTGAAGGGCCGGCGGAAGAAGCCTTTCACGAACGCCACGTCGTCGTAGGCGAGCAGCGGTCCGAGCATGCCGATCGCGAAGTGGCGTGGGAAGCGGCGCGTGTCGGCGTCGAGGTAGACGACGAGGTCGCCCTCGACGACAGCGAGTGCCCGCCACATCGCGTCGCCCTTCCCGAGCGCCTGCCCGAATTCGGGCATGAGCTCCGACTCCTGGTGCACTTCGGCACCGTGCGCCGCCGCAACGGCGGCGGTGCCGTCGCGCGAGGCAGCGTCCACGACGACTATCTGATCCACGAGATCGCCGAGGCTGCGCAGCTTGTCGACGATGTCACCGACCGTGTCCGCAACTTCGCGCGCCGGGAGAACCGCCGACACGCTCTCGCCGCGCTCCCGTTTCAGGCGGATGAGCTCGTCGAGTCGGAAGTCGCGGTGATGGAAGGTCCGAATCACGGCGCTCTCGGCTGGCAGCAGGACCGCGGCGACAAGCGGTCGCCGTGGCGCTGGGGTCGAACGAGGTCCGCCTACTATCGCACTCGATGCGCCCGGCGCCTAGCAGGGATTTGGTGCGGATTCTCACGAGCGCCGGTACCGGGGGCCGAACGGTCATTCGCCTCAGCGAGAGAGCTCGCCGTAGCGAGCGCGTCGCCTTGCCCGACGACCTCCACGACGAGGTGCGCTCGGCCCTTGCACGTCTCGGCATCGGCGCCCTCTGGCGGCACCAGGAAGCGGCCTGGGAAGCGGTAAAGCGCGGGCACGTCGCGATCGCGACGGGCACCGCGAGCGGTAAGTCGCTGGCGTTCAACCTGCCGGTGCTCGACGTGCTCGCGCGTGACCGCTCGGCCCGCGCGCTCTACCTCTACCCGGCGAAGGCGCTAGCTCAGGATCAGGCGCGCAAGCTCGACGAGCTCGGTCTGCCCTTCCTGCGGCCGGCGATCTACGACGGCGACACCCCGAAAGCCGACCGGCCGGCAATCCGCCGTGACGCCAACGTGGTGCTCACTAATCCCGACATGCTCCACCTCGGGATCTTGCCCAACCACGCTTCTTGGGCGCGCTTTTTTCGCAACCTCGCGGCGGTCGTCGTCGACGAGGCGCACGTCTACCGTGGCGTTTTCGGCTCGCACGTGGCCAACGTCCTGCGCCGCTTGCGCCGGATCGCTGCCCGCTACGGCACGCGCCCGCGTTTCCTTCTCGCCTCGGCGACGATCGCCAACCCGGCCGAACACGCCAGGGCGCTTATCGGCGAGCCGGCAACGGTCGTCCGCGACGACGCCGCACCGCGGCACGCGCGCGACATCGTGCTGTGGAACCCGCCACTGATCGACGAACGGCTCGGTTTGCGTGCTTCGGCACTCGCTGAGGCGGCACACCTGTTGGCTCGCCTCGTCGCAGCCGAGGTGCGCACGATCTGCTTTCTCAACTCGCTGCGCGGCGTCGAGCTCGTGCATCGGTTCACCGTCGAGCGCCTTCGCGACGACGGTTGCGCGCCGCTGGCGCGCCGGGTGCTCCCCTACCGCGCGGGATACACGCCCTTCCAGCGGCGCGAGATCGAAAGCAAGCTCGTGTCCGGCGAGCTGCTCGCTGTCGTGGCGACGAACGCACTGGAGCTCGGGATCGACATCGGCGACCTCGATGCCGCCATCTGCGTGACCTTCCCGGGCACCGTCGCGAGCCTCAAACAGATGTGGGGCCGGGCAGGCCGCCGCCGACGCGGTCTTGCCGTGTTTCTCGCCGGCGACGACGCGCTCGACCAGTTCCTCTGCCGCCATCCGGAGGATTTCCTCGCCCGTCCCGTCGAGCAGGCGATCGTCGACCCGGAAAGCGAGGAGATCCAGCTCGCTCACCTCTGGTGCGCGGCGCACGAGCTGCCGCTCACCGCTCGCGACCGCGTCTTTTTCGGCGAACGGCTCGAAGAGCGGCTACGCACGCTGGTGCGCGTGGGCGCCGTGCGCGAGCACGGCGGCAGATACCTAAACCGTTCAGCGCTTTTTCCTCCGGAACGCGTGCCGCTGCGGAGCGCGAGCGCCACATCCGTGGCGATCGTGGACCGCACGACCGGCGAGCTGCTCGGCACCGTCGAGCGCGCACGAGCCCCCGCGCTCGTTCACCCGGGCGCCGTTTACATGCATCTCGGGGTTCAGTACGCGGTCGTCGATCTCGATCTCGAGACCGGCAGGGCGCTGGTCGAGCCCTTCAGCGGCGACTGGTACACGCAACCGCGCCACGACACCGAGGTGATGATCGAGGCCGTACGCCGCGAGATCGCCACGCCCAGCGGCCTTCGTCTCTGTTTCGGTGTGATCTCGGTCACCGACACCGTGATCGCCTACCAGCGCAAGCGTGTGCGCGATCACGAACCGATCGATCTTGTCGGCCTGGAGCTGCCGAGCGAAGAGTTCGTCACCCAGGCGCTGTGGTGGGTGTTGCCCGACGAACAGTTTGGACAGGTCGCGATCGACGAGCTGCCGGGAGCATTGCACGCAGCCGAGCACGCCCAGATCGCCGTTTTGCCGCTCCTGGCGATGTGCGACCGCTGGGACATCGGCGGGCTGTCGACCGCCTGCCACGCTCAAACCGGCAAGCCGACCGTGTTCGTGTACGACGGTCACCCGGGCGGGGTGGGCATTTCACGAACGGGCTTCGACCGTTTCGGCGAATTGACGCAAGACGCCCTGCAACTGGTGCGCGAATGCCCTTGCGAGGGCGGCTGCCCGTCCTGCATTCAGTCGCCGAAGTGCGGGAACCTCAACGAGCCGCTGTCGAAAGCCGGTGCACACATGCTGCTCGAGGCGCTCGCGAGCGCGATGGCCGGGGTGTCGTTGCAACACGTTCCCTCACCCGCGCGAGCGTGACAGCGAGCGCTCGTGGCCCTCGCCGCGAGGAGCGTGCCGATCGCTGCGGCGCGCCTGCAAGATCGCTTGCAGCGAGCAGGAATTCGGTACGGGCACTCAAGCCAGCTACCGCTGTGCCGACCTTGGGCGCTAGATGCGGTTGCCTCGCATCGTGCTCCCCCTCGCGGTCACGCTGCTCGCCGCCCCATACCCGGCCACGGCGGCGAGCGGCGGGGCCGCATTCGCTCCCGCAATCTCGAACAGCAGCGCTGCCGATATCGCTAGTTCGCGCGGAGGGGTCAGCGCGCCCCCGGCAAGCGCCGTGAAGGCGCCGGCCAATCGCCGGGGAAGCGCTGCGGGCGGCGGCGCGTACGCAGGCGTGGAAACACGGAGCGGGCCGCGCCGCACTCGCCGCGCGACCGCGCCCCGCGGCACCACTCGGCGCAAGGACAAACGACGGCCACGGCGCGCACGACCCCGCCCGGTTGCGGTCGCAGCGTTCTCGGTCGCGGGCGGGCGCTTCTATCACGGAGGCCGGCCGCTGCGCGTCATCGTCCGCTTGCGCGGCCGCGGCGGCCCTTGGACGGTGACGCTCGTCGCACGCCGCGATGCGCGGGCTGCAGCCGCAAACGGCTCCTCGAGCTCGTACCGGGTCGACCTCGGCATCGGGCGCTCGGGGAGCGACCTCACGGCGAGCGTCACGCCACAAGCGCTGCTGCCTACCGCCCCCGGCACCGTGGCGCTCACGCTCGCCGTGCGCGATCGGCGCGGGCAGCGGGTACCGCTGCGCGGTGCGCCCACGGTCGCGGTGCGCGTGCTGGCGAACGCCTTCCCGGTGCGCGGGACGTGGCGCTTCGCGGGAGCGGACGGCGCTTTCGGCGCCGACCGGGGTCACTACCGCCACCAAGGGCAGGACATCGTCGCCAGCGAGGGAACCCCTGTGGTGGCACCAGCGGCGGGTGTCGTGGTGCATGTCGCCTATCAACGCGGCGGCGCCGGACATTACGTGGTGCTCCGCGACGAGCGCGCTGGACGGGACTACGTCTTCATGCACTTGGCCGCCGGTTCGCTGCGGGTGCGCGAGGGCGACCGTGTCGCCACCGGCCAACAGCTAGCTGCGGTGGGAGCGACCGGACGGGCGAGCGGGCCACATCTTCACTTCGAGGTTTGGCGCGGCCGCTGGCAGGACGGCGGCGAACCGATCGATCCGCTGCCGCTCCTGCGCCGCTGGGCATCCGCGGAAGGGATCAGCGAGAGCGCGAGCTAGAGCGCACACGGGGTGTGGAGCTGGCCGGCACGCTCAGGGGCATCCGCGGAAGGGATCAGCGAGAGCGCGAGCTAGAACCGCGACGGTGTCGG
>ERZ795042.171-NODE-171-length-59974-cov-30.233582_pt1 | contig 59974 bp, 67 predicted proteins | sample MGYA00375126_ERZ795042 | MGnify/ENA primary metagenome ERZ795042 (study PRJEB30171, sample SAMN05518105) | compost metagenome | isolation source: Feedstock adapted compost from Newby Island compost facility, Milpitas, CA | place: USA:Newby Island compost facility...
ATACCTGAATATTTTTGATGAAGAGACGGTTTTCCGTCTCTTTTTCTTTTTATTTGTTTTTCTCGGTTTTATCTTTTTGAGATTTTTCTATACTCATCAAGTTATAAAATGGTTGTAAGGTGGGATTTGAAATGAGTGTAAGTGAAAATGCCTTACTGGAGTCGGAGTTTGAGGAGTACGGGAGTGGGAATGAGTTAGCCAAGTATGGGTTTGATTCGGAGGAAAGCCTGAATAGTGCTTTGCAGATCAAATCCAAGGTAACTCTGTACCAAAAGCTGGTTAAGATCGAGGATATTGTCGTCTCCAGCTTCAAGAAGGTAAGTCGTTCCGATTCCCTTATCGGTCTGACCGGGGTAATTGGGGAGTGGGGTGTTGTTTCCCCGATCCATGTGTTGAAGATGGAAGACGATGATTCCTATATGCTCTTGGAGGGTTTACGGCGGCTGTTTGGGGCTTTGCGGGCTGGTAAGACGGAGGTTCCAGCGGTGATCTGGGACTTTGCGGATAAGCAGGAAGGGAAGCAAAAGGCTAATATTATTGCTCTGATGATTAACCGTTCTCAGCGGTATACTCCTCGTGAAATGTGGGAAATGATGCAGGTTTTGGAGGAGGTTAATGGGGCTTCGCCGGGGTTGATTGAGTATTTGTTGCAGATGCGTCCGGGGGAAGCCATGAAGTTGAAGGATATTATGCTGTCGGACTTCGAGTATGCCGAGATTAAGTCCGACCTTATGGAGAATCTGATAACTATCGAAGCCGCTTATAAGAAGCTGACGAATGAGCGGCGGAAGGAAAACCGCTTGGCAAAAGAAGATGCAATGGTCATCGAGGATAAGGACACTTCCATTGATAATGTCTCCGATGAACAGCGTCTTAGCGTAGAGGACGTAAAAGAGTTGTTGGAGCTGACGGAAGTGGATGTCAGCGACGAAGATTTATCTTCCTTGGACAGATCGGATGAAATTCGGGGAGAACCTGTTATTCAAGATCCTGATAACCGTAAGCCTATTGACCCGAAGATCAAACAGGCTACGATGATCAGGGACGGCTTCAAATGTCGGTGCTGTGGGGTGGGCGGACATGAAGGATGGTTGGGGGTACTTGTATATCATCACGTGATACCTGTGTTCCTCCATGGAGAAGACTCCGTTGATAATGGAGCGACCCTTTGCAGTAATTGTCATTTATTAGTTCACCTGTACAGCTTTGGAAAACTGAGTGTTCGGTTGAATGAGTTGGACGAGACGGAGCAAAAGGTCTTTAAGAATATCTTCAAATTTGGTAATATTATTATTGAAGCTATGAAACGTAGTGGTATCAGCAAGGAAGTCGCTTATAAGGCCGATGCCGGGTCGAGACGTCATCTTTATCCGGGTGAAGGGCTGAAGGATAATCAAGAGGCGTTTAAACAGGCTTCTATTTCGAATTTGTAAGTCTGGATTCCGAGCAAGCGTTTGGGTAAGCGTATAGGTAGTAATCCCCTGATAAGGGGGTATAGGGGTATTGTTTACGGGAGTTTATTGAAATCATATTGCTCCCGTTTTTGTTTATTTTCCTCTTTTAAATAAAGTATCGAAGATAATCAATTATATTGATTGAAGGTTATATCCTGTTTAAGTTTCTTAAACAGGCTTTATTTTTCCTTGGGGGTGGTTGAGAGTGTATTTGACTTCGTTAAAAGTTGGGGCCGCCATCCACCTTGATGTTGATCGTGAGGGTGAGAAGTTTACCTTCCCAGCTAAAGTGGAATCTGTCTCGAAAGATTGTTTAAGTCTTCTATATCCTTATTATTGTGGCTCACCTTTTGTATTTCGTGAGGAGGATAGGTTAGCTATTCGTTATATGGACGGGTCACAACTCCTGCGTTGGAAAGTCTTACGGTACGAGACCAAACATGCTGGGGTCTTATCTCTCTTGGTCTTGTATACGGAGGAGCGGGGAGAAGGCATCAATCGTCGTGCCACTTATCGGGTTGCGGTAAATGAACCTATGACGATCAAACCTTTGGTTGGCGATCCGGTTGAGGTTTTTGTCCGGGACATCAGCTTGGGGGGTCTGGGGTTCACTTCGGACAGATCTTTTGAGGTTGGGGATGAGTTTACCTTAAAATTGGCGACTGATGATGGGGAGGTACGTCTGGATTTTCGCATTGTTCGTGTAGTAGTTCCGGCTGGGAATGAAAAGGATTTCCGTTATGGAGCGATGTTTTTGTCGACGGAAAATCGCATACTCTCTCGGTATATTGTTGAGAGGCAAAGAAAAGAGCTTCAACGGCGTAGGTTAGAAAAGGGGGTATGATAGAAACGAACCTTCTATGCGAAGGTTCGTTTCTTATTGAGCGATTAAATCTTTTAATACATATTTTCCTTTTTACTTCTGTTTTAGGATCTTGTTTATATCTTGTAAAGCAGAATTTATTTCTTTGGGGGGTCGTGGTTATGTTTTTTACAACTTACTTTGCTCAGGTGAGGAGGCTGGACCCTAAGAAATCCAACTTGGTATCTATTGCGCGATATACACCGAAAGGGTTTCCAGGTCGTATTTATTTACCTCTTGCCCCGAGTCCGAGTCTGTTGAGTTATGTAAAGCGGACTGGTGACGAGGAGGGGTACACCAAGAGGTTTAAGGCTTATCTTGAAACCTTGGATGTACATAAGGTAGCTAAGGACTTGAAAGATGGAGCCATTTTGGTCTGCTACGAAACGCCGGGGAAGTTCTGTCATCGTCATTTGGTGGCGGATTGGTTACGGGAAGCGGGTTATAAGGTATGTGAGTTGAAGTGGTAGTATGTCTATATCTTAATTGGAGGTTATCATGAAAAAGGTATCAACGAAAATAAGTCTATTTTTGGGTCTTGTGGTTTTGGTGGTGTTGATTGTTGTTATTGTAAGGTTGGCTCCCGCTCCTTCGAGCGGGGGTTCTTCTAATGACTTTCGTCCTTTGGACATTGAGGTGGAGTTTTTGAATGGAACCACGCCTAGACAACAAGCCTATGTTTATGAGCAAGTTCGTCTGATCGTTCCTACAATTATTACTCCTGAGATGAACGCTTTGGATCGGCAGTTAGCAATACATTATTGGTTGATCGATAATTTGGAGTACGATCATACGGGTAAATATATTGATGCTTATTCCGCTTTAACGGTTGGAAAAACGGTTTGCGGAGGGTATGCGACTCTGTACTCTTTGATGCTGGCGGAAGCTGGTATTGAGAGTAAGGTGGTTACGGGTAAAAACATTCATAATCCAGATCCGTTAGGTCATGCATGGAATCTCGTTAAAATTGACGGAAAGTGGTATCATGCGGATGCGACTTGGGCGGATCGGGAAGGTCGCGAGTTGCTTTACTTCAATCGCAGTGATGCCGATTTCGACCGCAAGGGGTACTATTGGGATCGTTCCAAGTATCCGAAAGCTCCTTCGAATATGACGTTGCATTTGAAAAAGTCTTAGAGAGATAGGGGTCTGTATGTATAGAAAGAAATGGCGTTATGTCTTACAGATTATTGGCGTAATTTTTGGAGTTAGGTCTTTTTGTTCTAGTTATTTTCTGGCTTCATTAGTAAACCCTGATGATTTTTCGTCAGGGGGTTTGCACATTTTATGGGATTTTGCTTATAGTATTAAAGAGAATTTTATGTTTGGTGAAAATATTAGTTGGGGTGAATAGATGTGAAAGATCCTGCTTTGGAGCGTCTTTTAGGTGAGATAGATCGAATCAAACAGCGTGGCGGGTTGGATGAGGATAATACTAAGCGGGTATTAATCCTGCCGTTTATTCAGTATTTGGGTTTCGATATTTTTAGCTCCGAGGATTTGGTTTGTGAGTTCAAGGCCGATTTTCGAGATAAGGGAAAGGTCGATTATGCTTTAATGGTTAATGACAAGCCCTATATTTTGATAGAGGCTAAGGCTTTTGGGGAGGATTTAAGTCAGCATATTGGACAATTGAAGAGTTATTATGTTAGTTCCACGGACTCCCGTTTTGGGGTACTTACAAATGGAGTGGAGTATTGGTTTTTCGATGATAGTCATATTGTAAATATTATGGATGATAAGCCTTTTTATCGTTTGAATCTGACTAATCTTACAGATGAGGATTATGTTTTCTTGAGGCACTTCTCGAAATCGGGGTTACAAGATGAGGAGACGTTAAAGCGTTATCGGGCTTATTTGATAGTTTGGGATTTTTGTGTTAACAATATTTTCGCTCCTGGGGATGATTTCTTAAAGTTCATTAAATCTCGTATTAATTTGCAGGTCAATATTGATGTTTTACGCGAGCTTATTTTACAAGTGTTTGAGAATTGGTATTACGATAATAAGTTTCCTGACAAGATAAAATTCTCTCCGTCTAAAGATAGAGATTCAGATGGGTATTTCAAGGTTTTACCTAATGGTTTACGTTTCAGGACGAAGTCTAGTTTGTTTACTCCTGAGAAAGTAACGATTTTAGGGGTTACGTTTAATTTTTCTTCATGGCGGAATTTGAGTGCGGAGACCGCAAAAATTCTTGTGAATATGTTTGGGGATGAGGCGGTTGAGAGGTTATTGGATTTCGATTCGTTGAGCGTTATAAAGTTTGCTAAGACCCCGGAGGAGGTTTATAAATTCTTTGAGAAGTATAAAGACCGTAACTTGATTAAGATTACGGATAATCTTTATATGAATAATCGGGTAAGTTCATTAGGGGGGTATAGGCTTTCGGTCGCTATTTTGAAGTTGTTTGATTACGGGGAAGACGATATCCAGTTCCATTATTCTGATGAATGACAGGTCGCCCCTAATGGTGTTGCCTTGGCAACACCATATGCGGGTTGAGGTGATTTTATACCTGTCCGTTGGAACTTTTAGTTTCTGTTATCCACACCCTGTTAATAACTAGGTAATACCTGTGGATAGTTCGTTGTTCGGGTGATTACCTACGTTATCATAAAAGTTTTCTTTACCTTCTTTTTGCTCGAAAGGTGGGATGTCGAAGAGAGGGTTGCTGGGGTAATGCTGACTTTAACGCTTGCTTTTGGGGTTCTGCGGAATACTCCGCAGTTTGCGTGGTTGGCACCGACTGATATATGAGGAGAGATGGGCATCCATCTCTCTTTCCATTTTGATGTAGAGGAGTTTTTCATGTGGGATTGGTAACGAACGTCGATCAGATCAAGGCTTCTTTGGTTCCTTGCGGGTCTTACCGTCATAATAAGACGGGGAATCTTTACACACATTACGGTCTGGTACAACCGACCGCTTCTTTACAACTGGAGCAGGTGAGCTTATCTTTCCATGCTCATTGTTGCGAGAATAAGGATGTTTTGGTGGAGGTTTACTTTACTCCTTCTGGACTGTACTACGTCACGAACCATCAACCACTTCTGTACGAGAATGACAAGCCCAAGTACTGTATGAGTGAAATGGGGTATTCTGGCTTCGTTCGGTAGATGACTTTGAAGTGCTGGTTGAGTTAAACGGTCAACGGGTACTCCGGTTCCAACGGGTAGACTGATCTTCCTTGGATTGGAATATTGGTAAACGTAATGATTAGGGTGGGGTAAATTCCACCTTAATTTTTATTAAGTAAGTGATTTTAGCTCAGTCTAGGTATTGGGAGGGTTTCTGTTGTTTCCTAGCAAGAAGGCAATAATTACGGGGTTTATTTCTATTGCTTTACTGGTTATTCTATCTTTGATTTCTTTTTCGATTTACTTGGTTTGGTCGTTGTTGGACGGGAACCCGACCAAAGCTAAGATGGTTGAGGCACCTACGTTTTCGGAAGAGGAGATTCCGACTTTGCATACGTCACCGGTGGTTGATCCTCCGGTTTTAAATAATTCTAATTTTTCTGGATCTAGTAATGGTGTAAAGATTTCATCTCCTGATGTAAAACCTAAAAGGTTGAATTTTTTGGCTCTAGGGTTGGATGCTAGAAGCGATACGCTAGTTGGTCGGGCGGATGCCATAGTAGTTTTGTCGGTTGATAAGGAAAATCGTCTTATAGATATGGTCAGCATTCCGAGAGACTCCTATGTTCAGATAGGAGATATGGGGAAGTACGATAAAATCAACCACTCCTTCGCTTATGGTGGGGTAGAGTTAACGAAGAAGACTGTGGAGAATCTGTTGGGAATAACCATTGATCACTATGCGGTTTTTAACTTCTATTCCTTTGTGGAGTTGATTGATACTCTCGGGGGCATTGAGATCGACGTGCCTTTTGCTTTTTCTGAGCAAGACAGTCGAGATAGACAAAATGCCATTCGTTTGGAGAAAGGGTTACAAGTCCTGAACGGGGAGCAAGCTTTAGCTTATGCACGAATGCGACGTTCCGACCCTAGTGGTGATATTGGAAGGGGAAAGCGTCAGCAGGAAGTAATCTCAGCAATTATAGATAAGTTGCTGTCGTCGTTCTCGATCTCGACTCTTGTGGACATCCACTCGACTTTGAAGAAGAATTTTGCTACCGATGTAAGTCTCGTCGATCTCCCTTCCCTATCAGGGTATTTCCAAAAGTACACCATAAATCAGCATGTTTTGAGTGGTAAAGGTGTAATGATAAACGGGGTATATTATTATCAGTTGGATGGCGATAGTTTGGTTGAGGTAATCTCAAAGTTTCGGGGTAAAGTAACGGTGGCGGAGAGTGAATCTTGAAGTTGGTTTGCTTGGAGGGAGACGTGATGTATCGGAACTATGGAAGAAGAGGGTGGAACAATTATAAGAAAAAGAAGCCCCGTTCTCCCTTAGCGGAGTTTAAGAATCATACGGAATTGACTCGGAAGCATTTCTTGAGCGATTACTTGTTGACGTGGTTAAATGATCCCACTCCGCCTTATCAGGCGTATTTGACTACGGAGACCGGATCGAAGGTTACTTGTTATGTCCTTTGTAAGTTGCCTTATGATTGTTTAGCAGTTTTTGCAGGGGATAAGGTGTATATTGTTGAAGGAGTTAATCCTGATGGGTCTTTAAGACTTATGCCGGGCGTGTATTATTCAAGTGATTCCCGAGATCGGATGTGGGCGGATCGGTTGGGGTATTCTATATGGGAGTCAGACTTCGTAAATATGGTAAGAGAAATCGTTATGAAGTCGTCACCACGGCATTAAATGAACCTCCAATTGGGGGTTATTTTTTTTGACTTTTTATTTTTATTATGGAGTTTTGGTTGACTTAATCCGACATTTTTGGTAGAATATAATAAACAACTTGTCCATTATATAGGGGAGGAGGCGTTTATCTTGTCGAAGTTTCAATTAACCCTCTCCACGGATTATGTCCCGGATTGGACTTGCGTGGAGGCAGTGAGAGAATTATTTCAGAATGCTCTGGATAACCAAACGGTAAATCCAGAGAATGAGATGTTTTGGGAGTATCTTGCGGCGGAGAATATCCTGCGAATCGGAAACAAGACTTCGGTGCTGACTTTGGATTCCCTGCTTTTAGGGTTTAGCACCAAGCGGGATGATGAACGTACCATCGGCACCCATGGTGAGGGGTACAAAATTGCTTTGATGGTGCTGTTGCGGGAAGGGAAAGAGGTAACCATTTACAATTACGGTCGGGGCGAGGTTTGGCGGACTCGGCTAGTGCGATCCCGCAAATTTAACGGGGTTTCCGTACCGGAAATTTTGGTGGATCGTAAGTATCGTTGGTTACGGAAACCGAGTCACGATCTGATCATCGAAATCCGGGGTATTTCGGAGGAAGAGTATCAAGCCATTGTGGAAAGCAACTTGCATTTGCAGGGCAAGTTGGAGGGGTACTCCACCGAGAATAACTCGGGTTTCATCCTCACGGACCCGAAGTATCAGGGTAAGTTTTTTGTGAATGGTTTGTTCATTTGCCACAATACCAACTTCTGGTATGGTTATGATGTCAATCCGAAGTATATTCGGTTGGATCGTGACCGTAAGTTGGTGGATACCATCGATCTGGCTTTCATCACTTCTAGGATGTGGCGATATGCGAATCAGCCTAAGCTGGTAGCACAGATGTTGATGGCAGACGTCTTGGACGTCAGATACGTCAAATCCTTGGCATATTATCGGCCTTATAGTGATGAAAGACAGATTGATTTCGATATTCAGCGGGAGTTGCGTGAGGAGTTTAAGTCCTCTTATGGTAATAATGCCATCCCGGTCAGTGATAACTATACCTTGGAGCGAGTTCAAAGATCCAAACAGGATGTACGCCCGGTACTTGTCTCTAAACCGGTGGTGGAGTATCTCGAAAATGACGATGAGATTGCATCAGTGGAGTTTGTCCCAGTGAAGACTCGTCTGATGGAGTGGTACGAGGGGGTAGAGTCTAAGCTGACTGATGAAGAGAAGGATTCCTTCTTGGCGATCTTGGAGGATTTGTAGGTACAATGTTGAAATTTCTCGAATCGGGCGTTGATTTTATATCAACGCTTTTGTTGTTTTCAATCTGATCCTTCATTTGTTTTATCTAATAAAATCCTTCAGTTTGGTGGAGGTGGTATGGATGAGTCGAGGTTATGTGTATATCATTTCCAATCACGGGGAAACGCTGAGGGTTTCGACAAGAAAAATTGGATTTTTCATTGGCATTTTCGTATTTTTTGTTTTGTGTTTGGTTCTTTCGATCATTTTACTGTTTAATTTTGTGAGTGAGAAGTTCCTGTTGGAGCAGAAGTTGGATACGAAGGAAAAGGAACTTTCGGAGTTGAGGACGGTCAACCAGGAATATCAAGATTACATAGAGAAGATCCAACTGGAGCTGGAGGAAATCAGGTCTAATTTTGAAATGTATAAACTCGAGGTGAAGGGTAATGTTCAAGAGGAAGAAGTCGGGGATTAATGTAACCATCGTTTCTTCGGATACTGAGATTAAGGGAACTTTGCGATCTGGATCTATTTTGGAAATATACGGGCGAGTTGAGGTAGGGAGAGATGAACTTGCCGTTGATACTGAATCTTTCGTCCGTATAGCCAAGCCCGCCAAGGTGTTTGGGGGTATTCGTTGTAAGGATTTGGAGGTGGAAGGCTATGTTGATGGTGACGTTATCTGTCAGGGCAACGTGAAGTTGCGGAAGGGTTGTACGGTCTTGGGGTCGATCATTTCGGCGTCCCTTGTTATCGAAGATGGGGTATCGTTTAATGGTAGTGTGACTATGGTGGTGGATCAAAAGGAGGTTGAGACTTATGATCTAGGGGTTGATTCTACTCAATAACCAACAGAAAGTGGGGAGTAGAGTGTCTCTTAGAAGGTTAAATTGGTTTTTGTCGCTTTTTCTGATTCTTAGTGCTTTTGCGGTGATGTTGTTTGGTGCAGTGACAATTTCTTACGCCTTTTATTCTAGTTCTGAAAGTGTTGAAGCCTTTGTTGATCCACAGGATCTTTTGGGGCAGGCAATCTCTCTAAACAGAAGTATCATTGCGGAAGTTGTTTTGGTGCGAGAGCAGAAACGTCAAGAGTTGCTTAAACTGGAGGAGGAAAAGCGAAAAGAGCTGGAGCGTTTGCGTGCGTTCTTAAGTGAAGTGACTCGGGTTGACTTGGAGTCTTTGAATTTGAGAAAGAGATCAAATTTAACGTCTGAACAGTTGGACTATTTGGTTGAGGGTACAGGTCTAGCGGGTTTAGGTAAATGGTATGCAGAAGCTGAAGAAGAGTATGGAGTAAACGCCTTAGCTTTATTAGGTATATCGGTTGTTGAATCGGCGTGGGGTACTAGTGAGCTGGCGCAAAAGAAAAATAATCTGTTTGGTTTTCAGGCTTATGATTCTGATGTCTCCAAAGCTCGAAGTTTTGAATCCAAGGGTGAGTGTATCCTCTATGTAGCAAGGCATATCTCTGAAAAGTATTTACATCCAGATGGTGCTTATTTCAATGGATATTCTTTGGCAGATGTGAATAAGCGTTACGCATCTGATAAGCGTTGGAGTGTGAAGATTGCGTCAGCAATGGATACCATGGTTGACAAGTTGCATGATCTGGTTGATTAGGTGGCTATGGTGCTAATCTCGCACCTTATTTTTTTTTGCCTAATTTACTATAGCATTTGGGTATAAATTGGGTTTCCTTTGTATATACTAGTAGTGTTGGGGTCACATTTTATAAAATTTCCCAATTATTTATAAAACTATATGATATCGTTATAACCTTTACCGAGTGTCGTCAAAGGTGGTGATGTATGTTGTCATTTTACTAGAGTACTTGTCCGTGGATGTCGATTTTTGTCGATATTTTCAATGAATTTTTTTTTTAATTATTTTACAAGTTATTGGTTGTCAAATGAGGGGGAAATGTCCTATAATATACTAGGCTGGAAACTATCGCATAAAAGGCTCAAAATAATTAATGTAATCCTGAAGTAAGGAGTTGTGGAGTTTGCCCGCAGTTTGGAAGTTTGTTGATGAGACTACGGGTGCTGAGATGGAGTGCAACGACTTACAGTTCATGATTCACAAGCTAGTGCATGTCAACGGCTTATGTCTCACGAATGTCGAGCTTGCTGATCTGATCTTAAAGGGAGAAGTTTCTAGGACGGTTCTTGATTGTGACGGACGTGAGCATAAAATCCTTATTAAGGAGTGTAAATAGCGACAGGTTAGTAGTCCTCTTTAGAGATGGACTACTTTTTATTTTGTCTTTTTCGGAGTACGGTGTATTTCGGATCGGGATTGGCAGGTGAGGTATATAGAGTAATAAATTGGTTTTTGGTGGGGTGTTTTCTTTGTCAGGAGTTCAGGCTTGTGCTTCTTGTGGGGGTACGGATGTTTTTCTGCGGCGTAAGGGTACTACGCAGATTGGGTTATATTGTTTGGCTTGCGGTCGGTGGCATAAATGGGTTGGGAAGAAAGAAGTGCAGGATTACCGCAGACGGGGTTATCCTATTTATGAAGAGGATTTTGTTCCCCGGCATTTGGATATTCCTCCGGCGTCCAATGCACCTATGCCTAGTGCTTCTTTAGCTTCTCCAGTTTCTGCGCCTTCCACTGGACATGGTGGAGGACGTACTTCTGCTGGAGGTCTTATTGGAAGACCATTAAATCCGCATGAGGATTTTAAGGACTTGGGTATTCCGTTGAATGTGGATTCGCATAGTGTTCCAACTGCGAGTAAGCCTTCACCTTTTGCGGGTCACGGTAGAGATCAATCGTCGAATCCCTGCCCAGTGTGCGCTTCGGGGGTATTGGACTCACTGTCGTCTTCGGATGATTGCAAGGCCACCATTTTTGCGGGGGTTTTGACGGTTACTAGCAGGGACAATACAAGGCTGTTTGGTTCTTACAAAATTAATTATTGTCCAGCTTGTGGTTCCAAGATTTCGTAAAGTTTCTTCTCGTTGAAGTTGGCCTGGCGAGAAGTTTTTATGTTGAGTAGTACTGATGGAGTTGGAGAGGATGATAGGATGATTAATCTTGATCATATCAAGTCGTTCTGTGATACCTTGTATCGTCGATTTAAGATCGGTTTTCGGCAAGTTCCTACGCCGTATGGGTTTCAAGTTTTTGGGGAATACTTGAATAAACATGGGCAAGTTATGTATCTGGTTTTGGATGTTTACAGCAAGCGAGTGGATGTACAAATTTTCGATGCCATGAGGCGTCCAGTATTTGCTATTTCAACAAGGGGAAATATTAACAACAATTCCAATATTTTTTCCTTCATTCAACGGTCGATTAGTGGGAATTAAGGGGTGAATTTTCATGTTAACTGTGTTAGAATTGAAGAACAGCAAACTCCCCAAGGCGTTTCTTGATGTTCTTCCTACACATTGTTCTACTTGTGGAGCGGAAATGGAAATTACTGAGACTCTCTCCATGTTAAGATGTTCCAATCCGGTTTGTTTAGAGAAGAGTGTTCAACGCTTGGTGGCGATGCTGAAGGATTTGGGTATCAAGAATATGGGCGAGTCGAAGTGTCGTCAATTCCTTCAATATTGGGGAACCACTAATCCTTATGCGATTTTCATGTACGAGTTGTCGGACGGCCCGCTTTTTGAGGGTTGCAGTATGGAGTTTTCGGAGGCTATGTTTGATCAGATTGACTCCAAACGTTCTATGCTGTTGTGGGAGTATGTGAAGATCGGTAATCTCCCCGGTATTCGGGATAGCGCACGGAAACTCTTTTCGGGGTATGATGATTTGGCGGAGTTTTACGATGACTTGGAGTCTGGTGGGATCGCTTTTGTACAAGAAGCCCTCTCCATCAAAGGTGGACGGGGTGTTGTTCCTGAAACGACTTCTACTTTTATGGATGAAGATGAGGATGATGTCGTTTCGGTGAAGGCTGTTGACGTCTACAATACGTTAATGTTCTTCAAAGATGACTTGTTCGAGGCTTTGGATTTCGTGGAGATCAAGCGTTTGGACACGCCGGTAATCAATATTTGTATCTCTACGGCAGTAGGCAAGCCCTTTACTTCTAAGCAGGACTTTGTATCTAAAATGAATGAGAAGTACGGTCATAAGGTACATCTGAATTTCTTGGGTTCGGTGACGAATGAGTGTCAGTTCCTGATCTGGTCTAAAGAGGGTGCGCCTACGAATAAGGTTCGGAAGGCGCAAGGTATCAATGAAAAACGAATGGCTCAGGGGCGAGATGATCTGATTGAGATTATGACGGGAGCCGAGTTCCAGGAGTATCTGGAGAGTTTGTGATTCTGGAGGAAGGGATTGCTTTTGTATGAAATCTTCGATTTCTGAAGGGGTTAAAACAGTACTGGTACGAAAACTCAGCAATGTTTTGCAACAGTCCATAACTTTAATGGAGTCCAATGAGTTATTTGTGCATCTGGATCGGTTGAATTCCTACAATCGAATCATCCCATACGGGGTATTCGAGAACGAGGACAATTTCGTTGTTCTGGATAAGACGGTATCTGGACGTATTTTCAAGGCTTGGCTGTTATACACTACGAAGAATATCCCGAAGGACTTTAATAAGGGTCGGAAGTTAGTCCGGCAGTTTAAGGACTATCTTGAATTGTATCAGGACGTTTTGGCTTTCAACCTTTCAGTACCACATCTGTTTATGACTTCTCTTGCGGCTTTTTTCTACGTTCCAGAACCAGCGGATTTTTTGGCTCCAGTAGAGAATGAAGAGCGGTTCTATGCTGTGCTGGAGGAGTTTCGGGGGTATTTAGCTTCCATTTTTGTCTTGGATCTTGTCTCAGAAATGGGAGTTTTTGAATCGTTATTGGATATCTTTATCAACAGCGATGACCAAAAATTGATTAAATCCGTGGTTTTGCTTGGGCAAGATTTGATTAAATCCGAGTAATTGAAAATTCCCTTTAGTTAGTGGGAGGGTCTATTTTTAGACCCTCCTTTTTATTTTTGTGGATCTGGTAAGGCAGTTGAAATACTTCAATTAGTATAATTTCTGTTTGCGCGAGGTGTTGGGGTTGATCTTACAAGGACAAAAGAAACGGGTCTTGAAGGATATCATCCGGTATTATGTAAATACGACGAATAAGTCTTACGAGGACTTCATTTTGGCGATTCAAAAGACTCGTGGTGATTTGACTCTGGCGGCGGAGTATGCGGACTGGTTGGCTATTAAGTCGTTTGAATTGCTCGGGAAGTATGATATTACTTTGGCGGATTGTATCGAGAACAAAGACACGATTCGTGCGGCGATCAAGGAGTATGAAAGCCGCAGGGGTGGGGAGTTTTACACTCCTGAAGTTTGGTGTGTTGAGGGTCGTAAGTATCTGCAAGAAATGCTTGGCGATCTTTGGGGTAAGGCTTATATTTGGGATGCCAGTTGCGGCACGGGTAACCTGATGCGAACTGCGGGGTATCCCACGGATAAGATCTTTATGTCTACTTTGCTTCCCGAGGATATTGAAATGGTGAAAAATACCCCCGAGTATAATGGGGTAACGGTGTTCCAGCTTGATTTCGTGAATGAGATTGACTGGGATGAGAACAATCGGTTTTTCAGTCAAAAACTCCCGCCGGAGCTGGTTCGGATCTTGGAAAATAATGAGCCGCTGGTCTTTTATATGAATCCGCCATATAAGGTGATGGAGTCGAATAGTTCTGACGTGGGAGCTTATATGTCCTCTCATGGTCTGGCGAAGTGCGCTTTGGATATCTTCCATCAATTCATGTATCGCATTTTGATGATCAAGCGGTTCTACAATCATACCAATATGTATCTTGGGATCTTTGGCCCGGTAACGATGTTCCATTCGGCCATGTTGAAGCCGTTGTATGACGAATTCAAGAAGGACTTCGTCTTCCAAGGGGGTATGTGTTTTGACGCGGGAGACTTCTCCAATACCTCCGAGTCGGTAGGTTGGTTGATTGGTTATACTGTTTGGCGTTCCAAGCAACCGGGGGATCAAGATAAGACGGTGGTTCTGGAAGCCAAGATGGTGGACGGAGATAACAATGTGACGGTTACGGGGCATCGGGTCTTTAGGGTGATTGAGGAGACCTTGCATAAGTGGGTTGAGCCAAAGGATGTTTTGAGCTACACTCAGCTCCCGCAAGTCACGATGTTTAAGAACTTTACGGGTAGGATGGATCGAGCGGTCGATCACGCTATGGGTTACATGATGTCGGCCAGCCGGGTAATTGACGCTTCTCGTCGGGCTTCAGTGGCTTCTCTGCCATTGGTGGGAAGTATTCCGATTACGCAGGAAAATTTCTGGCGTTGTGTAGTTTCGTATGCCGCTCGGAGAACGTATACCAATTATAAGACGCCGTTCAATAACTCGCAGTATTTCAGCAAGCCAGATGTGGAAATCGAAGGGTTCCAGCAGTGGGCTGTTGATGCCTTTGCGTTGTTCCTGTTTGATTACGACCAGCAAGCGGCATCTTATCGGAACTTGGAAATAGATGGGGTATTGTGGAATATTCCGAATCGTTTGTTCCCTATTAGTGCTGAAGTTGCTCGTTCGGTGATCACAGATCCGGTCTTGTTGGAGGATATGAATAACTTCCCCCCACAGAATCAATTCTTGGTTGATGTTATTGAATCGGTGAAGGGGCAATTCGGACCGGAAGCCCGAGCTTTGTTTGAGTTTGGTATGACGTTCCTGTTGAATTCTCTGTACGCAGATAAACGGAAGCAGTTTGGGTATGCTGTTTGGACAAACGCTTGGGATGCAGGGCTTATCCAATTCCGTCACATTGATGGGTTTATGACGAAGGCGGAGCAAGAGAAGTATGAGTATCTTTTGGGCAAGTTGAAATACCGCCTTCTCGACGGGGTATATAAGTATGGTTTCATGATGAACTTTGCGGATACTGATCTGACAGAAGATGTTAATGAAGAGGATATTGAGGAAGACTCGGACGATGATATGCCGTTTTAACGGGAGTATCTAATTATTTTGCTATCAAACTGCCAGTTTAAGCGCAGTTGTATTTATGTTAGATAGAGAAAATCTTTACGGAAAGGGGTAGCGGTATGTCTTTTTCGGAATCGAGTATTCGTTTGCCGGACACTTATATTGATGCAAAAGAGATGATCGTCAATAACATCTCGTCGTACGGAAAGGTGAGTTTGAAGACGTACGGGGCGATGTTTTCTAATCTTGCGGATATCGTCAATTATTCCATCAATGAAGTGGATGATCCTGAGTCTCCGGCAAATCTTGATCTGACGCTGACGTATCGTTTTAGAGCTTTGGTAGGAAATGAATTCATTGCGGTGGAGAAAACGAGAATTTTGAAAGTTTTGTGTAACCACGGAGATAATCTATGGACGTATCGAATGATAAATAAGATTTGGGAGGGCGATTATCCGAGTACGGTTGCCTATGATACTGAGACGGGTGAAGTCTTTTTCTTCAATGTGAAGTTGAACCGTCTGGAGCTTGTGGAGTTTGGTAAGCTGGAAGGGACGGCTTTCGATGCAGTAAAAGATGATCTAAATGACCGGAAACCTTTTAGAATCAGCATCAGTCCAGAGGCTATGTTTAACTATATCGATGAAGGTGAAGGGATCTCGCATTTACAGCGCAATGTAATTATTGAGTTCAATTGCGGGGTTCCAATTCGGGTGGAGAATACAGCCACTCCTATTCTTTAATAGATAAGGGGTATTTGGTTTGATTCGACGTTTGGAGACTTTGAGTAGTAATGTTTTGAATATTATCATGTATGTTCCGAGTCCAAGTTTTGCGGCTTATGCTCGGGATCGGTTGAAGGAAACGTTCAAAGTTCACCGGGATTTCATTGTTTCGGTGGATAATGCGAAGGCGTTGAAGGCGGCGAAGTTGAGTACCTTTGTGGCTCCAATGCTTTGTGATCGGTGGTTGATTCATGTTAACGCCGATAAAATTTCGATGAAAGAGTTATCGAATGCCTTGGGGTATAACCCACCCTTTGGGATTACGGTGTATTGGACGGAGAAGTACCAAGTCTTTAATAAGCTGTTGGAGCTTCCAGTAGTCAAGAATCAAGGGGTACATTGTGTTAACTTCTCTTTTTCTCGGTTGTCTTATGATGAGGTAAAGTTCTTGTACAAAAGAATGGTGGGGGAGAGTGAGGCTCTCCCTCGCGGTCTTTTGGATTTTGTTGCCAAAACTTACCGTTACGATGTGCAAGCGGTGTGTGAGTTATTTCAATTGGTTCGTTCCGGTAGTGAATTTACTTCCAAGCGAGATATAATTGAAGCAGTGGGGGTAGGCGGAAACTCCATTGGGAGTTTAACGCTTTCTATTCTTCGTGCGGGATTACCTCCATCTGCGAGGTTTCGAACCCTCGCTAAGTCCAAGGTGGTTGAGGGGTTCAAAGATGAGAAGTCTCGTCGTATGACTGTACGGCGAATTCTTCACTTAGTTAATGACCTGAGTGTTTCGTATAATTATGCGGCTATTCGTCGTTTTATGTTGAATACTTTGGATGCTTTTATTGATATGAAGCAACTTCAAATTATGGGTGTTTACAATAGGGTAAATGCTAAGATTCCTGATTCCTTCGATACTAAACGTCTAGCCATGCATAGGCGTTTTGAATATACGGTTTTGAACGATTTGTCTTTACCTCGTATTCTTAATTTGAAGATGTGTCTTACGGCATTTGATAACTTTAATGCCGAAATTGCCTTGATTCAGGCAATCATGAAATATTTTGATACTATTCCAGTGATCTCGAAAACATAGAGTATAGCTACTCAAAAGGGGGTATTGGAATGCAGTTTGAGTTGCTGAATCCCCGGAAATTGAAGGTTACGTTGTCTTTCAGGGATCTGATGGCTCATGGTTTTTCTCCTTTTGTTCCGTTTATGGCAAGTACGAATTTTACGTTCTTTCTTAGAAATATTGTAGCAAAGGCAAATGAGGAATTAGGTTTCCGTGGTGAGGGGACTATTGCAATACAAGTTGGGGTATTTCATGATAAGGAAATGGTGGTTTTGATCCTTACTTCGGAGGAAGATGTTGATCTTGAGGACTTTTCTGATATGCTTGTGGAGCATCTTGATGAATTCCAAATGGAAACAAAATCCGATGATACTGACTATGATAAGTTAGCTAATCACGCTTTTGGAGATGTTGTTCCGGGCGAGGAGGAATATGAGGGCGATGGTGAAGAGGAGGGTATTCTGGAGATTGGTTTAACTGTTGAGGAGGAGCCGTCGTTCTATAACGGTGATGACTCAAATCAGGTTCCGAACCCTTATGTATCTGAGGGTACGACTTTTTCGGGGGTTCTTTCTGCTTGCCCGTCGTGTGGTGGGTATAACTGTGTATCAAAAAGTGATTTCAGGGGTAAACCTTATGCGATAATGTTCTACTTTACGGATTTTGAGCATGTAATTACTGTGGCGAGATATTTGAGTCATTTGGGCTTATCTGGTGGAAGCATCTTTTTGGTGGATCGTCACTACTATTTTGTGACGCCGGTTATGGAAGTGGGCGGAGAGCAGTTTTTAACGGCGATATCGATAATGGAGGAATTCGGAACTCCCGCTAAGCGGGGTTTTGGGTACGTGTTGGAGTACGGCAAATGTCTGTTTAATGGAAATGCTATTTCCGAGATTATGCGGGTATTTAAGGGATAGTGAGGAGGTAATATCGTGATTCTGCATTTGAAATACGAGGATATTCCGGCTAATGCCAACGCAGTCAGGGGCGAGGTCAACGGGAAGGTTGTGAACTTCTACTTTCGGATCAAGGTGAATCCTTCGAATATTGCGGAAGCAGTATCTCGTTTTCGGGGTAATAAATACCTTGCGGCTCTTGATTATGAGGGGGATCTGGCTGTTCTTCGGACGCTGGATTTGAGCGGTGTTCCGGTTATGGTAGTAAAAGAGGTCGACTCTTTGGACGATACCTTGGATTTTCTTTTCTCCGAGGTTGACTCTCATGTTCGGGTGGTTTTGAAGCTTCCGAGTACCTTTACGGATATGCAAGCGGTGTATAATTACAGCCAGCGTTATGAAAACGTGCGCTTCTGTGGGGGTACTCTGCTCCGTTTGGAAGGTTGTAAGGTTGGTTGTTTTGGGTTGGAGGATTTGACAAAGCGGTTTTCGAACAGCCGTCTTAGCGTGATAGCTGAGGGTTGTGGTTGTCCAGTAAGAAATGTGGCCTTGGATGAAGTCGGACTTTTGGAGTTTTATGAGTTGCCTGTTAAGGTTACGAAGCGTAAGACCGAGTCTAAGGTGGTAGCTAAATCAGATAAGGAAGCTGGTTCGGGTAAGCCGAAGTCGGCTAAATCCAGACATCGGTTTGCCTCTTTCATTCCGGTGGATAGCATCGGGTCTACGAATAATTTTTAGGACTTAAGGACGGTGATTGCTATTTCTGATAAACTGTCCAAAGTCTATTTAGCAGTTTCTATTGTTTTCGGGGTAATCGCATTATATTTCTTATTCCACATCGGTTTTTGGTATTGGAGTGCGTATCGTTCTGATGTTATATCGAAGTCGTTGCAGAGTAACATTACCGATGGGAGTAAGTTGGAAAACCCCATTGATGCGGATGTAAAACGTAAAGATGAGGAATTAACGGATATTTCTACCCCGGAGGATTTTCCTTTTGTCTCGGTGGACTTTGAACCGTTGAAGGAGCGTAATTCCGATATCGTAGCGTGGTTACGCTACGAGGGGGTAGGAATCGATCTTCCGGTGGTGCAGACTACGGATAATGAATTTTATTTAAGTCATGATGTAGATAAGAAGCCGAGCAAGTTAGGTTGGGTCTTTGCGGATACTCGAAGTAACGTGAATTTTCCTGGCCTTAATACTGTTCTTTATGGTCATAATGCTACACGGGATCGGATGTTTGGCTCCTTGAAAACTCTGTTGTCTGTCACCGAGGAGAATAAGGATGCTTACAAGTATGTATCTTTAACTACTGAGACGAAGGAAATGGTATATGAGGTTGTGTCGGTGTATGTTACCGACTATACGGATTGGACTTACGTCAATCATACCTTTTTCTCTTTGGAGGAGAAACAAGCCTTTATTGATATGTTGATTTCCCGTAATGTGGTAAAAATCTTTTCGAATAAGTCCATAACTCCGATGGATAACATTTTGACCTTTTCCACTTGTTATGGCCCAGCCGGAACCACGGATCGTTTGGTGGTTCATGCCAAGTTGATTGCAACTCGAAGTATATAAGGGGTATTGGACAGTACGTTTCTTTGTACTGTTTTTATTTTTGTGGTAAGATAGGTTTTGTCAGGTACGGAGAATAAATTTATTTGCTTGGTAATAAAATGAAAGTCGGATATGGAGTTTGGGCTTCTTTGGAATTTTCTTATGATAATTTTCTTACTTGGGTAGTTGAAGAGGATGATGATGGAGGGATAAACATGGCTATGGCTCGGTCAGCACCCGCAGAGGGTAGGAAAAGGTCTGTTGCGGATATTGTGGTGGAACGTCTGATTGAGAAGATTCAGACGGATAAAATTTTGCCTTGGCAACGGCCTTTCCAAACGCCTTGTATGAACTGGTATTCGGAACGGGAGTATGTAGGTATTAACCGTTTCCTTCTTGGTGGTGGGGAGTATATCACTTTCAAGCAGTTGCAGGAGTACAATAGGAGACATGGAACGAACTTCAGCGTTAAGGGTCTTAAAACGCATATTGTGGTTTTCTATACCAAGCGTGAGATGCCCATCAGCGACGAAAAAGCCATTGAGTTGATTAAGAAGGGCTTCGCTAGAATTGTCTATCCTACGGACAATGGGTGGGTACGGATCTACTGGGTCTTGCGGTATTATCGGGTATTCAACATCTTGGATATTCCGCCAGATAGTAACGGTAATCGGTTGGAGCCGAAGATTGGAAAAACGGTTTTTGAAGTGCATACTCCAGCCGAAGAGATTGTCGAGGGGTATCTTAGGGCATCTGGAGTCAAGATTATTTGTTCGGATTCCGGGGCGTGGTACGATCCTCTCCTCGATGCGGTTGGCCTTCCTGAAAAGCGTTACTTTAAGTCGCAAGAGGCATATTATCGGGTGTTGTTCCATGAGTTGATTCACTCCACGGGAGCGGAAAATCGACTGAATCGGGAGTGCTTCAAGCAATATCATAAGGGTTCAAGGGATCGTTCTCGGGAAGAGTTTATTGCTGAAATTGGCGGACTGTTGCTGGCTACGGAAGCGGGTTTCCGTGAGGATACGGAGTGGGCGCAAAACTCTATGGAGTATGTCCATGGTTGGTGCGCTTGGATGCGGGATCATAAGAATGAAGTGTTGAATGGGATGTTAGCCGCTGAGAAGGCCAAGAACTATATTTTGCAACTTGGAGGCAATGTTCCTTCGGAGCAACTTGACCAAGTTGGCGACGCACCTGAAGTGACTTCGGATGAAATGGTGACGGAAGAAGACGGAGCGGGTCAGGAAAACGCTGAGGTCTAACTCTTAAAATGTGATGGTGGAGTCTTGTTGACGAGGCTCCACCTTTTTGTGTCCATATTGTGTCGGGAAAGAGGCTATAGTTGGAAAATATTTTTCCGACTTTTGGGTAGTTAGGACGGATTTCCGAAACTCTCGGTTAGGTTGAGGGGGTAGGAAGAAGGGGTCGTAAGGTCATGTGGAAGAAATGGAGCTATTTTTCAAAAATACGTTGCATTTTTTGAAATCAATCAAATATTTTGTTGACGTTTTTGAAAAGTTATGGTATAATGTGACATGTCCAATTGAGGAAACTGTCCGATTAGGGGGAATAGGGATGTTGAGTTTTTCTGTCAATGATCGTATCGAGGACATTGTGAAACCGAATACCTTTTTGGAAAGGGTTCCGACCGATCAACTGGCGAGGGAGTATTATAGCGAGGCTATTATGAATACTCTACGAGAGTACAAAAGGGTTCGGCATATGATCACGTGGGAGGGGTATGAAACCCCTGACACGATTCTGGCTCGGGTTCCGATGGCAAGGGTGAATCTGGCAGGTTTCAGCATGGCATGTGAGCGCAACCAACGGATGGCTCTTTCGGCCCGGCAGGTGGCCCTTCTCACTATGGATGAGGTGGAAGAAGGGTTGAAAGGTGTCGTTGATTCGGTTGCTTCTTACATTGATATGAATATCGACGATATCATCGAGCGTTCGGAAGTTAAAACTTTGGTTGCTGATTTCTTAGCAACCTATGAGCGGTTGGCTATTGAAGAAGGGGTCAACCTGTGGACTGTGCTGTCGAAAGCTAGGAGATTTGACCAAGTTATGATTGAGAAACTGCGTTACTTGGTAGAGAAGTATTCTCTTAGCGATCTTATCGAGTCGGTTCTCCGTAACGCGAGATGCATCACGGTGTTGGAGGGGGTATTAAATTGATATCCTTTTCTTTGAATGATGTGTCGGCTACGGATTCCTATGCTTTGAATGTTTGGCGAGTTATCAATCAGAATTTGGGTTATTTCAAAAAGTTTAATGCTTCAAGGTGGGAGGAAGCGGTTCATAAGACGTATATTGCCGCTTTGGAGCATAGGGATGACTCTTATGGTCGGAATATCTTGCCATACATCAAAAAGTTGGCAAGAACAATCTTAAAGGAAAAACAACGGGAGAGTTCCTACGGTGTTTATACCGAGGAGGGAGAAATTTCTCCCGTTTATTATTCTCTGCGGGATTATATCGATATCGATGGGATGGACGGGGTAGATGAGTTGAAAGACTACTACAAGGAATTGTACCTGATGGACCCTGATTCATTCATGCGGTTGCAGTTGCTGTTCCAGTATGATGAGGCATCGGAAATCATCAATCTTCGAGAAGTGCGTTTAAAGAATAATCCGTTAAGCGGAGAATTTAAGCGCTTAATTGCCAAGTATGGGGCAGATTTTACCTTCAGAGTGCTATATGATTTCTTTCAAGAGTTGCCTTCTTTGTGTGCGGTTCGGGAGACTGGGGAAACCAAGGAGATTGAGTTGCGAGAAGGCAACTATTTGATGCTGGACAAGATACCGGATACGGCAATTATTCAGGATAGTCGTGGGTTTTACTATTATATCGACAAGAATGCCATGACAATGATGCGTGATACGGGATCTTCCTACGAGTATGTGAACCCGGATTATTTCAAGTGGGATATTATTGGTTCCACGGTTTGTGATATCTTGAAGATTGACATCTCGGAGTACATGGGTACTATCTACGAGGAAGTATTCGTGGATGAGGGGGTACATACCAAGCATATTGTTTGGTGTGGGAATAAGTATAAGGTAATCACCCCCGGTGGTGTTCCTTATATTGGGCTTGACAGACATAAGTTTTTGACAATGGTTCGGATTGAGTTAATCTTGAATTTGTTGGCAAATGGTATTGGGTCAATCGTGGCTTTGTCTCCTGATTCGATTTATATCAAGTCTCCAAGGGCTTTTAAGTTTGATAAAATTCGGGTACGGACAAAAACGGGTAAGATCTTTGATCTCCCGATTACAGTTCATATAAAGAAACGGAGACGTTAATGGGTTATTTTTATTGAATATCGTGATCGACCCGAGTACCTCGGGTCTTTTATTTTTCTGGAGGGATAGGTGTGGACTGGTTTTTGCTTTCGGCAGTTTTTGCACTAAATGTAGTAAGTACAGCTTTAAGTACCTTGAAAACGGTATTTCTAGTTCGGGGGTTTGTCAAACCCGTTTATTTAGTAGTGTTATTGGACGCATTAACATTTGTTTGGGGTATGAAATTGGTTGTGGATAGTGAAGATTGGTTATTCCTTCTGGTGTTTGCTTTAGGGAAGACTGCTGGTGTTTGGGTTGGTGATGTGATTGATAAGAAATTGGCTTTGGGTATTTTGGATGTTACTATCATGGCGAAGCGGGAAAAGGCTCACCGGATAGCCGATTATTTGCGTAGTTTAGGGATCGTTTCGAATACGGTCAAGACGTATGGTTTGAATGGTGAGGAGAAATGGGATGTTAGGTTCTTGGTAAATCGTCGGGAGTTCGATTCGGTTTTGCGTTCTTTAGAAAATCAGGGTTTTGATAATTTAAGTATGGTGATCAATACTGTCGATAAAGTGACAGGTAAAATTTCTACCAGTCATGTTTCCAAGGTGAGCAAAGTCTAATACCTCAAAATTTTGTGGCATTTTAGCACCTTCCGAGTTAATCGGAAGGTGTTTTTTCTTTTGGACTTGTAAGTGGATCTCTATAATGATTAAAAAGCCTTCTGGAGAAGAAAAAATCTAATGGTATTAGGGATTCATTTATAGGAATTTTGGTTCCTGTTATAAGGTTTCGGAATGGTTTTATAAAATTTTGAAATTTTCTAAGAGGTGAGGAGTTGTGAAATTCTACGTCGATCAGCGCAAGGTCGCTATGGATGATGGAAAGTTCAAGGCGCAATATGGGATGACGATCTATTCAGATCAGGGTCGGGTGCTGTATTCGTCGGCTTATTATGATGACCTGTCCGAAAACAAGTTTGAGAATGCTCTAAGGGCGATTGATTGGGCAGTCAAAAAGTTCAAGGTTCTTCTGCAGAACAAGGTTCTGCCGGAGGAGAAGGTTTTGTTTATTATCGGGAGTAAAACTATCTATTCTTGGTTCGAGAATGAGGTAGCTCCCGAGCCTTATACGATTCTGTTCAGCGACATCCTGTTCGAGCTGTCCTTCATTCCTTGTCCTTTTGAGGTTATTCTGAGCCAATCTGGGGGTAAACGGGTGGTTTATCGGGATTCTTCTGACGATAAGCCTTTGAAAGCAACCGACCTGTTGGAAGCCTTCAAGAATCAGTAATGATCTAGTTTATTAAATGGTCTTGGGAGGATGGTCTTTTATGCTTCATGGTCGTTTGCGTTATATAGATGAGCATTACGGGCCGGTGGAATATGAGGTTTATGCTAAAGATAACTTCGATGGTACGAAGTTTTACCTCATGAATACAGATGCCGCTGGCTTTACGAATTATATGAATGCGTCTGAAGTCTTTGATAAGCATGTAAATGAGCTTGGACAAGCGTATAACCCGTATGCTGATAAAAATCCTAGCGATAATCGTCGCTTGGATGTTAAGAGGGTTAATAAGTTTAAGACGAATATCACCAATGAGTTGTTCTGTTTGCGCTTTGCCGCCCTTTTCCGCTATATGCAGATCTCCGGGCAACGAAACTACAACCAAAATCTCGGTGGTGAAGGGGACTATTTTAGTACTCAACGCTTGGTGCAAGTGGATGACTTGGGATATATCAAGTACGAAATGGGTCTAATCACCGAGTTGTCCATGAAGAATAAGTTTGTGGAGTTACAGCTCAAAACAGTTCCCGATGATGTTATAAGTGACGGGGTATTTAAGGAGTTGAAGGAGAAGGATAAGTATGGAAATCCCCTTTCCGTTACGCCAATTGTAAACGTGGGGTTCAAGCTATCTTCAGAGTTGCTTGGTTTCCATTATGTTCCTTCGATTAAGAAGGAACCTGTTACGGTCTTTGGAATGTTCGAGACCATTGAGGATGTTATTGCCTACCACGAGGATAAGAATACCTCTTGGATTCTGGATCGAAAGTATGTGATCGTAACTGATGATATGTTAGAATCGGTTATTCAGGAGTTTATGAGTTACGATGGATACATCGCATTCGATACAGAAACCACGGGCTTAAAAATCAACTTCAAGTCTCGTACAGGTGAAGCTGATCAATTGGTGGGGGTAGTCCTCTCCAAAGAAGTGGGAACAGGCTATTACTTCCCGCTTCAGCATAAGCGGTTTGAGAATCTCTGTGGGGGAGACCACTGGTACTTCATGGAGAAGTATATGAAGCCCCTGCTGGAGAGTAAGAAGCTTATCGGCCACAATATTTCCTTCGACTGGAAAGTGGCTTATATCTATGATATCAATGCCAATTTCGTTTATGACACCATGTTGGCTTTTGGGGTAACCAAGCGGTATGAGGAAGAGTCCTATGAGTTAGGTTTGAAAGCCCTTGTTAAGAATATTTTCGGTCTGGATATGTTTGAGCTGGACGATTTCGTTACAGGGTCTACCTTCTCGGCTTCTAGCATTACTTTTGCCGATCTGCCGTATGAGTTGGTTCGTCGTTATGCTCCGGCGGACGCTGATATGACCTTGTCTTTGTTTGAGTTCTTGGAGCGCGAGGCTATTCTTGATAAGTACGGGGCATGGGAAGTGTTCAATATTGAGGTTAACTTTGCGAAAGCGGTGGGGTATTCGGAGTTTTACGGGTATCGTATTGATACTGATGATGTTCCGCAACTGCGGGAACAAATCTTGGCAAATATTGAGAAGCACAAAGCGGCCATGTTCAAGATTGCGGGTCGGGAGTTCAACCCGTCTTCTTCGAAGCAGTTGATGGAAATCATGTATGACGAGTTAGGGATCGAGCAACTCGGGGAGAAACGCTCGACTCGGAAGGAAATTTTGAATGCTTTGGCGGAGCGGGAAGATTCGCAGGGTAATCCGCTTTATCCCTTCGTTATAGAATTGAAGGGTTATCGGGATAACGAAGGTATCTTTAAGAACTTCCTGAAACGTCTGCATGAGTTTATGACTCCTGATGGGTTTATCTTCCCGACCATTCGACAGTTGGGTACGGATACTGGGCGGACTTCGGTGGGTGACCCGAACTATCAATCCTATAATGATCCTGTTAAAAAGCGGGTCATCCCTCGGAAGGGATACATCCATTTCGACTGCGACTTCTCGCAGATCGAATATCGGGTTCTGGCTTCCTTGGCGAAACAAGAAAATCTGATGAAAGAGTTTGACGATCCAGACCTTGACTATCACACCTACCAAGCGTCTCGGATGTTTAATATTCCTTATGCGCTGGTTTCGAAGTCTTTGCGAAGCCAATCGAAGGGTATCAACTTCGGTCTGCCTTACGGGATGGGTGATGAGTCGCTCGGGGCACGGATCTTCGGGGAACGGACGCCGGAGAATACGGCAAAAGCGGCCCAACTGCGCCGCAAGTTCTTCCAAGGACAAGAAAAGATTGAACAGTTCTTCGAACGGGTGCGTAGTGAGGGTGTTTCTCGGGGGTATACTACTACGCACTGGGGTCGTCGTCGCTATTACCATCGAGGTACTTATTCGATACCGGAAATTCGCAGACAAGCGGGTAACCATGTGATTCAGGGCACGGCGGCAGATATTTATAAGATTGCGGTTTGTCGTTTGTTCAATCGGGTGGTAGATGAAGGTTGGTTGGGTTTGGTTCTGTTTAATACCTTTGTGCATGACGAGCTTCTGTTGGAAGTTCATCATACGATCAATTTGTACTACTTCTTCAAGGCTTGGCGGGAAGAGTTCGAGCTTTCGGTGGAAGGTTTCTGCAAGCTTTATGCAGGTGCAGGGGTAGGCTTTTCTTGGTATGATGCAAAGTCGCAAGACCTCCCGGTACAGTATATCGATGAGATCATTGCTCAATATCATGAGGATATGGAATGGCACGGGGACGTTGAGAAGTTCCTTAAGGATGTGAAAGCGGGGTATGAGGCTTATAAGATTCGCCGGGTGAGAGATTATATCACCGATCCTCAAAGCCAAGGTGAGGTTATTAAGCCGATTATCAACACCTTGCTGGTTGAGGTGGTTGGTAATATCATTAAGGACTTGCAAAAGTCGGCGGATGCTCAGCAACGGATTTCGGAGTACAATGCCCTTTTGGGTAAAGATATGATTCCTTTAGAAGGTAAAGCGAAGTTGAGTTCATTGCAGGACTATCTTAAAGTTTTCTGTCGGTACTATGAGATGGATTATAATAGTATCGATATTAAATCCCCGGATGACGTGGTGGTTCAGGCATCGAACGAGTCGGGAGACCTGATGGATTCTCAGGAGGATCTGGTATTTCAGGATACCGACTTCTCTATCGAGGACTATATCATCTTTCGGGGGTATTATCGAGACGAGGCCAATCGTATTGTTCATTTGATGGATAAGTCAATGGTGTATGAAGGTTTGACCATTTCGGCTTTGGATTACTTCAACCGGATTTGCGGGCTGTTTCAGCTTCAAGGTACCTATCAAGTGTATTTGTACGATCCGACAACCCGTGTTTCTTCCCCGACTATGGCTTATATAACGGAGTCGGGGTATCAGCACATTGTTCGGACGTATCAGAATCTGAATAATACGGGCTTGCATATCGGTCGCGTTAGTGGTTGGGGGTTCTAATTTAAGGGGTATAGGGGTGATGATGGTGGAAGAGCTTTCGTTTAAGACTGTGGACAGCGCTCACGCCCCGTCTGGTTTCAAACGTGGGGATGTTGTGAAGTTGTACAAAGAAGGGACCGAGTTGTCCTTTCCTTGTATTGTTCTGTCTTGTGATAAGTTGGAAATGTATCGGGTGGATGCCCTTAAGGGGGTATTGGGTAATCGTTCCTTGTTGGTTACAGAGGACTTGTATAATGTTTATGTAGAGATGGAAAATGCTATGGTTTTGATTGGGTCTATACCGAGTACTCGTTTGAAGTATATTTTGGGTAGTCGGATCTTCCGTCCCTTTCGGAAACGGGTGCATTTGTCTCCGCAAGAAACGATAGAGGGGGATTTGTTATACGCCCTTTGTGTGAATGAGGCGTAGTGATTTCGATAAATTTTGGGACTTATTTTATTAGGTAGGAAACCTTTCTTTTTCAATTTTCTTTTTGAGGTGAATTTAATGTCCGTTCTCCAACCTATTGATTTGTTGAATGTGTCGGAGGGTCAAAAAGTTTCCGGTTTGATCTTGGTGCAGTCTCATACCAAGAAACCCGAGGGGACCGAGAGTAAAGCTCCTTTGAGCGGGGTAGCCCATTACAAGGGACGGAATATGGCGTTCAAAGTTTGGGATGTGCAGTTGCAACGCCTGTTTAACTTGAATGATTTGTCCGGCTCCATCTTGGCGGTGGATGCTTCGGTTTCCAAGTATAATGATAACTTGGAGCTTACCCTTAACCGGATCAATCTTGATCATGGGGTAACTAACCCTTCGTTGTTCTATCGTTCGGTAAATGTGGAAGAAGTTTTTACGCAGTTTGTAGAGTTCGTGAATACCAATTTGAGTCCGAATGCTTTGGGTATCCTGTCGCATATTTTCACTTCTGAGAATTTGTATGAACCGTTCAAGTACGCTTGGGCGGCATCTTCGATGCATGATGCTCAAGTCGGAGGTTTGATGAATCATACGTTGAAGATGTTGCGTCTGGCGAAAACTTTGTGTGAGAATGATCCCCGGTTGGAGCAAGCAAAGGATCTTCTGTATCTGTCAATCATTTTCCATGACATCGGTAAGATCCGCGAGATTGGTCAAGGGGGTACTTATACCTCTATTTCGTTTGTCACCCATCGCATCTTGGGGGTAGAGCTTCTTTCCCGTTATCGAAATATGATTATTGAAGCTATGGGAGAGCTGTTCTATTATCATCTGTTGGCGGTGGTACAGCAACATCATGGAGAGTTTGGGGAACCTCCGACTACGATCTGGTCACAGATTGTGCATATGATCGATCATTTGGAGGCTCTTACTACGGGTCTTATGGATAAGCTTGAAGCTAAGGAGTATCGGGTTCACAACGGACATAAAGCAATATGGGTCAATGGAACTTACTTGATTGTTTAACGATGATGGTAATTCTTTGACGGATATAAGCCAGCGATATTTTTCGTGGTTGCGTCAGTCTTCCGGGGATTTTGCGGTTTTTCGTTATATTGCTTAGGGATACTTTTAGGTTTGTAGGACAACCTAGGTTTGGGGAGGTTGTGATAATGCCGTTAAAGGTTTTGGACTTGCCGGTATATTTGGGGGCGTATCCAAGAGGAGTCCACGGTCTGGAGTTGGTGGGGGTACTGTTCGGAGAAGTCGATCCACCCGAGCCGTTCAGAACGATGGGTCTGGCATCCAAGTTTGATGCCTTTGTGGGTTTGGACTTGGTGGGGGTACGGACAAAGAGTGATGATTATTTTGTTCGGGGAAAGTTGTTGAGTGTCGTACCTCGTACCATCTTGGAAGCGGCCAAGAAGAAATCTTCAGGTCGCATGGCTTTGGTTCTTTCCGGTGATGCTGTGAAGCTGTCCAATGTGAAGGACGGCGTTCAAAATTTTATCACCATGCTGAAGTGGGTAAAAGGCTCCTACAATTCTTGGCAGTTTCGGGCGGTGAATGCTCGTCCTTTGTATAAGGATGAGTTTCCTGACTTCTTTGAAGTCATTGTGAATGCCTATAAGCAAGGGTGGGTCTTTTCTTATCCTGTTGAGTTTCCAAGCGGCTACACGGATGCTTGTGCGGGACATGATTTTGTGGTGCTTGGTGGTTCGACTTCTTCGGATCAACCGGAGGTAATCCAACCCCCAGGTTGGGGTATGTTGAATGGTACTCCGGTTCCTCCAGCGGCTTCTGTTCCGATTGTGGCTCCCGAAACTTTAAGTGGAGCGAGTGTAAATTTGGGCGGTTCTTCCAAGTCAAATGTGGGCGAATTGCTCTCGAATAGAGCAAGTACCCATGAGGATATTAAGTTTGCGAAAAAGAACAAGGTTGAAAACCGCTTCAATTTGGCTCCCCGCAGTGAAGTTGCAGATATGGTGGAAGATGTGCTTCGCTCGTCGGAGGAGAAGGTTGCGGACGTTATCAAGAAGTTGTCGGAGTATCAGAAAGCTGGAAATGTGACGGAGAACGCCTTGAAGTATACGGCGGGAGCCGTTAAACGGGCTTGGGATCGGAAAGTCGGCTCTTTTACGGGCCGAGCGTTGTTGAAACGGGCTATTGAGTCAGTTCTGCCGGATTATGATGTTCGTTCGAACAGTGGGGGTACTATTATCTCGGATAATCTCGATATTCTCGGACCTTCCATTTGTGATGAGTGGGTACAACTCAGTTCGGACAATGCTGAAAACAAGTTTTTGTCGGATTTTTACACCAACCGTTTCAAGGTGTACTTCAAGATCATTGAGATTCTGTTGGGTATTCGGGATAAGTTGGTCGACTCAGTAGATGTTTGCAGTGAGCAAGCGATTGACATGCTTGCGGTCTTGCAGGATAACCCGTATTATCTATGTTTTATCGATCCGAGGGTTTCTACGGAAGAGTTGGATAAGTTGGCAATGTTATACGGGGTATCTCTACAAGATCCGGAAGTAAGGCGTATTCGTAATGTGGCTTACATGCATAACTTTATGTTGGATACCAATAATATCGTGCTTTCTGAAAGCACGGTGGTTCCGTACTCGAAATTGCTTCGTTCGGTTCGTTCCGGTTATATCTTCAGTAAGAATGCGGTAAATACTCTGCAGGTTGAGGGGTATTTGGTTTCGTATGAAAGACTGGAGTCTTTGAAGTACTATATCCGGTCTAATACGGATTACAATAACTTTGTTCTGCCGAGAACGGGATGGATTTCGACGAAGACGAAGGAAATTCTACCGATTGAGGGTAGTAGTCCTAGTAAGATTATTCAGGATTACATCTCTAGCGGTTTGGGTCTGCTCTTGCGTTTGAAAGGAACGGAGTATGTATCGGATTACATCTTGGCGAAGAAAGAGATGTACATCTACAACCGCTTGAGAGAGCTGTGTGAATATAACCCTTATGAGGTTCCGAAGGATAAAATCGCGGCGGCTGTCTCTACGTTTGAGGACAAGAAACGGAAAGAGTTGGGTATTCCTGACTTTAAGCTGGAGCAACAACAAGTCAATGCCGTCTATTTGGTGGGTAGTGGACATCGAGTGGCTTGTTTGGCGGGGCCAGCGGGAAGTGGAAAAACCACAGCGGCGGAAGCCATGGAGTTTGGGCTGGAGTACTTCTTGGGGATACCTGTGGAGTCTATTTACTTCTGTGCGCCGACGGGTAAAGCCGCTAACCGCTTGAAGGAAGTGGTGAAACGGCGTACTCGGACAATTAACTCCCTCTTTATGATTGGAGGGGAAGGGGTATCCATCAAGAATGAAGAGGATATCAAGAAGCGGGATGAAATTAAGGCTCTGATCGTGGACGAAAGCTCCATGCCGAATATTCATTTGCTGTACGAATTGCTGTTGCGGGTTCAAGATGGAACCTATATCTTCTTCCTTGGGGATAAGGAGCAGTTGTCGCCTATTGGTTTCGGGAAGCCGTTTGCGACGATGCTTACGTATCTCCCGACTGTGGTGTTGAACGTCTCCAAACGGGCATCGGATAGCTCCGGTATCACCAAGAATGCAAAGAAGATCATCTATGAGTCGGATGGGGTTATTACCGATCTGGACGATTATCCTGACTTTAGAATCATCGACGAGAAAGACGAAAATAAAGTGGTGAATTTGGTCTGCGCTATTGTGGACTATCACTTGGGTAAACGTCCGGCGCAGGGCTTCAGACCTGTGGAACCTCGGGATTCGCAGGGGAATCTGCTCTTTACGAATAACCTGAGTCCTGATGATATCCAAATTATTACACCGATAAATGGTCAGGCTTGGGGTACTATCTCGCTGAACCGGATGACTCACGATTCGTTCAATCCAAGACTTCCGCATGAACCGGCAATTGCATGGCTTCGGGGTAAAGACGATGTGGTGGAGTTCCGGTTGCGGGATCGGGTAATCCATATCTCGGCCAATCAATCGAAGCGTACTCGGTTGATTCAGCGTGGACCGACTTCTTTTGTCTGGCAACGAGATGCTAATGGAGAGAAAGTTACGGGTATCTTTAACGGAGAAGTTGGAAAAATTATTGGTTTCTTTAACGCCACGGAATTGGACTTCGATCATGCGGAATCTAGCTCGGAAAAAGAGGATTTGAAAGCTGAGTTCAAGGGAACGGAGAATACCTTGTTCGTCGCTGTGGAGTATACGGACGTTGATTTGGATAACTCCGAGCCTGTCAAGTTCGTAATCCTGTACCGGACAGAGATCTTGAATCGAAACCCGAACGGGGTAATTGATGTTGTTAGCTCTGATTTACGGTATTTGGATTTGGCAAATGCTCTGACGGTGCATCGATTACAAGGTAGTCAGGCGAAGCTGTGTATTTGTGTATTCCTTCCGGTTGGCGGGCCTTACAGTAAGTTTATTTCTCGGAATATGATTTACACCTCTCCGACTCGGGCACAACAAGCAGTTTATATGGTCGGGGATATTTTGGGACCGGAGAGTTGCGTAAATCGTGGTAGACGGATTCAAGAATCGGATGAGCGGGAGTCCATCATTGATTTCTTCTAATCTTGCGGTATATCGCCCCGTGAATAGCACGGGGCTTTTATTTTGCCTTGAGGGACACGGGGTATTGGTGGGTTATTATTTTTCTTTTAGGAGTTGACGGGGCACTTATTTTATTGTTAGTACCGTTCCTTCCGGTAGGTTTCCTATCAGAAGGAGGGTATCTCGTAACAGTTGCAGTTCCCCCTAATCTGGTGCATACCTATTCCCGTTGGCATCTGTTACGAGATCTAGTTTATATCTTATGGCAGTTTCAAACTGCTGACTATTGTGATATGGGAGGGTGGTAGACCGAAGCGTGTTGCAACATTTAGTACCGCAGGTCAGACAGGTTCGTAAGGAATTGACGGAGTTCTTCTACCGAGTTTGTGAAGTGTACTGCACCGATCAGCTTATTCTTGAGCTAATGCAAGCTCGGGGTTACACCGACAAAGCCATGTTCGATACCTTAAAGGAGCTTGGAGTGTTCAAGGTAGACTATCTTTCTGAGTTAACCTTTTTGGTATCGGGAGTCACGAATGACCAATTGAAGGCTTGGGGTCTGGTGAATAAGGAAGGAACCTTCATTCTCGGCGGTAGGTATGTTGTTCCGATCAAGGATATCAACGGAAACGTGGTAGCCTTGGTAGGTTGGCATCCTAAAGGGGGTAGTCGGAAGTATGTCACTACTCCAACTCTTGGTTTCAGCCGAGATGCATCCTTCTTTAATCTCGATTGCTTCCGTTTAGCTTGGGAAAAGTGGAACGGTACGGTCTACTTGGTGGAAGGGATCTTCGATACGATTTCCTTACGTTCTTTGGGTTTCGCCGCACTGGGGATGCAGGGTTTGGAGATGAGTCCAATTAAGACTCAAATTCTTTCCCGCTTCGGGAAGGTAATAGCTATTCCCGATAATGATTCCTCTGGTCGAAGTGTAAACCCTATGACCAATAAGTTTAGCGGTAAATCTTCCAAGTTTATTTGGCACATCGAGAACGAGCATGTTTTCGTGGTGTTGCCAGACGGGGTAAAGGACGTTGACGATTTCGTAAAGTACTATGAGGCTTACGATGATTTGTTAGCTTGTCAGAATGCCCGTTATCTGCGTAAATTGCATGTGGAAGATTGATGTCCCTGTTTTCCGGTTTGTCGTGTTGTTGCCAATTTGCCCAATGAATCCTGCTAACCTTTATACCGAGTGATTCCTGATTTCGAGTTGTGCGTGGATTCTATTTACACAAGTGTCCAATTATTCAAGAATCTTTGGAGGTTGATTTTCATGGCTCGTCGTAAAGTGGATATGGCGATGTTGCAGGAACTGGTTGTAGGTTCCCAAAGTCAAGAAGTGTCGCGTGGTGGTCAACGTTCTTCGGACCCGAACTTCCCGGTGTTCCAGACCCCGGTCGGTCAAGACATTCTGGTGTATATCCCCCGTACCAACGTGATTGCCACGGAGAACGGCGAGGATATGCAAGTGCTTCGGTCGTACATCCATCAAGGTCGTGTCGGTCGGCAGTTTGTGTTCCTCCGTTGCATCCATGGTCTTTCGGGTACTTCGGTGTTTGATGCGCTTGGCTACGATGGCACCTGCCCGGCCTGTGAAGCTACGCAGGAAGCGTGGGAGCTGTATCGCCTGAAGCTCGATGAAGAGGCTCGTCGTCGCGGTATCGATCCGCAAAACGATCCGAGCGACACCCTCAAAACGGTGCGGACGAACCTTCTGGAAGAGTTGGATATGCGGAACTCGGAAGAGTACGCTACCTTCCCGATTGTGGTTATCCCGATGAAGGGGAAACTGCAACCCGTGGACGATTGGCAAGAGAAGATGCAAGCGCAGTTCGTTTTCTGGCGTCGTCAGCGTTACAACGATACTCTGCTTGCGGCACTTGATTCCCTGATCAACAATCCGGGGCATCCGGCGGGACTGTTCTGGCTTTGGAAGTTCACCTATGATACCAAGGGGAAACAGGCCAATGCGAGAGATGCCGCTCGGAATGCCAAGTTCACGGTGATTCAAGACCCGAACGTGCTGTCCATGCTGGAGCCGATCCGTGCGGTGGCGGAAGAGAAGGCTAAGGAGTTCACCCTGCTGAAAGCGGCGGAAGTTGTGATCCCGAACCAGTTCCTCTACAAGGAAGACTTGGAGATCGAGGTCAACAAGATCATGCAAAAGACCCGTCAACTGCTCGAGCTGGCAAAACAACGTGGAGTTGCCGCTCTCCCGCAAGGTCAAGCGCAACCGCAGTTGGGTATGGGTCATGTGAATCCGCTGGCTAACTTCGGGGTTGCGGGTCAGGTTGCTCCTGCTGGGATTCAACAATTCGGGGGTATTGATCAATCGGCACCGATGAATATCGGTCATACGCCGATGCAAGACCAAGCTCATCAAGCTTCGGCGCAACAAGGGGCACCGCAGGGTCAGCCGATCAACTTCGGTCAACCGCAGGGTCAGCCGATGAACTTTGGTCAACCGCAAGGTCAGCCGATCAACTTCGGTCAACCACAGGGTAACGTACAACCGGGTCAAGGCAATCCGGTACAATTCGGTTAATACTTCCTTCGCCAGCTTGGGAAATAGCCATGAGTGGAATACTCATGGCTATTTCTTTTCATTATTTTTTATACTGGTTAGTTGTTTATTTCTCGTTGTGGGAGGATGCTTATGTATTTCACTATGGTATATTGTTACAAGTCGGATGAACGGGGTAATTATGACGATACCAATGATTTGGTGGCCCGCTTAATTGTGAGTGGGGCGCATGATGAGCAATCATTGGTGGGTAGCGGACATGTGGAAGAACTCTTAAAGGATGTTGAGGGTCGGGTTCTTGACGGTTCCCATTACGTTTTTGAAGCTTATGTTTTGGATTTTAAGAATCCGCCTTCTGAAGATGAGAATGTCCTTTTGGAAATGCTGAAATCGGATGATGGAGACTTAATCGACTCCGGGGATATCGAAATTATAGACAGCTTTGATTTTCGGGCTAAGTTGGTTTAATGTTCATTCCAATTCCTTCGGGCAAGGAGTAGTTTCCTTGCTTTTTTATTGCCTTTTTGAGGTGAATTAGGATGCGTTTTATTTAAAGTAAACTGTGGTTTTGGGGTGAGGTTTGTGTCTACTGTGAAAGCACCAACGATCTCTAGGCTTACGGCTCTGGAGTTGGAGAATTTCATGTCTATCGAAAAAGCTCGACTGGAGTTTGATGAGACGGGCATTCTCAATCTGTGCGGGTATAACGATAGTGGGAAGTCGGCTATCACCCGTGCCTTGGAAGTTGTGTTTTACAACGCTTATTCGAATGATCAAGTCAATTTCATTCAAGATGGGAAGTCTCATTTCGGTATCGGGCTAGAGTTCTCGGACGGGGTAGAGATCAACCGTTACAAGTACATTGACGGGAAATCTGTTTGGGAGATGTATAAGAACGGGAATGTGGTGTTCTCGAACCGTCTGGAGGACGGGATCGCCGCCCTTTCGGATATCCCCGATGTCATTCGTAAATATTTGGGGGTAATCGAGGATGAAATTACGGGAGAAAAGCTGAATGTCCGTCGAAATACAGATCGTCTGTTTCTGATCAATACTACCGGTGGAGATAACTATAAGATCATCAATACCGTGCTTCGAGCGGATATTCTGGCGGAGTCGGTTAATCGCTTGAACAAAGACCGAAATACTCTACAATCGGAGTTAGCGGCTTTGTCTACTAGTAGTCAGACTTTGAAAAATGAGTTGACGCATCTGGTAGTCTTAGGGGATGATCTGGTAGCTCAGGTTAAGGAAAATGCGGAAAATTTGGCAGATACGAAGAAGCGTTTTGAGTATTTATACTCGATTCAAAGTCAAAAGGCGATTTTGGACGCCTTTGTGGTGTATGACGAATTGCCATTGATTGATACAGATCAATTTCGGGATATCGAAAATCTGTTGGAGCTTAGGAAGGCTCTGGATATTCCGATTTATGATGCGTGTCCGCTTATCGATGTTTCGAGGTTGCAACTTTTGGAGGAGATTATTCAGCTTCGGAAGTCTCTGGATGTTGATATTCCTCCGGCGTTGCCTACGATTGATGTTTCTCGTTTCAATGAGATCATGGAAATCGGACGTCTCTATAACTCGTATTTGGAAACCACGAATTCTCTGAATCAAGTTTCGGCGGAGTACGAGCAAGTCCGGGGTGAGTTGGAGTCGTTGTCGAAGCAATATGGGTTTAAGATTTGCAAAAACTGTGGAGCGGTGGCGGTCTAATGAATTTCTTCAAACGGTTGCGTAAAGGTGAAAGGGATACCAAGGCGGGCGAAAGTACTCCAGCCTTTCGTTTATGGGGTAAAGGCTCCAATAAGGATAAAGTTTCTCCGATGTTGTTTCGGGAGGCAGTTTTCTCGTATTACTTTGAACGTTTGACTACCATTAAGGATAATCCGCAATATGTGGATTATTTTGTTCGGTTGGATGGGAAGCTGGCTTCCCTTAATAGTAGGGATTTGTTGCTGTTGGCGTATCGTTTCTATATGTCCTCTTTTGCTTTGATTCAGTATCTGAGTTCGTTTTCGAGTAGCACTCATGTTACCATTCCGGCGGATTTTAATCTGCGGGTCATTTATGACCTATCCAGTCGAGTGCAGTATATACCCTTGGGGGTAATGGAAGACGGTAAGGTTGATTTGCGAAAGCTCCTGTTGGATCTGGTTGAACTTCTATTATCCTTGAAGGATATGTCTGATGTCTTGTTGGAGATGGATTCTCGGTATCAGGATCTTTTGGATACCATTGATAATATGCTGACAATTTTGGATGTTCCAATTTTGCAGCATTAAGGAGTTGTCTTTGTGTGGGTTAGTCGTAGGCATTACGAACAATTGGTTCGTGAGCATGAAAGTTTAATGGGTCTGAAGGAAACTCTGGATAAGACCATTGTTCAGGGTAGGCAAGTTTACAATGCTCTAATGGAAGATTTTACGTCTGCCCTGCGGGTCTGTTCTTCCTCTGATGGCTACCGATTTTTTATGGAGAGCTTGGAATCTTTGAGCGATGATGTTTTGGTTCGGAAGGGTCAGATACTTGTCTCGGATGTCATTATGTTGACTTATTCACTCAGCGGGATGATAACGGACTTTAAGTTATCTCCCGTAGGCGATTTGAATCATCGGTTGATTCACCATCTTCTCGACCCGGCTAGGGGTATTTCCAAGGTGGTTGGTCTTGATTCAGCTACCCCCAATCGGGGTATTTTACTTGAGGCTTTGGGTTCTTTATATTCGGTTTGTTATGCGATTTTATCGGTAAGAGATGGGTTATTGGCGCTGTATCCATCTTATCGTATGTTTTTGGTAATGGTTGAGCGACTTTTGATTTTTCTTAAGGATATGAAGTCTGGTATGGCTTAACTTTAAGGTTTTTGAGGTTATGGTTGATCTTCTTTATATAGGAATGTTGGGGGTGTGAATATTGGTTGTAGAGGCATCAGCAGTAGGGTTGGATTCTTCCCAACCTGTAAAAGCTCGGGGTTTGGTAGTTGCAGATTTGCATTTGTCGGATAAGTATTCAGGTCGGCATGTGGATTATTTCCGGGACTGCATCGAGTTTCTGGAGAAAATTACTGAGACCATCAAGGTCTACAAGATTACACATCTTATCCTTACGGGGGACTTGTTCGGTCGGACTACGGAAAAGAACTTGCAGAGTAGGGATTCCCTATTGTATGTGATGAAAGTTTTTCAAGTTTGGAATCAAATGACCAATGGGAATGTATACTCTGTTTTGGGAAACCATGATATTTCCCATAAGTTGACGGACTTTCAACTGCTCGTTTCTTTGGGTCTGTTGAAGCGGGTTCCTTTTGTGGATGTAGGAGCTGTCCGTTTTCACCTGATTGACTATGGGGATCATAAGCGGGCGGTCGACATTGATTCGTCCAAGTATAATGTAGCGGTCATGCATGCTAACCTGCAGATCGAGGGGATCACCACGTGGTTCCGAGGGGGTAATGACGGGGTTGAACTGTCCTCCTTGGACAACCTCTATGGGGTAGATTTCGTGATTTCGGGACATATCCATAACCCTTCGATTCGCTTGGTGGAAACCTCCATTAAGGATAAGACGGTACAACTGTTCTATCCGGGGAATGGAACCCGTCCGAAGTATGAGCGAGATCTATGGGACAAGTGTTACGGGGTAATTCTGGAAACCACCGCAACGGATGATGTGAACTTTAAGCTGGTGGAGTATAAGTTGCGTCCGGTGGAAGAGGTTTTCCAACTTACTTACGAGGACGTTTCTACGGAAGAGGAAGAATCGGTTTCGGATGCACCGATTATCGATATTCAACAGCTTTCGGCTATCTTGGAAGAGTTGAAAAATTATAATCTGTTGGGCGAGTCTGATTATAAGACTCAGATCAAAAAGCTTGGCGGTATTGATAAGGAAGCCGTAGATTTGGCTTTGCAGTATATCGAAATGGTGGAAGGAGAGCTGAAGTAATGACAATCAATGTTCAAATGATTGAGCAACTCAATCAAAAGGCGAAGTCTCTCAACTCGACTCGGGAGCGTTTGCTCGGTCAGCAGGAAGCTGCGAGAACGGCTTATGAGAAGGCAGTTTTGTTGTATAAGCAGAAGTACGGGGTGGAGCTTGACGACACCAACCTTCAGCAGGAATATGATGCGGTAAAGGCCAAGCTGGAGGCGGAGTATGAAAAGCTCAATTCTCTAATTCTCTCGATTGAATCGGGAGAGTATAGGAATAACGCTCCTGCGGCGGTGATCCCCGATACGGGAACGGCTTCGGCGGCATCTGCATCTTCACAACCGCAAGCTCAATCGCAGGTTCAACCGCAAGCGCAACCGCAAGCTCAACCGCAGTTTGGTCAGCCGAATGTAATGTTTGGGGCACAAACGCCACCTCAAGGAGGCGTCGCATCGGCGGCATCTATGGCGCAGGGACAACAAGCGGCTCCGACTGTGGGAGTATTCGGTGGTTTCGCTCAACCGCAAGGTGGTCAACCGATGAATCCTTCGATTGGTCAGCAAGTGGGACAAGCGGGACAATCGGCTCCGCAAGTGCAACAGTCGGATAATTCGGAGGAAGATCCGAGTGAACGTCCGTTTACCCCGAAAGGTTGGGGGCTTCCGAATGCGGGTGCGAATGTTCAGCAGACCATCAACAATAACTTCAAGTCGATTCTTGGTGGCGGAAGCCCCAAGTTCGGTAACTAATGAGGGGGTATTGAGGAATGATTATTCGTATGTCGTTTGAAACCTTGGATAAAGGGATTGAGACGGTGTCCGGGGTTATCTCGGATAAGTCGGTGCCGGAGGATCTGAAGAATGTTATCTTTCATGTGAGAGATGGCAAGGTTTATGTTGCGGGCTTCAGCAGTGATATCATCAACGTCACTTTGACGGATGCTACGGTCGAGCTTCCTGAAGGGGAGTCGACCGAGTCTTTGTTCCAATTGAAGGCGAAGGAGCTTTCGGATGTGGTCAACTCCTTCAAGGGTCTGAAACGCACCAAGGTTGAGGGGGTTGAATTGCATGTGCGGGACACTGAGGCGGTTCTGCATATCAAGGAAGCTCCTATCGATGAGGAGATTGAGTTTGCGGAGAAGTTCTATCAAACCAGTAAGTTTAGGGTACCCAAACCCCGTGTGAAGGATATCGTGAAAAATGAAGTGCAAAAGGTGAGTATGGATATCCAGGGGACGGACATCGAGTCGGATACCCTTTTGGTGTACATCCTTTCTCTCCTTCCGACTATTGCGAAGGAGACAAGGGAAAGCACCAGCAACATGATGTTTGGGGACGAATATATTTACACGGTACTTTCTCCATACACCGCGATCATGCCGAATAAGTTGCCGGAGCCGCTTCGAGGGTTTAGACTTAAGAATAGTGTGGTCAACTTCCTGAAGAACTTTATCTCGCAAGCGCAAGTGTTCACCTTCCATAAGGAACCTTTCGGGAACGGTGGGGTAATCCTCACGTTCAAGGTGAACGATTCGGTTGCGGTGATCAAGTGTGCAGATATGAGCCGGGCCTTCGATATTACCAACTTCGTCACTCTCCCCGATAACGGGGTAATCGTGGACAAGGAGTATTTCATTGACGTCTTGAAGCGGATGAGCCTGAGTGGGGATGCCGCTTATGTGGAGGTTAATATCGAATCGACGGAATCGGGCGATGCTGTTGGTTCGATGCGGGTTGTATCGAAGACCATGACGCAGGACATTCCGGTTCGGGGCGCGAAGGGTGCGGGAACGTTTTCCTTCAGCATTCGGGCGGATCTGTTGAGTAGTATGATTTTCAGTCATGCGTCTTTCTTTGATGTCAGTGTTTACTTCTACTTTGGTCTGAATGATAAGGGGCATATCACGATGGCTTGCTCCGACAATACCAAAATGTGGGTGACCAAGATGATGAATTTGTCACCTGCCAAAGTGGATTTTGCTTGGGGTTGATACGCTTGCTGGCGAGAGGGATGTACGGGCGTACATCCCTTTTCTTATAATATTTTACGTTCTTTTTAGAAATTTTTGGTAGTGGGGTGGTTGGGTATGCGGAATAAGGTGCGGGAGTTTTTGTTTTGGTTGCTTAATCCAGTGGTGAATGTGGGGTTTGAGCTTACGGTTTCTTTTGCGGTGGTAGCGTCCCTTCATTGTTTGTATCGCTCGTAATACTTATGTTTAGGGGTAGATTTTATGCCTAAGATTGACTCTTTTCGTGGGAAGTATTATTTCTTAAGCAATTTTTATCCAGCACAGTTTACTTATAATGAGGTAACCTACTTGAATGCGGAAGCGGCTTTTCAAGCACAAAAGGTTTTTTCTAAAGAGGAGCAGTTGCTTTTTGCGAATTTACTTCCGAGTGAGGCTAAGCGATTAGGTCGAAGGGTAAATTTGCGTCCTGATTGGGATAGGGTAAAGGATCAGATCATGTATGAGGTTGTAAAGGCTAAGTTTGAACAAAATCCCGATCTTAGGGCAAAGTTACTGGCTACTGGATATGTGTATTTGGAAGAGGGAAATACATGGGGAGACCGGTATTGGGGTGTGGATGCGAACGGTGTTGGGTTGAATAAATTAGGTCATATTCTAATGCAAGTTCGGCGTGAATTACAAACCTATTAGGGGGTACTTTTACAATTGAGGAAGTTGTACGGGGCAATGGGAAGTTCGTCTAGAAAGTTAACTAATGGAATATTTCATCGGTTAACTTTCTTTTCTTTATTTTAGTTATCTTGAATTTTTGCTTATTTTTCGTGAGTTTTTCAAAAAGTATTGGAGAACCTATTGACAAAAACAAATATTTTAATTATTATGGAAACTGAAGTAACTCTAGAAAATGTATTTATGGAGGGTGGTTTCATTGGCTAGAACTTCTACGACTAAGAAGGATGTTATTATCGGACTCGATGGGGTGTTAAAACTTCAAAAGGACTTAAAGGAAGTTTTAGGTTCGATGTCTAAATCGGAGGCTTCCTACTTGGTTAAGTCCTATTATCAAATTCAGGATTACCGTAAGTCGGCTACCTTGCAGGGGTATCAATTGGAAAAGTCTAATCGGCCTAATGAAGTTATTACTTGGTTGGCTGATCAAATGAAGACTTTGGAGGGTCAAATTAAACGCGCTCTTGATAAATGGACGGATAACGATCCGGTGGGCGCATGGTCAAAATCGATTGTGGGTATTGGACCTGTGATTTCGGCTGGACTTTTGGCGTACATAGATATTGAAAAGGCTCCAACAGCGGGTCATATTTGGTCGTTTGCTGGTTTGAATCCCGAAGCCAAATGGGGTAAGGGACAACTCCGACCTTGGAGCAATGACTTGAAGGTTCTCTGCTGGAAGATTGGGGAATCTTTCGTGAAGGTTTCTAATCATGAGGATGATGTTTACGGAAAGCTGTATCTTGCGCGTAAACAATATGAAACAGAGAAGAATGAGCAGGGAGCCTATGCGGAACAAGCCGCTGAAATTTTGCGGACAAGAAATATTGGAAAGGATACTGAGGCGTATAAGTATTATTCCGAGGGAAAGCTTCCTCCGGCGCATATTCATGCTCGGGCGAAACGGTATGCGGTGAAGATCTTCCTTTCTCATTGGCACCATGTGGCTTATGTGAATCATTTCGGGGAGGAACCGCCGAAGCCTTTTGCGATTGCTCAACTTGGACATGCTCATATGATTCCGGTTCCAAATTTCAATGTTTAATTATTTGTGGTTAACCATTTTGGTGTGTTGTTGAAGTAATCTATTTTTGCGAGAGTTCCATTTAGTTTAAGTGAACCAAGAAAAATGAGAGTACCATACCCAGTGAGTGTTTAAGTAAACCACTGAACCAAATTTGATGAGAGTACCTTTTGGGAAGAGTGAACCAAAACAAATGAGAGTACCATTTGAGGCGAGTGAACCAAATTTGATGAGAGTATCTTTTGGGAAGAGTGAACCAGATTAATTGAGAGTACCAACGGGAGCGAGTGAACCAGATTTAATGAGAGTACCATCGGAAGCGAGTGTTTAAGTAAACCACACTTGAAGAGAGTATCATATAATACGAATGAACCAAATTTGATGAGAGTACCTTTTGGGAAGAGTGAACCAGATTAAGTGAGAGTACCAACAGGAGCGAGTGAACCAAAATAATCGAGAGTACCATACACCCTGAGTGTTTAAGTGAACCAAAACTAGAGTGAGTACCAACTTTATTGAGTGAGCCAATAATTTTTGAGAGTACTATTAAAAGTGAGTGTTTTGAAACATCTTAGGGAAAGGAACTTCTTGTTGGAGTTCCTTTTCTTTTGTCATTTTTTGTTTGAGGTTTTTTATATAGAGTACTCTTGTTATGGATCTACTTTTATTGGAGGGTCTCTCTTTGTCTGAGAAGGATAGTGTGAATTGGCAAAAGGAGGTAGTGGGTCCCACAAGTGGTGTAGGGGGTATTTGTGAGGATATTCCGGTTAAATCCGGCGGTGAAGATGCTTCTAAGGATTCTTCTAGTCCTTCTCAGTTTGAGGAGGAAGTCTATAAAGTTACAGTTAGGGTTGTTATGGTGATTTTTTCTATTTTGATTCTAGTTTCTATTTTGTACGACTATTTTCAATCCAAGTAGGGGGTTATGACATGCAAGCATCGAATGCTATGTTGGATCTTGGTCACGTGGACACTTTATTGCAGAAGGCAAGCAACCTGTTAGCGGCTCAGGAAGAACGGAAACGGACGAAGATGGATTTACAAGAGCGTATTTCCTTGTTGGATAAGGAGATTCAGGAAAAGTCGGATCTGTTGGATCGGTATATTCGGGCGAGCCAGTTGATTGGAAATGTGGCGGACAACAATATCAAGCGTACCCTTGATGTAATTACGGGGGTAATCAATAAGGCTCTGGCGGTTATTTTCCCTGACGATCCTCGGATGATCAAAATCGAGCATGTGATGTATCAGAATCGTTACCCACACTTCAAGGTAATCTTGGAGACGGGGTATGACCGGAAGGTTCGAACGTTCAAGCAAAGTGGTTCTGGGCTTGCACAGGTTATCTCTTTCTTGTTCACGGTTGCGTTTATTGACGCTCGGAAGGGTCGTCCTATTTTGGTCATGGACGAGTTGCTGAACGGTCTGCATCCCGATGCCAAGGCTCTGGTTCGGGACTTGATGCTGGCTATTTCGCATCGGTTCCAGTTTGTTATTGTTGAGTATGGTCTGGACATCGGAAAGCAGTATGAGGTTGTTAAGAATGGGAAAATTTCGACAGTTACACCTTATGAGGGCAACTATTATGCCGATTTGAGTCGGAAAAGGATTCAAAATCTTGATCGAACAGCGGAAGTGGGGTAATAAGTTTCTCTTTTAAATTAGAGGGAAATGAGGTGATAGAGTGAGAAGAATTTTACTTTTTCTGTGTTTATGTTGTTTTTCATTGACTTTGTTATCTGGTTGTGCTGATTACTATGAGCCTAAGCTAGTTGACGCTGAGGTAATCAGCAAAAGTCATATGGTCACGGAAATGTTGGTACGGGGCAAACCCAAGGTTTCTACCTCAGATTGGAGTATTGAGGTGGAGTATGATGGTTTCCGGGACGAGATCAAATTACCTAGTGATACTCAGTATGAGCAAATTAGGTAGGTCAAACGATACGGCTCCGATACAAGGAGGGGTATACCAATGAGGGTAAGTTGGTATCTCGTTCCTTGAGTTTGCCTGATTAGTTTAATATTGGATGGTTTTAGGGGTGTAGGGAGGGTTTTCTTTGGGTAGGATTGATTCTGCTCTTGCGATGGTTTCAATTTTCGTACTCAGTATTTCATGTACTTTACCTATTCTTTTTATTTCAACCACTAGGAATATTATAGATTCTGCGGAGGTTATACAGGAGGCGCTTAAGGAGGCTCAATTTGCTTATGGTACAGATAGTGCTATTGCTTCAAGCAGTGATTCTGTGGGTGTGAATGAGAGCGTTCCTACTCCTGTTCAACCAGAGGTTGAAGAGCCTTTGGTTCAAGATGTAGTCGAAGTGCAGGAGTCTTCAACTCTTACGCGTGCTTCCGAAGAACAGTTTAGGGGAGTTGTAGAAGATGAGGTTTGGCGGGAAAAAGGTAGGGAGCGTTGGCAAAAGGTAGCTAACTATTTATTCACCAAAGATCTAAATTGGGTTAAGTTCCTTGAAGGTTTTGGTCTTGCGTTTGGTCTTTTGCTTTATTGGAGATTTGTGTTCCTTAGATTCAAGTCTTACAAGCGGATGTTGAAGCGTTACGAGGTCTTGTTCTCCCGAACGAAAGCCATCAGTAAGTGATACTGATCATCGGGGTATTTCGGTTTTAAGGAGGTTATGTTGTAGATGTCTTTTACTAGGAAATCTTTTTTGTTGGGAGTTTTGCTCCTTTTGTTTGCTTGTTTGGTTACGGCTTGCAAGACTGAGGTTGAGGATGAAAGTGCGGTGGAGATCATTCAAGATTTGGACATTGTACCTTATGGGAGTAGTTTGAAGCCGCATTTTCTCCCTATCAAGTTTCATGATATTCTTTATCTGCCTTTGGATTTGATCAATCAAATCTCCCGAGATGAGTTTGTTTATGACGCAGATGAAAAAACTTTGACGGTAGGACGGACTTATTCCTATCAGGATCTATCTGGTTATCGGGAATACTATGAAGATGTGTTTGGGACTATCAAGGAAAATTTGGAGAATATGAAGGCTTCCGGTTCAGCCGAAGGCTTGTATGAGTTTTATTTGGTGGCGGATGATCAGCATCGTAGGGTTATGAAAGAGCTACGGGCAGTTAATTACGAGTTCCTTGATCGTAGTGACCAGTTGCTGGCTGAGGGGTATTTGGCGGCATTCAAGGTTGGTTTGGTAGTTGAGGACTTGATGCGGTATTATGGTCATATTTTGGATGCAGTTAATGCAAAGGATAAGGATCGTTTGGATGGTTTGGCAGATCAGTTTGAGTTCCGCAGTCGAGATTTACGTTATCATGCGGAGTATTTCCTGTCTCGACTGGATTCCTTGGCTAAGCTCCCCGAAAATGGGGGTAAGTCACCAGAGAACAATACGGGAGCTGTGGAGGAGACTTCTATTCTGTTGATTCCGGTTAATCCCTTGGATATTAAGGATATTTTGAGGACTGAAATCGGGAGTTAAATCGACTCCCGATTTTATTTTGTTTCTCTAAGTTTATTTAGGATGCAATTTATATAATTATGTCAATTATATTGGATTTTCTTAAATGTGAGCTTAGGAGGTTTTCTTATGCCAGAGTTGCCTGAAGTTGAAAATGTGAAGCGTTCGTTGGAGCCTAGAATTTTGGGTCGAACTATCGAACGAATTGATGTACATAATGATATAGTCATTAAGTATAATCGTCCTGACGATTTTGTTTCTCGGCTTGTTGGTCGTCGGTTTGAGGCTATTCAACGCCGAGGAAAGTTTCTGATTTTTGATATGGTGAAGCCCTCGGAGGTTCTGGAGGATTTCATCGTGCATCTTGGTATGACGGGGGCGTTGTTGCATATCTTCCATCGGGATGAGTATAGTAAGTTTCCCCCAACCATCACGAATCACATCTTTGTGGAGTTTCATTTGGACGATCATTCGATTTTGTTCTATTCGGACTATCGGCGTTTTGGTAGTTTGCGGGTAGTGGACGATTATACCTTGAATTACGGGGATTATCGTCAACCAGAGTTGAGTCATCTCAAGCTGTTAAGGGAGATGGGACCGGAACCGTTTGATGAGGATGCTCCTGCCTGGTTCTTGAGTAATATCCGTCGGAGGACGTATGCTTTCAAACCAATAAAGGATGTTTTATTGGATCAGCGGGTGGTAGCCGGTATTGGGAATATTTATGCGAATGAAGCCTGCTTTAAGGCAGGGGTAAATCCTTTCCGGCAAGTTTCTAGCCTTTCGGATGAAGAGTTGCTGATGGTTTTGAATCATGCCAAGGATGCTATGTCGTTGTCCATAGAATTAGGGGGTACTTCTATTAAGGATTATGTCAATGGTCTTGGGGTTTCTGGTTCGTTTCAAGAGCATTTGATGGTTTATAATCAGTCTTCTTGTAAGGTCTGCAGTTCGGATATTATTTGGACGGAGATTAGTGGTCGGGCCACATTCTATTGTCCGACTTGTCAAAAGACTTAATTGAGGAGGATATTTATGAAAATACCGGAGAAGTTTGCTCATCTGCCAAGAATTATTGTCGCTTCACATCAAGAAGAAAGAATTCTTCATTGGTGGACGAGTAATTGGCGACGAGTTCAGCAGGAGGAGTATCGGGTTCCTTTTCCATCGGGGGTAGTTGTGTTAAAGAATGATGGAGTTCCGGGTGTTCCTGTCGTTTTCATGGTATTTGCTTCTAAGGAAGATGGTATTCTGATATCTTTGTATTTGGAGAATCGACCCTCCCCGTTCGGGGTATGGAAGTTGGATCACAAACCTGTGATAGTGAACGGTCATCCCCAATTTAGGATCACTTGTAGGGATGAGTTTACTCATCTTCGGGATCAGTTATTACAAACCACGGATATCTTTTTGGCAATTGTTCATTTTATATTGCATTTCCGTACCGTAAAGGAGGTTGTTGATGAACGGCAGGTTCAAGTTCCCAAGGTTAAAGTAAGGGACAAAAAGGGCAAGAAATCCGTTCGTTACGTTCCTTCTTACGTCTACGAGATTAAAGATCTTTCTATTTTTGATAGGCTTCCTGCCGGGAAAAAGGAGTTTCAGCGGCATACCGATGCTTGGTTGGTTCGTGGGCATTATCGCAGATACAAAAGCGGGAAGATTGGTTGGGTGAAGCCTTATGTAAAGGGCGATAAGTCCAAACTGACTACGCCAGAGTATCGAATTAAGGGAGATAATCTTCCTTAATGGAAAGTTGGTGGGTTAGGTGTACTTCTCTAAAGCGCAGTATGATATTTTGGTGCGACTCCAATCGGAGGGAAAAATGACGTACCGATCCCTAACAATGAAGGGGTATTCAGTCATAGCCCTTTTTGCTTTACGGGATAAGGAGTTTGTACGCTTTGTTAAGCGACCCTTGGAAGGGGTACTGGAAGTGGAGATTACGAATAAGGGGACGGAAGTCATCAAGAAGTTGCAGGATTTGCATAGGAAGAAGCCTAATCCCGAGAATTTATCGTTCAATAAGCGTATTGACAAGTTAGCTCGATCTATATCTCTATAGGATACTCCTATACAGGTTTGGAGTGTCCTTTTATTTTGGGTCTTGAGTTTAAGGGTTCTTTGCGAATCTCCTTTCTTTAGGAGAATTTATGGTTGCATTATCGGGTAAATTGAGTAATAGGGTTACGGGGTGATTGTCATGCGTCTGCGGTATTCTCAAATCGAGTTGCTGATGTTTATCTATTCGGTTGGAGTTATGAGCGTCCAGTTTTTCAAAGATCACGGGTATTCAGTGCAGTCGGCTAAGACTTTGGAAAAGTTAGGGTTACTTAACTTTACTCCTGATAGAGTAACGTTAGGTCTGTCGGATCGGGGTATGGCTTTTTGTCGAGCTTTACACCATGCTATTGAGAATAGTCGGGTGGCGGAGCCTTATAATCGTCAGTATATTGTGCAGTTGGCTTCACGTATTGCGGTGTAATGGAGGGGTTGCGTTTTGGTTTCTCAATCGGTTTAAATTTTACAATCTCGGTCTTGGAGTATTTTTGCGTTTGTCGGAGAGGGTTCCGGCTTTTGGACACACGTTTTATGGAGTGTGGGTAATTACCCACACTTTTTTCTATATTTCTTAGCCTTTGAAAGGGGTGTCGGTAATGCATCGCTATGGAGTAATTGTTGATAAGCTGTTTAAGGGTGTACCTCCGGTTGTGCATAAAACCACGCCGAAGTTTTCGGGTGTGAATGATGAGCCGGAGTTGATCTATGAGTGGTCACCGAATAATATTCGACGGATTGTTTTTGGACTTCCTTATGTCTACATTCAATATTTTGTCACCTCAAAGAAAGTTCCTCGTTTGTACGACCGGATCGATGTACGGAAGGCGATTAGTGAGGATCTGGTTCTTTTGAGTACTGACCCGGCAAAGTATAAGTCGGTTCTTGCTTCTTTAGTGGATGTTCGGGTGCTTTCCTGTGTAGAGGAGATCTACTTCTTGGTAAATGACTATCCCGAGCGTGTGTTGCGGGCGGACTTGAATTTCTCGGTTTTGGAATCGGGAAATGTTCGTTTGGCTTCTCGTTTCCCTCGGTTGCGGCATATTTCGAAGATTCGAATGAATGAACAAACGCTCATGTACTTGTTGAACCAATCGAGGGGTAAGGGGAATCTTCTGCTGGATGTGTTGAAATCCAGTCCTGATAGTGACAAATTTGCTTTAGAGGTATTGCTGGAACCACATGTGGATGATTGGTGGTCGGGTAGCTTGCTCCGTCCGAACTACTATCATATGGACGGTACGGTTTTGGCGGAGTATTTTGATGCGGTTCGTCAAATGAAGGAGAAGGAAGTCAAAAGTGATAAGGCTTATCAGGCCCAACTGTCTCGTTACACCGAGGCTTTGGAGAAAAGGGAAGCCCGCTTGAAGGATGCTCTGACTTGCTTCTTCTCTTTGGTGAATTCGAGCCATCAGGTCTTTAAGGATTCATCGTTGGTAAGCAAGAGTGAATGGTCGAATGTGTTGCAGGATAAGTCGCAGTACCGAGCCTTTAAGCATGTGTTGAAGCATGGGCTTGGAGGTTCGAATGAAACGGATTTGGTAACGGTGGCGAGGTCAATTGATTACGATAAGTTAGTGTCCCTGATTCCCCAACTTGGGGGTACTTCGGAGCTGGCACAGTTGGTTTTGGATTTCCGAAATCTTCTGTTTGACTCGGTTTTGGTTGGAGAGGAAGAGTATAAACGTGACAGCAACAAACTTGATTTTGTTGTCAGTCTGGATAGTTTAGAAAATTTGGTAGTTACGCTTTTGCGGACGGAGGTAAATATTGTTTACCTTGCTTTGGTGCAATATTTATCTCGAAATACACCGAAGTACGCATCTTTCTTTTACGATATGATTCGGAGCCACTTACCTTCGGTGGTGTACACTCGTTCAATCATCAGGTTTTGTAATACTTTCTATGAAGATGGGGTTGCAAAGCAGGTCTTTGATGATATTTCGGCGGTAGAGGTTTTAGAAGAACAGTTTAAGTTGGGTTCTCGTTATAGAGAAGCAACTAAAGTTCTTCAGGCTTTGGCTACTGTAGCTAAAACGTAATGGTTAGTGTCTTGGGGTACAGGTAAGGACTAAGGGAGGGATAGGTATGGCAAGCGATTTAAATTCGAAGGGGTACCCGAATCAAGAGGAATCTTTCGACGAAGATGAGTTCGATATGGATAACGATGGGTTCGGCCCTGATGAAGATGAGGAGTATGTAATGGACGACTCTGAGGACGAAGAGGATTATTCGGGGTATGGTTTAGAATCGGATGAGGAAGAGTCTGTTGGAGACTCCGAAGAGGTCGATTTGTCCGCTTTGGAGGGTTTGTCTGATCTGGATAAGTTGGTTTATCTGGTTCGGGCGTATCAAGAGGAGAATAATTTGCCTGATCCGATGTTACGACAACAGCTTTTCGAAGAGGGGTTGCGCTTCCTTTGCCAATCGGAGGGGGTTAATTTTGATGATTTGATCCTTTCGTTTGGTGAGGAGGATAAACTCTATTCAGAGTTGTTGGTGGCGTTATATCCGAAGTTGACGAATCGTGTATCTGGTTCGACTTTTGTGCATAATCGTCCTGTCCTCATTAAGTTGCTTGGACAGGCTCTGGCACCTTTGGTCGAAACCCCGGAAGTGGGAGATGTTGATCGTCCGAGTTCGGAATCGGCTAGTGAGGTAGAATCGTCCCCTTCTGACTTGGAAATTCAATTGGATTTACCTGATCCTGAGTTGGATTCGGCCACGGATCGGGTAATGGCTGTTTATAAGGATTTGTACGAAGTTGGGTTTGAGTTGAAGGCTCCCTTTGGTATCTTGGTGCAAGAAGGGGTATTGATCTTTAGGGATAATCGGGCTAAGATTTGGAAGCAGGAGTCCTTGGCTAATTTGTATAAGCTCTTTGCAAGTTTGGCAGGAGCGAAGTTACGTCAGGGACCAGTCAGAAGTGGTTTGGAGGCTTCCAAGTTGAGGGAAGTTTCCTTCAAAGATAATGTAACTTATTATCCTGAGTTCCATCTGAGCAATATTTATGGTATTCTTGGGGATACCAAGCTGGATAATTGGGACAAATTCGCGGGTCATCTGAGGATGGAAGTTCGTGAGAATATTAAAAGAAACCGTGATGCTGGTTGGTCGCTTGATTTCATTGTAAATGCTTTAACTACCTGTATCATTATTTCGGAGTTCGACCATCGATCTGCTCTTAAGCTCAGAGCTTATATCGGTGGTATGAAGTTTGATGCAAGAACCTATCTGCACCGTTATGAGGCAGTGAAAAGTGCCATTATGAATGGTATAGGACAACCTTACCATACCCAAGTTCTCCAATCGGGGGTACTTGAGCATATTCTGGTCTTTAATATGGCGGCATTTAATGGTCGTCCGCTGTTTGCTTATGAAGCGGTGCAGAGCTTGTTGTCTCGAGGTAGGAGACCTAGCCTGAAGAATATGATTTTGGGGCAGGATACTTCGGGTAAGATCTTGACCATCAATTTGGATCGTCAAAATGCTTGTATTATTTTGGTTGGTGCGGGTCAACGCTCCGGTAAAGGGGTATTGACTCTGAATATGCTTGGAACCATTCTGTCTGAGGGTTCTCCGTTGATTTATCTCGACGGTAAGCCGGATATGTCGGAAGTTTTGATGAAGGTTGGTACTTCGCACGGCATTAAACCTGCGGTTTGGGATGCTTTTGAACCGTTTGGTAATGTTGTGGGTCGTGGGGCACCGGAAAGAATTCGTCGGGAAAACCCTTCAATTTTTGGGGTTTTAATGTACTTGAAGGTTCTTCAGTTAATGATGTTGGCGGCATCTTATCAAGCTAAGGGTGAAAAGTTCTTGGATGGTAAGCGTCCGTTCTTTATCTTCGATGAAGTGTTTGCGGTACAAATGACTATGGCGGATGCTTGGAAGGACTTAGTCTCCACGGTTAAAATGAAAAAGTCGGAGGGAGAGAAGAAGCGGGAAGTTGATTGGTATATGGCTGTCGGTGAATGGGCTGAGAAGTTGGATGCAAGTCTTCCGGCAGTTATTAACTCGCAGTTGCCTAAGAGTGGGGTTTCTACGGTTTGGTTGTTCCAGTCCATGCAACCGACTTCTTGGAATCCTTATGCAACTCCGAGGGTAACGAGTAGTAGTTCGTTCAATATCCTTAAAAACCCGATTATGTCCCGCCTTTCTATCAAGATGTTGGGTCGGGGCACTACGGATAGTGAATATGCTCTTGGTGCAGATGCAGTCAAGAAGCATGAGCTTATTGTGAGTCGGGTGTCGGCTGAGGGCGGTCGTCATTTTGCGATGACTACGGCTCAGAAGCCAATGGATATAAGCGCAATTACGGTGTTTAAACCGTACTTGGTGTTGAATGAGGCCACTAACGGGTCTAAATCCGTCGAGGAGCTTCGGAGCAACCTTCCACCGGATGTCTGGAATGTGATTGCGCCTAATGGTAGTTTGCATCCGGGTGCTGGTTTTGAAGGATTTGCTAAAATGTTGGGAGAAGAAGCCATTCAAAATATGGTTTTGGGTCGTAGGTATCTGGAGGCTATCATGGAGCGAGCGGGGTTAATGTCTCGCTATTCTTCAGTGGAGGATTACATTTATGACTGCTCCATTGATTCCTTCTATACCTTGGGTTCCTTACTTCAAGGGGTATTTTCCGGGGATCAAGTTTCGGGGGCTTACGATCCGACAGAGGAAATCGTTGTTGGAGGTTACACTCCTACGCCTTATTTGGATGAGTCGAAAGATAACGTTTCTACTACAAGTTCTTCGGTTAATGCTGATCAGGGTAGGGCGAAAGGAGCAGGTTCGGCTCCTTCGCAGGTTGCGGCTGAGGATGAGATTGCATTTGCGGACGAGTTTGGAGATGAGTTTGGCGGAGGGGAAGCTGAACCGGGAGACGGATCGTGGGTTGAGGAATCTCAACCACGCGCACCGAAATCTCAAGGGGGTACTTCTCCAAGACCTTCTCGGGTTAGTGGTGGAGTTTCGGTTCAACAAGATATTGACAATGCTTTTAAGCAATCTTGGGCTTCTGGTGTGCAGGACGCTTCTTCCTATAAGAGTCCTTCGCAGATTAATGGTTACGCCCAAGTCTATCGTGAACCTATGAGAATTCCTTCAAATCCATTTGAGGTTTGGAGGAAGGCGGACAGTCTTGTAGGTTCTATGAATTCCATCAGGGTTATGTCGAAGTATTTGATGGATGAAATCGCACGGGTCTTCTATCACTATGATCGGATTGAAAGTGTGGAGATCACAGGGAGTGGTCTTATTATCAACAATGTGGCTTTCAGACCATCTTTCTCGCCGGACTTTATAGAGTCTCTGCCGTTCGATATCAAAGAAAGGGTAGCTAATGGTGACGTAACTGAGTTATTCCATTTTGAAAACCTTTATAGGTTCAAAAATTTGATGGTTTTGCGGATTGCGAATGCGCAGTTGGCAGAAGGTAGGGTCAGGAGGGAGATGGGAATACCTCCGAAGAAATCGTGGGATGTCTTGTTCCGCAAGTTCCGTACCCTCAAGTTGATTGATATCGGAGGCGTTCAAATCACTGATGAGGTTACGGCTAAGCAATATGACGATAATGGTCGTGGCGGTTATGAGTTTAAGGAGACTTTGCGGAGTTTCTTCAAACTGCCGGTGAATGTGGTTTCTGATTCAAGGATTCAGGCTCTTTGGAATTCGAGACCTGTTCGAATCGCTACCAGTGCGGTTGGTTGGACTCTAGGGGTTAAGGCGGTTATGGTAGCGGCGAGCTTGTTTGGGCCGTGGGGTTGGTTGATGGGTGCTTTTGCGGGGTACAGTGCCTATCGACATTATTTCAAGAATCAGAATTCGGCACAATCGAATTCGGGTAATGTGGTTTCTATGGACGAATGGACTGAGTCAAATAAGCGGGGTAAAAGAAATCGTTAATGCTGTTGGTGTTTGGGGCCATGCTTTGCATGGTCTTTTCTTTTTGTTCGGATATGTTAGAAGATTTTATGACATCTTTTATAAATTTTCTTGTGCTTGTTACAATTTTCTGCATTACGTGGGACTTTTATTGACTTTTGTGGATTATTTTGGTATAATTTGGCTTAGTTATGCATTTGTGTGGAGGGGTTGTTGTAATGATTGGTACTGACAGTGCTAGGGTTCACTGTAATGTCTCTCAGGCAGTTGGTCAAGTTGTGGATGATTCGTGGTTGTTGGATAGGGTGCTGGAAGTCTCAAGCAATGGGGTAATCTTCATCGACAGTGAGGGGTATGTAAGAAAGGCGAATCAAGCTGTCAGTGACATCTTGGAGTTGGAGCTAGATAGTATTTTGAATCAAAAATATGTTCGTATTAAGGGATTTACTAAAATTTTGTCCAACTCGTTACTACATAAGAAGGAGACCCGAAATAAGAAGGTAGCCTTGAAAGGCTTGCCGGACGGGGGTATGAAATATCTTTCGTTGGATATTGTACCTCTTTTTGATGATGGGTGTACTGAGGAGTTCTTGGGATTATTGGTTCAAATTAAGGACGTTACATATTTTTATGTGATGAAGGAACAAATCATTTCTTTGGATCGTCTGGCTACCGTGGGTAGGTTGGCGGCAGGTTTGGCGCATGAGATTCGGAATCCTTTAACGACTATTATCGGGTTTGTTCAAATTGTGAAGTCTCTGTCTGATCCTTCGAAGTTCTATGCTTATTACGATGTGATTTACTCGGAGTTGAATAGAATCAAGAATCTGGTGACGGACTTTGTGGCGGTGTCTAAGCCCAGGGTGAGTTCAAAGGTTCCGGTGAAATTGAAGGAGTTTTTGGACGAAATCGTGTTGATTATGAGCAGTCAGGCTTTATTGCGTGGGGTTCGGCTTGTGTCGAATTATTCTTTGACTGGGTCTGAAGTGATTTTCGTAGATGTCAATCAAATGAAGCAAGTTTTTATGAATTTGATTCAGAATGCTTTTGACGCCATCGAATCGGAAGATGGCGAAGTTGTTTTGGACTGTAATGTGGATGACAAGCGCAGGCGAGTGGTTTTCCATATCACCGATACTGGTTGTGGAATGACGAAGGAAGAGTTGGCTCGCCTTACTACGCCGTTCTTTACTACGAAAGATAATGGAACGGGTTTGGGATTGACTGTGTCTAAAGGGATAATAGAGGCGCATGGTGGTAGGTTGCGTTTCAGATCGAAGAAGGGTCGGGGTACTAGGGTCGATATTATCTTGCCTTTTTAACTGTGGGTTTTAAGGCAGGGTGGAAATGCGGTCTGAGTGTATCAGATCGCATTTTTGTTTGTTTATATGGATTTACTTCAATATGGCTTTTTCTTTTGGATCTACGCTTCGAGCTACTTTATTGTAGTTAAAAGTTGCTCGAGGTGTTGAAATGTCAGGCGATGTTTTGACATCTTTTCTATTGGATTACGGCATCTCCCCGGAGAATTTAAGTCGGGTATCTTTCAGGGATAAACAAACGGTCTACCTCTCGGGGGTACGTAGACCTGCGTTTCTGTGTGATAGATCCCTTGGTACTCGTCTAAAGTACGGGGAGTACGATGAGGTTGTAGCAATCTGGAAGGATTGGGTAAATCTTTATCGGAGTTCTGGTTTCGGTTTTGTGGCTGAGGACTTGGTGGTGGTCGAGTTACCATCGAATCAAGCTCTGATTGATTTACTGTTCCAATCGGATGGCATCTTAAAGGATTATCTTCAGCGTTTAGGGGTTTAGGAGGAGTCGTGGTTTATGACGCATGATCATTTGAAATGCTCTTATTGTCGACGTACTGTAAAGGATATTTTTAGTGTTATTGAGGGTGTTGGAGATCCCAATCGTTATGTCTATTTGGAGGTTTTGTTTTTGGACAATCGGAACCGTCCGGTTTGCAATCGTTGTATGCTGGAGCATAATATTGCAATTAAGCTGGCTGGTAAGCCGGTCATTTGGGTTGAGGGATTCGGCAGGAAAATGCGGGTTAATGAAAAGGCTTTGAAGCATGTGGTAGAGGAAGAAGTGGATCTGTATCCTGAAGCTAGACCGTTCTTTTGAATAAATGGTTATTTTAGAATGTGAAAGCATATACTAATAGGAGGAGGTTATTTGACAAGGGATCAAGCATTGAGGCTCTTGGGGCTAAGTGAGGGGTATTCTGAAGAGGAGTTGAAGCGGGCGTATCGGGAAAAAGCTAGGCGGTATCATCCAGATGTTGCTGGTGCTGGTTCGACTGAATTATTCATTCAACTTAGGAAGGCTTATGAATTACTTTCTACTTTTCAATCTGGTTCTGCAGAGTTATTACTAACTCATCAAACGATATTTGATATCGTTAAAGCCTAAAAATTACTTTGAAGGAGTGTTATTTGACATGGCTGGTGAAATGAAAGCGGCAAAGGATATTGGTTGGGATTATATCTCTCTAAGCAAGAAGGGTTTCGACGGGGCGGTTCAAGGTTTCCGTGCGGCGGATGGTTCTACCGTTGCGGTAGCTTTCAATATGCACGAGGCTTTCGTGGTTCGTGACGATCAAGGGCTGTTTGGCGTGGAGGATATCAAGGAGGGCATCATCAAGGCTCGGGACATCGATATCGAGCGCACGGGCACCATCGAAGGTGTTGAGCTTATCGCTTGGGAAACCGAGGATGGTTCCGGCGAGGTTGAGTTCAATGAAGAAGCTCTGGAAGCCTTGGGTCTGAATGACTTCTCGGTGAGAGAAAGCATCAAGAACCGTATCCTTCTGTTGGCCGCATTGGATAAGATGGTGGATGCTCTGTAATATTCCACCAAAGATGGCTTAAATCCTGCAGGGTTGAAGGTGTTGGCATGGAAATGCCGACACCTTTATTTATGTTCAGATATTTTTATTGGATATTTGTTGTCTTTTTGTTGTTTTTACGTCACAACCTTGTTTACTATCCCATGGTTTATTTATATTCTCGTAGTTTTTATTTTCAAATTGGGAGTGGAAATTCCACCTAAAAGTATATTTAATAGGTGAAATTTTCCAAGGAGGTTGTGGCGATGGCGAATGTCCCACATATGCGTCTGGTGTGGCAATGGCGGCGTGAGATTTTGGCAGGTCGCACGGTGAAGGAAATCGCCCAAGGCTCAGGCAAGGGGTATTCCGAGACAACCATTCGGAATTACACTAAGGCGGAACGGGCGAAAATGCGGGAGTTGGAGAAGGAACGTAAGGAGCAGGAACGGTTGCATAAATTGTTAAAACTTTCGAATGAAGCTCCCGTGAATAGGGCGCATCTGTAGACTACTCCTTTGGAGTAGCCTTTTCTTTTTGGATATTTTTGGTGGAGTTATTTGACAAAATTGGATATTTTCTTTATAATGGTAAATACTTATAGAAATATATTTAGGTAGGTGTCGTTTATGTCTACTTCGGTTTTTATAAAGCGGGGTCTGTCAAAACGGGTTCAAAAGCCGGAGGTGTATTTCAGAAGGAAGCTCCCGTTAATGCGTTTTTATTTGAAACAGGGTTATGTATTAAGATTGGTGTATGGACAAGACGGCTTCTCGGGGTACTGTTTGTCTGCGGATGGGAAGTTGTGCATTCCTTCGATTAATTCTCGACCGCTTCTTTTCTATTCTTTGTCGGATGCTCTGCTTCACAGGGACAATTTGCTGGCGGAAGTGAGCGACTTGTATCAGGCTTATGTTTCTACGGATGACAGGTTGAAGAAGATGTCCATTTTAATGGACGCTTTTAGCCGTGGGGTTGTCGGGGATATTTTGTCGGCCAAGACCAGTCAGGAATATTGGGATTTGAAGGCGTTCCCATTTCTTTATTGGAGTGGGGGTACTTTCTCTCGGGTGAGTTGATTTTTCTGTTTCCTAATTGGATAACTTGTTCTTATTTTGACCACACTTTCATATAATGAGAGTGTGGTTTTTCTTTTTGGTCAATTTTTTGTTTCTTTATTTCGAGTTCGTAGTAGTTTGCTGGATATTATGTTGACTTTCTGGATTTTATTTGCTATAATAGATATGATTTAAAGGAGGTCTTTCCTTGATTAAAAAGATGTTAGGAGCTAAAAAGTTGCCTTATTCTGTCGAGGATAGGATCTTGGCAAAATTACACGAGGGATCTGTTTTGAAACACATTGATGAGAAGGACATCTTTGGGGAGACTTTGCTTGTTCGTTCTTTGCGGTATCGAATGTACAAAGTAGCGAGCTTTTTGCTTGACCATGGAGCTGATTTGTCTGTGAAAGACTCTGGCGGACGTTCAGCTTTGTCTTATGTTCTGGCTTCGGGAAATCCCATGTTAATCTCCTCGGCGGTGAATCGGATTAACACCGACTATTTTACGAATGACTTGTATAATAGTTTCCTCTATCTTTGTTCGAGATTGCGGGGCAAGGGTTTGGAGACCGATCTTTCACCCATCCATTATCTATTGGACAAGGTAAACTTGGATTTGGAGAATACAAGTTCTGGTGAGAGCTTTATCTTTTTTGCGATTGAGATTTATTCACCTTGTTTGGTGAAGCTGTATATTGATCGGGGTAATAGTTTGTTTGTGAGGAATCGTTGGGGTATGAGTGTCCCGACTTTCCTTTGCTATTTCAAGGATCGTTTGATGAAGAGTGAATCTCCGGTGTCTCCTACGGTGTTTCAGCGGTTGTCGGAGATAGAGGGGTTAATCAGGGAGAAGTTCTTGGTTTCTTGAAAGGGACTTGTCTAAGTCCTTATTTTTTTTTCGGGGTGGGGACATGCTTCTTCGGGATTTAATGGAGTTGGCTTTGGAGGCTCATGCGGGTCAGGTGGATAAGGCGAATAAACCGTATATCTTGCATCCTTGGTCGGTATCTTTACTTATTCGTTCTAAGGTAGCTAAGCTCTCTGTGTTCTCGGGGGTAATTGAGGATTTGCTAATTTCTGCTGAAAAAGCGGCAGTTGCTCACGATTTGATCGAGGACACATGGGTTACGCTGGACTTTCTGGCTTCTCGAGGTCTTGAATCTTTGGTGTTGGATGCTTTGGACTTGTTGACTCGGAAATCGGATCAGTCCTACGAGGATTTTGTCGTGGGTTGTATGAAAAATCCGGTTTCTCATATGGTGAAGGTAGCTGATCTTGTGGAAAATTTGAATCCTAACAGAATCCGAAGGGATATGAAATCTGATGTTGATATAAAAAGGGAAGAAAAGTATCGAAAAATGCTTTTGAAGTTAGGTGTTTTGGAGTCGGAACTTTCGTGGTTGTTACAATATTATTGAGTGGGTCGGTATTTTATTGAATACCTCCAGCCAGAGTTATCGCTGGTTGGGGGTATTTTCTTTTTGTGTTCGGTAGTTTAGTGTTTGGGTATTTCAGTGGGTTTGGGGTTTATTTTATAAATTTGTTGGTTCTGGTTTAGAACAAACTATATCTTGGTTATATTTTTTCTTGTCTTTATTATGATGAAGTTCGTTTATGTTATATTTTTATGACTTTGAATTATGAAATTTTAGGTTTATGTCATAGAATTAAATGTCTGTTTGTTATATTATTTCGTTTGTTTTATATTGATCTTGGTTTTTCTTTGTTGTACTTTTTGGTTTTATGTTCTTTCTGGTGGTTTAGGTTTTCTTTCCTTGCTGTTGGTTGTGTTTTTGGTTGTGTTTCAGGTTTTTGTGGTAGTCTAGGATTTTGTTTCGTTTTTGTCGTTCTTCGGGCTTTCCCGGTTCGGTGTTTTGGTTGTGTTTATCGGTTGACTTGTAATTTGTTCGTTGGACTTTTGGTTATGTTTTCTCTCAAATTTTGTTGTTCTTTTTATACTTTCTTGTTTTGATCTTGACTTTCCTTTTGTTTTATTTTTGTTTGTACTTTCTTTTGAATCTGGCGATGTATCTTTT
>ERZ795042.179-NODE-179-length-58471-cov-3548.228071_pt1 | contig 58471 bp, 52 predicted proteins | sample MGYA00375126_ERZ795042 | MGnify/ENA primary metagenome ERZ795042 (study PRJEB30171, sample SAMN05518105) | compost metagenome | isolation source: Feedstock adapted compost from Newby Island compost facility, Milpitas, CA | place: USA:Newby Island compost...
GGCAATATCACCTACCAGGTGGTGGCGGCTAATGCGCTGGGTTGTATAGCCGTGGCCACTACGAAAATCAGACTGGTTTGCTCATCGGGTGTGGTGTTTATCCCCAACACCTTCAGCCCGAATGGCGACCAGCAAAATGATATTTTTTACCCACGTGGGAAAGGCATACAGATCGTTCACTATTTCCGCATTTTCAACCGATGGGGGCAACTCATGTTTGAACGCGATAATTTTCCGATTGATGATAAAAGTTTCGGGTGGGATGGCACGTTTAAAGGAGCAGCACTACCGCCCGATGTATATGTATATGTGACGGAAATGGTATGTGATAATGGTGAAGTATTTCAGTTGAAGGGTAATGTAACCCTGTTAAGATAACCATTAACCTGTTTTAAACCATGTCCTATGAAACAACTATACGCTGCGGGAGCAAGCCTGCTTTGTATTTGCGGGGTAGGTACAACTGTCGGGTATGCTCAGGATATTCACCTTTCGCAGTTTTATGAGGCACCCCTGCTTCAGAACCCTGCCCTGGCAGGCATTTTTACGGGTGATTATCGGGTGCAGGCGGTATATCGTAACCAGTGGGGAAGCGTTACCGTACCCTATCAAACCGGGGCGCTCAGTGGCGAAGCCCGTTTTCCAGTGAAAAACTCATCGGATTTTATTACGGTCGCCCTGCAGTTCACCTATGATGATGCGGGTACCTCTCATCTTCACGCTTCCGAAATCATGCCATGCGTGAATTATCACAAATCGTTGAGTGAAGATCACAGCCTGTATCTTTCCCTTGGGGTAATGGGTGGATGGGTTAACCGCCAACTCGATCCCGGCAAGCTCACATTCGATAATCAGTACAATCCCGATAATGGTGGATTTGACCCCAATGCCCCGAGTGGAGACAATATGTCGGTGTATGGCTATCATTACCTGGATGGTGCCGTGGGCATGAGTCTCAGCACATCTTTCGGTGAAAACACCCACCTGTTCATCGGCACTTCCTATTATCACCTCAATAAACCCAAGGTTTCGTTTTACAACAATAGCGCGGTATTGCTTCAACCCAAATGGGAGTATCACGCCGGCATATCCTCTACCATAGGCGATCAGTATCATTTTATCGGGCAATTCAATCAGCTGGTACAGGGAACATATTCCGAAACCATGATTGGCGGTCTGGCAGGCATCGGGCTTTTGAAGCAAGGGTTGGAAAGCAACATGGCCGTGTATGTGGGTGGATTTCTCCGATGGAAAGACGCACTCATTCCCGTAGTAAAGCTCGATATGGGCAAGTATGATCTGGGATTGAGTTATGATATCAATGTGTCAAAACTCGCCACAGCCAGCCATACCATTGGCGGCTTTGAAATTTCTCTTTCCTGGAAAGGATTTTTTACCAGCCAGAACAGTTCCTTGAACAAAGTCAAATGTCCGAAGTTTTAAAAACTACATGCAGTTAAACTATACCGGTACATGTGCTGTCAAACCCATATCGAAATGCGAATGGAAAACACAGATTTTAAGCAAATTTTATCGAATCTGCACTTGATTTTTTACTTGAAAAAATGTAAGTTTGACTTATGATGAAAAAATTTACACTGATTTTTTTACTTATCCTTTGTAAAACCATCTTCAGCTTTGCTCAAGCCTACGGGAGTGGCGACGGGAAAATATTGAAACTCTATCCCAATCCGGCTTCTACCCAGATTAATTTGGAACTTCAGTCGCATGGTGACCAGCCGTATGAAGTGGTTATTTATAATTTTCTGGGGAAAAAGTTTGATGATTTCAAACTCACCGGTCGCCAGACGCTGAGTCTTTCTAAGTACTACAGCGGCATTTACATTTACCAGCTATTAGACATGCAGGGGAATGTGGTAGAAACGGGCAAATTCAACGTCATTAAGTAGCTTAAAGGATTACAAAGGATTATAGTACCTGAACAATGAGAAATTTCAGGTATGCCGTACTTTCAATCGTCCACACAATAGGATGATCGGGTGGTTGGGTATGAAATAACACCTGCCTGATCTGTCTTCTGGCATCGGATGCAGCTTGCTGGATGATTTGCAGAAATACATCAGCCGGTACAAGATTCGTGCAGGAAGAGGTAATCAGAAACCCGCCCGGGCGAATCATTTTCAAGGCACGCAGGTTAATTTCTTTATATCCGGTGATGGCGCTTTGCATCTGTTGCCGGCTTTTGGCAAAAGCAGGCGGATCGAGTATAACCACGTCGAACTTACGTTTTTCGGCAGCCCATTGTTTCAAGATATCAAAGGCATTGGCTTCCAGAAAGCTGCACCGGGATGCAAGGCCGTTCAGACGGGCGTTCTCACGGGCCAGTCGTAAAGCCTCTGCTGAGGCGTCGATGGCTGTGATATGGGTGGCTCCGGCAGCGGCAGCATGGCAGGTGAAACTTCCGGTATAACAAAATGCTTCGAGTACTTCAGCGTCCTGTACAAATGGCGCAATGGCCTGGCGGTTGAGGTGTTGATCCAGAAAATATCCCGTTTTCTGGCCATTGGCTATATCCACCCAGAACTTTAATCCGTTTTCCTCGATTTGAAAGGTGGTGGGGAAGGGTGCCGATAAAAATCCTTTTACCAGCGGCAATCCCTCCAGTTCACGTACAGGAGCATCATTGCGCTCATAGATGCCGGCGGGATGCACGATATGCTGGAGTGCTTCTGCGATTGTGGCCTTCCAGCGATCCATACCCAGCGACAGGGTCTGGATGACCATATAATCGCCAAATTTATCTACGATAAGCCCTGGAAGCTGATCGGCTTCGGCAAATACCACCCGGCAATTCTCCGTATAACCTATCCGTTTGCGATAGTTCCAGCATTGCTCAATGCGCCGGAAAAAGAAATCTTCGTTTACAGGTTCATCCTTACGTGTGAGCAACCTTACCCGTATTTGCGATTGTGGATTCCAGTAACCCCTTCCCCAGAATTTTTGTGCCGAACTGAATACATCCACAACAGCGCCAGGACCTTCCTGGACCTGTTCACTGGCAATTTCGCCTGCAAAGATCCAGGGATGACCCGACCTGAGCCGCTTCTCGGCCTCTTTTTTCAATATAATTTTACCTGCCATGTTTGCTGCTGTTTGGTAAAAATTCAAATATCTGAGATTTCATGCGATATGCAAGTAAAGCGGCAGTACGGTGCGCGATTGCGTGCCAATTTGTCGTGCAGCAGGCATTGGCAATATAATTGACTGTCGTAACTTTGCAATTTGCTTTTAAAATCACGACAGATATGGAAGAGAAAGAAATTCAGCAAAACGGAATGTCGCAACAGGAATCGAGTAACCCTTCTTTGCCTCCTGAAGAAAGCCAGCAGGCTGAATTGAATATTGATGAAAATGTAGGAGGCACCACACATCTGTCGGATGAAATGGAAGAACCTTCTGTGGTGGAAAAGCTCGAAAATGAGCTTGCCGAATACAAAGACAAATACCTGCGTTTGGTTGCCGAGTTTGATAATTACAAGAAACGCACGGCCAGGGAGCGCATCGAACTGATCCAGACGGCAGGCAGGGAGATTATCGTATCGTTACTGGACGTGCTCGATGATTTCGACCGGGCCATGCAGCAGATGGATCAGGCAAAAGATGTGGCCGCGCTGAAGGAAGGTATTCAGCTGATTTACAATAAATTCAAATCTATTCTGCAATCCAAAGGATTGAGAGAAATGGAAACCCTTCATGCTCATTTTGATCCGGAATTACATGAAGCCATCTCTGAAGTGCCAGCGCCGGATGAGCAACTCAAGGGTAAGGTACTGGATAATGTGCAGAAGGGCTATTTGCTGAACGATAAGATCATCCGACATGCCAAGGTGGTGGTGGGTAAATAACCGGGTTACTGCAACAAATGGGCAGGTCAGTCGTTATTTTAATTTACGCATTCCATGTCGAAGCGCGATTACTATGAAGTTTTAGGGGTTTCAAGAAATGCCACGCAGGATGAAATTAAAAAGGCTTACCGGAAAATAGCCCTGCAATATCATCCTGACCGCAATCCGGGCAATAAAGAAGCCGAAGAAAAATTTAAAGAGGCGGCAGAGGCCTATGAAGTGCTGAGCGATCCCGAAAAGCGAGCTCAGTATGACCGTTTCGGGCATGCCGGCATGCGCGGAGGCTTTTCGGGTGGAGGCATGCGCATGGAAGATATTTTCAGCCAGTTCGGGGATATCTTTGGCGACGATATTTTCAGCAGCTTCTTCGGCGGAAGTACGCGCACGCGTACATCCACACATCGCCAGCAGGGCACGCGGGGCTCTAATCTCCGCATTAAGGTGCGCCTCAGCTACGAGGAAATGGCCAATGGGGTACAGAAAAAAATCAAGGTCAAAAAATATGTCCCATGCGAAGTATGTGGAGGCACCGGCGCGAAAGACAAGGGTTCGTTTCAAACCTGTTCTACCTGTGGAGGCTCAGGTCAGGTAAGAAAAATCACGCAGACCTTTCTGGGACAGATGCAAACCGTGATGACCTGTCCCACATGTAACGGTGAAGGAACAGTGATTACATCGCGCTGCTCCAATTGCAAGGGTACGGGGCGTGTATATGGTGAGGAAACGATTTATGTGGATATCCCTGCGGGCGTGCAGGAAGGTATGCAGCTGAGCATGAGCGGCAAAGGGAATGCGGGTGAACACGGCGGATTGGCTGGTGACCTGCTTATCGTGGTGGAAGAGGAACCCCATCCATATCTGCACCGGGAAGGCCTGAACGTGGCTTACGATCTTTACATCTCTTTCCCGGAGGCCGTTTTCGGCACTTCGGTGGAAGTCCCTACCATCGATGGTAAGGCTAAAATCAAAATTCCCCCGGGTACCCAGAGCGGAAAAATATTCCGTTTAAAAGGCAAAGGTTTCCCTTCTTTGAATTCTTATGAACGAGGGGATGAGTTGATTCATGTAAACATCTGGGTGCCCCAGCACCTGAGTCAGGAGGAAAAAGAAATGCTGGAAAAACTTCAGCATTCACCTAATTTTCAGCCTCAGCCCGACAGGTCGGAAAAAAGCTTTTTCGAACGCATCAAAGATATCTTCGGATAATTTCTGGAAACGCACGGTACGTTTTTTTATGGAAAAGCCCCGCCAGCAGCGGGGCTTTTCCGTGTATCATCCAGGATGGCCTCAATACCGGTAGTAATCAGGTTTGTAAGGCCCTTCTTTCGGAATTCCCAGGTAGGCAGCCTGTGCATCGGTAAGCTCATCGAGTTCCACCCCAATTTTTTTCAAATGCAAGCGAGCCACCTTTTCGTCTAAATGTTTAGGCAATACATATACCTTGTTTTCATAGCGGTTGTGATGTTGCCAGAGTTCAATTTGAGCCAGCACTTGATTGGTAAAGGAATTGCTCATCACGAAGGAAGGATGGCCGGTTGCACAGCCCAAATTCACCAGCCGTCCTTCGGCCAGCACAATGATATCTTTTCCTTCGATGGTGTATTTATCGACCTGGGGCTTAATTTGTACCCGGGTGTGTCCATAATGGGCATTCAGCCAGGCCATATCAATTTCAATATCGAAATGTCCGATATTGCAAACGATAGCCTTATCTTTCATCAGCCGGAAATGTTGTTCGGTAATAATATCCCGGCATCCGGTGGCTGTCACGATGATATCGGCTTCTTTTACGGCGTCGATCATTTTTTTCACTTCATAACCTTCCATGGCGGCTTGCAGGGCGCATATCGGGTCAATTTCAGTAACAATCACCCGGGCGCCGGCGCCGCGAAGTGATTGGGCGGAACCTTTGCCGACATCGCCATAACCGGCCACAACAGCAACTTTACCGGCAATCATAATATCCGTTGCGCGGCGTATGGCATCCACCAGGCTTTCACGACAACCATACTTATTGTCGAACTTGGACTTGGTTACCGAATCGTTTACATTGATAGCCGGAATGGGCAATGTGCCCTTAGCCATTCGTTCGTAGAGGCGATGTACACCGGTGGTAGTTTCTTCCGTAATACCCTTCACATGCTGCACCAGTTCTGGATAACGGTCGAGTACCATATTGGTGAGATCGCCGCCATCGTCGAGAATCATATTCAACGGTCGGTCGAAACTGCCGAAGAACAGGGTTTGTTCAATGCACCAGTCAAATTCTTCCTGGGTCATACCTTTCCAGGCGAATACGGGAATACCCCGGGCTGCAATGGCAGCAGCTGCATGATCCTGCGTGGAGAAAATATTACAGGAACTCCAGCGCACTTCAGCACCTAATTCAACCAGGGTTTCAATCAACACAGCCGTCTGAATGGTCATATGCAGGCAGCCAGCGATTCGGGCGCCTTTCAGCGGTTTGCTGGGGCCATATTCTTCCCTGAGGGCCATCAATCCCGGCATTTCTGCTTCGGCCAGTTCAATTTCCTTTCGGCCCCATTCGGCCAGCTGCATATCTTTTACCTTGTAGGGTAAACTGAGGTCAATCTTAGCATGTGCAACGGTAGACATAATTGTAACTTGTTTTAATTCGAAAATGATTTTGCCAAAATTACAATTCCAAAGCTATTTTCCCGCCACCTGTTCGGGAAAGAGGCCGAAAAAGTCGTGGTTTTCATGATTTTTCGTGTAAAAATGAAAAACCCACCGGACGATTCACCGGTAGGTTGTGGGTGCGGCAGAGGAGATTCGAACTCCCATGCCCTTGCGGGCGCTACCACCTCAAAGTAGTGCGTCTACCAGTTCCGCCACCGCCGCATCGGGTTGCAAAGATAAAAAATGACTTCGAGTTTGGAACGAAATTATTTGTACAAAATGATGCGGAATGTGCTGCCCTTGCCGGGTTCTGATGATTTCAGGATCAGCTTTCCTTTGTGATAGGTTTCCACAATACGCTTGGCCAGGGAAAGACCCAATCCCCAGCCCCGTTTTTTAGTTGTAAAACCAGGTTTGAAGATTTTGTTCCAGAGATGTTTGGGAATCCCCTTACCGGAATCTCGGATATCAATCCACCACTGGGTGGGCTGATTGTACATGTTAATTTCAATGCTGCCCTGGCCTTCAGTAGCATCCAGGGCATTTTTCAGCAAGTTTTCAATCACCCAGCTAAACAGGGTAGGCGATACCAGGGCAATCATTTCCGTTTCTCCCTGGGTATGCAGCACAAACTGTATTTTCTGGGAAGCGCGTTTGCGCATGTAGAGCATGACATTCTGCACCAGCGCAATCAGATCGGTTTCTTCAAACTCGGGTTCACTGCCTATTTTGGAAAAACGCTCGGCTATCAAATTCAGCCGTTCCACATCTTTCTGGATTTCCGCTGCCAGCGAAGCCATTTGTGCAGGATGTTCTTTTAACATTTCCACCCAGGCCTGGAGTGAGGAAAGCGGTGTGCCCAGCTGGTGGGCAGTTTCTCTGGCCAGTCCAACCCAGAGCTGATTCTGGCTGGAGCGATTGCTGCTGCTAATGGCCATAAACACAATCAATAAGAACAATGCAATTACCGTAAGCTGCACATAGGGGTAGTAGCGAATTTGCTTCAACAAAATGGAATCTCCGTAGTAGAAATAGTTCACGGCTTCGGGATGTGCGGGGTCATAATGTTCAAGGATAGGGGGGTGCTGGGATTTGAATAGATTCAGTTGTCGGACGAGATAGTCCGGGTCATGTGCAATTTTAGTGGAATCCAGGTTCCGGGAATCAATGATCTGTCCTTTGTTATTCACTGCGATGACCGGTATGGTGGTGTTGTTGGTGATGATTTTGAGTTCCAGATTCAAATTATCGTTAGGGGAAGCCTTTTGCAATTCCTGATACGCTGCCACCCATTCTTCGATGCGGCGTTTTTCTTCGGCTTGCATTTGCTTCACCAAATTGTTCACATATACTACGGTGGTAGCTATGATCAGGCAAGCCAGAAGGAGCAACAAATTACGCCAGCTAAACAGATGCTGCATACATCAGGTTAATGATCAAAAATAACAAGATTTCTTTCCTGGAATCGATGCGATAAATTCCCGGCTTCGAATCGGAGAATCTCTATTTTTGTTGCCAAACCTGTGTCCGTTGTCAACATCCTATTTGCATGTGCCCGAGGTGGCGGTGGTGATTTTAAGCTGGAATGGAAGCCAGCAACTGGCCCGTTTTCTTCCATCTGTCTGTCGGTCCACTTATCCGGGTCTGAAGATTTATGTGGTGGATAATGCTTCCACAGACGATACGGTAGCTTTTGTTCGACGGGAATTTCCGGGTGTACATTGTTTGTTGAATGATCAGAACTATGGATTTGCAGAAGGGTATAATCGGGCCTTACAACATGTGCAAGCTGCCTATTACGTATTGCTCAATCAGGATGTGGAGGTGGAGCCGGACTGGCTTGAGCCTATGATTGCTTTCATGGAGGAACATCCCGAAGTGGCTGCTTGCCAGCCCAAGTTGCGTAGTTATCAGCAGCGCGATTATTTTGAGTATGCAGGCGCAGCGGGCGGATGGCTTGATGCATGGGGATATCCATTTTGTAGAGGCCGATTGTTTTATACTGTAGAAAAGGACGTCCACCAGTATGATGATTCCACCTACCTTTTCTGGGCTTCCGGAGCGGCTTTGTGCATCCGTGCAGCCGTTTTTCATGCCGTGGGCGGTTTTTATGGAGATTTTTTCGCACACATGGAAGAAATCGATCTATGCTGGCGCCTGCAGCGAATGGGCTACAGGATTGGATATTGCCCGCACTCGGTGGTATATCATCTGGGTGGCGGCAGTTTACCGCAGGGCAATCCGCAGAAAACATATCTCAATTACAGGAATAACCTGATGATGATGGCGCGTAATTTAAGCCGCAGAGAGCGCTGGCGACGGATCCCTATCCGCATGCTGCTCGATTTACTCTCAATCGTGTACGGCATTTCGCATCGTACGCTGGCCGAGATGCTGGCAATTCTGAAGGCCCATCGGGATTTTATCCGCTGGTATCGCAAAAACCGTCATGCCCTGCCCCGCCACACATGCCAGTTATGCGAATTACCGGGTTATTATCCCGGTTCTGTGATCTGGCAGTATTTTGCTAAAAGAAGAAAATTTTTTTCAACACTTCCATGTAAAAGCCAGTGCAGTACCCTAAATTTGCAGCATAAATAAACACCTTTGTCGATGGAACAGGAGTTGCATCATGTACGGCCGAATTATAACGATATTCTCACCAGCCGCACTTCCACTTCCCGATTTCTTTTCTATCTCTATGTGGCCATCATGGTAGCTTTCTTTCTGGGTATGTGCTACGGCCTGTACGTGCATCGCTATAAAGGCAAGCCCAATGTAGAAATTCCTTCCAGCACGCTTTATAACCCCACTTATAAATAATCAAACGATTTCGCTCAATAATCTGGAGCGGAATGGAGGGAATAAATAATTAATCCAATCAATATCAACAGCAGAATCAACGCAAGTATTTTTGCGAACATTTGCGTATGATCAGGAGGACCTTGATCCCGGAGGTTTCTCACAGGTAAAGGTTTTGGACAAATTTACTGGCAATTTGCTCACGACTGCCAACGGTTGATTTATTGTTTTGTTAATCTCAATTTTACACCGATACCTGAAAGTCTCTTAAAGCCTGGTTTAAGCTGGTTTTCAAATCAGTGGAAGGTTTGCGTTTGCCGATGATAAGGGCACAGCTCACCTGAAATTCGCCTGAGGGAAATTTTTTAACATAGCTCCCTGGAATCACCACACTCCTTGCAGGTACGCGGCCGTTGTAGATGACAGGCTCTTCACCTGTAACGTCAATGATTTTTGTGGATTGGGTCAATACCACATTGGCGCCGAGCACGGCTTCCTGTTCTACGATTACGCCTTCTACGACAATGCATCGGGAGCCGATGAAGCAACCATCTTCAATGATCACCGGTGCAGCCTGAAGGGGCTCTAATACACCGCCGATACCCACACCACCGCTCAGGTGCACATTTTTACCGATTTGTGCACAGGAACCCACTGTTGCCCAGGTATCTACCATGGTGCCTTCATCGACATAAGCTCCAATGTTTACATAGGAAGGCATCAGCACCACCTGCCGCCCCAGATAGGCACCATATCTCACCGTAGCGGGTGGTACGGCCCGTACGCCCATCCGGGCAAAGTTTTTTTTCAATGGAATTTTATCATAAAACTCAAACGGCGGTAGCTCCATCACCTGCATCTGTTGCACGGCAAAATACAGAAGGATGGCTTGTTTGATCCATTCATGGGTAACCCATCCCTTTTCGCTTCGGGTGGCTACCCGCAACTGACCCTGATCGAGCAGTCGAATGACTTCATGAATGGCTTCTGCATATACAGATTGCTGTAAACGCGTACGATCCTGCCAGGCTTCCTGAATAAGTGTAGCTAATTCCATGCAATTGTTTTTCGCAAACATACAAATCAATCTAACAAACTGTTGAGCCCGGCAAATAAAGCTATTTCTTAGTTTTGCCCGCATTGTGAAAACTTGTTTAATTATCCAGACTGCCTTTCTGGGAGATGTAGTACTGGCTACTACAATCGTGGAAGAAATTCATGCTGCACATCCCGATTGGCAGCTTGATTTTTTGTTGCGCAGCGGTAATGAATCGGTATTGGCCCATCATCCTTTCATCCGGAACATATGGGTGTGGGATAAAACGCACAGGAAATATCTTCACTGGTGGCAGCTTTGCTGGCAGATCAGGCGGGCGCGTTACGACGTGGTCATCAATGTGCAACGTTTTTTTTCAACCGGATTATTGACAGTTCTATCCGCAGCAGCCTGTACCATAGGCTTCGATAAAAATCCACTGAGTTTTCTTTTTAGCCATGCCGTGCCGCACCAGATTGGTGCAGGGATTCACGAAATTGATCGCAATCATGCACTCGCAGCCCGCATTACGCCGTACAAGCAGGCATTCAGACCCAGATTGTATATTCCATCGGAAGTTCAGCAACGCGTGGCGCACTGGCAAATGCGCGGACCTTACTGTTGCCTTGCGCCTGCATCGGTATGGTTCACCAAGCAATTGCCCCGGGAAAAATGGCTGGAGTTGCTGAATCGGTTCCCGCCGGGGTTTCAGGTATACTTGATTGGCGGTCCGGGAGATAAAGAGCTGTGTAATTGGCTGAGGGCGCAAACCACCAACGCTGCGGTTGATAATCTGGCAGGCCAGCTTAATCCACTGGAATCGGCTGCTCTCATGGCTGGGGCCCGTATGAATTTTGTAAATGATTCTGCACCTTTGCATTTAGCATCGGCAGTAAATGCGCCCACGGCAGCCGTATTTTGCTCTACGGTGCCTGAATTCGGCTATGGCCCGCTGTCCGATGTGCATACCATTATCCAGACACCGGAAACGCTTTCTTGCAGGCCCTGTGGATTACATGGTCGGAAAGCGTGTCCACAAAAACATTTTCGCTGTGCGTGGACGATACCGGTGGAAGCCTTATTGCAAACACTGGGACAACCATGAGCAACGAGCCTATTTTTCAGGAAGATGTAGAAGCGTGCCTGCAGGCTTTGCGACGGGGAGGCATTATCCTGTATCCTACCGATACGATCTGGGGCATCGGCTGCGATGCCACCTCTGCAGCGGCCGTACAACGCATTTATGAGCTTAAACAGCGCCCCGCCAACAAAAGTATGATCATCCTGCTGGCCGATGAAAAGGATATTCTGCAATATGTGGCAGATCCTCATCCAGCCGTATTTGAATACCTGAAAACCGTCGATCGGCCGACTACAGTCATTTATGCGCATGCCCTTCATTTACCCGATAACCTGGTAAATGCCGATGGAAGCATTGCCATCCGTATTGTTAGAGAACCTTTCTGCCGACATTTGCTTAAACGATTCCAAAAACCCCTGGTATCCACTTCCGCTAATCTGAGCGGAGGACCTTCTCCGGCCACATTTAACGATGTACCGGATGCAATTAAGCGGGGGGTTGATTATGTGGTTCGTTACCGGCAAGACGACGCTACGCCTGCCCAGCCTTCGCGAATTGTGAAGTTTACTGCAGATGGGCAACTGGTGGTGATTCGTTCCTGATAGGCCACAAATTTGGCTATCTTTGCGGCTTTTCATAGCAATTTCCATATTACACTACGAGGAACACACTTATGGCAATATCCATCCATACGATACGCTGGCCTGTGGAGCTCAATGCACAGGAACAGATGATCTTCAGGGCAGTAGCCCGGGCCGCTGCTGAAATGGGTATTCCGGCTTATGCGATAGGAGGTTTTGTGCGGGATAAATTGCTAAAGCGTGCGACTACAGAAATCGACTTTGTTTGTGTGGGTGATAGCATTACACTGGCAAAAGCTTCGGCCCAGAACCTCCCCGGCGAAGTAAAAGGGGTTCAGGTGTTTAAAAATTTCGGGACGGCGCACTTCGAATGGAACGGCTATCAGGTGGAATTTGTGGGTGCACGCAGAGAAAGCTATCGGCCTGATTCGCGTAAACCCGAGGTTGAACCGGCTACCCTCGAAGAAGATTTGCTGCGGCGTGATTTCACCATCAATACCCTGATGATTTCCTTACAATCCGAAGACTTTACTGAACTGCTGGATGCCTTTCACGGATGGGAGGATTTGCAGAAAAAACGAATTCGCACCCCAACCGATCCGGTTATTACCTTCCGCGACGATCCCCTGCGCATGATGCGTGCCATTCGTTTTGCCACCCAGTTACAATTTTCTATTGTACCGGAGGTAGTACGCGCTATCCGCCAGGAGGCCGAACGTATCCGCATCGTTTCCCAGGAGAGAATTACCGACGAATTGAATAAAATTTTGATGGCCGAAAAGCCTTCTATTGGTTTCGACTGGCTGTTTAAAACCGGATTGTTGCAAATTATTTTTCCACAGATGGCTGCCCTTGCCGGCGTGGAAATGATCGATGGTAAGGGGCATAAGGATAATTTTTATCATACCCTGCAGGTGATCGATAACGTAGCAGCCAAAAGCACAAACCTCTGGTTGCGCTGGGCCGCCCTTCTGCACGATATCGGCAAGCCCGCCACCAAACGTTTCGACCCCCAGCAGGGCTGGACCTTCCATGGCCATGAGGTTGTAGGCGCACGCATGGTACCTAAAATCTTCGCCCAGCTGAAGTTGCCCACCCATCAACCCATGGAATACGTCAAAAAACTGGTGCTGCTGCATCTTCGGCCTATTAGCCTCACCAGGGAAAATATCACCGATTCGGCAATCCGCCGCCTGCTTTTCGAAGCGGGCAACCATCTGGAGGATTTGATGTTGCTCTGCGAAGCCGATATTACTTCCCGGAATGCACAAAAAGTAAAACGATACCTGCAAAATTTTGCGCTGGTACGCAAGCGCCTCCAGGAAGTAGAAGAAAAAGACCGCATCCGCAACTGGCAGCCTCCCATCACGGGTGAAATGATTATGGAACGATTTAAGTTACCACCCTGCAAGCTGGTGGGCGATATCAAAAATGCCATCAGGGAGGCTATTTTAGATGGCAAAATCAGAAACGACTTCCAGGAAGCCTGGGATTATATGATTCAGGTAGCCCGGGAATTGCATGTGCCAAATGTTGACTAACTTGCAAATCATACTTTGAGCCGTTAAAATCCTGTGTTATGGCAGTTTTTCGATTTAGGGTGTACTGGGAAGACGATGATAGCGTGTACCGGGATGTGCTGATTAAATCCGATCAGACGTTCGCCGATTTTCATCGGGCTATTCTTTCAGCTTTTGATTTTGATCAGATACACGATGCTGTTTTCTATCGCAGCAATGATAACTGGCAAAGGGGAAGGGAAATTATATTGAAAAAAGATGATCGCCCTCACCCGGTTGAGCCCTTATTGATGGCTGAAACTCCGATCGGTGCCGCTGTACGCAATACGAATCAGAAGTTCGTGTATGTGTATGATTTTCAAAAAAACTGGACCTTTCTGATTGAATTGATTCAGGTACTGGGTCAGGAAAATAAAAAACTTACCTATCCTTATTGTGCCCGTAAGGAAGGACTTGCACCGAGCCAGTATGAAAATAAAGTCCCCGGCAATGATAAATTGATGGAGATGGAAGAGAAATACGACCTGCACAGCGATGATTTTTCTTCCGAAGGCTTCGGGGAAGAAGGCGAAGCAGACCAGGATCTGGCAGATGAAGAATCTTTCTAAGTTAGCCATTGTAGTTGTAGGCCCTACGGCATCCGGGAAATCGGCTCTGGCGCTTTCCCTGGCCCGTCATTTTCAAACCGCTATTATTTCGGCCGACTCCCGGCAATGCTATCGAGAATTAAACATTGGCACCGCTAAACCCGATGCTTCAGCACTCGCGGAGATTAAGCACTATTTTATTGATTCCCACAGCATCCACGAAACCGTTAATGCAGGCCTTTTTGAAAAGTTAGCGCTCGCGTATGCCGCTGAAATTTTTCAACATCATGCTATCGCCATTGTATGTGGCGGCACCGGGCTGTATGTAAAGGCATTTTGTGAAGGACTCGACCAGATCCCTCCTGTGCCGGCTGATTTGCGGAGGCAACTCCGTATCAACTATGCAACCTATGGCCTGAGCTGGCTACAGGAAGAAGTACGAAAAAAAGATCCAGTTTTTTATCAGCATGCCGATACACGCAATCCACATCGATTGCTCCGGGCACTTGAAGTCAGGGAAGCTACGGGTCAGTCTATCCTGCATTTTCAACGACAGTCGCCACAGCCCCGGCCTTTTGAAATCCTGAAAATAGGTATACAGCTCCCGCGACCCGTGCTGCATCAACGCATCGCAGCGCGGGTGGAACAGATGGTGCATGCCGGGTTATTTGAAGAGGCAGCTGCTCTTCAGGCGTTTCGCAACCATCCTGCCTTGCAAACCGTTGGATACCAAGAAGTGTTTGCCTGGATGGAAGGGAAATATACACGGGACGAAGCCGTCAGGCAGATCATTTTTCATACGCGTCAGTATGCCCGCCGACAGCTCACATGGTTTCGTCGAGATCCGGAGATTTGCTGGTTCAATCATGCAGATGCGGCCGAGGAGGTTATCCAGCTGGTAGCGCGCAAGCTATCAGATCTTAAAGCCTAAGGTAAGCACAAACTGGCTTTGCCGGGCTTTCCAGGTTGCGGGTGCAGGCGAAGGTACCTGCAGACTGTTGGGTTGTATCACGTAATAGGGCTGGTTCTGGTCTTTCCAGGAGCTGAACACATAAGTAAAGTCGAGATAAAATCCTTTGTTACGATATCCCAATCCACCACTGTAGCTATATTGCGCGGCATTTACATTTCCACTTGCGGATGCATAGGGGTTGCCATAATAAGCAAAGCCCGCTCTTACGGCCCAGATATCCCATTTTAATTCGCCGCCGAGTCGAATGTTGGAAGCTCCCTGATACAACTGGGATATGCTTTGATTCACTTTGTTTTGCTGTGCAATATCAGAGCTGTACGATTGATCATACCGGAAATGTGCTTTCCGGTAATCCACCCATTCATAATCAGCTGTAATAAATCCTTTCAGACGCTCGGGATCCGGGTTCGATGCGCCGAATACATAGCTGGCGCTTCCCACCAGATGCATGGGTGTCGTGAGGTTGTAGGCATAATCGCCCGTATAACCACCGGTTACATCAGCTGTAGTGGCGCTCACCACGCCCTGATCTTTGGTGTTGGTGGTCACGGTGGTATAGTAACTGTCGTGCATGGAATAATACGAGGGTGTTTGCACTGAAATACCTAAACGCAGAGCGCTTACCGGTGCATAGATGATTCCGAGGCTGCCGCTTATGCCTACACCTGTAGTTTTTAGATAATTCAGCACATCGTATTTATTGAGCGGTGAATTTGCATCGCCCGGATTTGATTCTTCAAAGGTTTCGTGGCGTTCAAACGAAATGGAAGGGATGTTCAGTGCGGCACCGATAAAAAACTTATCCTCATAATTTCCCGCAGCAGCCAGGCTGAATACATCTAATCCGCCCTTAGTAAGCAAGGTTTTTGATTGTAAAAGAGCATACCCATCGGCAATAATCTGGCTGGGAAGGCTGCTCCATCCCGCAAATTGGTTGTTGTTATCATACACAGGCCCAATCAGTCCTGCCCGAACGGATTCGCTGATGCCGAAAGGATAATTTGTTTCAGCTGTTTGTACATCCTGAACCTGATCTTTGGCCAGGGTAATGAGGTAATTATCGGAATAGGAAGAATACGTACTGGCAGGCGTGTTGATTTTCCCTTGATAATACAGCGCCTGATTAAAATTGGCTATTCTGTTTTCTCCGACGCCAAAGGTGATATTTTTCCAGTGGCTTGAACGCTTGCTGTTACTGGCCAGTATCAGGGCAAGGTTTTGCAGGGCAAGCTGGCTTTTGCTATCACTGGCCGATGTTTGATAATACTGCGCGTCGGTATTGATGCTATGCAGCAATGGTGTAAAGGAAAGATCATTGGTTTTAAAAAATCCAATACCTGCCGGATTTACCCAGATATCGGATGCATCACCGCCCAGCGAGCCGGCAGCGCCACCAATAGCTATTGTACGGGCATCACCACCCGAAGTTGTCCTGCTATATCGCAGCGCGTCAGTTTCGTCCTGAGCCTTTACCTGAGTAATACCCAAGAGTATGGCCGATAGCAGCAACATCCAATTTTTCATGCGCATGGTTTTAAAGCCAAGTCAAATATAACCTTTCTCTTTTCAGAAATGGCAACGGTAAAGGCATGTAAAGGTAAAATTGCAAGTATTGTTCCAGATTTAGTGGCCTCCTCTCGGGCTGAAAGTTCTAACAGGCGCTGCGTTTTCAACCGGAGCACTTCTGAATACTGGAGCAGGTGAAGAGAAAGTCCGAGGTTCAAAACTGCGGTCTGGTGCGGGTTGAAAACGGGGAGCAGAAGCATTGTTGTCGTTTGCACGAAAGATCCGGAACAACCCACTTCTATTGTTAGATGGCATACTTGCCGGTCGTTCATCGGGTCGTTGAATAAACACACGCCGGGTACGAGCTGGGGATACAGGGGTCGCCGGCGTTTCTTGAGGTGATGTGGTGAATATCCGACGGGCATTGGAAGGAGTTACGGGCGAAGTGGTATTGTTGTCTTGCCGATAGAATACCCGGGGTGCAGAAGTATTCACAGCTCCACCTGTTGCTCCGACTACTCCGCCCATCATGCTGGAGCGCGCTTCATAATTCACCCTTGGCGCATAGGTATTGGCCGGCCTAGGATTGATAACATATTTACCCCCGGCAAATCCATAATAGTAGCCATAAGGAAGTCCATACCAGGCATAAGGCGTGTACCACAGGTAAGGCGAGTACCAGGCATAATAGCCAGGATACCAGAGATTCCAGTAAAATGGAGCATAAAAATTCCCAAAACTCAAACTCCAGGCAAATGTAGGTCCCCACCAGCTTGAATAAGCGAAATAGGGATTAAATGCATAAGATGGATAAAAAACAAAGGGATCATAGAAATAGTTCGGATCATTGAACATCCTCAGCCTCTGGGTGTAGGTAAGCCCTCCATTATCCTGATCATCGTACACGATGTAATGGCTCCCGTCTTCCGTGTTCACAGCGGTTGATGACGTGGAAGAAGCTGATTGGGCCGTGGCAACCGCTTCCTGCGTTTGTGCAGGAGAATAATATACATCATCGGGCGTCTGGCCGGCACGATAGGCTGTTGCACACCCACCCAGCAGCAGGCCAAGCCCTAACAGCATATATGAGAACGATTTCATGGTCTGGCGTTTTAAGGTAACCCACGTAAACTATCCAAAGTTACTGAAATTAAGACGAGTTTCAAAGCAAAATGTTTAGTCTGGCTTTGTTAAAAAGATGAATCTACAGGTCGCTTTCCATACGGTTTTGTGATGGCAATGCAGATTTTTCTCTTTCTTTGTGATTTTCTGTGATGTAAAGGCAAAGTTTATGAGTAAAGCGATTACTCCTCGAGCGCAGGATTATGCACAATGGTACAATGATCTGGTTATTAAAAGCGGTTTAGCCGATTATTCGGCGGTGCGTGGCTGCATGGTCATCAAGCCTTATGGCTATGCGCTCTGGGAAAACATGCAGACCACACTTGATCAAATGTTTAAAGAAACGGGGCACCAGAATGCCTATTTCCCATTGTTCATTCCTAAAAGCTTTTTAAGCCGTGAGGCAGCGCATGTGGAAGGTTTCGCAAAAGAATGTGCGGTGGTAACCCATTATCGGTTGAAGACTGATCCGGCTGGAGGAGGGGTGATTGTGGATCCGGATGCGGCGCTGGAAGAAGAGTTGATTGTACGTCCCACATCGGAAACCATTATCTGGAATACGTATAAAAACTGGATTCAATCTTATCGCGACCTACCTATTCTCATTAACCAGTGGGCCAATGTCGTTCGCTGGGAAATGCGCACCCGGCTGTTTTTGCGAACCGCCGAATTTCTCTGGCAGGAAGGTCATACGGCTCATGCTACGGCGGAGGAAGCTATGGAAGAAGCCCGTCGCATGCTGGATGTGTATACCCGGTTTGCACAATCTTTTATGGCCCTGCCCGTAATCCAGGGTGTAAAATCACCGGCCGAGCGTTTTGCCGGAGCTGTAGAAACTTTTTGTATCGAGGCGCTGATGCAGGATGGTAAGGCGCTTCAGGCTGGTACCTCGCATTTTCTCGGTCAGAACTTCGCCAGGGCTTTCGATGTACAGTTTTTAAACAAAAACAACGAACAGGAATACGTGTGGGCAACCTCATGGGGCGTGTCAACCCGGTTGATTGGTGCACTGGTCATGGCCCATAGTGATGACGATGGATTGAAACTTCCGCCCAAACTCGCTCCTATTCAGGTTATTATCATTCCGGTATATAAAAACGATGCCCAGAAAGCTGCTGTACATGCGCGAGCATTAGAAATTCTGGAGCAACTCAAAAAAGCCGGTTTTCGTGTGCAATACGATGATGCCGACCATGTGCGTCCCGGATGGAAATATGCTGAATATGAACTCAAAGGTGTGCCGCTGCGGCTTTCTCTCGGGGAGCGGGAAATTCAGCAACAGCAAATTGAAGCCGTTCGCCGCGATACCCGCGAAAAAATGTATTTGCCCCTTGACCGGCTTCCGGAGCAGGTGGGCCGTCTGTTAGAACATATTCAACAGGAAATGTTTCAACAGGCCAGAAATTTTCGGGATCAGCATATCACTTCTGTAAATAGCTGGGATGAATTTCTCCAGGTTTTAGATGAGCCTGGCGGATTTGTATATGCCCACTGGGATGGAACAGCCGAAACGGAAACAAGAATTAAAGAGCTTTCCAGAGCTACTATTCGTTGTATTCCCTTCCCGGATCAACTGCCGGATGACGGTCCAGGTAAATGCATACTCACGGGTAAACCTTCCGAACGAAGGGTGTTATTTGCCAGGGCCTATTAAGCAGCTGCGTGACTCAAACCAGAAAGGCAGCATAAAAAGGGATTACAAATTATCGTTATTTTGTATTTTTACCATCAGGTAAAAAATAGGGATGTTTTTAACCCCAACCCAATTTTTTCAAATAACAATACCCATTCCATGAACCCCGTCATCAAAGCTATGATTGTTGAGGATGAACAAAAAAACATTGATATCCTCAAAAATATCCTCGAAAAATATTGTGAAGAAGTGGAATTGGTGGGTTCGGCTACATCTGTAGAAGAAGCTGAGGCCTTACTGGAAGAGATCGATCCTGATGTATTGTTCCTGGATATTGAAATGCCCCCTCACAAGGGATTTGAATTGCTGGAAAAATTTGATCGCCCCAGGTTTGACGTTGTCTTCATCACTGCTTATGAAGAATATGCGCTTACGGCTATCAAATTTTCTGCACTCGATTATTTGCTGAAACCCATCAAGGTAGGGGAAGTACAGCAGGCACTTGCCAAGGTCAGAGAGCGCAAAGAAAAAAATATTCGTAGCACAGCGCCAACCAGCTATTTGAAAGATTATTTAAAAAACAGCGGTGCAGGCCTCTCTAAAATTGTAATTCCTGTAAACGATGGGTACAATATCATCGACCTGAAAGATATTGTGTATTGTGAAGCGCTTGATAGCTATACCCGTGTAAAATTAACCAATGGTACCCACCATGTCGTTTCCAAATCCCTCAAGGAATACGAGGAAATGTTGGAAGACAAGGGTTTTTATCGGGTGCATAAATCTTACCTCATCAATGTCAACCATATCGTCAAAATCATCAAAGGCGTTGGTGCAGCCGTGATTATGTCGGACAAACAAAACATTCCCATCTCCAATCGCAAGAAAAACGAATTCTTCGATTACCTGCGCACCATCATGAATATCTAAAGCCCTGATACCTTTTGTTTTTATTCTTCGTCTTCGATGTCGTAATAGAAAATGCCATCCACATCCGGATAAATTCCTTCCAGCTGAATATGATGGCCGGCATTCTGCACCAGCTTTTCCAGCTCACTAACCGATTTTACGGGGTATCCATTAATGCGTGTAATCACAAAACCTTCCCGCATGTTGGTTTGGGCCTTAATCAATCCGTCGCCAATATCACCCACCATCACGCCTCCGGAGATTCCCAGCTGATTGGCCTGGCTTTTACTTAACGTCATGAACTCAGCCCCCAGCTTATCGAGTACAGAATTGCGAACAATACCGGTACCACCTTCCCGATTGCGAAGCGTAACCACCACATTCCGTTCTTTACCGTCACGAATAAAGCTGACATTGATTTTATCGCCCGGTTTGAAACCTGCAATTTTTTCGATCAACTCGGATTGTGAGTTTACCGGTTCACCGTTGATGGCCGTAATCACATCGCCAGCTTTAATACCGGCTGCTGCAGCGCCACCATCAGGGTCAACACCGGCAATAACCACACCCTTTCCGTAAGGATTGCGATTGTTGAGTGATGCCTGGGTGAAGTTTACATCATTGCGGTACAACTGTACGCCCAGGAATGCCCGCTGTACAGTACCGTAAGTGAGGATATCGTTCACCACTTTTTTCACGATATTCACCGGAATTGCGTATGCATAACCCGCATAAGAACCTGTGGGTGAAGCAATCGCAGCAAGAATTCCAATAAGTTGTCCGTCGGTATTCACCAGAGGTCCTCCGCTATTACCCGGATTTACGGCTGCATCAGTCTGGATATAAGCATCTACCGGATAAGACCCTTGATGATTTACATCGATTTCGCGGGAGGTTGCACTCACAATTCCCGCCGTTACCGTAGTTTCCAGATCCAGCGGATAACCGGCAGCCAGTACCCATTGTCCCACCTTCACGTTATCGGAATTGCCGTATAGCAAATAGGGCAAGTTATGGGCATCAATTTTTAACACCGCCAGATCGGTATTCGGATCATGCCCCACCACTTTAGCCTGGTAACTCTTCCCGTTGTAAAGTGTTACCACAATTTTGCTGGCTCCGGAAATCACATGGTTACAGGTAACGATGTATCCATTATCTGAAATAATCACCCCCGATCCGGAAGCCATCTGACCGGGGATATAATATCGCTGTCCACCTCCAAAAAAGTTAAAGGGATCGAAGATATTTCCCGGGGTAGTAACTTCTTTAGGCGGAATCGTCGTTTTGATGTGAACGGCTGTTGGAATCACAATGCTTGCCGCCTGTTCAAAATCGGTAGGTGCGCTGGTAGCGTTCGCTGTAGTTATGTTTGAAGCTAAACGAACATAATTGATGGGCAAATGCTGGCTACCATTCTGGAAAGGGCCTGGAAGTTGATTTACATAACGGGAATAGACCCACAGCGTACCCAAACTTGCGGCAATGCTGATGAGCACCGTTAAGAAGATTTGACGTATTTTCATGATTGTATCATTTTGATGAGAAGTGTACAAACTGCATACCTGTCGTACAAATTTAGTGGCTGACTCAAGCCCGATAGTCTTTAAAACAAAGGGTTTAACAATAATTTATTTCAATAGTTAAACACGGGTTAAAAGCGGCATAACGGCTGATGCGGCTGAATGGGTAAAAAAGACTGCTAACCTGTCAGCCCAGGGATAGCAGAAACGCAAGTGTATCTATCCCATCGGCATAATCGCTAAGACCGGGAAATTGCGCCTGACCAAAAGGAATGAATCCTTTGCCCACCACACATTGAATCGATGCATCATTGAGCAGGCTACGGGACAGTTTACCCGGTTCTGAATAGGTTTCATAGAGCACCACACTTACCGGGGAAAATAAAGCCGGATCGGGTTTTAGGATGATGTGCCCGAGCATCTGATGAGGCTGATGATTTAACAGATAAACCGAAAGATAATAGTCGAAATTATGGCGATAGGGTCGATGATCCAGGAAATAAGCATAGGCCTGAAGGGCATGCCCCAGCGCCTGAAAATCGTATCCCTCCGGCACAAAGAGCTTGGTTACATTGCGACACCCGAGCCCGAAATACGTACAAATGTCTTTTGCCAGCAATTGAAGTTCGTCTGTTGATTCCGTACCATCGAGTATAGCCACAGATGTGCGGTTTCGGCGGATGATATGCGGATATTTACCGAAATAATATTCAAAATACCGGGAAGTATTCTGGCTTCCGGTTGCAATATAGGCATCACAACCCTTTAATAAGTCTGCATCAAAGATCATCAATGGTTCATCAGCCCATTCTTTTAGCTTTTCTACCAGGAAAGGAATCAACACACGATCGCGGGAAGCATATTTGATCCACAGGCTATGCCCGCTGATCCATCCGCATAGCAAATCATGAAAGCCTACCATGGGAATATTTCCAGCCATGACCAGACCTATTTTACGAGGATGAACCAGCTGGTGAAGTCGTTCTGCATAAGGGTTTAACCATTCCTGGAGCTTATGCGGATGCAAATAATTCCGGGCTATATGGTGCGAGGCGAGTTCAATGAATTCAGGAGTGAACCAGGGATTTTCAAGCGAAGCTTTTTCCCTGGCCTGTATCCATGCGGGGTCATCGGAAAGCATATAATGTCCAAGCCTTTCCAGCAGTTCTATTTTTTTATCCAGCAGCATGACATGAGTTTGTCAAAACCCAAACGGGGGATTTTTAAAAATTTGTGTTTTCTTTGCGTGAACGTGTATTTTTGTTGCAAATTAAACCGGTTTTCATAAAACAGGATTCCAATGGCACTCAAGATTACAGAAGAATGCATCAATTGCGGGGCTTGCGAGCCCGAATGCCCGAACAATGCTATTTATGAAGGGGGTGTGGAATGGGCAATTGCCGATGGTACATCCGTGAAAGGGCCTTATACCCTGCTGGATGGCACGGTGGTAGATGCCGAACAACGCAATCCGCCTATCAGTGTCGACACCTATTATATTGTTCCGCATAAATGTACCGAATGTAAAGGATTTCACGAAGAGCCGCAGTGTGCAGCGGTTTGCCCTGTAGATTGCTGTGTACCCGACGAATTATATCGTGAATCCGAAGAGGAATTGCTTGCTAAAAAGGAACGCTTGCATCTGTAAACTTCAGGATATAACGGATTTTTAGGCCGTTCTTGAACAACCAGGAACGGCTTTCTTTTATTTTTGATTCAGTACGGAAGCATCCCTGAAAAATTCCGATATTGCATATTGCATGCAGTTTCCGCGAAGAATAGCCATTTTTGGATCAACAGGCTCTATTGGAACACAGGCACTGGAAGTGATTGCCGCTCATCCAGACCTGTTCGAGGTGGCTGTGCTAACGGCCTGGAAGAATGCAGACCTGCTCATTCAGCAGGCGATTCGCTTTCATCCTCGTCTGGTGGTTATAGGCGAGGAGGCCTCCTATAGCCTGGTTAAAAATGAACTTCAGCAGAGGGGTATACGTGTGCTGGCGGGTATACAGGGGCTGGAAGAGGCGGCTGCCGAAGACCTGTATGATATCCACATTGCCGCCATTGTGGGGTTTGCGGGTTTAAGGCCCACCATATCGGCCATCCAGCGAGGTAAAACGATTGCCCTGGCTAACAAGGAAACCCTGGTAGTGGCAGGTGAATGGATTATGGAAGCCGTAAAAAACCATCAGGCCCGCATTATTCCGGTTGATTCCGAACACTCGGCCATTTTCCAGTGCCTGGAAGGCGAGCAGCATAACCGCATCGAAAAGATTATCCTTACTGCATCGGGTGGGCCTTTTCTGGGTAAGAAACCCAATTTCCTGGTGAATGTGAAAAAAGATCACGCGCTTCAGCACCCCAACTGGCGCATGGGCGAGAAAATCACGATCGATTCTTCTTCGTTGATGAATAAAGGCCTGGAAATGATTGAAGCCCGCTGGCTCTTTAATCTGCAACCCGATCAGATTGAAGTGGTGATTCATCCTCAATCAGTGATTCATTCTTTGATTCAATTTGAGGATGGTTCACTGAAAGCACAACTTGGCCTGCCCGACATGAAATTGCCCATTCAGTATGCCCTTTGTTATCCCCATCGGGTTGCCAATAATTTTCCCCGATTTTCCTTCAAACAATTCCCAGCCTTGAGCTTTGAAGCCCCCGATATTAAAACATTTCGTAATCTTGCTATTGCCATGGACGTACTGCGGAAAGGAGGAAATGCGCCCTGTGTAATGAATGCAGCCAATGAAGAGGCCGTCCTGGCTTTCCTGAAAAACAAAATCGGTTTTCTGGATATGTCGGACGTCATTGAGCAAACACTTGAAAAAGTTTCCTTCATTTTGCACCCCAGCCTGGCAGAATATGAAGAAAGCGATCGGCTTGCACGTCGGTATGCCCAGCTATTCATTGATAAAATACAGCGTAGAAGCTGATACAACCTGATCTGGAAATGACCACCACACAAATTCTGATTAAGTTAGCCCAGCTCATGTTATCCCTGTCGATTCTGGTGATCTGGCATGAGTTAGGGCATTTCATTCCAGCCAGACTATTTAAAACAAGGGTAGAGAAGTTTTACTTGTTTTTTAATCCCTGGTTTTCGCTGTTTAAATTCAAGAAAGGGGAAACCGAATATGGGATTGGCTGGCTTCCCCTGGGCGGATATGTAAAAATTGCCGGGATGATAGATGAGAGCCTGGATAAGGATCAATTGCAAAGGCCGCCACAGCCCTGGGAATTCAGGGCCAAACCAGCCTGGCAGCGCTTGATTATCATGATTGGCGGTGTAACCATGAATGTGATTCTCGCTTTCATGATTTATGTGGCCATGCTCTGGGTATGGGGGGAAACCTATTTGCCCCCGCAAAACCTTACCTATGGCCTTTCTGCAGGCCCGCTGGCCCAGCAGATGGGTCTGCGTGATGGCGATCGCATCCTGGCTATTGATGGTAAACCCGTTGAAAATGTTTCTTCCATCCCCTACGAAATGATTGTCAATCAGGCGCATCGCTTGCTGGTCGATCGTGATGGGGTGCAGATCAGCCTGCCCGTGCCGCAGGGATTCATCGAACAGCTGGTGAAAAGCAAAGGGAAGGGTTTTGTTGCCGTGCGCATGCCCGTAATTGTGGATACCGTATTGCCAACGGCTCAATTTCTTGATGGCAGGCTCCAGAAAGGCGATCGGGTTATTTCCCTGAATGGACATCCTACCCCATTCGACCAGGAATTTCAGGAAGTGGAAAAAGGTATGCGCAATACCGTGGTTACGCTGGGTGTATTGCGGCATCCGCGAGATACCGTTTACGTGAAGGCCAGAATCAATGACCAGGGGTTGATTGGCTTTGGTAAACGTCCACCAGAAAAGATTTTTCATTTTGAAACCCGGCATTATACTTTTCTGGCTTCAATTCCCGCGGGTATCCAGAAAGGGATCGCCAGCATCGGAAGCTATCTCCAGCAACTCAAGCTTATTTTCTTTTCTAAAGAGGTAAAAACTTCTGATTCATTAGGCGGATTCATTACCATCGGCAGTCTGTTTCCGGCTTTCTGGGACTGGCAGGCCTTCTGGAGCATGACGGCATTTTTATCCATTATCCTGGCCGTGATGAATATCCTGCCCATTCCTGCGCTGGATGGCGGACATGTATTGTTTTTGCTTTATGAAATCATTACCCGCCGCAAGCCAAGCGAAAAATTCCTCGAATATGCCCAGATTGCCGGCATGATTATTTTGTTTACTTTGTTGCTGTATGCCAATGGGCTGGATATCTGGCGGCACCTCACCGGTCGATAATGGCAGGGATATGTCAGGATACGCAGAAAAGCTGACAGGAATGTCAGATTATAGCGCGCATGCCATTCAGGAATAAGATTTGCGTAATTTTGCTATTGGGGCCGAAAGGTTTTGACAACATGGGTTCTTTGAAAGTGTAAGCATGCCGTGCGTTGGATCGTTAGCACGTTAATCTGAAGATCCAGAAAGTAAATGGCGACTATTCTTACGCCATGGCTGCCTGATCAGCGATCAGGACGCCATTATGGCCGGGCTTGTTGATAGACCTGTGATCGACAGCCCCGCCGAATCATCGGACTTACACAGGTTGCGGCAACAGCCTGCTGCAGCTGTTGCTTAAGACAAGCAGCTCAGGGAAACCATCGGTTTGTCCGGCTCCAGTGGTTTCCTGAACTCCAATGCCGGAATAAGCATGTAGAAAGCTTTCAGAGAGCATGGATGGACGCGGGTTCGATTCCCGCCGGCTCCACACTTCTCCTTCAACCGGGTATTGCTACGTATACTAATTCCCCTGCAACATTTTATCAGCAAGCATAAGCCGTGCAATGCCTTCCTTAACTGCAGCAGAGGTGTTTAAGGATGCTTCTTTATCGACGCGGGTTTGTATGGCACATTGATACAAAAAAGGCGGAATATGGGTAAACGGAATGGAAGGATGTAAGAATTTTTTTACCCATTGCAGGGTGTTGCTTAGCTCTTGTGTTGCTGTCGACAACCATTGCCTGGATGATGAGGACGATATACCATCACTTTGCAAAGCAGCACTGAATATGATGCGACTATTGCTTTTCAATATGCCAGAAAGGGCCTGAATCCAGCTTCTCCAGTAGTATCCTAAAGCATACACATGCGCAAATTCGGCATGCAACCATACGGCGTTCAACTGCCCGTATTTCCAGAGCAAGCGGTGAATAAGTGTTTCCGGGTTCATAGCCTTTTCTTCCATGCATGTACTGTGTGGATCGGAAGAAAAAATTTCCTTCCACCAGCGCGCAATAATTTGCTGTTCCGGCACCGTAACAATGGCATGAATGCCATATCGCACAATTTCTTTTACCAGCAAATAACCCAGCGGAGATTGGGCCTGCGTGATGAGCATGATCTGGTTTTTAAGTTTGCTGAAAAGCATTTGCCAGTCGGATGAGAAAGCAAGTTCAGACAGGACATCAGGTGCCGTACGCGTGCAGGAATGTGCAGATATAAGCATATCACGGGTTTTTGTGTGTGAAACCTGTTGATGTGTGGGCGAAAAAAATGCCGGAAACTGTGAAGATTCTTGTATTTTTTGTTGTTTTTCGGTTAAATGACTTCGATATGTTTCCATTCAAACTCTGGAGATGGATTGCCTACCTTACCGGCTGGCAGCGACAGGTGATTGCGCTGGTATGCACCATGCTGGCTGCCGTATGGATGTATTCGTTGCCCCGGCAACCTCTGGTGTTACGATTTGCAGAATTATGGTTGATTTATGCAGGTGTGTTGTTATGCACCATGTGGATTTCAATTGTACTGTTGCATCCGACGGAAATCAAACGCAGGGCGGCTTCACTGGACATGGCGCAAAACCTGATTTTCACCTGTGTGATACTCACTGCAATAGCGAGTTTACTCGCCATCATAAAATTGTTGCATTTGCCTGCCGGAACACTTCACGGACAGTGGTGGTTTTTATTGCTGGTGATTGCGGTTTCGTGGCTGCTGGTCCATACCATTTTTGCCATGCACTATGCGCATCTGTATTACTATTCCGGCAAACGTCCGGATCCTTCACATGGTAAAGGCTGGGGACTTGAATTTCCCGAGGAGAAAAGGCCTGACTATCTGGATTTCGCTTATTTTTCTTTTTGTATAGGTATGACCTTTCAGGTGTCGGATGTGCAGATTAATTCGCGTATGATTCGTCGCCTGGCTTTTTTGCATGCCCTGATCGGCTTTTTGTTTAATACTTTTATTCTGGCCATGATGGTTAATCTATTAGCCGGTAAATCATGATCAGGCCGAATTTCTGCTGGCATTGATGATACCGAATGAACAACGGATAGCCAGCTTTTCATAAGTCTCAATCGGTAAGCTCGATTCCGGATTTTCCTGATGGGCTCGAATTTTAGCCAGCGCATGCTGCTGGATGGTAAGCAGGGGTAACATAATCCTTTCCCGCATCTGAATAGAAAGTTTTTCCACCGGATAATTTTCCATCAGATCGCTTGCACCGGATAGCATGAGCAGGTATTTCTTAGTCTTTTCATATTCCTCATAAATCATGTTCCAGATGGTGCCGAATTGTGGATGTTTGGCCAGATAGGCGGTGAGTGGGAAAAAGCTTTTTTTCATTGACATTTCACAGTTATCGAGCAGGGTGCGGAAGAAAAGCGATTGTTGATAAAGCTCCTGCAATGCCTTCCATTTACCGGCCCTGTACAGCGCTTCCAGAGCGGTTCCCACGCCGTAGTAGCCGGGTACATTTTGTTTGATCTGGCTCCAGGAGCCCACATAGGGAACTGCCCGCAAGTCATTCAAATTTAGTTTGGCCGAGCGGTTCCGACTGGAAGGCCGACTGGCAATATTGGTTTCAGCATAATACCTGAGGGGGCTCGCATAATTCAAGTAATTCAGGAAATCAGGATGATTTTTTAACGCCTGGAAAGCCCGGAAGCTTTCTTCAGCCAGCTGGCTGAGCAGTTGTTCTTCATCCGGAGTGAAAGTCATTCGCCTTGAAGCAAACAGGCCGTTAGATATACCTGCATGCATCAGCTGCTCCAGGTTGTACTGGGCAGAGGTTGTGGTCCCAAAATTTGAGCTGATGGTTTGCCCCTGCACCGTGAGCTGAATCTCTTCGTTGGCGATATTTTGCCCCATAGAAGCGTAGAATTGATGGGTTTTACCTCCGCCACGGGCTGGTGGTCCGCCTCTACCGTCGAAGAAAAGTACATGCACGCCAGAGGATCGAGAAATGGCCGTAAGCGATTCTTTGGCCTTGTAAATGCTCCAGTTGGCCATCAGATAACCGCCGTCTTTCGTGCCGTCTGAAAAGCCCAGCATGATGGTTTGTTTGTCGCCCCGTCGGGCCAGATGGGCGCGATAAGCAGGAAATGCATACAAGGTTTGCATCACTTCACTGCAGCGTTGCAAATCTTCGATGGTTTCAAACAACGGTACAATATCCACCCGGAGCTCTTCGGGTTTCCAGCCACTCATCAGAAAGAGGGCATATACCTCCATGATGTCAATTGCCGATGTGGCATGGCTGATGATGTAGCGATGACAGCCTTCTTCCCCGTTGGTCAGCTGAATATCTTTCATGGCGGCCATCACCCGCAACGTGTCCTGGAGCAGGGGATCAGAAAAATCATCGGGATTTACCCTGACGCGAATTTGCGTCAGGCACGACAGTTTTTCTTCCAGGGATAACTGAGCGTAATGCACAGGCAAGGCCTCGCCACGGGCCGCAATTTGATCGATAATGCGGCGATGGATGGAGCTATCCTGCCGAATATCCAGCGAAGCAAAAAACAATCCAAAAGCCGCTATCTTGCTGAGTAACTCCTCTACCATACCGGCGAATAACCCATTGTGATCCCGCACCAGCGCCTCATGAATCTGAATCAGGGGCCTGCGGATATCATCAACGGTCAATAACTGATTTTCGGGGTGGTCAAACACATGCCGGTACAAAAGCTCTTCCAGCTGGGCTACGAGCGTTGATATGCCTTTAAATGTCAATCTCCTGCGCAATTTGCGCACATCCCGGTAATAAGAAACTAAAATAGCATTTCGCAAAGCCTGCGCTACCTTCAGGGTAATCTCGGGCGTTACAAAAGGATTACCATCACGGTCGCCTCCCGGCCAGAACCCCAACCGTATGGGTGAGCAGGTAAACAGCTCATCATATCCGTTTACATGCGTTTTGAGTGTGGTAAGAATTTTTCCGACAGCCGGATAGAATACATGTTCCAGATACCAGATCAGGTTCATGGCCTCATCATAGGGCGTGGGCTTTTGTTTTTTGAAAAAAGGCGTCTTACCTAATTGTTGCAGGTAGGTATTCACCAGTGCTGTATTATCCTGCATGATGGCATTGGAAAGATCATGAATAATACCCAGCACCTCGCTCGGGTAAAACTGTGTGGGATGAGCGGTGAGTACAATACGTACGGCAAAATTGCTCAGTTTTTCTTTCAGCTGTGGCCAGGCATTTTGTTGATATACTTCATTCAATAAATGTTTTAAGGTGCCTTTGCCATTTAAATCATTCACTGCCCCAAATGCAGCATCTTCGAGCGCATCGAACAGCACGACCTGCCGTTCGGCATACTGGATAAAGCGAAACAATAAATCCAGCTGGTCTTTCTCCGTCTGATAGTCCGTGTATTTACAGAGAAATTGTTCGATGATTTCGGATGGACTCCATCCGCGCTGGTAGGCCTCTTCACAGAACATGATAAACATGGAAAGCAACACACCGGTTTTTTCCACCCGATGAAAAGGAAGGGCGGAGAAAAGGCTGTTATACAGCTGAAAGCGCATCGCCACCAGATTCCGGAAGGCGTTCAGGGAAGCTTGTTGTCCATCCATCAGTCAGCAAAGTTTTGGTATCGCCAATCCTATGCAAAGTTAAGGATTGCAGCTGGCTTATTGAAGAATATTCGAAACATTTTTATTTTAAATGAAAAAAATTAAAATTGTATGTAATTCTATTAAAAAATATCAAATTAATCGCTTAAATGTTGTGTGATTCTTATTTCACCGGCGGTAGTTTTTCTTTTAACTTTAAGGCAAAAATCTTTACCATGCCTTCATTCGACATTGTGAGCAGAGCCGATTTGCAGCTGATTGACAATGCAGTAAACATCACCCGGAAAGAAATAGCCAATCGGTTTGATTTTAAGGATGTACCCGTAGAGCTTGACCTGCGCAAAAAAGAGCATTTGTTGGTGATTACCACCGAATCGGAGATGAAGCTCAATCAAATCATCGACGTATTGCTGAGTCGCACCATGCGGCAGGGCGTGGATGTTAAAATGTATGACCTGAGCAAGCCTGTTGAGCCCACGGGTAAGCTTATCCGGAAAACGATACCTATCCGCAATGGATTATCGCAGGAAGAAGCCAAAAAGCTCATGAAATACATCAAGGAGCTGGGATTAAAGGTGCAGGCCTCGCTGATGGATGATATGGTGCGGGTGAGTGGTAAAAAGATTGATGATTTACAAACGGTTATCCAGCACTGCAAAAAAGCGCCTTTTGATTTTGCCCTCCAGTTTGTGAATATGAAATCCTGAGCGCTGGTTTACTGCGTAATGTAGTTATCATTGAAAAATTGAACATATCCGGTTAGATCTTTGGTTTGATTGAGGATGATGAAATTGCTGCGAGAGATGATATAAAAAGCATAATCGTTTGTCGGCAAGCCTTTCAGCAAGGCAGGAGCTGCTGCCCGGATCTGGTCCAGGAATTCGAGTGCATGGTTTTCATCGGGGAAAATACGGAATACCAGCATGGTTTGTGTGGGGGTAAGGGCGTATGGGCCTACCAGAATACCACTATCGCTTTTGCTGGCATGCAGGTAGGTGGTAAATCGTTGGGTAGCCTCTTCGAGTAGCCGGGCATCCGGATGCTGGAATAACAGCATCACGAAATGGGGATCTTTTTCGTTCAATGCATAGGGAGTAGTGCTCACTGGTCTGGCCGGCGGAGGTTGCATGGCTGGAGGTGCTGTAGTTGAAGAATCGACTGTTTTTGGCCGTACGGGTATCGGATTCGCGCGCGACGGGGGTTGTGATACGATGGGTTGTGGGTGCATGTTATCCTGCTGCGTAGGGCCTGGTGCAGAAAGGCTTTCCAGATGTGCTATAAGCTCCTGTTTATGTTGCCATACGTCCAGTATGCGTTTAGCTTCTGCCCCTGCCGGCAGGCCGGGATATTGCAGGGCGAGCCTTTCCAGCAATTGTCGGGCTGAATCTTCACTACCTATCTTCATGAATGCCATTGCTTGCAACAGGGTGAGCTGCATCTGGAGCGAATCGACCGGATGATGTGCCTGCGCTTGCTGGATCCATTGCAGCGCGTCCGCATAGCGTTGTTGCACATAACAGGCATAGGCGCTGTCGTACAGGGTAGAAAGCCGGAAAGTATGTGGGGCCGATGCCGGTTGGAGGGCTCGAGCAAATTCGGTTTCCGGATAATTTTTTATCAACACTTCCCGGTAATACATGGCCTGGCTTGTATCGTGCAGCTGGCGGTAGATTAAGTACAACAGATAGCCTATTTCGGGATAATTGTCGGGTTGGGGGTTGCGTTGCAGTAGCGCATTTAGCTGATCTTTTGCCAGATCGGGACGTTGGAGTTGAAAAGCAAGTATTCGTGCGGCTTCAAGCAGCGCATGGAAAATTGAGTCGTTGGAGGTTTTCAGTTGTTCGGGGTTGAGGGGTATATGCGCAAGCAGTGTTCGTTCACCTATCGAGAGTGTGCTATCGGTGCCGGATAGAGCCGTTGGTTGAGCGGGCTCGGCTGTGAGGGTTGCCGTTGCCGACGGTGTGAAGCCCTGAATAGCTGAAGCCCGTCGCCAATTATCTACCAGTGGCCGATTTCCCCAAATCTGTTTAAACACCACATAGCCCCTTGCCTTCAGATCTGGATTATTGAAATACCATTGCCCTGAAGCGGATTGCGCATTTGCCTGTGTTGCGGGATTCTGCATACCGGGCATCGAGGATTGTGGGCGTACTTCACTTGCCATCCGCTGTTCTGCCCGCTGTGCCTGGCGTTGCCGGGCAAGCATATCTTTCCAGATGGCATGTACCTTCTGGAGTCGGATATCGGGAGGAAGGGCGGCCAGTTGTTGCAGGCTGTCCTGCCGAGCTACAATATCCATCTGATGAGCGAGTGCCCTCAGGGCTGTCAGCTGTTCGTTCAGGGAATCGCGTCGTGGATCATCATCCGGAAGCACCTGTAAGGCCGTATCTACATAACTTGCAGCCCGATCGAATTGTCTTTGCTCCATCCACAAGGAAGCCAGCAATAATGCACTATTCCCTCTTGCGCGGGATTTTGACGATTGGGCATGCAGGCTGGATAGTAAATCAGCAATTGCTTTGGCCGTGTCGGATCGTGCAAGAGCTAGCTGTGCCAGCCCATGGTAAATAATATCTCGATATCGTTCGTACTTATTTTTTCGGGCCATTTCAACCAGTGGTGCATCGGGCTGGGCCCCACTGCCAGCCGAAACTTGCTGTAACAGGGCTATTTGATAGGCTGCATAAAATTGAAGCAGGGGCTCATGACTCAGCCGCAATGCATCGTGAAAAGCCGTTATAGCCTGAAGGGTATCCTTTTGTTGCATCTCGATTTGACCAAGCAGATACGCCCATCGCGATTGCAGCATTTTATCCGTTTGCAAGGCAACAGCTTTCCGCAAATAGGGGATAACCTGATCGTATTGTTGTAGCTGGTAATAAAAAAAGGCAGCAGTCTCATACAATTTTCCCTCAAGCCTTGGTGGGAAGCGGGGATCATGCAACAGCTGATCGAGCAGGGAGCGAGCCCTGGCGGTTTGCTGTTCGGCTAAAAACGTTTTTACCAGCCATAACAAGGCTTCATTTCGACTGGGATGATGATGAAAGAACCCTTTTTTTTCAGGGCTGGCAATGCTGATCTGCGTACTTCCTTCGGCAAGGGAGCCAATTACAGGGGTATATTCTCCCTTTACCGTCGGAGCTTCATGCAGATTAATGAATTGAAAGGCCCTTTCGGCTTCGATGAACTTTTGTTCATAATAAAAAGCTTTACCCAGCAACAAATACAGATCATCAATCCATTTTCCTCGCGGATCGTGCACCTGAATGCCCACGGATGCCCTGAAAATGACGGAATCCAGCAAATTTCCGGTTTGCGAGAGCTCAGCAAAAGTATATGGATAAAAATCCAGCAATCGGGTATAATCATCCTGATGCAGGCGTGTCGCCGTTTCCAATGCCATGTGCAGATTCTGGCGGGCATTATACACGAAATTGAAATGTGTAACCAGATTCTGGTACCACCTTCGGGTGAGCGTAAACTTTTTATTCGCCAGCTTTTCCGACGGAACTTCCATGGTTGCGTATAGGGAATCTTGCTGGACTGTTGTATTGTTCTGCTCCACGCCAAGGATCTGATTGATATTGAGTTGAGCGTTGGCACAAAAAGGCAGGAGCAATAAACCAAGCCACAGGTGTCGAACCCTCGAAAATTTTTCTTTTATCATAAGCTCCAGCATTCGGGCAAGAAAATTCCTTTTTAAGCGTTTCTTAAGTGAATTTATTGCATCTGAGCCAAGCGGGAAAATGACCGAAGGGCGAGTAAATCGGCCTGAAAAAATCAAGAATTCGGTATAGATAGTGGGTTGATGTAATAAGTGAAAAATTTTGTATATGAAATTTTTATTTTTCACAATTCGATTGTAATTTGGAAACATGGGCAGGGTGATCGATAGCATACGCAGGAGGCTCAAGCGTTTAAACGATCGTTTCAGGCTGGTAATTTTAGATGAAGATACACTGGAAGAGACGGCTTCATTTATATTGTCCAGGAAAAGCATGTATATCGTACTCAGCTCTTTGGTGATGGTGGTTTTTCTGCTGGTATATGGTGCTTTTGCCCTGACGCCGTTAAAGTATTACATCCCCGGTTATGGAGATGTAAAACTCCGGCAGGAATATATCCGGCTGAATATTAAAATGGATTCTTTGCAGAACGTGTTGCAAGCTAAGGAAAAATACTGGGATGATATTCGTAAGGTATTGCAGGGCGATGCGCAGATTCAGCAGCCTGATAGCGTATCGGCCGAAGAATGAGATCGCCGCTTATTTTAACTCTAAAATACCTGAGCTATGTTTGGAAAGTCACATTCATCCACGCATCGGACCTCTCCTTGCAGTGAAGTGAACCTTATCGCTTCAGGTACCCTGATTCGCGGGTACATTACCTCCGCTGGGGATATTCGTATTGATGGGAAACTCGATGGCACCCTGAGCACGGATGCACGGGTGGTGGTGGGAAAGGAAGGAGAAATCCATGGCGACATCATTTGCAAGTCGGCCGATATCATGGGCAAGGTAAAAGGTACCATCCGGGTAGAAGATTTATTGAGCCTGAAAGAAACGGCTGTTGTGGAGGGCGATATTTACACCCATCGGCTGGAAATGGCTTCATCAGCTTTTTTCAATGGCCAGTGTAAAATGCAGCCTGCTGCAGCTCAAATGCAGGCCCCAGCCATGAATGATGAAGAGCCCGAAATTACGCTCGAACATGCCGCAAGAGCCACAGCGTAAGGATTCGTCCTGGTTGCGTTACGCTGGATTAACTACCGAGCTGCTGGTCACCATTGGCCTGGGAGCATGGCTGGGATTATGGATCGACCGGAAAGTGCATTTATCAATTCCGGTGTTTACCCTCGTTTTGTCTTTGGGAGCATTGATTGTAGCTTTGTGGCGATTGATCAAATCTATGCGTGATGGATAATTTTTATTTCAGGCTGATAGCCCTATTTTGTGCGGTGAACGGCATTGGTATTGTATTTTCCCATATACTGGAAGACCTGGGGATCGATGATCTGGCGGGCGCTGCTGGCAATCTTCTCCTTGCATTGATGACGGCCCTTACCTATCATCTGAGCAAAAAGGCCATCCATCATCCCAGTCACCATCGTTTTTTCAGAACAATATATCTCTCTACTTTTTTGAAAATGGTAATTTATGTGGGCGCGATGGTGGCCTATGTGCTCACACGGGCTACGCATTTTACCCGCAACACCCTGATTTTACTTCTTATCCTGTATTTCATTTATTCCATTCTGGAGACCTGGACGCTGTTTCGTTTGGCTCGTTCTGCTTCAGGTCGTCAATAAATACTCTTGCTTTCCATCAATCTGTTCGGTATATCGGGTGTGTACACCGCATAGGTAAATCCTTTTTGTAGCGCATAGGCTCCAATGGTGCCATTCTTATCGACAGCCAGAAATGCCAGCTGAATGCTGCGGGCATAGTCGGGTTGTTTTTTCACCAGGCGTTCCAGTGCCAGGCGGCAGGCTTCTTCGGGATGATGGCCCTGCCGCATGAGTTCCACCACCGTATGGGTGCCGCAGATGCGCATATTGGCTTCGCCGACGCCGGTGGCTGTAGCCGCTCCCACTTCATTATCCACAAATAATCCGGCTCCAATAATGGGAGAATCGCCCACGCGTCCATGCATTTTAAAGGCCAGTCCGCTGGTTGTACAGGCTCCCGACAGATTGCCCTGCTGGTCGATAGCCAGCATGCCGATGGTATCATGGTTGAATGAATCGCCGGGATGATGGGAGGAATAGGTGGAATCGTGATGGGCAGGCGAAAGTTGATTTTCAATATTGATGACGGGATGATAATGCGCTGTTTTCAGCCATTCCTTCCAGGCTTTTTCAGCGGCAGGGGTGAGCAAATTTTGTTTGGGGAAACCCTGCGACAGGGCGAATTGCAAAGCACCTTCTCCCACCAGCATCACGTGAGGCGTTTTTTCCATCACTTTCCGGGCTACGGAAATGGCGTGTACGATATGTTCCAGGCAGGCAACGGCGCCAGCATTGCCGTGTTCATCCATGATGCAGGCATCGAGGGTTACATGCCCGTCTCTATCCGGGCAATCCGCCCAGACCGATGGTCTGGATATTGGGATCGGCTTCGGGCACGCGCACGCCTGCTTCCACGGCATCCAGGGCTCGACCGCCGTTTTGCAGGATCGTCCAGGCAGCGGCATTGGCCTGAATACCAAAATCCCAGGTGGAAATCACCAGGGGTTTAACCTGACGTTGAACTTTCAGTTGGAGTTTGTTTCGAACAGGCAGCAAAGAAATGCCAAACAGGCCGGCCGTCGTTGCTTTTAAGAATTCTCTTCTGTGGGTCATACCATCTGAATTTTTGTATGAAAAAAATTAGTAACCCGCCACGGCATCATCGCCCCGATGATCGCCGACGCCTATGATGTGGTCTTCATCTTCCCGGATAATCAGTTCCGTTCGGCCGATAGCTCCTCGTGGCTCTATCCGATAGCCCATCTGTTGCAGGGCGTGGATGAGGCTGTCGGGAAATCCTTGCTCCACATACACCACATCGGGTAGCCACTGGTGATGAAATTTGGGATTATTAACAGCGTCGTGGGGAGAAAGATGAAAATCGAGCAGATCCACAAGTGTCTGGAAGACGGAGGTGATGATGGTGGAGCCGCCGGGGGTGCCGGTGAGGATATAGGGTGCATGATTTTTCAGCACGATGGTAGGGGTCATGCTGCTGAGCATGCGTTTATGTGGGGCGATGGCATTGGCTTCAGAGCCGGTGAGGCCGTAAAGATTAGGACTGCCGGGTTTGGCGCTGAAGTCGTCCATTTCATCGTTCAGTAAGAATCCCGCTCCTTCAACCACCAGCTTGCTGCCATACAGGTTGTTGAGGGTATAAGTGGCCGATACTGCATTACCGGATTCGTCGAGCACGCAGAGATGGGTGGTTTCTTCGCTTTCGTAGGTGAATATCCCGGCCTGTATGGCCGTGCTGGGGGTGGCTTTGCCGGGGGTATAGGTGCTGATGCGTTGCTGCAGATAATGGGGATCGGTGAGCCGGGCAATGGGTATCTTCACGAAATCCGGGTCGCCCAGATATCGGGCGCGGTCGGCATAGCTGCGTCGTTCGGCTTCGATCATGAGCTGGGTGGCCTGTGGAGAGCCATATCCCCAGCGATCGATGGGATAGAAGCTGATCATGCCCAGCAGCTGCTGGAGCATCACTCCGCCGGCGGAGGGTGGGGGCATGGTCACGATGGAGTATCCTTTGTAGTCGAACAGCAGGGGCTGGCGCTCAACAGCACGATAGTGCTTCAGGTCCTGCAGCGTGATCAGTCCGCCGTGGTGCTGCATGGTTTGCACCATCTGATGGGCCACCCGGCCGGTATAGAATCCCTTTTTCCCCCGATCGCGAATCAGCATCAGCGTGCTGGCCAGTTCGGGTTGTCGCAGGGTATCACCGGCTTTCCAGGGGGTGTTTTTCACAAAAGCCACCGGTTGGGTATTGTATGTCAGGAAATCCTGACGGTTTTCATTCAGCCATCGGGCCTCCATGGTGGTAATCACAAAGCCCTTTTGCGCCAGGTCGATGGCCGGCTGTACAAGCATTTTCCAGGACAGGCGTCCGTAGGCTTTCCAGGCCTGCCAGAGCCCGGCTATCGTGCCGGGGATGCCCACCGATCGTGCACCATAGAGGCTCCATGCTGGATTGGGATTGCCCAGGCTGTCTAAAAACATGTCGCGGGTAGCTTTTCCTGGAGCTTCTTCCCGGTAATCGAATACGGTGTTTTTCCCATTGGCGAGATGAATCACCATAAATCCACCCCCGCCGATATTGCCCGCTGCCGGATATACCACAGCAAGAGCCAGCTGGGTGGCAATCGCTGCATCCACCGCATTTCCACCCTGTTGCAATGCCCAGCATCCCACCTCACTGGCCAGTGGATGTGCTGAAACCACGCATCCATGGCGACTTACCACATCTTTTGGGAAAATATAATCGTAGGGATTGATCGTTTCTCCTATTGGACTATGCTGGGCCAGAAGGGAATGGGGGAACCCCATGGCTAAGCTCCACAGGATGATGAGTGAAAAAAATGTTTTTAATCGAACATGCAGCTTTTTCATAATGTATTTGTTTTCAATCAGCATATCATCTTGATCTTTAGCCCATGATGGAATCGCATACACATGCATGATGGCAAGGTTCCTGCAAATGGCCATCAGGCGCTTAAAAGTAGCAAGATTTGTGGAACAATTCTTGTCAATGCATTATTGATACATTGTTTTCACCTTAAAAACCTTTCTTATGCAAAAACGATTTCTTTTTTCACCTGTTGTGGCCGGATTGCTCATTGGAGGTTTACTTCTCTATGCATCCTGTCAAAAATCAAGTGTAAATACAGGTCCGGCTCATGTAGAGTTTTATTTAACCGATGATCCAGGTCCTTATCAGGCGGTATGGATTGATGTGCAACAGGTGTGGGTGAATACATCCAGTGATACTTCGAGCAACAGTTCGGGCTGGCAACAGGTGCCTCTGTTAAAGCCGGGATTGTACAATTTATTGAATCTTCGCAACGGTGTGGATACCATCTTAGGCGCTATTGATCTTCCTGCCGGCAGGATCTCCCAGATTCGACTCGTATTGGGTACGAATAATCGTCTGGTTTTAGACGATGGCACAGAAATAGCTTTGACCACACCTTCGGCTCAACAGTCGGGATTAAAATTGAATGTGGATCAAACCATTACAGCCGGTGTACCTTATGCTATTGTGCTGGATTTTGATGCTGCACGATCGATCGTGAAAGCGGGCAACAGTGGCAATTACTTGTTGAAGCCTGTGATACGCACTTTCTTGAAATCGACCGGCGGCGCTATCGATGGATATGTATTGCCTGACAGCGCCATGGCTCAGGTGTGGGCCATCATGAATACGGATACGATAGGTGCCTGGCCCGATAGTACGGGATATTACAAATTCTGGGGAATACCTGCCGGTAGTTATCAACTGGTATTTCAGCCCGATACGACTAGCGGTTATCAGGATACCACGCTCAACAATGTACAGGTTACCACTGGTCGTAGATACGGTGTGGCTGCACCGTTGAGCATGGCAAATTATTTTACCAAAAAGGGAAGGCAATGATGTGTCTTCCCTTTATTTTTTATCTTAAGGTTTGATATTCTGGATAAATAAAAACAGGTACATGTTTTTGAATCAATACATGTATTTTTTACATTGTCTATAAGCCATGCAAAAATGCATGAAACGTCCAATGCTTTAACCTGAATTTTTTTGTATGAAAGAACAAATTGTACGGTATTTAAATGATCCAGTGGAGCTGGAAAGATTATATCAGCAGCATAAGATGCTTTTTAAGCAAGCATTTTTTGCATTATATCCTGAAGTGGCCGGTCATCCTGTAGCACAATGCTGGCATGCACGTTTATCACAAGAAAGAGATGAATGGTTTCGGTTGCCGAAAAAAGAATTACAGTTTACCCTGTGGCTTTCTTTAATAGCCGGTGCTATAGCCAATCTTCCTGAATGGATGGCTGTGAAATCTGACGAGTTTTATATGCGTTATGCAGGGTTTATCGTTTTCCCGTTTTTCATGATTTATTTCGTCTGGAAGCATAAGCTCAGTTTTAACCAGTGGATCGGAATATTGTTATTCATATGTGCATCGGTGGTATATATGAGTTTTCTTCCGGATGGTAAACACGATACATTTATGCTGGCAAGTATGCATCTGCCGGTTGTGTTATGGTTGCTGACCGGATATCTGTTCATAGGTGGACATATCCATGATGATCAGAAAAAGATAGCATTTCTTCGTTACAATGGTGATTTGATTATCGTCACTCAGCTCGTTTTAATTTCTGGTGGCATATTCAGTTTTATTACCATAGGGTTATTTCAATTCATTCAGATCCATATTCAGGATGTATATACCCATATAGCCATCTGGGGCATCACGGCTGCACCGCTGCTGGCCAACTATCTCATTCAAGCCAATCCTGATCTGGTAAATAAGGTTTCGCCCATCATAGCCAGGATATTCACGCCGCTGGTTGCCGTCATGCTCATCATTTATTTAACGACATTGTTGTTTACAGGCAAGAATCCCTATAACGATCGAGAATTTTTAATCCTCTTTCATTTAGTATTGATCGGGGTGATGGCGATCATTTTCTTCTCCGTAGCCGCTACTTCGGCGTCGACTGATCGTTTATTCATTTATGTGTTGTTGATACTATCTCTGGTGACCATCGTGTTGTGTGCGATTACCTTATCAGCCATTTTATTCAGGATATTCAAATGGGGTATTACGCCCAACCGTCTGGCAGCATCAGGCAGTAATATCCTGATCATGACCAATCTCATCTGGATATCGTTCAGGTTATTTCGGGCTGGAAAACAAAAGCATGATATGCAGGCAGTGGGTAAATCGATGGTTTCTTTTCTTCCTGCGTATATGCTATGGGCAGCCATAGTAAGTTTTTTGTTTCCGGTTTTATTTCATTTTCAATGAATGGTGTTGTTGACAAATTGTTGAAAAAATCATTTTCTTGAAATTTCCATAATGCTATAGCTTTGCACGAGCGTTAGGGTTTCCGACTGTAAGGACTGCAGGCGGAATGAAAAGGGAATCAGGTGCAAATCCTGAACACTACCCGGTGCTGTGAGCTCTTGATCTGTTTATCGTGGCAAACGGGATCCATTGCTGCCATAAACAGGGTTGCTGAACTTCCTCGGCCACTGTCTGTTGCTACGGATGGGAAGGCGTTCGGCAACGAGCGAGTCAGAAGACCTGCCTTAACGTGTTACACATTCGAGCTTTCGGGTAAAAAGCGTAGAATGTATAATGGCTTCTTTTGCAGGCATTATATTTCTACTCATCGCCATCGTGGTTTTCCGAAAGCTCATAGTGTCGTGTTTTTACTGAAAAATGAAATGAACTATGAGCCGATTATTATGTTTTTTCATCCTTGTCGGATGCTTGATCTCTTTTACTTCTTCCGCGCAAAAGCAACAGTCTGATACCACCATCAGCGGCCATGGCCGATTACAGGAGGTGGTGATTACGGCCACCAAATTTCCCAAACCGGTCAATCAAACCGGAAATTCCGTGATGGTCATCACCCATGAACAGCTTTTACATAGCCAGGGTGAAACGCTTTCACAGATACTGGATGAACAAACAGGCATCACCATCAATGGTGCCAACAGCAATTATGGGAAAGACAAAGCGATTTATATTCGAGGGGCCGGTAGTGATTATGCCATTGTATTGATAGATGGCATGCCCCTGTACGATCCATCGGGCATGGGTGGAGCCTTCGATCTCCGGATGATTCCCGTAGATGAAATCGAGCGCATTGAAATCGTAAAGGGCGGCCTCTCCACTTTATATGGCACCGATGCTATTGCCGGCGTAATCAATATCATCACCCGTCAGTCTGCCCAGAAACCGGTGGAAGGCAATGCCGATCTGTCGTATGGCAGTTATCAAACCTTCCAGGCGCATACCGGCTTACGGGGTAAACTGCATGCCTTCACTTACGATATCCAGTACGATCATCTGCAATCGGGCGGCATCTCCGAAGCCACCGACAGTACCGGCAAAGCAGGGTTTGATAAAGATGGCATGAACAGCAATGCCGTGCTGGCCAGGCTGGGATGGCAGATCAATCCGGAGTTCCAGCTGCAGCCTTTTTTCCGATACGATTATTTCTTTGGAAATACCGATGCTGGCTCGTTTACCGATTCAAAAGATCATTATCAGGCACAGGACCTCAATGCGGGCTTTCAAACAGCTTATCGACTGCATGAGGGGGCTATTCACGCGCATTACCTGTATGAACAAACCCATCGCACCTATCACAGCCAGTCGTATGGCGATTCCCGCTATGAAGGCCTTCAGCACGATGCCGAGCTATACTGGAATCAGAATCTGAGCAAGCATATCCAGGCGCTGGCCGGATTGGATTATCGTTACATGAAAATGCCCGATACCACGGCGAAAAAGAAAAATCCGTCGGTGTATTTGATCAGTCCCTACGCCGCCTTATTCTGGGTGAATGAAAAAGGATTAAATGTGGAGCTGGGCGGACGTTTTACCCATCATGAACAATATGGCGATAATTTCAGCTTTACGTTTAATCCATCGTTTATTTTTCATTCCGGGATTGTGTTATCGGCCGATGTATCGTCGGCATTTAAAGCGCCTACCTTAACCATGTTGTATGGTCCATACAGTCCAAATCCCGATTTGAAGCCTGAAATCGCTTATCAATACGAGGCCGGTATTACCGTTCCTTATGGCAACGACGGATCGGATATGCGGTTTACGGTGTTTAAGAGGAATATCAAAAACATCATCGTTTATACGCCTGCAGCGTATATCAATCAGGATAAACAGCGTGATTGGGGAATAGAATATGAAAATACCGTCAGGGCCGGCAAAGATTTATCTTTTACCGGAAGTTTTGTTTTTCTGAATGGACAGCTTACTACTTTGCAAAACGGGAAAGATACTACCTACGATAACCTGCTGCGTAAGCCCAGCGCTTCGTTCAAGCTATCGGCTCAATGGCAGATCACCCCGCAATGGTTTGTGAGCAGTTCACTGGAAAACATCGGCCAACGGATGGATCTCGATTTCAATACTTATCCGTTTGCACCGGTTACTTTGAAGGCTTATACCTTATGGAATGCTTTTGTTTCCTACACGATTCGTAAACGATATATGCTGTATCTGCAGCTCAGAAACATTACGAATACGTCGTTTACTGAAGTGTATGGTTACAATACGATGGGCTTTCACCTCATCGGAGGCATTCGAGCCAGGTTCTGAATGATTTTTGATAATTTGCGCCATGATTCAGTCGATAAAACGTTAAGATATGTCTGCCACGAAATTATATGTTCGCACACGCCTGTGGTTGTTGATGATTGTTGCGATAGCCGTATGGCGGATATTATTGACCCTGCACACGGGCGGATTGGTACTGGCCAATTTCAGTCCACTGGGTGCCATGGCTATCTTTGGTGGAGCCTGTTTCTCCAGTCGGTGGAAGGCCATCGGCTTCCCATTGCTTACGTTGTGGATCAGCGATGTGGTACTGAGCAAGTTGGTGTTTTTTGATCACTGGCAGCTGTTTTATTCCGGATGGTATTTCACTTACGGAGCTTTTGTGTTGATGACGCTGGCGGGCCGCTGGATTATTCGCCGGATCACGATTGGTCGTGTGGTGATGGCTGCATTGGCCAGCACGTTCATTCACTGGATTGTTTCCGATATAGGGGTATGGCTTGATGGGCGTACTTATCCACTGACCTGGCAGGGATGGGTGGAATGCCTGATAGCGGCCATTCCGTTTGAACTTCGTTTGCTGGCCGGAACACTGGTGTATGGTGCGGTATTGTTTGGTGTGGCGGTTTGGATCACGCGGAAAGCGGCACAGCCGGCCATCTCTCAATCCTGATGCGTACAAGCGGATTCGGGTGGCCTTGATGGCCACCTTTTTTTATTTCAAAGCATACAAGCTATGAAAGTCTGTTCTTTTATTCCAGCGGTCACGCAGATGATTTATGACATGGGATTGGAGGACCTGCTCTATGGCGTGACGTTTGAATGCCCGGCAAGGGCGTGTGCCGAAAAAGCCGTGCTGGTTCATTGCCTGTGGGAAGGAAGAGCGTTGAACGGGGAAGAAATAGACCGATTGTATCGTGCGGCTAAAGCCAGCGGCCAGTCGATATACTGGGTGGAAGAAGCGCTTCTGCAAGCCATAGCACCCGATATCATTTTCACTCAGGATGTATGCGAAGTGTGCCAGATCGATACCCGTTGTACAGCGGCGGCGGTGAGTCGTTTGCCGAAGCCACCCCGACTGATTTCCGTCAGTCCAGCCGATTTAGACGATGTGTTTACTTCGGCGCTTACCATTGCCCGCGAGATGGGACGGGAGGAAGCCGCTTATGCTTATCTGGCTCGACTTCGAAAGCTTCAGGACGAAATTCTGCAAACACTTTACCGGCATCGCATGCCTTTGCGCAAGGTAGCTCTGCTGGAATGGCTGCAGCCCATGTATAATTGCGGACACTGGATTCCCTACCAGATTGCCTGTGCGGGCGGCATCGACCTGTTGAGCCATCCGCGGGGCGACTCGATGGTGCTGCCGTTTGAAAAATTGGTGAAATACGACCCGGAGGTGATAGTACTGGCTCCCTGTGGCTATACCGTTCATCAAACCTGTGCCGAGCTCGAGCGACTCTGGCGTGAGCCGGGGAGCTTTTTGCATGATGAAGCCTGGCAAGCCTTACAAGCGGTGCAGCATCGGCAGGTATATATTGCCGACTATGATTTATTTACACAGCCCAGCGCTTCCACCCTTGTCGATGGCATTCGACTGCTGGCCGCGTTGTTTCATCCGGAATTATTTGAAGTGCCCGCACATCTACAGCACAAATTTCAACCCTTCGATCGTCTGCCGATTCCCGTTTCCTGAACTCATCGAACCACCAGCATACGCAGGGTTTTTCGTGTGCCATCGGGGTATTGCACCTCAATCAGGTATAACCCTGCCGTGGGCTCGTGCAGTTGAATGGTAACGGTTGGACTGCCCACCCATTGCTGCTGCACGACCTGTCCGGCCAGATTCGTGATGCGCAGCAAGGCCTTCTGGTTGTCGCCCATAGGAATTTGCAGCTGGAAGCTACCGGAATTGGGGTTCGGCCAGAGCAGGAGATTACCGGTGGTTTGCGTGGATATCGGAATCTGAATGGCAATCACTTTCGAATAGGTGAAATGCCCGTCGAGATCCACCTGGCGCAGCCGATAATAATACACCGGTGCAGCACTCTTCAATACGCTGGCGTCGGTGTAGCTGTAGGTATGCTCGATCTGGCTATTGCCCATGGCCTGCACGCGTCCCAGCTCGGTAAAGTTTGTACCATCGGCGCTTCTTTCAACGGCAAAATAGCTGCTGTTGTATTCACTCGCCGTTGACCATTGCAGCATCACGCCCACGCCCTGCTGGTAATGCCCGCTGAAACCGAGCAGGATAACGGGAAGGGTAATGCTGCCTGTGGAATGGGTGCTGATATAGTTTGTTTTCGTGGGATCAAGCGTAAGGTTGCAGATGTTTACAGAATTGTAGTAAGTATACGTACCGCCATTGCTATATCCGCCACTACAGGCATATACGTATGTGCCCGGATAGCTTGGATCACTGCATTGGCCTACAAACTGGCCACCCGGTTTGATGACAATCGTTGATGAATCGGCTGAAGTTGCTCCCTCCTGCAAGGCAATCACGTGGCGAGGGGTTGGAGAAGGATCTGTAGAATATCGAATAGATGCTGATGTGTTATCGACGAGTTGTCCGTTATTCTCAATGACAATGTACACAGGATAGTCAAAGAAAAAATCGGTTGTAGGACTTGCATTTGGATCGCCCAGTTGCAGGGTGCCCTGAATGATGATGGTATCAATCTGGTATATCATTTCCTGTCGAGAAGGGCTGGTTATATCCAGTGTGTTCACGGTAATCCCGGAAGGGATGATGACCTTGACTTTATCTCCAGCATTCAGGGGTTGAGGAGAGCTGGTAGTGCCCCATGTATTCGGATCATTCCATCCACCATTTTGCACTGCGGTAAACACATCGACCGTCTGAGCGCTGGCAAGCAGGGAAAAGGAGAGAAGAAAAATCAGGGGTAAACATTTATGCATAACTACGGATTTGTGGTGCCTGGTGTATCCATCCGCACAAAGACAGTTTTTCTACCCTAAAAATAAAAAAAGCATTTCGCAGGACGAGAAAATTTCTATGAAAAAACGAAAAAATTCCGTGAACGACCAGAAACTTCGAAGAACAGGAAGAAGTTCAGCCGAGCAGGCGTTTATACATCTGTATGGTATTTTCCAGTCCGTAATACAGCGCATCGCAGATCAGGGCATGACCGATGGAAACTTCTTTCAGTTCCGGGATATGCAGTTTAAAAAACTTCAGGTTTTGCAGGTTCAGGTCGTGACCGGCATTCAGTTCCAGTCCCACCTGCAGGGCCCGACGGGCTGTTTCTTTATAGGCATTGAACAGTTCAAAGTTTTGCGGCCCATTGGCGGCAGCCGCATAAGCTTTTGCATAAGGGCCGGTGAATAGCTCGATGCGATCGGCGCCGGCTTTCCGGGCGGCCTCCACCTTGTCGGGTTCTGGATTCAAAAAAATAGATACCCGAATACCGGCGGCGTGGATTTCCTGAATCACTTCGCGCAAAAACGACTGATATTTTACCGTATCCCAGCCCGTGTTGGAAGTGAGCACGCCCGGCGGATCGGGCACCAGGGTACACTGTTCGGGTTTCACTTCCGTTACCAGATCGATGAAGGCCGTGGTGGGATAACCTTCGATATTGAATTCCGTATGCACCACGGGCCGCAGGTCGTACACATCCTGGATGCGGATATGTCGCTGGTCGGGTCGGGGATGCACCGTAATACCATCGGCGCCAAAACGCTGGCAATCACGAGCCACCTGAAGAATATCCGGTAAATTTTCTCCACGAGAATTACGAATGAGTGCTATTTTGTTAATGTTTACCGAAAGCCTGGTTATTTCATTCATGCCCTAAAATTAGCGATTATTCAGGCACATTGTATGAAGGGGAAACGATAAAAAGAAAGGAAAGACAAAACACATATGTTTTTCCGAAAGCATCGGAAAACGAGGACATAAAAGTGTCAGGCGGCTACGCTCATAGGATACCGGTCAGATAAACAGATCCTTCGTGGCATCAAATTCTTCATGCCGATCTATTTTGTTTCTCACCAGGTAGATGGTGATCACCGTACCTACTGCCACCACCAGCAGTCCAATTAATCCAAATGTTACAGGCCAGTTCACGGGTCGAGTTTTATTCAAGTGAAACCATTTTTTATGCATATACGAAATACAGAATCATGCCAGATTTGTATGTATATTATAAGACAATTCAAATCTCCTAAAAGTTGCATGAATGGCCATGAAGTTTTGTGATTTTTTAGTAAAAACTTTGCTTTAAACCGGTAAACGGGCAAAACTATCCGATATCCGGTGGAGTGGATGACAAACGATTTTTAGTTTTAGAAAAAAATCCGACATTTGCACTCCTGTTTTCACCCAAAATCATTCGACATTATGGCCAGAGTTTGTCAGGTAACCGGGAAGCGACCCATGACGGGACATCAGGTATCGTTTTCCAATAAAAAATCGAAGCGTAGGTTCTATCCCAATTTGCAAACCCGGAGGTTTTACCTGCAGGAAGAAGATCGCTGGATTACGTTACGATTGAGTGCGAAGGCGCTGCGCACCATCAACAAAAAAGGTTTATATCAGGTTGTCAAAGAATTACGAGCTGCAGGTCAGCATATTTAACACTAAAATATTTTTAGCCATGGCAAAAAAAGGAAATCGGGTTCAGGTGATTCTGGAATGCACCGAGCATAAAAACTCGGGCTTGCCCGGAACTTCGCGGTATATCACGACCAAGAATAAGAAAAACACGCCCGAAAGACTGGAGCTGCGTAAATACAACCCCATTTTACGTCGGGTGACGCTGCATCGAGAAATTAAATAACCTTTTAAAAGACTTGAATTATGGCCAAACAAGCAAAAACCGCTATCAAAAACAAGGATCCCCAGGCCAGTGCAGAATCGAAAAACTGGACACGGGTCATCCGGGCCGTACGCTCGCCCAAAACGGGTGCTTACACTTTCAAGGAAGCCATTGTGCACAAAGAAAAAGTAAAAAGCTATTTGTCCGGGAAATGATTTGTGGGAAAGTATCCGCACAAAGCCATTCCGTAGTTGCGGGATGGCTTTGCTGTTTTATTTTTAAATGTAACGAAAATCATGAGCCTCTGGAGTCGATTTTTTTCCAAAGAAAAACAGGCAGCACTCGACAGTGGATTGCAGAAGACGCGCGATAACCTGTGGAATCGGCTGGGTAAGCTTTTCACCGGCAAATCGACCATTGATGATGAATGGCTTGATGAGCTGGAAGAAGCACTCATCAGTGCAGATGTGGGTATTGACACCACGGTGGAGATTCTCAACCGCCTGCAACAAAGGGTTGCACAGGAACGCTACCGCAATATGGATGAATTGCAGGAATTGTTGGAGCAAACCATTCTGTCGCTTCTGCCGGTTCAGTCGTCCGATGCAAGTACCCATCAACCCTTTCAGTTGCCTGCAGACAAGCATCCTTATGTGATGCTGATCGTTGGCGTAAACGGCGTTGGCAAGACCACCACCATTGGCAAATTAGCTTATCAATATAAGCAGGCTGGCTATCAGGTGTTGCTTGGCGCTGCCGACACCTTTCGAGCTGCGGCAGTAGAACAGCTCAGCATATGGAGTGAACGCGCCGGCGTGCCACTGGTAAAACAGGGTATGGGAGCCGATCCCGGTGCCGTGGCCTTTGATACCGTGCAGAGCGCCATTGCACGTAATATGGATGTGGTTATCATCGATACCGCAGGCCGCCTGCACAACAAAAAACATCTGATGGAAGAGTTGGGTAAAATCAAACGGGTAATCGGCAAAAAACTGCCAGGGGCACCTCATGAGGTACTGCTGGTGCTGGACGGCTCTACCGGACAGAATGCGCTGGAACAAGCCCGGCAATTCATGGCCGTTACCGAACTCACTGGACTGGTGGTAACCAAGCTCGACGGAACCGCGAAAGGAGGCGTGGTGCTGGCCATCGCTCATCAATGCCAGCTTCCCATCCGCTACATCGGATTGGGTGAAAAGATCACCGACCTGCAACCCTTCGACCCCGAAAGCTTTGTCCGTTCGCTGTTTACACGTTCCACCACGGGGTGAAAAATTTTTAACCTGAATCCATAGGTTAACTTATAACTTTGCTTCACAAAAACATCAGCATATGTATGTAGCACCCATTGATCGGGTTGATGATATTTCGCCCCGCGATTTCAAAGAAAAATACCTGAAACCCCGTAAGCCGGTAGTGATCACAGGCCTGTCGCGCAACTGGCCGGCATTGACCAAATGGACCTGGGATTATTTCATTGAAATTGTTGGCAAAGAAAAGGTAGGATTGTACAACAACAATCGCGCCGATGCCCATACGCCGGTGAACGGCTACGATGAGGAAATGTATTTCGGCGATTATTTACAGATGGTGCGCAAAGGGCCTGTGCAGCTGCGGGTGTTTCTATTCAATATTTTTAAATATGCTCCCCAGCTGGTCGACGATTTCACCTGGCCCGATCATCTCATCAAAGGCCTGTTGAAAAAATATCCCATGCTTTTTGTGGGAGGCGCCGGCAGCGTGGCCCACATGCATTATGACATCGATTATTCGCATATCTTTCATACCCAGTTTGTAGGCCGCAAACGCGTGCTATTGCTGGAAAACAGCCAATCGCCGCTCATTTACCGCATGCCGTTAACCGTGGAAAGCGCCGCCAATTTTGTAAACTGGCATATCAAGTTAGATGAAGACAACTTCCCGGCGCTTCGTTATGCCCGTGGATACACCGCCATTCTGGAACATGGAGATACCCTGTTCATGCCGGCAGGCTACTGGCATCACATGGAATATATCGACAGCGGCTTTTCTATGAGTTTGCGTGCGCTCGATGAAACCCTGGCCGGCAAGCTGAAAGGATTTTATCACATCCTGCCCATGCGTATGATGAACAACCTGCTCATCAAAACCCGGCCTGAGTGGTGGTATCATTACAAGCGTAAAAAAGCCCATCAGAACGCCGAGAAAGCCATGCGTAGCCTGCAACAACATTCCTGATCACGAAGATGAGGAAGGTTGTTGAAAGTGTATCCGTAAATTATCCTGTTGAATTTGTTGTTGCATGTCCTGAATTTGCTTCTCCAGACTCTGGATATCATTTTTCATGCTGTTGTATTTATTACTGAAACGATTCGCTTTTCGGGTATAATGATTGGCGCGGCGGGAGAACTTTTTGGATTTCTTCGCAGCTTTTCGATCGGCAGGATGTTGCTTGAGTTCCTCTGAATATTTTTTGGCCTTACTCAAAAAATCGTTGGCTTTTGCATTAAAATGATCGGTTTTTTCTTTCATCCTTTGAGCATCTCGTTGTTTATGCGCGAGTGTGATCTTCAGCTTATTTAATTCCGAAGCCTTTTCCAACGCTTCCTGCCTGGCTTGCAAAACTTGTAAAGAATCGTTTGAAATTTGTTGTGCTAAGACATGAGCTTTTGCCATAACAAAACACAACAGAAGCAGGATAAAAGTTTTTTGTGTCATGTGAAAGGGTTTTTAATTTTATTTACGTAACAAGTGAATATACGACATTGTTTGCAAATATGCTTTTTTAAGCCATCTTTCAAGCATGCCGCGTGAAGCCATGAATAATTTTGCAACAGCTTTTTTGCAATACTACGCCAGCTTATCCCCACCACAAGCTTTACCCGATGGTATCCAGGCGCTTCATCCGTTTACTGATCCGATTATTGAAAGAATTGTACGTCAATTTTATCATCGATATTATGCCGATCAGGAAAAACGTATTGCTTTACTGGGTATCAACCCGGGCCGTTTTGGAGGAGGAACCACCGGGATACCCTTTACAGATCCCGTTCGATTGAAACAGGTATGTGGCATTGATCATCATTTACGGATGAAAGCTGAATTATCTGCACAATTTATGTATGAATTAGTGGAGCGATATGGTGGGGCTGATGTGTTTTATCAGCATTTTTTTGTGCATTCCCTTTATCCATTTGCATTGGTAAGGGATGGAAAGAATGTAAACTACTATGATGATAAATCTTTATTGGATGCTGTTTATCCGGAGATAATTGCGCATATCCAGGCTCTGTTGCATTTACCCATTTGCAGGCGGGTGGTGGTTTGCATTGGTGAAGGCAAAAACTTTACGCTGTTTCATAAGCTCAATCAAACGCATCATTGGTGGCAAACAATCATTCCGGTTGCTCATCCACGTTTCATCATGCAATACAGGCGCAAGCAAAAAGAACTTTATTTGCAACAATATGTTCAGATCCTGGAAGAAGCCAAACGTAGCTGCCGGCATAGTTGAAGAGGCTCGCATCAATCATTTATCCCGAAAGATTAGGAAAATTCCCTGACGGTCATTATTTTTAGCCGTATTAACCGCCGAACCTGTTATGAAAAAAGCTATTCTTTGCGGATGCCTGTTCGTGGGCATCGGTATGCAAGGTATGGCGCAAGCCACTTTTCCGGTGAATGGAATTGCTGATCCACGCTCGCGCACTTTTGCCTTTGTTCATGCCACTATTATTCGAAAAGCAGGCGACACAGTCAGGGATGGTACTTTGCTCATCAAGCAGGGCAGGATTGTAGCCGTAAGCCAGGGTACACTACCACCAGCCGATGCAGTAGTGGTGGATTGTTCAGGAAAATATATTTTCCCCTCGTTTATTGATCTGTATAGCAGTTATGGACTTCCGAAATCCGAGCAGTCGCAGCGCCTTTCGCGTCGGGAGCGCGGGCCGCAATTTATATCTGACAAAAAAGGAGCCTATGGCTGGAACGAAGCTATCCATCCGGAAATCGATGCGGCCGATCTCTTTCATGCTGATGAAACTGCTGCTTCGGCGTATCGGAAGGCGGGCTTCAGCGTGGTGCTCACCGCTTCGCAGGACGGCATTGCGCGTGGGACTGGTGCACTGGTAAGTCTGGCCTCACCCGATGATGTACGGGATAACCTGATCCTGTTAAAAAAACGAGCATCCGCTCATTATTCGTTCGACAAAGGCTCATCCACACAGGATTATCCCAGCTCGTTGATGGGCGCCATAGCCCTGTTGCGACAAACATATGATGACGCCCAATGGTATGCTGCCCATCAGCAGGGGAAAACGGAGGGTGTACAACCGGAGGAAGGCGTGAACCTGAGCCTGGAAGCCTGGAACCGCAATCAATCATTACCCCAGGTTTTTGCTGTAAACAATAAGTGGGATGTCTTGCGTGCGGCGGCTATAGCTCGTGAATTTCATGTGTCCTATCTGATGAAAGCGGGGACCGATGCCTATCAACGGCTGTCGGAAATGCAGGCCACGGGAAGCCGCTTTATCTTACCGCTGAATTTTCCGGATCCCTACGATGTGAGCGACCCGGCCCAGACGCGGTTCCTGAGTCTGGCTGCATTGAAACACTGGGAATTGGCACCTACCCAGCCGGCGGCATTCGAAAAAGCCGGTATTCCATTCTGTTTTACACTGGATGGATTGAAAGAGCCGGGCGACTGGCTGAAACAATTGCGAAAAGCTTTTCACTATGGGCTCAGCCAGCAGGCTGCCCTCCAGGCACTCACGCTCAACCCGGCCAAATTCTTAGGCGTGGACGATCAACTCGGTAGCATAGAACCCGGAAAATGGGCGAATTTTTTGATCTGTTCAGGACCCGTGTTCGACGAAAACACCATCTGGTATCAACACTGGATTCAGGGATATCCTTATGTGCTCGAATCGAGGGGATGGGTGGATATGCGCGGTGATTATGCCGTTGCCATCGCCGACGAACACCTGCAATGGCTGATTAAGGGTAAACCCACCGATCCCTCTCTACAGATCATGCGCAAAGGCGACACCCTCAATGGCAAAATCGATGTACAACAGCCATTGTTGCGCATCAGCTTTCCCGCCGCCAGAACGCATAAAGCCAACGATTCAATAGCGCAAATTTTGCTGAGCGGCTGGATACATGCCGATACCCTGCAGGGAACCGCACTGCTGCCCGATGGGCGGGAAGTGAACTGGATAGCCTTTCGCACCCGGGCTTACGAACCCCAGGCCGATACTGCAGGGAAAAGCAAAACCTATTTTCCCACGCCAGGTCCTGTTTATTATCCCTTCCAGGCCTTTGGCAGTGAGCAAATCGCGCAACAACCCGAGGCTTTGCTGATTAAAAATGCAACGGTGTGGACCAATGAGCCGGAGGGCATCATGCCACATACCGATGTGCTGATTCGCAAAGGCAAGATTGCCGCTATCGGTAAAAATCTTCCAGCTGGCAATGCAACCGTTATCGACGCAACGGGCATGCACCTCACGCCGGGCATCATTGACGAACATTCGCACATAGCCATCACTGGAGGGGTCAACGAGGGTACCCAATCGGTCACCTCCGAAGTGCGAATCGCCGATGTCATTAATCCCGAAGATGTAAACATCTATCGCCAGCTGGCAGGCGGCGTTACGGCTTCTCATTTGTTACACGGATCGGCCAATACCATCGGCGGACAGACGCAGCTCATCAAAATGCGCTGGGGTCATAACGCCGAAGCATTGAAATTTCAGGGATGGGATCCCTTCATCAAATTCGCACTGGGAGAAAATGTAAAACAGTCTAACTGGGGCGACAACCAGCACGAACGTTTTCCCCAAACCCGTATGGGCGTAGAACAGGTTATTGTCGATGCCTTCACCCGCGCACAAGATTATGAAAAACTTCCTGCAGACAAGCGTAGAGATCTGGAACTCGACGCCCTCGTAGAAATCCTCCACCATCAGCGATTTATCACCTGTCATTCGTATGTGCAGAGTGAAATCACCATGCTCATGCGGGTAGCCGAGCAGTTTGGTTTCCGGGTGAACACCTTTACCCATATCCTGGAGGGCTATAAGGTGGCTGATAAAATGAAAGCCCATGGTGCTGGAGCCGGCACCTTTTCCGACTGGTGGGCTTACAAGATGGAAGTGGTCGACGCTATTCCTTACAACGCCACTATTCTCGACAAAATGGGCGTGGTCACTGCCATCAATTCCGACGATGCCGAGATGGGCCGACGCCTGAATCAGGAAAGTGCTAAAAGCGTGAAATATGGCGGATTGAGTGAAGAAGAAGCTTTGAAGCTCTGTACGCTTTATCCCGCCAGACTGTTGCATGTCGATAAATGGGTGGGGAGCATCAAGGTGGGGAAGGATGCCGATCTGGTGCTGTGGAGTGATGATCCATTGAGCATCTACGCCCATGTAGAGAAAACCCTGGTCGATGGCACTGTATATTTTGATCGAATCAAGGATAGCCTGATGCAGGTGAGAAATCTCCAGGAGCGCAGCCGCATTATTCAGGAAATGCTGCAGGCTAAGGCGCATGGTGAGAAAACACAACCCATACGTTTACTGCCTCGATTTGAATCACAGGATGAAGCAGACATCGACCTGGATATTTCCGACCTGCCCTACCGACGGGCAGTTTCAGCACATGATCAGTTTATTGACTATTAAAATACGCTTGTGATGTATATGCACCACGCCAAACAAAGGAACAGGTACCTGCTTACCGTTGCTTTAGCAAGCCTTATCATGCAATCGATGGGTTCTTTTGCGCAGCCACATAGCTATCCTGCCCCACCTCAGTCACACAAAATCGTGTTGATCAATGGCACCATTCACATTGGCAATGGCGAAGTCATTCCACGGGGAATGATTGCGTTTGACGGAGGGAAAATTACGGCCGTTGGAGAGCGGGTTGACACAGGCCATGCGGAAGTAATCGACGTTTCAGGTATGCAGGTCTATCCCGGTCTTATTGCCCCTGTAACCAATTTAGGCCTCGTTGAAGTGGAAGCCGTACGTGCCACACGCGATGTGGATGAGGTGGGTCAGATTATTCCTTCCGTACGCAGTATTGTAGCATATAACACCGATTCGAAAGTTATTCCCACCCTGCGTTCGAATGGCATTTTGCTGGCACACATTGTGCCTGAAGGGGGATTGATAGGCCCCACCTCGTCGGTTGTGCAATTAGATGCCTGGAACTGGGAGGATGCGCTCTACAGCAAAGACATCGGCATACAACTCTATCTGCCCCGTCTCTATCCTGCTAATCCCGAAGCTGAAACCCGAGCCCTGCAACAGGTAAATACCATCAAGCGGTTTTTTCAGGAAGCAGCAGCCTATTACCAGGAGCCACAGCACACCCATCGTAATCTGAGTTTTGAAGCCGTGAAAGGCTTATTTGATCGATCTAAAATTCTATTTGTACATGCCGATCTGGAAAAGGAAATCTGGCTTGCACTCGATTTGGCCCGCACCTTTCATTTTCGCACCGTGATTGTGGGTGGGGCCGATAGCTGGCGTGTGGCCGATGAATTGAAAAAACATGATATAGCCGTTATTCTGCAACCACCCCACAGCCTGCCCGTTACACTCGATGATCCTGTTGACTTGCCCTATCGTACTGCTGCTTTGCTTCAGCAGGCGGGCGTGTTGTTTTGCATCGGCGAGGAGGGCTTCTGGCAACAGCGTAATCTGCCGTTCGAAGCAGGAACGGCTGCGGCATACGGGCTTACCCGCGAACAGGCCTTGGAAGCCGTTACCCTGAAAGCGGCTCAGATTCTGGGGATAGATGCACTCACAGGCTCTCTACAGGCTGGTAAAGATGCCAATATTGTGGTAAGCCGGGGAGATATTCTGGATATGCGTACCAGTAAGGTGGAGATGGCGTTTATCCAGGGCAGGAAAATCAACCTGGACAACAAGCAGAAAGACCTGCTCCGGAGATATGTTTACAAATACGGTCTGGACATAGACACCACTCGCATATATTAGTTTTCAGAAAGAGATAAATCTTTCTCAAAGTCTTTCTGGTGGCGCATCCTGTATTTTTTTACAGAAAAAATTTGGCTACAATCGATAGGTTCATTTATCTTTGCATCCCGCAATTGAAAAGGTTCTTTGCCAGATTAACGATGTAATCAACAGTTTAAAACATCCTGTGGTGTGAATGGGGAGCAAGGCATTTTCAGGCGACAGGTGAAAGTTACATCGCAAAAAAAATTTGTTAGGAAACAGGAAAGCAATTAATTTTGCAGCCCTGTTTCACGAAAACAATAATCAAGAAATCAATTGTTCTTCAACATATCATGAAGAATAAAGTTCTTTGAAAGTCGGAAGCAACAGCCAGTTACACTTAGGTGTAACAGCATACAGGTAAGTGAAGCGGTCAGAATTACTGAAGCTTTCTCGTGAGAGAAAGCGGTCAGGTTCACTTTCTTTTACAATGGAGAGTTTGATCCTGGCTCAGGATGAACGCTAGCGGCAGGCCTAATACATGCAAGTCGTGGGGTAACCCTGCAGCAATGTAGGGCTAGACCGGCAAACGGGTGAGTAACACGTACGCAACCTGCCTCTAACTGGAGGATAGCCCCTCGAAAGAGGGATTAATACTCCATGATGTTACGGGAGGGCATCCTTCTGTAACCAAAGCTCCGGCGGTTAGAGAGGGGCGTGCGTCCCATTAGGTAGTTGGTAGGGTAACGGCCTACCAAGCCGACGATGGGTAGCTGGCGTGAGAGCGCGACCAGCCACACGGGCACTGAGACACGGGCCCGACTCCTACGGGAGGCAGCAGTAAGGAATATTGGTCAATGGGCGCAAGCCTGAACCAGCCATGCCGCGTGCAGGATGAAGGCCCTCAGGGTTGTAAACTGCTTTTCTCAGGGAAGAAACCCTCGTTTTCTAACGAGGCTGACGGTACCTGAGGAATAAGCACCGGCTAACTCCGTGCCAGCAGCCGCGGTAATACGGAGGGTGCGAGCGTTATCCGGATTCACTGGGTTTAAAGGGTGTGTAGGCGGGCAGGTAAGTCAGCGGTGAAAGCCCCGAGCTTAACTTGGGAATTGCCGTTGATACTATCTGTCTTGAATGTTGTGGAGGCGAGCGGAATATGGCATGTAGCGGTGAAATGCTTAGATATGCCATAGAACACCGATTGCGAAGGCAGCTCGCTACGCAACCATTGACGCTGAGGCACGAAAGCGTGGGGAGCAAACAGGATTAGATACCCTGGTAGTCCACGCCCTAAACGATGATCACTCGACATTGGCGATATACTGTCAGTGTCTAAGCGAAAGCATTAAGTGATCCACCTGGGGAGTACGACCGCAAGGTTGAAACTCAAAGGAATTGACGGGGGTCCGCACAAGCGGTGGAGCATGTGGTTTAATTCGATGGTACGCGAGGAACCTTACCTGGGCTAGAATGCCGGGGGACAGGGAGTGAAAGCTCCTCTTCCCGCAAGGGACCGTCGGCAAGGTGCTGCATGGCTGTCGTCAGCTCGTGCCGTGAGGTGTTGGGTTAAGTCCCGCAACGAGCGCAACCCTCATCACTAGTTGCCATCAGGTCATGCTGGGAACTCTAGTGAAACTGCCGTCGTAAGACGTGAGGAAGGAGGGGACGACGTCAAGTCATCATGGCCTTTATGCCCAGGGCTACACACGTGCTACAATGGCGAGTACAAAGGGTTGCTACCTGGCGACAGGACGCTAATCCCAAAAAACTCGTCTCAGTACGGATTGCAGTCTGCAACTCGACTGCATGAAGCTGGAATCGCTAGTAATCGCGCATCAGCAATGGCGCGGTGAATACGTTCCCGGACCTTGTACACACCGCCCGTCAAGCCATGGGAGCCGGGTGTACCTGAAGTCGGTAACCGCAAGGAGCCGCCTAGGGTAAAACCGGTGACTGGGGCTAAGTCGTAACAAGGTAGCCGTACCGGAAGGTGCGGCTGGAATACCTCCTTTTTAGAGCTACTTCCTGTATCCGGCTGTTGCTTCTGCTTACTTTCAACCATACTGTAGTAACCCGACAGGGGCTACTGTGATAGATCCGTAGCTCAGCCTGGTTAGAGCACTACACTGATAATGTAGGGGTCACCAGTTCAAATCTGGTCGGGTCTACACAAACATTTTATGTTCTTTATATTTTTTGTTCTGATAAATTTAAGCGGGTAGCTCAGCTGGCTAGTCCCGGCTGAGCCGGGATTGCAAGCAGGGGGTATAAAAG
>ERZ795042.186-NODE-186-length-57497-cov-122.590248_pt1 | contig 57497 bp, 87 predicted proteins | sample MGYA00375126_ERZ795042 | MGnify/ENA primary metagenome ERZ795042 (study PRJEB30171, sample SAMN05518105) | compost metagenome | isolation source: Feedstock adapted compost from Newby Island compost facility, Milpitas, CA | place: USA:Newby Island compost...
CGCTGGAGAACCCGATCATCCCCTCGCCGGTCCCGCCGGAGCTGAGCGCGATCTCGACCTCGGCGCCGGTGATGGTCTTGGCGAGGTCGAAGAGGGCGCGGCCGGGGATCACGGCGACCGCCTGCAGGTCAGGCTGTGCGGAGGTCCACTTCAGCTCGCGCACGGCGAGCCGGTACCGGTCGGTCGCGGCCAGGATGATCGTGTCACCGTCGATCTCCATGCGCACCCCGGTGAGCATGGGCAGGGTGTCGTCCCGGGCGGCGGCGACCACCACCTGGGCGACGGCCGAGGCGAACACGTCGCTGCCGACGCGCCCGGCGGTCGGGGGCATGGCCGGGAGCGACGGGTAATCCTCAACCGGCATGGTGAGGAGGGTGAACCGGGTGCTGCCGCAGGTGACGACCACCTTGGGCCCGTCGAGGGTGAAGGTGACCGGCTGGGCGGGGAGCGCCTTGGTGATCTCGGCGAGGAGCCGGCCGGAGACGAGGGTCACGCCGGGGGTGCCGGCGTCGAGGGGGATGGTGGCCTCGGCAGAGGTCTGGTAGTCGAACGCGGACAGCTTGAGCTGAAGGTCATTGGTGACCTCCAGGCGAATGCCGGCGAGGATCGGCTTGGTGGGGTTGGTGGAGAGATGCCGGGCCGCCCAGGCGACGCCCTGGGCGAGCTGGTTGCGGTTGACCTGGAATCTCACGGGTTGCTCCCTTCGATCTAGAGCGGTTGATGTGCCGGGCTGACTCGGACCCCTGCGCGTTCACCCGTCTGTGTGGCTTTCAGGGCCGTGCGAGGCAGGTGCGCAGCGCCGGTCGGCCTCCTTCAGCTCCCGGAGCGCGGCCCTGAACTCCTCGTGCTCCTCCGGGGTCAGCGTGTGCGGGCCGGCGAGGTCTGCCACGTCTCTCACCACATGTGCGGCGGCCTCGCGGAGCCCGTCCGCCTCCTCGGAGAGGGCGGCCGGGCCGTCCAGCTCGGCGCGGGCCTGCTCGGCAATGAACGGGGCTGCGGCCTTCAGCGCACGCTCGACCCACCCCACGACGCGCGCGCATGACAGGCAGTCCTGCCAGCGTGGCGCGTCGCAAAACGCGTAGTGCAGGCTGACGGCCTCCGCCGCGGCCTGCACAACTTTCGGTGGAATCTCAGGCACGGTCGTCTCCCTCGTATGGTGGCCCCGGCCGAGGCGAGGCCGGGGCCTTCGTGCTATCTGGTTCACACGGCGGCATGCCGCTTGGGCATCTGGTCCCAGGTGCGCCCCTCCAGCAGCCGGCCGCCGGCCTTCGGGGTGCGACCGCCCCACTGCTTGAAGAAGAACGGCACCCCGTGGGCCTGGCACAGGTCCCGCAGCTCGAGGACCCATGCCTCCTCCATCGGCCTATGGCCGGGTCCGCTCTCGCCTCCGGCGATCACCCAGTCGATACCGGTGAGGTCCAGGCCGGTGAGCGGCCCGAGCAGGGGTTCACACGACAGGAACCGCACCGCCGCGGGCACCTCACGCAGGTCGTCCACCCGGTACAGGTGGGTCTGGTCCTCGACCGAGACGCCCATCCACACGTTGGGCGGCCAGTCCAGTTTGCCAGCGAGCCGGCGCAGGCGCCGGGAGCGCTTGGTGAGGACCTGGTAGGTGTGCTGCGGGGTGTCGGCCATGACCTGGAACACCTCGCGGATGAACTCCAGCGGAACCCGGGCGTGGAACAGGTCGCTCATGGAGTTCACGAACACCAACCGCGGGGTGCGCCACCGATACGGCACGGACAGCGCATCGGGATGCAGGGTCAGGCCGAACCCCGGCCCGGAGGTGCGTGGGTCACCATCGACCTGGTACTTCTCCGCCCCCATGGCCTTCAGTCGCTTGGCGAGGGTGAGGGCGTAGCAGTGGTCGCAACCGGCGGAGATGCGATCGCAGCCGGTGGTCGGGTTCCACGTGGCCTCGGTCCACTCGATCGCGCTGCGGTCACTCATCACGGCCTCCGCAGTTGACATGGAATCTCACGGGTGCTCCCTTCGATTGCTGACCCCTGTTCCTTTGCACACAGAGCAGTCCGGGGTGTCCTCGCCGGCGTAGAGGCCGCGCTCCACACCGGTCCCGCTGCAGTGGGGGCAGAATGGCGGGCAGTGCTCGCAGATGTCAGGCATCGTGCTGGATGGCATCGCATAGCTCCTCGATGTCGTATGCGGTGACGCCACCGGTGGGTCCGGCGAGCTCGGAAATGTCACGCACCACCTGGTGACCGGTGGTGCGGTCGGCGGCCTCCTCGAGCTGGTCGATCAACTGGGACACGAGGCGTCGCCGCTCCGGGCAGTGCGCCTCAGGTGTGCCGGGGTCTAGCAGGTTGAGCAGGTAGCGGCCGGCCTGGGCGCGTGCTTTGCTCTCCTCGGTGTTGTCCAGGCGGTCGCCTACCGCCATGTGCTCGGCGGCTAGGCGTACGGCTCGCAGCGTGGTGGACGCCCACCGGGCTGCCTCGGCGGGGACGACGGCGAGGCCGGCGTCCCGGAGCGCGAGGAGCGCGATCCCGGCCACGGTGCGGGCCGCATCCTCGCCGAGCCAGGGGATTTCCCGGGCGAGCCGGGTGGCGATCACGTCCCGCCCCGGCATTCCAGCGGTGGCCGCCTGTACCGCGGCCGGATCTAGCCATCGGCGGCGCTCCTCGGGTTCAGGCATGGGCGCTCCCGTTCTCAACCGATCTTCGCGAACCCGGCCGGGATGACGGCATCCGCTATGCCATCGAACTTCTGACGCACGTTATCCGGGATGACCGGGTCGCGGCGGTAGAGCACCACAGGGCCGCTCCCGGTCCCCACGGTGCCGCGCACCTGCCACGTGGCACAGTCCTCTCTAGCGTTGACACGCAGCACGGTGAAGGTGAGCCTCCTGCCGTGGTAGTCGATCTGGTCATCGCCCGGGAGGCTGACCAGGATGGATATGGACCTATGCAGTACACGGGGCATGATCTCTCCTCCTCGCTGTAGATCGTTAGGTGCCCGGACCGGGGCCGCCCGGGTAGGGCCCGGGCGGCCCTTAGCTCACTCAGCCACGCCCTGCGGTGGGCGCCTGGATCTGGTGGAGCCAGAACCCGTCGCTGTGCTCGTCCCGGTGCGGCCGGCCGACGCGCCAGCCGACCACGCGGGCGAGCTGCTCCCAGCTCCAGACGACCGATCCCGAGCCCCACCCGCGGTCGGGCCGGTTCATTAGGTGGAGCTCGTCACGGTCGCCGCGCGGGAGGATGCGGACGAGAACGTCGGGGGTGAATGAGATCAGCTGGCGCGGGGCGGCCGAGGCGATTGGGCAGCCGTCGCAGTCGCCACCCCGGATGCAGGGGCCGTACCCTCCCCAGCGGGCGCGGCGAGTGTCCTGCCCCTCGACAAGCGCGGCGTAGGAGCGCGGGCGCAGCGCGCACTGCGCCGACGGGTCGATACCGGCAGTGAGCCGGTTCCAGCCCTGCCCATCCGGGCCGGTAGGCCGGTGCGCGGGGGCGGCAAGGAAGATCGGCATCAGGGTCTCCTTCCGGTGTGACGCGAGGGGCTGATTTTGCCTGTGAGCCCTTTTGAGGGCTTGGGGGATGAAAGACACGGGGGCGACCCTGTTAGGCCGTCTCCGTGAAAACGTCTCGGCGAAAATCGGCATTCTCGGGCAGGCCGGGCTGACCCCAGAGGGTGAACAGGGTCTTGGCGGCCTCCCACGGGCTGCCGAGCTGGGCCGTCAACACCGCCAAACGGTCGAGCACCGCCGCCTCCGCGGCCAGCTCAGGCAGGGTGATCCCGCCATCGGACTCGAGCGCGTGCAGCTCGGCCAGGGTCAGCGGCGGGGGCGCTGGCGGCGCGTCGTCGTCGCCGGCGGCGAGCATGTCCCCGGCGAGATGGGCGGCCCGCTCGGCGGCCACACGCAACGGGTTCACGCGACCTCCCACCCGGTGGTGCCGCACTGGCACACCCGCTCGTCCGGGCCGTCGCCGGGGAGGCAACCCCCGCAGGTGGGGCAGGCCACATCCGCGGGGAGGGCGAACCGGTCGGCGAGGTGGGTGATCACCGCGTCGAGGTCGCGGCGGGCGATGGCGTGGACGAGGTCAGAACGGGGGCTCATCCTGCACCTCCTGCGGCTGGGTGGTGGCCCACGGGTCATCGGCAGCGGGGGCCGTGGCCGGCGCGGCCTGGGGCTGAGCCTGGGGCTGGATCCGCTGTGCCGGCTTGGGCGGCCACCGCAAGTGTGGGCCGACCGCCTCAGCGCGGACCTCGATCCGCGAGTGCTTCTGCCCGTCCTCAGTGGTCCACGAGTTCTGGTACGCCTGCCCGACGACGATCACCGCGGCGCCCTTGGTGAGGGTTTCGGCGATGTGCTCGGCGAGCTGGTCCCAGGCGACGACGGGCCAGAAGGTGACATCGGTGTCTTCCCACTCGCCCGCCTGGTTGCGGCGGCGGCGGGAGGTGGCCACCGTGAACCGGACCACCGCGAGCCCGTTCTGGGTGAACCGCAACTCGGGGTCGGCGGTCAAGCGTCCGACCAGGGTGATCTGCGCTGACATTGGATTTCTCCTTTCCGTTGGTTACAGACCGGTTTCGAGGCGGGAACGGAAGCGGCACCCGGCGTAGTGCGTCTCGATGGGCTTACTCATCGCCGTGGAAGGCGTCTTCAAGATCGACGAACTCATCCAGAGGAGGCCGGACAGCTTCACTCATCGCCTCGAAAAGGCCATCCAGGTCTCTCATCTCGCACGCCTTCCGGATCGCCTGGCATGCCGCTTCGCGGCGCCGCGCGTAGTCAGCGGCGGCGTCGATGCTGGGGCGGACCCCCACCGGGATGGGGCGGCTCAGAGGCGTCCCATCGGCCTTGAGCGCAGCCATTAACCGCTCGGCATGGGAGCGCGCCAAGCGCTGCACACCGGAGTCGACCGCGTAGGTGCCGTCAATCACGAGCGCGATGTCGAACCCGCCATGAGCGCCAGGTATGGCGATGACGCGCAGCCAGTCTTCCCGGGACTTCAGCCACTTGGCGGTCTCGCTCATGACGCCACCTCGCACGTCAGCTCCAGGCCGGCGCGGGCGGCGAGATGCTGCACTGCTTCCGGCGTCACCGAGGTTGACGCCGTGCTCGCTGACGACATCGGCGATGGGAGTCGAGTCATAGGAATCCTTTCGGTGGTCACGAAACGCTGCGCAGGCCCGTGCTCTGGGGCCAGGACGCCGAAGGGTCAAATCCGATCTGCACAGCCGTCCACGGCCACGTGCCACCAGCCGCCAGCCGCTCCGGCCACTCCCGCTCATCCCGGTCGCCACGCCACGACTCCAGGTCCACGACCCGGCGGTACTTGGCTTCTTCGGTGTCGGCGCGGCGGATGCCGTAACCGAACTCCGGCCAACCCAGCAGGGCCGACGACCCGCGCGGGCGAAGGTCACGGCGCCCGCCCACGCCGATCGCGTGGCCGGCGTGCGCTTCCAACAGCACGCACGCACCCTTGGCGCGGATCATGTTCAGCACGGCGAGGATCGGGGCCACCTCGTCGTCGCTGTTGAGCGCCCGCGGTGCCAGCCGGTACAGCGGACCCAGGCACACCACATCGGGGCGGATGAGCGAGACACGCCGCAGCAGCCACGACACGTCCCTGTCGTTAGCCAGGTCCAGGCCCTCGGGGCGGATCTCCAGCCACAGGTTCGTCTCGTTGATCGGGTGGCCTTGCAGCTCAGCCTGAGCGACGAGGGGGCGGATCTTCCGGCGCACATGGGTCGGGGTGTTCTCCGCGTCCACGATCAGCACCCGGCGCGGGGTGATCGGAGTGTGGTCGAATGGGTGGATGCCGGCGGCGATGGTCACCGCGAGCTGCCGGAACAGGGTCGACTTCCCCAGGCCCTCGGTTCCCGTGAGGATCATCCGGTCGCCGCGTTCGAGCAGGCCGGGGACGATCCAGTCGTACTCCTCGTCCTTGACCTCGAGGAATTCTTTGATGGTCGGGGTTGAGGCGTCGTCCTCGCTGAGCTCGAAGTCGCGGACCGCCTCAAACTCGCGGACCGCGTGCTCAGCCAGGCCGATAGCGTCCTCGCCGTCGGCGGTGTAGGCGCGGTGGGCGATGGACTGGGCGGCGCGGATGAGCCGCCGGCGCACGGCACGCTCCCGGACGATGGCGGTGTAGTGCCGGATATTCGCCGGGGTTGGGCAGGTCTCGATCAGCGTGTGCAGGTAGAGGGCGCCGCCGACCCGCGCCAGGTTGCCGTCGGCTTGCAGGCGTGCGAGGACGATCGCCGCGTCCACCGGTTCCCCGGCGCGGACGAGGTTGGTGATGGTCTCGAACAGGATCTGGTGGGCGGGCCGGTAGAAGTCTCCGGCCGTGACCCGGGACATGGCCGTTTCGACGGCGGCGTGGGAGATGAGCATGGCGCCGAGGACGCACTGCTCGGCGGTAATGTCGTGCGGCTCCAGCAGCGTGTCGTCGTTCATTCGCGCTCCAACCAGCGGTTACGAGGGGATGTGGTCAGTGGTGCTGGGTGCCGTGCCGAGGCGCGGAGGAGTTCACGCCCGAGGTCGGTGAAGCCCTTGCTTCCGGCGGCGCGCGCTGCCTCGATCAAGCGGTGGGGGTTCTTGCCTTCGGCGAGGAGTTCTTTGGCTTGGCGGCCGACCTGGTTGATGAGCCGGTTGGCGGGGCGTTCGCCGGTCGCCGCTGTGACTGCCTCTACCCAGGCGGCGACGATAGCGCCCGCGTTGGGGTCGGTTGACTGCTTGGCCCGGCGCGGCGAAGCCGTGCCCGCCGAAGGCGGAATAGATACGGGATTGGGTACGGGGATTAAAGGATTACTACTTACCTCTATATATCCCCGGGGCTTTGCCATCGGTTTGCCATCGCCGCCATGGCTCCCGGATGGCAACTTGCTATCCGGGGATGGCTCCATGCCATCGGTTGTCTCGACGTCGAGATTCTTGGCTGCTCCCGGGGCTGACCTGCCATCGTGAGCCATCGTTTTGCCATCCCGTTTGCCATCGACCGGATGGCAAACCGATGGCACGTTGCCATCTTCGGGATAGCTAACCGATGGCAAATTGCCATGCTCAGACGATGGCACTTTGCCATCAGCGGTGTGGCTACCGGATGGCAAATTGCCATCGGTCTGCTTGCCCCATCGCTTCGCCGCACCCTTCTTCCCGGCGGCAGACCGGGCCGCGCTGACCTCCGCACTCGGGAGGTACTCCGCGAAGTCGTGGATCAACCAGCCGTCGTCGACCTGCTCCCACAGCCCGACGTTGACCAGCAGGTCCGCCAGCCGGCGGCCCTCGGCACCGACGAAGCGGCGCGGGAGGGTGGACGGGATCAGCCCAGGCACCTTTCCCTTCCGGCGGGTGTTGCGGTGTGCCCAGGTGAGGCACAGCGTCCACAGGCCGATGGCGGCCGCGCCGTCTTCCATGTCGAGCAGCGCGAGCACCTTCGGGTGGTCGTCGAAGCCGTCGTCTATCCGTGCCCAAGCCACGGCGTTGTCTCCAATGGTTTGCTAGTTGGGATGGGGCGGTTGTCGAGGTGATGTTGGTTCTCGGCCTGTCATGTCGTCCCCCTGTCTGTGCCATAGTCTATGCCACATAGTGTGGCACAGGTTGCGTCTTAGTGTGAGGCCTAAATGTGTGGCAGACTGTTGCCATGAACGTAAGCCACCGAGTGATGCCAGCGGCCATGTGGCACCATGTGGGCATGGACGATGAGCGCCGGAAGCGACTGCGTTCTCTCGGCCGCGCCTACCGGCGCGCTATGGAAGCGGAGAAGGCCGCGCGCGAGGCACTGGCTGCCGAAGTTGTCGCCGCTCTTGAAGCCAATGAGCCAGTTGGGGAGATCGCGCGTGAGATCGGGTTTGATCGCGAGTGGGTACGCCGTGCTCGTATCGCTAGAACGAAGCGTCAGGAGACGGCGTCCGGGTGATGCTGGCCCGTTTGGGAGTGTGGGGGCGGGTGACCGCCCCCACAACGCTGTACGCCTCACGACGCCGCCTCCCGCAGCTCGGCGGCCCGACACTGGGCATGGTCAGCGCAGAAATGCTGACCGAAGACGGTGACGCCACCCGGTTGCCATGCGAGGCACGCGAGACCGGTGGCCAAGGCGGCGAACGCCTCAGCGCAGTGCCGCCCGCCGAACAGGAGATCGTCACCGTGCTCGCCGAGCAGCACGGCCACGGCATGACCGGTGTGAGCCTTGATCTCCCGGGCGCGCTCCTCCTTCGGTAGCGACCGCAAGCGGGCGATTTCCAGTGGCACGGCGGCCGCCAGGGCCAGGGCGAGGTGATCCCGCATCATCACGCGGCTCTCTCCCGGGCGGCGCGGCGCAGGCGACGCCGCCGCTCCGTGACCCGCTCGTCCTCGCCCATCCCGCCCCAGACGCCGTACTTCTCGGGGGTGGTCAAGGCGTAATCCAGGCACTCGACGCGGGCCGGGCAGCGGGCGCAGACGGCCTTCGCCGCGTGTTCCCGCCGCTCGCGCTGCTGCTGGCGCTCACCTTCCGGCCCGAAAAAGAGGGCTAGTGGCATGCCGCGGCATGCGGCCCGGTCGCTCCAGTCGGTCACGCTGGCTCCTCTCGTTGTGGGTTGTCGTGTCGGGTAGGCGGGGCGTGGTGGGGGTTGTCGGCCTTTGACGGGGACGGGATTGGCATGTCGCCCTGTGCGGGGACGGGATGGTTGGGATCGGGATGTCGCGGCTTGTCGTCATGGATGGCGTGGTCTGGGTGGGACAGGGAAGGCATGTCGTCCTGCACACGGCTCGCCTTGGGACGTCGCACGTGAGGTGAACTGGGTAGGTCGGGTAAGTCGCCTTGGTGGGTCAGGCCCGTCATGGGTGACGTGGTCTGGGTGGGACAGGGAAGGCATGTCACCTGCAGGCGAGGCAAGGTGCGGTTAGTCGCCTAGTACGGGCCGGTACGATGGGGCGGCTCGGCTTGTCGATAAGGATCGGTTTGGCACGGGAAGGGAAGAACGGGATAGGAATGGCATGTCGAGCTCGGCAGGCCACGGTGCGGCTTGGCTTGTCGTGGAGGATCGAGTAAGGCACGGCGTGTCGGGGTGGCTAGCCGCATAGGTCGCGGCGTCGCGTGGGCCATCGGGACCTCCCACCGGGGTACAGTGATCAGCGGGTGAGGGGCCCCAGCCGGGCGGCTGGGGCCCGTCGTCGTTCAGAGGCGCTCGAAGGCCAGCAGCTCGAAACGGCCGTCCGACCGGCCGCGGTCGGCGCCGATGCCGATCTCCTCGCCCACCTGCCAGATGCGGGCCCACGCCTCCCACGGGAGGAAGTCGTCCCGCACACGCAGGTGGAATTCGAGGGTGGGCTGCTGCACGTACTCGACCCGGCTGATGCTCGACCTGGGGCCCTGTGGGGTCATCACGTGCTTGATCCGCTCCTCGACCCCCGTGGGCTCTTTCACGCCGAGGCCGATATAGATCTCCCGCACGAACACCCGTTCGGCGAGCGTGGACATCAGGCCCTTACGGAAGCCTTTGGCGACCTTCTCCTTGCCGGGCCATTCAGTGCCGGGGTAGGCGCTGTTGGCCCATTCCTTGATCGCGGCTTTCATACAGCGGCCCTCGTAGACCAGCTCCCCCGTATCGGGGTGGCGCTTGAAACCGTTGATCGACGGTGCGGCCTCCGTGCTCATCAGGGCGTCCGCGAGCTCGTCCGCGGTCGGCTGACGGTCGGGGAACCGCTCCGCAAGCGTCTGCTCGACCAGCTCCTGCAACTCCCGGTCCCCGACCTCCATACGGGCCTTCAGCCAGCCCTTGATCACGCTGGGGGAGCTGGGGATGCCGCCGATGAGCTTGTCGATCACCCGCAGACGAACCCGGTAGGTGGTGTACACGTCGGCCCCGCCGAAGATGTCTCTCGCGCCCATCAGGAGGCCACCTCCCCCCGGATGACCGGGCGGGTCAGCGGCGTCACCTTGCCGCCGGCGAGGGCGACGTTGGCGGCCTTAAGCTGGTCACGCTGGGCCTTCAGCTCCGCGCAGCGGCGCTCCAGCTCCGCGATCCGGGCGCGGGCCACCTCCAGCCCGCGCTCCGCGTTGGCGGTGCCCTCCAGTGCGGCGCGGGTCTCCCGCACCACCTGCCGGGCGCGACCGTACTTGGCGACCGCAAGCTGAATGTCCGTGGCCCGCTCGATCGCCCGGTACCAGTCGAAAATCTGCCGAGGGGTGAGATCAGCAATCTTCTGCCCGGTGATCGCCTCAATGTCCGCGCGGAGATCAGTGTTCGACTGGATCAGCTTGACTGCGGCGTCGAACTCCTCCGGGCTGTACTGCTGAGGCAGCCTACTTTTCGCCATGTTTCCTTCCAAGAGGTGGAGAAGGGGGTCACGGGCCCGCCGGCACGGGGCGGTCGTGGTCTCACCGGCGAGCCCGTGGAGCTGTTGGTCACGGCCACGACCAGTCGCGGGTCAGGCCGTCCGTGTCGTCGTCCGCCAGGTCCGGCGTGCGGAGCCCGTGGGCGCGGGTGAACTCGTCCCATTCGGCGTCGTCGACGCCGACCAGGCGGTACCCCTCCCGGCGCAGGGCGCCGATCACCCGGGCCGCTTCCCGCGCGCGGGCCTCCCGGCGGTCCTTGTACTGCTCCCACAGGTGCACCACCGCGGAGATGACTAGCACCGTCCCGACGACGGTGAGGGCGGCGATAGCACCGGTGAGAGGACGGCCGTCCTCCCGCAGGTGGGTGAGCAGCTCCTGGACCGTCATCCCGCACTCCTGGTGGTGTCGTTGGGTCGGGGGAACGGGGTCGTCGGCGCATCGTCCCGGCGCTGGGCGGCGAGCATGGCGTCGTACGCCCGCCGTACGCTTTCTGGCTCGCCACCCGGCCATACACCCGGGCGGCCCTCGGGCTCGACGGCGGTGCACCTCTTGCGCCGGCGCGGGCGCACATGCCGGCCGGTGTGCGGAGCGAAGATCCTCAGCACTCCCCACCCCCCACGCCGCCGTTCCCCTCGTCGGGCAGGCTCATCAGGCGCTCGACCCGCTGGTCGGCCTGGTCCGCCCACGCCGGGGCATTCGCGTACGGGTCACGCCCCACCGGACCAGTGACCGGGATCGGCTGCCCGGCGCGAGCTTCGATTCCCTCGACCAGGGCCAGCAGCTCCCGCTTCGCGGCCTCGTGCTCCCGCTCCATCTGCGCGATCACCGCCTCCACGGCGCGGCGCAGCCGGGCGGCTATTTCAGGCGAGTACGTCGCCATCTGCTGGTTCATTGGCGCCTCCAGCGTTCGACGGGGCCACCCCGCAGCAGGGCGCCCCGAATGGGCATGCATGAGGGGATGGGACGGTCGCGCGGCACCAGTGGCACCACTCCACGGCGGTCACCCAGGCCATGCCGCCTCCCGCGCCCACTCGGTGGAGAGCTCGCACTCGCATGGCCCGCACTTCCGGCAGGCCGTACACGTCTCGCATGCGGCCGTAGTTGGGTGGACGCCGCACTCGGCGAGCTCAGCCCACGACGGGATCAGCCACCCCTCCCGGGTCGCCTCCGCAGGGTGGGTATGCACCCACGTGTGGCACGCCCGGCACAGGCACACGCACTCGCGCGGGTCCGTGATGTCCATATCCGGGCGGCGGGACCGCATCCGCGGCTCGTGCACATCCGTGGACCGGGCAGACCGGCACCGCTCGCACACGGGCCGCTCAGCCAGCAGCTCGGCGACCAGGCGCCGGCGAACCCGGTACACGGCCTCCTGCTTCTTGGAGCGCGCCCGAAGCGGGGTCCGGCGGAGGAGGGGCCGGCCGCCCCTCTTCAGGGGCGACCGGCGGCGCAACGGGGAGCGCCTCATGGGCTTCCCCGATACGACTCGTAGATCGCCTTCGCGTTCGCGTTCAGCGACCGCATGATCTCCACCTGGCGGCGCACCTGCTCCGCGTAATCCACCGCGTTACGCCGCTCCAGCTCAGCCGTCTTCCACCCCCAGTACTCGTTGGGGATCCGCTGAGCCAGCCACTCGTCCTGCTGCCGCTGGGTCACCTCACCAGCTCGGCGACCCACCTTCGGGCACTCCTCGTCCAGCAGGTACGGGGCACGCGCCTCCAGGAACGCCCGGTAGGCCTTCAGTTCGCGCTCCCGCGCCTTGCGGACGGCGAGCTGGGCCAGCACCAGCTCGTTGTTCAGCCGCTTGAGGTACCGCTCGGTCTCCTCGGGGGTAAGGACGGTGTCCTCGTTGATGAACTCGAGTGCCCCGGAAGGGCCGCGGTCGAAAACGACGCTCACGACCCCTCCCCCGCCTCGAGCTCGCGTGGCTGGAGCGCGCCCCCAACCAGCTCGGCGAGCTCGCCGCGCTGCCACGCCTCGGCGATGAGCTGGGGGGCGTCCCGGGTGAGCCGCACGGACGGGTACGGGTCATCCTCAGTCACGGCCACCCCGGGCACCTGGACGATCTCACCTGTGGCCTTGTCCACCCAGCCGCCGTCCCGCTTGACCGCGTCAAGCACGGTTTTGGCGAAGGATTCCCGGACGACCTGGACTACCTCGGCCGGGAAGCGCTCGGCTACCCACCGGGTGAACGCGTCCTTATCCACGACCCGGGCCGACACCCGACCATGAGTGAGGGTGACCGAGCCGACCTTCTCCCCCGAGGGGAGTTTCGCGGTAATCCGGTCCCCCGGCTCCATCTCCCGCCGGGCCTCCTCATCCAGCTGGCTGCGCATGTTCTTGAGCTGGTCGGTGAGGGCCTTGTGGACGGCCAGGCGGAGGGCGAGTTCGCGAACGTTCACGCCGCCTCACCCCCCGCAACCCGGCCGCGCGCCTCAGCCAACGCCGCGGCGAACGCCGCCGCCGGCTGCGGCTGCTTCAGGAACCGATCCAGCACCTCGATCAGACGCTTGGCCTGCTCACCCGTCAGCTCCCGCGTGCTGGAAACCTGGGCGCCGATCAGCAGCCGGATCGCCTCCAGGCCCGTGGCCGGGTCCGTCACCCCGAGCGCCGCGAACTGCTGACCGAGCCGGGACAGCATCTCCTTGGGGAGCAGCGGTCGGGCCGCCTGCGACCGGCCGTTCCTCTGGATCTGCGCTGGCTGCTCCCGCTCCGCCTGCCGGTTACGCACCTCCTCCAGCGAGGCGATGCCCCGCTTGGCATCCGCGGCCAGGACCGCGATAATTGCCCGCCCCCACGCCGAAGTCTCGGCGTTCATCAGCTCGCTGTTGCGGGTGTAGGGGGTCAGACCGGGGAAAGGCTCCCAAGCGACCCCGATGCCGGGTCGCTTGTCGTCCGGGTGCCGGTACGCGGCGGCCACGTACACGATGAACGTGCGATCGCCGATCGTCTCGACCCGGTACGGGTTGGCCGGGTCCACAGGCTGCAGGGAGCCCTCCGGGTAGCGGTTGCGGAACTCTACGATCCGAGCGGCGACGTCGATGTAACCGGCCTCGGCGGGGTCAAAGCTGCGGGACATCACGCCACGTCCTTTCCAGTGGTGGTGGGAGGGGTCAGAGGGATGACTGGGCGGTCCGGCAACCGGTGGACCACGTGGATGCGCCCGGTGCCACGCTCACGAGCGCGCACCTGCCACGCCCGGCAACCGGGGTCTGGGCACGGCTCCGGGCTGGTCAGCACCTCCACAGGCGTAACCCGCGCTACCAGCCGGGATCGGATGGCGTAGGGGATCGTCACCACATCCCCGGGAGCGAGTTCCCTGAAGGTCTTGGTGCGCGTTCGGGTCACCGGGTCACCCCCTCGGCGCGGCCCGCAGCCCGCCGCCGCTGGATCTCGCCCATCGCGGCGGCCCACCCATCCGGGTCCCGGCCGAGCAGGTACATCAGCATCGACCGGGCCTCGTCACGGGTGAGTGAATCGACGAAGCGCATCGCCTCTGCGGTAGGCAAGAAGCGGGGAGAATCTGCGATGATGGTGGTCAACCTGTTTCCCTTCACGGGTAGGTGGGCCTGGCCGGTGCCCTCGGCTGGGCCCACAGTGGTCTTCACGCCGCCCTCTTCCGGGCGGCCCGTGCACGCGCCGACGCCTCGGCCAGGCGCAGCATGTACGCCCGCCGCGCCGCCTCGGCAGCCTTTAGGCGGTTCTCCCGGCCCATTCGCCCCTCCGGGTCCACCCGGTCGAGCCAGTACTCGATGGACGCGGGGGACCTGCGGTAACCGGGGCGGGTGCGGGCGGCGCGATCCGTGGTGCGGGCCCACGACTCCAGCGCCCCAATGCGCCCGTTGATGGCGTGCCGGCTCATGCCACATCCCGCCGCACGTCACCCATGAGGTCATCCACGGGGCGACCGAGCGCCTCGGCGAGCCGGTGCAGAACCTCGACGGTTCCCCCGCTCCTTCCGGTCTCCAGGTGGCTAATGGTCGACTGGCCGAGCTTGGCGCGTTTGGCCAGCTCAGCCTGGGAGAATCCCGCGCGCACGCGCCACTGCAGGAGCGCGTGCGGGTTCACATAACGCGGCTTTTGCCGCCGCCTTGTCACAACAGCCATGGCACCAAAGTACAGGAAAGTGCAGAAAATCATCAAGTATCACGGGCACTTTCCCGCACTTTGATCCACTCACATCACCCATGGTTGGACGCCTATGCAACAGGCCCGCATGATGAGTCATGGACACGTGACACCCAAACACCAAGGCGAGAGATACCAAAGCGAGGCCACGGGTGCCCCGAACCATCAGACCTCAGACTGCTGAGGGTGCCCTCATCCGGAGGGCCCGTAGGCGCATGTCTCCACGCCTATCCATTGCTCAGGCAGCACAGCACGCCTGCATCTCCCCTGAGCACTGGGGCAACATCGAGCGGGGGCACCAATCGCAAGGGGGCGGCCAGTCCCGCATCATCATTCCGCCAGCAGACACGCTGGCCCACATGGCCCACGTCGTGGGGGTCCGCCCGGAGGAGCTGGTTGCCATCGGCCGGCAGGACGCCGCGGACCTGCTCCGGGAGATCATCGCCAGGCGACAGCCTGAGACCACCACCGCCGTCGTAACCAAGGAGCCACAGCGTCTCGCCAAATGGTTCACTGCCGAACTCGAACGGCGAGGGCTGGCCGTTGACACGGTTGTGACGGTGGTCACCTCCCTGATGGATTTGGCCAGGCATTGGGGGTACAGCCTGGATGAGCTGCTGGTGGAGTCCGGGATGGCTGACCAGGCCGAGGTGACCACGTCTGCGCGATCTACTAAAGATCAGCTAGACAAGCTGCGCCAGCAGCTGCAGCAGATCGTTAACGACCCGCGTCTGTCTCCAGGTCAGCGACGTGATGCTGAGCGTCGGGCGCGGCAGGTTATCGCTGACCTGGAGCGACGTTTCGGCAGCTAGCCCCTTAGCTGACCCTGTCCTCTCCGGGGTTATGCAACCGCGCCTTCTCGCGTTCGAGGTCACGCTCGAGTTCGGCGAGCGCGGCCTCGGCCTGCATGGCGCGCAGCTGAATCCTGGCATCGGCCAGGAGACCGTGATCCGGACGCGCAAGGATGATCAAAATTGTCGTCACGCTGAGCACGAGGGTTGCCAGCAGGACGAGCAGGTAGTACCTGATTTCCACTCGAGCGATGGCGCATGTGATGGCGGCTGCCCACGCCACTCCTGTGCCGAGGTAACAGCCGCAACGTGCGAAATAGCCCATGTGTATGGTCTCCAATTAGGCGTTACTCGTGTGGCGCCTCTGAGCGGGTAGCTATCACCATAGGACAAAGGATTTTTGCTGACCATATATACCTTGGATCGGTACATAACGGTCATGTAATACGCCTATTGCAATCAGATAAAAGGGGACTCTACCGGTAAACCCGGCAATCACAGCTCATCCCCAAGCGGACGGCGCTTCCCCGCCTCCCGGGCTCTCTCATCCGCTAACGACGCAGCATACCGGTCCAGCATCTGCCTGGAACGCCAGCCAGCCAGACGCATGATCTCCTCCTCGCTGAGGTGCATCTTGGCGTAGTGCGCCCAGGTGTGCCGCAGCATGTGCGGGTGCAGTCCCGGGATGCCCACCGCCTCACCACGGCGCCGCAGCATCAGCCGCACCCCCGACTCGGTGAGCACCCCCCGGCCTTTCTCCGCGAGCCACAGCTCCGGCCGGTCCGCCCACTTCTGTTGCGCCCGCACGCGCAAGTACCGGTCCAGCGCTACCGCAGCGCGCCGGCCGATCGTCACGATCCGCGGGCGGCGCCCCTTGCCGAGCACTTGGATCTCCCGCAGGTCCAGGTCGACGTTATCCACGGTGAGCCCGACGAGCTCGGCGCGGCGGATTCCCGTGTCCATGAGGACGTAGATGATGGCCAGGTCCCGGCGGCTCACGAAATCACGCCCCTGACAGGAGCGCAGCAGCGCTTGCAGCTGGTCCACGCGCAGCACTGGAACCGGCTTCTCAGGCACTTCAGGCGGCCGCAGCCGCTGCATCGGGTTAGGGATCTCCTCCTCGTCGGAGAGCCACCGGAAGAATTGCTGAATTGCCCGGTACTGGTTGTTGGCGTACCCAGGGGTGCGGGTCTCCAGGATCGAGATGATCCATCCCTGGATGTGCTTCGGCTCGACGTCCAGCCAGTTGCCGACCGGCTCGATGCCATCGTCGCCAGCGCCGCTGTTTGCCGCGAGCCAGTTGGCGAACCGCTCGGCGGCGTCCGTGTAAATGCGGATTGTGTTGTCGCTCTTGTTCTCCGCTTTAAGGAACCGCCGAAATGACGCAATTTCCCGACCGAAAAGCGTCTCTGCACGTTTGGTGAGGGGTGCCATGCCCGGCATCATAGGCCCGCCACCGGTCAAAGGCGAGTGCTAACTAAGCGGCGTAGCCCATAGACTGGTGCACAAAAAAGCAAGCGCCCCAACCTGTTTTCCCAGGTCAGGGCGCTGGTTGTGGGCGGTACTGGGTTCGAACCAGTGACCCCTCGCTTGTAAGGCGTATGGCGCTCTGCGGCGTAGCCACCAGCGTTTACGCAGGAGTCTACGAAGCGGAAACGCCAAAAGCGAGCGCTCACTAAACGATCATCCCCCGGGTGTACCGAACCCGGTCGGGTGACCGAAAAGGGAGGTGACATCACCATGTCCGACGACGGGGTCCTCAACGAAGCGGAAGGGCGCCAGTTCTTCGACCGGGCGGTGCGGGAAGAGCTCGGCATCTCTGGGGACGAGTTCCTCCGCCGGTACGATGCCGGCCACTATAACGGCGACGACGCCGACCCAGACGTGATCGGGCTTATCATGCTCATCCCGTTCGCCCGCCGGGTAACCACCTAGACCGGCCGCCGGCGCTCAGACTCGGGAATCTCCTGCGCGTACTGCACCTCAAACCGGTGCCCAGGCTTCACGATCACCGACACCTCAACCGGTCGGTCACCGTCCGAGTAAACCACCCGAAACTGCCTGATCACCGGCACACCCCGTGGAATCCCCAGCTTTTCAGCCTCTTCGGTCGTCGGCGCGCGCACCGCCACCCGATCCACAAACCGCCGTTGCGGGTAACCGAGATCCGCGAGCACCCGAGGTGCGCCACCCTTGATCCGCGCCCGCCCCGCCAGCGGGGTGCCGGCTGCGAGTGACGCGGGGTAGTACGACCAGGTGAGCTCGACCGGTTCACCAGCCCGGTCGGTGCGCCGATGACGCAGAATCGCACGCTCCTCCCCCAGCGCCTCGGCAACATGCCGCGGCGCCTCCACCTCGGCAACATCGAGCAGGGTGTAGGTGACGCCGCGCGACGCCGGGTCGTAGTAGGCGGCCACGTCCACGGTGGTCATCCCCTCCCGGCGTGCGAACACGCCTTTACCGCGGTGGCTCACGATGAAACCCTCGGCCCGCAGGCGGGCCAGGGCGTGCTGCACCGAGGCCGTGGACACGCCTAGGCGGGCGGCAGTGGATGGGATGGATTCGAGCTGCGCCCCTGGTGGGATCAGCCCGTCGATGATCTGTGCGCGGAGATCAGCGGCAATGCGTTCCTCGGCTGGTCTGTCGTCTGCCATGGGCTGCTCCTTACTGCTACCGCTGGTCTCCGCCTGTTGAAGTCCCATTATCCAGAAGGCGGTAAGGGGTTTCGATCCTGCTAGCTACGCCAAAACCTTGTTGCGTTTACATAAAGGCTATATAGTTGGGTGCAGTACGTAGCGACCAAGCAATCGTCCGATTTGGAGGCACATGTGCACCCGCGACTACTGAAACCACGCGAGGTCGCACACGTTTTCGGCGTGACCACCCAAACCATCTGGAACTGGATCAACAACGGGAGGATTCGCGCTGTGCGCACCCCCGGCGGGCGCTACCGAATCCCCGCCAGCGCCATCGACGCGATCCTCGCGCCCGACGACGAAACGGGCCTGCCCGGTGACGCCACCACCGAGCAGGCCCTGGTTAGCCCCCCTGCTGCATGAGGAGGCAAATATGTCCCACCTTATCCCCACCATGACGGCGGCCACCTGCCCCACCTGCGGGCAGGCCCTCGACGGCGGCCCGGTCCTCTACTACTGCGCCAGCTGCCGGCGCGCCGTGTGGGCGGCCGACCTGGACGTCGAGTACCACCCGGAGGCGGCCTGATGCTCACCCTCCGGCTCGCCGTCTACGAGCTGCTCACCTGGGTGCGCGCCCGGCTCATCCTCGCCCGGGCCGCCCTCACCGGGCGCACCCTGGCCCGCACCACACGGGAGTGGGCGGCCAACCCGGTCCACTGGTGCACCCGCCCCGGGTGCCCGGTCTGCTGGGCCAGGGGGTGCCCGGCGTGACCCGCCTCTGGCTACCGCCCGGCACCGCATCCACCTGGATCTGCCGGTGCGGCGCCATCAACCCCCGCACCACAACCACCTGCCACAAGTGCGGAAAGGGGTGACCTAATGAAGGAACGGCTGACCCACCTCCGCGACCGCCTAATCGGCACCCCGAAGGCACACGAGGAGCTCACCCAGGCGCTCAGAAACGCGCCGACCGTCGACAACGGCAAGGACGCTCGGAACTGGGCGCAGCCCCACGCCGAGAAGTGCCGTGCCCTGCCCAAGCCCGAGCGGTGACCCAGGAGGCCGACCATGACGACCACAACAGACCCGCTCAACCCGGACCCGGGGTGGATCCACCACGGCATAGCCGCGCTCGAGGCACACGCCAACAGCCAGGCCGCCAAGAGCACGCCGCCCAGCGTGCCCCCACCGGGCGGCGACCACACGGGAGACAACGTGCGCGACCACGAGAACGATGACACCCTGCGCGACCCGGACCAGGCCCTCGATGACACCGAGGCCGGCGGTGAGGTCGAGGCGGGCATCCAGGACAACGAGGACGCCGAGAGCGAGCTCGACGAGGGTCAGGACGCCTTCGTCATCGACCTCGCCGACGGTGACACCCGCCGCGTGCAGAGCCTGCGCCGCCGGGTCGCCGAGCAGATGCACCTCGCCGGCCTGCAGGCCCAGCTCCGCCAGCTCCGGCACGCGGTGTTCAGCAAGCGTGCCATGCGCGACCACCAGCGGTTCATCGAGGCCGCGCAGCGGCACGCGCTGCGGAACAACGAGATCGCGCTGGCGTGGCGCGACCAGCGGATGCGCCTGATCACCACGTGGATGGTCGTCATCGCCGCGGGGATCGCGCTGGCCGCCTCCAGTATCGGCGTCCAGCGCAGCGTGGCCGCCGCGCTGAAGCTGGAGCATAGCTCGATTGGCTGGTGGGCCTCCTATTTCGTGGAGCCTGCCCTGAGCCTGTCCCTGTACGCCACGGTCCTCGTCCAGGCGTACAGCGCGATCCGCGGGAAGGTCGTGGACCGCCGGTCCCGCGAGGGGCGCAAGCTGCTCATCGTCGAGGGCGTCCTGTTGGGGCTGACCCTGACGCTGAACTGCTGGCCGGCGTTCCTCGCCGACCACCCGGACTACTGGACGCTGGCGCTGGCCGTGGTCGTCCACGCGCTCGGCCCCATCGCCGCGGTGGTCGCGGTCTGGATCCTGCCCACCCTCTGGTCGATTCTCTCGACCCTGCCGGTACAGGCGACCGGCGTGTACTCAACGGACTGTACTCCCGATGTACTCGCGCAGGTCAGCGCGGCAGTACAGGGGTCAGTACAGCCGGTCGAGTACACGGTCGTCAGTACAGGCTCCCCCTCGGCCTCGGCCGGCCGCTCCCGCGGCACGACGCGGCGCCGACCGGTTAGCGCGGGCAAGGCCCCGGCGGCGCTCCCGGAGCGGAGCCTGGAGGATCTCGTCGCGGAGGCCGAGAGGAAGATCGCCAGCGGTGAGCTGAGGACGCTGGGCATCCACGCGATCCGCAAGGCCATCGGCCGGATCAGTACCGCTCGTGCTACGGAGGTGCAGGCCGAGCTCAAGCGGCGGGGGATCACCATCCCCCAGGGTCACGGTGAGTAACCGGGCTGGGAGGGGTAGGCGTGGCGCCCTGGCCGCCCTGTACCCCTCCAGCGGCCGCCCTTAACGCGCGAGCGTGTTACGTAACGCGCGCGTATACGTAACGCGCGCGCGATTGTACCCCAACCTGTCAAACCGTCACCGAGCGTAACCGAGGAAAGGGGAGGTTGTGCCAGGCAGACCCACCCGGCCAGAGAAGCGCCGGGCCTTCCACGAGAGCCGCATCAACGCCGAGAAGAACGGCGTCAAGAGGGCCTGGTGGGCGTCCTGGTGGCTCGCCGCCGAGTTCAAAAAGCTCGCCCGCCGTGACCCCGCGCGGGCGCACGAGCTCGGCCTCGAGGTCGCCAAGGAGATCACCGAGTTCGCCCGGCGTCTCAACGCCGAGGACCAAGCTCGCCTGAAAGGAGGTGACCGCTGATGCCAGAGTTCAAGTTGCGGATGCCCGACCCGGGCAGTGAACCGCCCACCGCTGGCGGTGGGGAGCCCACGCCGACCCCGGCCGAGAACGAGAACGGTGCAGAGGCGAGGGTGGTGCTGTTCCCCGCCGCCCACACCCCCTCACCCAAGCAGGGCCTGCTCGACCAGGTCACACCCGCTGCACAGCGGGCCCTGGTCAAGTTCGCCGAGGAGTGGCGGGACGCCTGGGTCGGGGACGGCATCCTCGGCCGGCGGCCCCGGCCCGTCGCCGACCTGGTCCGCCAGTTCTGGCTCGACCCGCCTCCGTACGTGCGAGACGCCATCGTCCTGCGCGTCCCCTACGCCGTCTACGGCGCCATCGTCATCCCCGTCACCGTGGCCACGCACCTCATTCTGCTGATCATCTCCTACCCGTCGCTCCTGATCGGCGTGGCCCTGCTCGTCGGGATCCTCAGCCTCGTGATCTAGGAGGGAGATGACCATCATGTCGCTCATCATCACCGGAGCCTTCGCCACCGCCCTGTTCCTCTGGCCCGCCCTGGAGCTGAAGCGACGGCGCAAGTGGAACGGGGTCATGGGCGTCCTCATGCTCCTGGCCGGCGTTGGCACCGTCGGCATCGCCGTCTGGCTGGCCCGCCTCCTGTCCGGGGTCATCTCGCCGCTGATCGTCGGCGGCATCGCTCTGGTCGTCTTCCTGGGGTTCGTGGTCGGCGTGGCCGCCGACCTGTTCCCGGACAAGAAGGTCGACCACCCGTGGCGGATCTTCGCGCTGCCGCCGCTGGTGGCGATCGTGTTCATGACCAGCGGCCCCGCCTTCGACGCAGCCAAGGCGGAGATCGGCAAGAACTTCTCGATCATCACCTCGGAGATGAAGTGAGTGCACTGCTGTTCTCCATGGCCCTGGCGGCGCTGATCTGCGGGGCCATGTGGGCACGCCCAGGCGTCCGCGCCGCCGCCGGCGGCGCGTGGCGGGCCGGGTGGGACCAGGCAACCCGTGAGTTCCGGCAGGGGTACGAGTGGGCCCAGGCCCGGCTCCGGGCCGGTAACCCGACCCCCCGCGACTTCCGGTGGTGGGTCTCGGCCGGCCTGGCCACCGTCTACGGGGCGTGCAAGGTGTGCGGCGCCGCCGGCCGGGTCGGCCGCGCGGCCTGGCAGGGTGGCCGGGACTCCTACCGGCGGTGGCAGGAGTCCCGGCCCGTGGACGCCGAGGTCGTCGACGAGGAGCCCGCACCCACCGCCGCGGGTGACGGTGGGGCTGCGCCGCGACCGGCCGACACCCCCACCACCGAGCCCACCCCAGACCCCGCGGGCCAAGCGCCTTCGTCCACCACCAACGCCGAGCCGGCCACCCAGACCGTTCCAGACCCGATCCCCCCCGCGCTGCCCCCTGGCACGGGCAGCACCGTCACCACGAAGGAGGACCTCACCATGCAGACCGAGGCCACTGGCCTTACTAGCTACGCCGCCGCCCACGAGGAGCTCGCCGCCGAGCTGCGCGAGCGGGTGACCGGCAGCGAGTCCCTCGCAGCCTCCATGTCCGGAGTGCTCGCCGAGCACTCCGAGCTGATCGGCAAGACCGCCGTCCTGCAGGACCTGCTCAACCAGGCCGCCGCGGTCGCCGACGAGATCGCCGAGCTGTCCCGCAAGGTCGCCCACAACTGAGCACCATCGGGAGGGATCACCATATGCGCAGCCACACCGCGGACAAGCCCACCCAGGATCGGGACGCGGAGTCGCCCAGCCGCGGCGAGGTGCTCAAGGCGGAGCTCAAGCGCGCGGCGCGGCGTGCCCGGCACCACGAGCGGGGCAAGCTCGCGCTGCTGGCGCCCGTGGGGTGGCTGGGCACCCTCCACGCCGCCGCGCTGGGCATGGACGCAGCCGACCTGCACCCGCTGCTGTGGGTAGGGATCACCGGTGCCGGCGCGGCCGGGGTGCTCGGCCGCGCCGAGCGCCGCGGCGATGACCTGCCCTGGGTGCCGACCACGGCCGGCGCACTGTGGATGATCGGCGCCTACCTCTTCGGCCCCTACGGGTGGGTCGCGATCATCCTGTGGGTCGCCGGGATCGTCGGCTTCGCCGTCCCCTACTGGAAGGACGTCCTGGACCGCCTCCCCCGGCGCCGGGCGAAGGAGGTGCCGATCTGGGGTGGCCTGCTCGGCTGGTTCCGGCGCAACAACCAGCTCGACGAGCCGGAACAGCAGCAGCCCGCCCATGAGATCGAGCCACGTGAGCCGGAAGAGGCCAAGATCTGGCGGACTCGTGTGGTCCCCAACAACACGGCGTTCACCGACACCCGGCTCGTCGACATCAAGCCCATCCCGGACGGGTTCACCGCTGTCATCGCCGGCAAGCCTGGCGCGAACCGGTACTCCCAGATGGCCGCGTCCGCCGCCGTCGAAACGATTGCATCGGCCTACCAGGCCAACACCGCATGGGTAGCCGTCGAGCCCGCTAGCGACGGTGACGCATCCCGTGCCCGGCTCAGCATGATCCGCTCCTACCGCAACCTGATCGACATCCCGGACCTGGAGGACTCGGGAGCCGCAGTCGACCTGACCACGGGCATGGCGCAGACCGGCGTCTTCTTCGACGGCGCCCCGGCTCACTGGCAGTTCTGGAACCCCAGCTCGGGGGCGCAGATGGGCCTGGTCGCCGGCGACACCGGGTCCGGCAAGTCGGCGCACGTGTCCGCGCTCCTGACCCTGGCGCACCGCTGCCCTCTGATCGTCACCGCGCTGCTCGACCCGCAGGGAGGCGCCTCCCAGCCGGACTGGCGCACCAGGACCCCCATCTACGCCGAGGGGGACGACGTTTTCGAGGCGCTGCTGATGCTCGACTTTGTGCTGAAGAGGCGAGCTCAGCACATCTCCCGGGTGCCCTGGGTTGATGACAAGGGCAGGGAGCGGGCGGGAAAGCCGTTCGTTCTGCCAGGTGACCCGGACGTCGGCATGCCGATGATCTTCATCGTGCTGGAAGAGTTCAAGCTTCTGGTGGACAGCCCTTACGGCAAGGCGGCTTTCGAGCTGGCCGTTAATGGTGTGCGCACTTGGCGCAAGGCCGGCGGCGGTCTCCTCGTCGTCAACCAGAACCTCGGACTTGGGAACTTCGGCAGCTCCGACCAGGCGCAGTCCTTCAGGTCCAACCTGATCTCAGGCGGCGGGTTGACCGCGCTGCGAACCGCTTCGTCCACCGACCACGCGATGGTCGGCCTGCCGTCCGACCCGTCGAAGCTGCCGAAATTCTTCCCGGACGGGTCACAGACTCACGGGCTCGCCTACCTGCTCGGTGTGGACCGCCGCCCCTCGGCGACCGCTCGCCTCATGCGCGTGCGTGACCCCTACGGCATCGCCTCCACCCCGCCGGCTGGCGTCCTCGACCCGCTGACCATGGAGTGGATCGAAGAGTACCGGCACCACAAGGCTCGAGGCCGGAACCCTCGCGAGGCCACGCCCCAACCGGCCCCGCCCCCCTGCACGTCCGGTGATGTGCAGGCTGCCGTCGAGCAAGTGCTCCGGGATGCCAGCCTGCCGCTGAAGCTTGGGGACATCTGCACTGGTGTGCAGCAGGTGCTCGGCAAGCAGGTGCCGTTGCGTGAAATCCCGGCGGCGCTGCGCGCCCTCAAGCGGGCGGGCGTTGTCGAGGAGCAGCCAGAGGATGTCTTCCAGCTGGCCCCCATCGACTAGGAGCAGCGCATGGAACTGCTGATCACGCTCGCGCTCATCGTCGCGGCGTGCTGGCTGGCCGTGAAGGCGGCCCAGGTGCGGCAGGCGGCCACCCCGACCGCCAGGCCGGTCATCTACCCCACCGAGGGTGGAGCCCGGGTGATCGCCTACCCGGCGCGGCGGCCGCAGGACCGCGGCCGGTGGCGCTGTGAGGCGTGCGACACCGAGGAAACCGGTGAGCCTGGGCAGGACGTGCGGCCGGCCGCGAACGAGCACTCCCGGACCTGCCGCGCACTGCCCCCTCAGCAGCAGGAGGTTTGACTGCTCCCCCTCCTAAAGGAGGGGGATTCCTGGCTCACGCTGCCTGGCCGTCCAGCGGCGAATCGGCTTTCCCTGCCCCGCTACGCGGGAAGCCGGATTCCTCCCCGGCCTGAAGGCCGGGGCATCCTCCGGAGATTTGGTGATCCGCGCGGTGTGGCCGCCGCGGGTGCCTCACCGGGCCTTACCCCCGGTGAGATGCCCGGGGCGGCCGGCCCCTCCAGGACACGAAACGGCCCCGGGGCCAATCCGCCAAGACCCACCCCGGGGCCCCCACGAAGGGAGATCCATCATGACACGCACCTCGCCCCCGCCGAACCGCCCGCACGCATGCCACTGCTGTGGGGGCAGTGGGGAGATGCGGCGCGGTATGCGCTGCCCCCTGTGCAAGGGCACCGGGCGGTGCCTGAGCTGCACCCAGTGGTGCCACCACCGTTTCTGACCACGGAAGGACCCGGAATGACCACGAAGACCCTCACCCGCAACTACAAACTGAGCTACGCCTACCACGCGGACGGCTGGTACGCCTATATCAGGGACGGCGCGTACACCGCCAAGGAGCGGGACATGCTCGTCGAGGCCCTGATCGGCGCCCAGGTGGAGGAGCTCAACCGGCGCCTCCCCGGAGGGTGCCACTGGGTCCCGCGCCTCGGCGAGATCCACGGCCCCGCCACCGCCAACCTCGGCGGCATCGACCTCGAGCTGGCGCTTAGGGCCGCGGCTGACGCTGTGGCTGAGCGGTTCGAGGAGATCGAGGCGAAGGTCCTTGGCAGCGGTGCCTGAGCTGCACCCGGCGGCTAGCAGCGCGAAGGCCCGGGACGCCGGTCCCGGGCCTTTTCACACGGAAAGAGGACTCTCGCACGAAGCGAAGATCGACCGCCTCTAGGATCGACCGCCTCTAGGAGAGCACTCGCACGCATTATATCGACCGCGCGGGTCGCCTCGGCGAAGCAGCCGGGGCGCGGACGCCGGAGGTAGCGGGCGAGGTCGTCTTTTCTTCGCCCTTCTTGGGACGGCCAGGCTTGCCCTTTTTCGCCTACCGGTGCAGCACCTGCCCCTACCGCGGCAGGCGACCAAGGGTGGTCCGCGGTGGGTGCGGTCCGGCACATACGGGTGGCCCACCACTTGACTCTGTTTGGGTACCCAAGCATAATGGATTGCGTAGGCAGATCCCCTCCCGAAAGGAGCCGATCCGCTATGACCACCCTCACCGTCACCCAGGCCGCCGCCAAGGCCGGCGTCTCCCCCTCCACCATCCGCACCTGGTGCTGCATCAGCGCCGTCGCCGCCACCAAGATCGGCCGGCGCTGGCACATCAACCCCGCCTCCCTCGACTACCGCATCACCCTGACCCGCCCGCAGGAGAAGAAGATGGAGCTCACCGTCGAGACCCTCGTCGCCATCGGCGGCAACCGGTGGACCAAGGGCAACTACGACCGGGTCTACTTCAACGGCTGGGCCAAGTTCATCGGCCTGGAGATCGACCGGTACAAGAGCGGCAACATCTGGGCGGCTTCGCTGAACGGGGAGACCATCTCCAACAGCGAGGCCCGCCGCATCCTCGGTGCCATCACCGCGGTGTACTGGGACGCCGCCGACGGCCAGATCCACGTCAAGTGGGGATGGGAAAACCCGCGGTCCATGACCCGGGACGAGCTGTACCAGGCCATCGTCAACGGCATCCACGCCGCCGTCGCCAGCCTCTGACCCGACTAGGGATGTGGCCCCCGGGAATCCGGGGGCCACATGTCCCCTCCCGTTTGAAAGGAGCCGATCATGCTGGGCATTACCCCCGAGATGATCCTCGACCTGTACGAGCACGACCACGTCAGCGCCGACAAGGTCGGCATCGTGCTCACCGACTCCGGCTGGTCCATCGAGACCTGGCCCGGCCAGCCGCATGCCCCCGAGCTCGTGGCGTTCACCCGGGACGACCTCTACGCCTGGGCGGACGGCACGGAGCTGACCGAGGACGACGCCGAGGCAATCCTCGACGGCGCGGACTTCCGCATTCCCGGCGAGGATGGCGAGTACCGGGAGCCCCGGCCTGGGGAGACCCCGCAGGTCGTCGTCGGTCGGCTCGACGGCCGGTGGGCCATCGACGAGGCCGGGCGGCGCGGCGAGGTCGTGTACGACCGTGCAGGCGCCTGGTGGTTCGACTACAACACCGCCACGCTCATCATCGAGCCTGATCGGGCACCCGGAGGCGACGTGCACAGCCTCTACCTGACCGCCGGCGGCCGGTGGGTGTGGCTGCGCCACAGCGTCCGAGGCTACCCCCACGACGAGTGGGTGGAGCTGACCCCCGACCAGGTGGCGGAGTGGGTCTACTACCGCCCCGACCTGGTCAACCAGTCGGCCGATCTGCCTCCGCTGGTGGAGGCCGCGCTCAAGGCCCGCGAGCTGGTGGACATCTTCAAAGCGCCGAAGGTCCGGTGGTTCGGGGACGGTGCTCAGCGGTGGCACCGGGCGGACCTGGTGCTGGACGAGTCCACTCACCTCGTCCGCGCGGCCGGTGCCGTCTCCGAGCTGCTCCGGCGCACGGTGCTGGCGGATATCCGGGGTCACCGGGCTGACGCCGCCCGCAACGTGATCCTGGCCAGCGGCGGGCAGGAGCAGGCGGCCGAGGAGCTCGGCATCAGCCGGGCCACCCTGGCCAACCTCGTCCGGTAGGGACATATAGACGCATTTGGCCCCCGGGAATCCGGGGGCCACACCCCTAGGAGGATGCATGCACTGGAGGTATCCGATGAAGACCATCTACGAGCACATGTCCGACGAGCAGTTCCGGGCATTTATCGCCAGCATCGGTCCGGCCAACCTCGGGGACGACGAGAAGGCCGAGCTGGAGAAGCGCGATGTCATCGTGGGCCGTCTGCGTGACGTGCTGACTGCCATCGCCCGGGTGGACAGCGGTTACATGCTGGTGGACCAGGCTGAGGGCAAACCGTTCGACCATATGGATTCGGAGCCGCGGCCAGCATCACTGCATGGCGCTTACGTTGCGGCGGCCCAGGCGTACCGGGACCGCATCCAGGAGATCATCGACGGCGCCGCCATGGTGCGTGACCGGTGAAGGCAGCATTCTCGGCTGAGGGGTGATGGGGAGCGGGCGTCTTTCGTGCAATTGAGCCAGGGTCCTCAGCCTCGAATCCTCCGCACAAAATAAGGTGCCCTGCCCGCCCCACAAGGGGCAGGCAGGGCACACCACATCACCCCCGCAGAGGAGGCGACGCGGACCCGGTCATCACGAGCCGGGCAGGCGGACCACCGTCGAATCCTCACCCTTCTGGTAGGTCGGCTGAGCCTTCCACCCGAGCAGGGTGCCGACCCACGGCCAGCGGGCCTCCAGCAGGCGGACCACCGTGTAGTAGCCGGTGATCAGAGCGGCGACGACCACCGCGGTGGCCGGCTCGACCGGCACCTCGACACCGAGGCTGGCCAGCCAGTTGACGGCGACAGGCACCCAGACGGCGACCTGGGTGCGGATCCAGGATGCGATCCAGTCAGACAGGGACATGCGCCCCTCCTAAAAGCAGGGAATTACCGGAGGTAGTAGCCGTGGCGGAAGTCGTAAGCCTTGGACGTCTCACCGTCACCGAGCTTGATCCACACCAGGTCGTGGGTGTTGTTCAGGAAATGGCCGTTGTAACCGCAGCCGGCGGTGTCACCCACGCCGTGGTTCATGTACACGGCGTGAATCCGGTTGCCGAAACCGAAGGTGCGTGGGGTGCCCTGGCCGACGTAGACGCGGATCGTGTGCCGCGGCTGCAGCATCAGCTTGCCGTCGACCTCGTCGACACCGGGCAGCGAGTTCACCGTGAAGGTGTTGCACCCCTTGTCGTTGGTGGCCCGGTTCGCTCGAGCCCACGAGTCCTCCACGACCAGGCCCTTGACGTTGACCGCAGACTGGCCGACGTTGCTGACGTCGATGTACTCCTGGTTACGGTTCCAGAACCGGTCCGGGCCGACCGCGTTGTAGCCGACCTGCCCGATCACCAGGCCGTCGATGTCCCGCCGCGCTGCCGCGTGGGCGGTGGGCGCGGTGAGAGCCATCAGCAGGACAGCCGCCACGGCAAGCACGATGCCGTCGAGAATGCGTCTCAAAATTCCTCCAAAAATGCAAACAGCGCCCCCCACATTGAAGGCGCGATCAAGGAAGAAGGCTCATGGCCTAACCCCGCCCTGAAGGACGGGGCTTGCTGCCAAGATTTCGGGTCAGGCTCAGGAGGGGTCGTTCTCGGGGACGAGCCGCACCGTGATCTGCGAGATCTCGGCGCGGATCCGCGCCACCAGCTCATCGGCGTTGATCGCGGCGTCCCGCGCGGCGAGCGCCTCAGCGAGCGCTCTGATCGCCGTGTTCTGCGCCTCCAACCTCGCCAGAATCTCCCGGTTCCGCTGGTAGGCGTCCTTGGCGTACGCCCAGGTCTGCCGCAGCGCGGTCTTCGGGTCGATCTCATCCCCCGCCTTGAAGATCCCCTGCTTGACCGCCCACTGGTTGGTCGTGGTCTTGTGCGTCAGCTCCCGGACCACAGCCTGGGCGACCTTCTTGGCATCCGCGTCGGTGAGCGGCATGTCCTCATCTCCCCCCTTACCCGACGGTGGTTTGGCGAACGTCCCGTTCTTGACCAGCCGGTACAGCCGGTCACCCGGGCAGCTCGTCGCATAAAAGTCGCGGTGGCCTTTGACTGCCCCAGCGACCCCCTTGCTCATCAGCCAAGCGCGGAGCTGGCGCACCGCCTCGATCTGCTCGGGGGTTGGGTCCTCGTCCGGGCCGCCCATCAGCGTCACGCTGTACCAAGTGGAGTTGCCACCCGGTTGAGCGGCTTGCACCCTGTTTAGCCCGCGCCCCTCGAGCACGTAGCCGTGCGGGCAGGCGCCGAAGCTGTACCCGATGTCAGCCCAGCCGCGTGCCGGCCCCATGTGGAACTTCCGGGTGCGCTTCCAGTACTCCACGCACGCGCTATGAGACTTGCGCGCCAGCCCTTGGTTGGACCCGTCGTAGTGGATGACGAGCCCGTTGCGCGGGTTCGCGGTGGCGGCGCTGGTTGGCCCCCAACCGAACTCGGACCGCGGGATGATCCGCATCAAAGCCTCACACTTCCGACGTTGGTGATGTTGCCGTCCACCTTCAGCCACACCTGGACGATTTGGCCGGGCCGGGCGCCGTGGACGCGGATTTGGGCGACGCGCTGGCCCTCGTGCCAGTCCAGGAACGCCGGCTTCCATTCGTCCTCACCCTTGGGTGGCCGGGCCCCGGTGGCCATGTACACGGCGACCAGCTCCGGGCCGTCATAGGACACCCGCAACCACCCGTCGCTCACCTTGGGCCTCACCGCGTCCCCCTCAACGGACCGTCACCACGTCCACCCGGCGGATGATGTCCTCCGAGGCGGTCTGCACCAGCACCCACCGCTGGTGGTCACCCGGCGGAAGGGTGATCTCCCCGCGCGGGCCCACCAGGGACAGCACGTCCACCACCCCGCGCTCGGCAAGCGGGTCCGGCGGCTCGGTGGTGCCATCCACCAGGGCGACCCGGGTGAAATCCTCCGGGGACGGGATATAGGACGGGTCGGTGGAGTGGTACACCCCCACCGCGGTGATATCCGACACCTTCCCCCGAGTGATCGTGATCGCGTTCGCCAGATACTCGGTGGCGGTCCGGTACAGCTCGGCCACCCTCGTTCACCTCCTGTCCTGCCTGGTCGGGCCGATGCTGGCACTAAGACGGGTCGGGCCGACCACGGCGCCGACCCTCGTCGGGCCAATGGTGAGGGTGACATCCACGTCCACCCGGGTGCCCCGGCCGACCGCCCGCGCCCGCACCACGGCGGGCGCGCCGTACACGATCGCCGGCCACCCGTCCGCTACCGAGCTCACTTGCACGGCCGCGGCCGCACCCTCGGTGAACGTGGCGAACCCGCCACCTGCGGCGGTCACGGCCACCGTCGTGGGCGAACCACCACCGCCGCTCCCGCTGTAGCCGAACCCGCGCGCATCCACCCAGACCGTGGTGGGCTGGCCCCCGGCCGCCGCTGGCCAGCCGGAACCGGTCGCGCCCACCTCCACGGGGCCAGGTGCGGAACCACCGGATGCGGCGAGAGCGCCGTGCCCGGCCGGCGTGACCATCACGCTGGTGCCCGCGCCGGCCGTGAAACTGGCGAACCCGCCACCTGCGGCGGTCACGGCCACGAACGCCGGCGCACCCTGGCCACCGCCGAACCCGCCACCGCTGGCCTTCACGGCCACCGTCGTGGGCGACCCACCCGCTGGCACCGGTAGGCCAGCACCAGCCGCGCTCACCTCCACCCCTCCCGGGGTGGAACCGGCCGCCACAGCTGGGACACCACGCCCAGCAGGGCTCGCGCCGATGCTCGCAACCGCGCCACCGGATACGGCGATCCGGCCCTCCCCGGCACCTGCCGCGGTCACGCCCGTACCGGACCCGGCGAGGATCCCCGGAATACCGGCACCGGACACATCCACCCGGGCGGTGCCCATCGGGGCTCCAGCGCGGAAACCCGGCGCACCCTGGCCAGTTGAGCTCGTGGTGATAGCGCCCGCGGACCCGTAGGCGAAACCGGGGCGCCCTGCCGCCTGCGCGCTTACGCGGGCGACCATGGGGGCCCCACCGGATACGGTTATCCAGCCGGAACCAGCCGCGCCCACGCCCACGCTCGCCCCGGCCCCGCCGTAAAACCGCGGGCGCCCGGCACCAGCCGCTGCCACGGCCACCGACGTGGGCGAACCGCCGTCGTGCTGCTCGCCGGTGGCCCCTTCGACGATCGCGACCAACCACGCGGCTATCGGTTCTACGCCATCGAACGTCTTATTTCCGGTCGCCCCGGAGTTGACTTGCTGGTCCGCGAGGCAGTTGTAGTGGTAGGCGTCCGGGTTCCGGTGGGTCATTCCCGACGGCGGCCGGGGATCAGCCCGGTCCACGTCGGAGTACAGGCCGACCAGCATCGCGCTGGGGGCTGTGATGGTGATCGACGGGGCCGTGGCGGACGCAGCGTTGCTTTGCGACCAGGCGTGAATCTGAAGTGGGGCCCCGGTCGTACTCCGGTAGGCGGCTGCGTCTGCATATATGTAGCTCAGCCAAGAAACATCCGGGGCACTTGTCCCTCGGATGGTGTAGTAGACCGAGGCTTGCCAGCCGAAGTTCTCTCTGGGGGAGCCAACCTGGATCCACCCAGACGGTGGCGATGGAGGGCTAGACCATTCGTATTGAGTGATAACGATGATGAGGTCGCCCGGCTGGGTCCCTGATGGCGTGGGGAATACCCCAGTATCGAAATCAACCGTCCATGAACCGATGAACTGGATAGCCACCAGGCACCCCCTTCACCGAGCGACCCCCGATCTCACTCCGCGATGTGGTCAATCCACGTCAGATCAGACCGGAGCGTGTACGTGCCCTCCGTGGCGAAAGGCTGGCTGGGAAGGTCAGCGCCGCCGTAGTCGGTGCCACCACTGGCAGCCGAGTAGCCGCGCCATCCGGCCACCGTGGCGCCGGCCGGGATATCGAAGGTGAGATCGGACTGAGGCTGAATCCGGCCGTTGCTGGCCGTGGTCCACGTCACGGCCTGCCGGGCGTACTCCCCTCCGCTGATCTCCGTGCCGGACTCGTTCACCAGCCCAATGTGGGTGATGATCGTCCGACCGTGCTCAGCGATGGCGTCCAGGTACGCGGTTGACATGGGCATGACAGATCCCTCCTTAGGTGAGCTTGAGCGCGGCCATCAGCGCGCCACCGATGATCGACACGAGAAGGGATAGGCCGGCGGCTAGGAGCGCACTGTGCACCATGCGCCGGTCCGCCACACGCCGCTCCCGCTCGGCTCGAAGTTCCCCCTGTAGCTCGGCGATGTCGTCCTGCATGGCGCTTCGATGCGCCTCGTACAGGTCGCGGGTGACCATCTGCGATACCGCTTGGGCGAGCTCGGCGAGGCGGCGCGAGAATTCGGACTCCATTCGTTCGATCAGCCGGGCGAGTTCGCCGAGTGTGGGCTCCGTGGGCACGTGACTTCCCCCGATTGGTTGCATGAGTGCAGATCTTCCGCCGGCTACCGGACCAACCGGCCGTTGCGAAGGTTCACGATCAAGGACTGCAAGGTCGAGCGCATCCGGGACACATCACTGAGCAGCCCGTTGAAATGCCCAGCAGTCGGATTTCCGGAGATCGTGGTGGATTCGAGCACGGGCGGGTCGCCCGGGTCCGGGCCCCACAGCATCGGGATCGGGGGCACCCGGCGGGCCCGCCAGCCCAAGCGGTGCATGCGCTTGCGCATCTCCCAGATGTGGCGGCGCTGCTCGGTCGGGTACCGGTCCCCGCCCAAGTCGCTCACCGTGGGCTCCTCCAGGATCAGCCGGGCCTCTTCCCGGCCCGTCTCCCGGGACACCGGGGTGATCTCGATCCCGATCAGCCGCTGCTCGCTGTTGAACGTGGCCCCCCCGTCCTCGCGGGGGAACCACTCGTTGACCAGGATCCGCCTGATCCGGTCCCCCAAGGCGGACGGGGTGATCGTAGTGTGCCGGCCAAGGGCGACCGTGCACGAGTACACCCGCACCGCCCCCGGCATGGTGGAGATCCACCTGGTGGCGTACGAGTTGAGCGTGGCCAGGTTCGTGGACTCCGCGGGATGGTCCACGACCTGGCCGTAGCGCGGCCACCCGGCGGACAGGTGCGAGGTGGCGGACACCCAGTTGGAGTACAGGGGTTCCGCGCCCTCCTCGGCGTCCTCAACCTCCGGGGTTCCGCCGCGCACCCGGATCCTGGTGGCGCCGCGCAGGGCGTCGATCTCCTCGCTCCACTCCAGGATGTCCCCGCCGTGCGGGGACTCGGTGACCACGTGCACCGTGTCGGAGGCGAGCCGCGGCGACCCCCAGCGGATGATCCGCTCCACCTCGCCGGTGACCTCGTTAAACCGGGGGTCAACGAACATCTCCACCCGGTTGTCGCTTAGGTACCCGGTGAGCACTCCCCCGTAGGTGGGGTCTTCCTCGAGCTTGGCTTCGAGTGTGGCCGTCTGGCCTACCGTGCCCGGTTCCAGTTCCAGCCGGAGGTTCGCCCCGGGCAGACCTTGCATGTGGCCCAGGAAGCTGCGGATGTTGTTGATGACGTCCCCGGTGTAGGTGACGCTCGTCTCTACCAGGACATTCGCGGGGAAGGCGTCTAACGTGGATCCGCGAAGTTGGATCTCGATCCCGCCGCGCCGGGTGCGCTGAATGATCGCCCCAGTGATCCAGTATTCGCCCCACAGCTCACTGGCCCGCCAGATGCGGATAGTGATCCGGCCAGGGCCGGCGCCTAGGTCATCTGCGTGCCGGGGGATAATCTGGGCGACCTGTCGGGCGACCGTGGCGTTCGGGACCGGGATGGTGGCACTGAACGTTCCCGGCTCGTTGATCCGCCTGTCGAACGTGACGTTGGTGAGCTGAACGTCGGACAGGTACGCCCCGGTGAGCAGGTCGTGGACGGTGTACCGGTAGATGCCAAGACCCCGGCCGGGCGCCCACGGGGCCACATCCGGCGCCGTGGGGGCGCTGTCCGTGGCCGGGACGAGCAGGGTAATGCCGATGTAGGTGTTGATCCCGCTCGTCTGCCGGAAGACGGCCTCGCCCAGGACGCCTGTGGACACGATCGCCCGGTGCGCGGCCGTGACCATCAGCCGGCTGCCGGAGTCTGCCTCGTCCAGGTACGAGTAGCCGGCCGGGTACCGCCAGCTTGGGGTGGCCGAGTACGACCTGTACCCGACCGCGACCCGAATGTCCACCCCGCTACCCGTGGCTGGGACACCGGACGGGGTGACCACCGCGTTGTCAACCCCGGCGATCCCCGATTGGACGATCGCGCGCAACCCGGCCGCCCCGCCCCCGCGGACCACGATGATCATCACCGTGGTGCGAGCCGTGGACGGCTGGACCACCCGGTAGCTAGACGGCTCATCCGCGGCGACAACCCGCCGGTAAACCTTGGTGGACACGGCGGTGCTCGCGGAGCCCGCGGACGCCTGGGTCACCTCGACCCACCCGGTGCTGGTTACCTGGAGCGCGTCCACGTTGGCCGTGCTTGCCGAGTGCACCAGGACGAGAAGGTCCCCCGGCTGCACCCCGGACGGCCGGGGGATGGTACGGGACGGGGCCTGGAACCCGGTGGCGTACGATCCGCGGACGGATGCGGGCATACCGCACCTCCCTTACAGGTAGGCGTGCCGCCAGAGGATTTCCGCGGGCGGCGCGGACACGCCACCGTCGTAGGTCACCTCGCTGGTCCCCGCCGGGAACACGAAATCGTGAATCGGCACCGAATTAAGGGACAGGCTGCTGATCACGTTGTCCGATTCCAGGCTCACCGTGCCGTAGTAGCAGTCGATCGTGAGCGTCTGCCCGGCCGGGACGTCCAACCGGAATTCGAGCAGGCGTTCCTCGTCCGCCTCCGGCGCCACCTCGATCGCGGGGTTTGCCGCCGGGCCGTGCACCCGGATCAGCGGGTAGGTGACCGTGTTGCCCAGGTTGGTCACCGTCACCGTGGACTGGGTGGGGATCACCGCGCTGGCCAGCTCCCGGGACAACAGCACCGGGTCCGACAACGTCCATTGGATGGTGAGCTTGCCCAGTCCCAGCCGGTAGTTCCGGTCCACGGGGATGGACCGCCGGGTGACCACCCCGTACCCCACGTAGATCTCATCCAGGATACGGATGGCCAATGGGTACTCGGTGTCCCCCAACGGCACCGCGGTGGCCTGGAGCAGGTCTTGGATGACGCCGGGCATCTCCTCCCGGCGTGCCCGGATCAACCCGGACAAGGTGACGATCCTCTCCTGGGCGAGTTTCCGGCCGCTCCAGGAGCCGTGGCGGTTCGGCTGGGGCACGTTCCCGCTGTCCAGGCCGGGCATGTCCGTGACCCACCCGTCGATCTGCTGGATCCGGTATGGGGTCCCGGAGCCCATAAGGAAACCGTTCCACTCGACCTGCCCGGACCGAGTGATGCGGTCACCTGGGTTGGTGGGGACGCCAATGGACGGCTCCCACACGTCCCCCTGGATGAGCAGGGGCTCGGGGATGGTCACGTAGACGTTGCCGAAGGCCCGGATCTCGTGATCGGGGATGTCGAAAGCGGTATCGATCGGGTCCGGGGCGGCGAGGGTGAGCTTGTCCGCGGTGAACACCCCGGGGCCGGGGAGGTCAAGCGGGACCTGGAGCGCGGGCGGGTCAACCGGGGCGTTGCGGTTGGTGGTGACCGTGGGGGCTTTGACGTCGTACGCCGCGGTGAGCGACACCGGGTCCGCCTGGGCGTCGGCGTGGGCGGCGCCCAGCCAGCCCTCGTCGGATACACCGACGTCGTCCATGAAGATGGTGGGGCCGGTGGAGTAGAACACCACCCAGTCCGGGGCGACCGTCCCCGTGGCGGCGCTGGACATGGTCCCGGTGGCGAACGCGGTGCCCGAGTCCCCTAGGTACGCGCGAAGCTCCGCCGACCCGTTGAACCCCGCGGCGGTGACCCGGAACTCAAGCCGCACCCACTGGTTGAGCGGGAGCGTCTGGGACAGCTGAATGGACTGGGTCTCCAGCCCGTCGTAGAGGATGATCCTGCCTTGGTTGTTGATCGACAGGGTGCAGTGGGATTCCAGCCCGTCGTCCATGCCAGCCCAGAAGACCGACGTCGAGTCCGACGGGTAGCTGGTGAAAAAGACGTATAGCCGGACGTAGAACGTGGTGCTGGAGCTTGTCCACGACCACCACAGCTCCGCGTCGGTCGGGAGCCGGGCCACCAGCGGGGCGCGGCCGCCGGTGGCGTTCGTGGACGTGTACGTGGGGCTCCCGTAGACGGTTTGGAAGGCGTTCCCGTTGGCGCCGCCCGAGTTAGACGTGGTGATCGCGGTGCCGCTCGTGCCGGCGTTGAACGTGTTCCGCTTGGTCGCCACCCCGCCACCCCTTCCCGGCTAAGTCACGGAATCGTGAACCCCAGAATCCCCTCGGAGCTCCAGTTGATCAGGAACGTCCCATCCTGGGTTTCCTTCGGGGAGCCGAACCAGATCGCCGCCAGCGCCCGGTTGCTCTTGGCCGGGAAGTACAACAGCACGCCCTCGGCTTGGATGGTGGAGTTGGTGAGCTGCACGTTGTCGGCGTCCCAGACCATCCGGTTGCCGACGAAGGTGAGCGTGGTGCTCGTGAGGGTGGGACCGCCGGGCGTGTACCCGGCACCGGAGGACTCCCCGCTCCCCCACACACCGACCCCATAAGCGGCGTCAACGGTGAAGTTCGGGGTCACCGACGAGGTGTAAAAGGCACACCGCCACGTTTCCGCGCCCAGGTCAAGGCCCAGGTTGGTGTCATCCCACTGGTCGCGGATCGTTGTGTAGAAGATCCCCGACTTGGTCCACGCCATCGGTTACGCCCTCCCCCTCTTCTTCCGCGCGGGCGGGCGGTCGCTCACCGCGGCGTCCCCGGGTTCCACCGCCGGGCGACTGCCCTCCCGCAGCCACCTGCGGAGCGCGTGAAGCTCCTCCATCGCCTGCCGGCGGGCCACCCGGGTCTTCTCGCCCGGATCCTCCGCGTACGCCTTCTTCGCGGCGGCGAGCGCGTCCTGGGCGTTCGCGCACAGCTCCAGAATCTCCGCCTCCTGCCGCCGCTTCACCGCCTCCATGCGCGCACTCACTGGTTCACCCCCATGCCAATGCGGATCGCTGGCGGGCTGACGATCACGTCCTGGTGCTCACCGCCGCGGGCGTCGGTGCGATTGCGGGTGACCGATATTCCCCCGTGCGGTTCCCGCTCCACGATGTGACGGATGACCCGCCCGTTCTCGTCCCGGTGCTCCCGCAGCACCGGGGTGTACCGGGACCCCTTGACCTGGATCCCTTTGCTCCTCAGGTACGCCCCGTAGGTGCCGTGCACCGTGGGGTCATACGGCTCGTAACCTCGCATGGCATCTGCCCTTCTCATCCGCGGGCCCGGAGCTGGAACCCGAACTCGGCGCCGATCCGGCCAAGGTCCGCCTCCTCACGGACGACGGCTGAGTCGATTTGCACCACCACGGGCCCGCCGCCCACGGAGGTGGCCGTGGCGCCCGCCGGAGCGGCCGGGGGAATGAGCCCGGGCATGCCACCCGTGGAGGTGGCGGCCGCCACACCCGCGGTGGCCGCCTTGGCCACGGCCACCATTTGCTGGGCGACCTGGGTGACCGCTTGCATGACCGCCGACGAGCTTTGCAGCACGCCCAGGGCAAGGCCCTCCATGGAGTCCGTGCCGGCCTCCTGGAAGACGCGGGACGGGCTCTTGATGCCGAGCTCCTTCTTCAGGGCCGCGACCGCCTTCTTGGCGATGTTGACCATGACCCGCTCAATCTCCTTGGCCTGGGCTTGCAGGCCCTTGAGGAACCCTTGGGCGGCCTTCTTCCCGGAGTCGTAGAGCGCGTCCGCGGAGTTCTTGCCGACCTGCTTGGCCACCTTGTCAATCTGGGCCTGCAGCTTGTTTATCGCTTTGATCTCGGACCCGGACGCGCCCACCAGCATCTCCGCCAGGGACAGGCCCTTCTCCGGCCCGGCCTCGATGATCTGCCGGAGGATTTCCTTGTTCAGGCCCCGCTGGGCGAGGGTCTTGATGTCGTTGGCGAACTGCTTGAGCGCGTTCAACCGCTCCTGAAGGCCGGCGATCAGGTTCCCCGCGGTCGCCCCTTCCTCCAGTTCGATACTGGTGATGGAGGCGAACTCTTTGGCGGCTTGGGCGATCTCCTGGGCGTATTTCTTGGCGTTCGCCATCGCCTCGAGGATTTCCTCGCGCTTCTTCAGCAACTGGGCCAGCTTCTCAGTCTCGCCCTCGGCCCACTTGCGCAGCGGGTCCGCGATGCCCGGCGCCTGGAAACCCTTCTTGATCAGGTTGACCAGGTTGGTGACCGCTGTCTTGGCTTTCTCCTGGGTGGTGGAGATGCCCTTGGCGAAACCCTCCACCGTCCATTTGCCGATCTCGGCGAACACGGTGGACGGCGACTCGATGCCCAGGGCTTTCTTGGCCGCGCTGACGACGTTGCTGGCCACGTTCTTCACCGCGTCAACGGCCTTGGACACCATGCCTTTGATGCCGTTGATCAGGCCGTTGATCAGGTCACGCCCGGCGCTGACCAGGAGGGTGCCGAGGTTCCCCAGGGCGTTCTTGATCTTGCCGGGCAGGCTCTTGACCCAGGTGACCACCTCGTTGGCTTTGGAGACTACGGCGTCCTTGACCGCGTTCCAGGCGGACGAGGTGAGGCTTTTAATCGCATCCCAGGCACCGCCGATCACGGTTTTGACCGCGTTCACGGCCCCGGAGATCAGGCTGGTGATCGCCTGCCACACCCCGGACACGATCGACTTCAGCCCGTCCCAGACGCGCTGCCAGTCCCCGGTGAGGATCCCGGCGAACACGTCGAAGATGCCCTTGATCGTGTTCCAGATGCCTTCCCACACGCCCGCGATCGTCTGGCCCACCGTGGACAGGATCGACATGATCTCGTCCCCGAACTGGTCCCAGAACGCGGACGCGAACTCCCGGAACGACTCGAAGGCGCTCTTCAAGGGCTCCAGGAACCGGCCGACCGTGGATTTGACCTGGTCGAAGACCTGGCCTGCCTTCTGCGCCAGCCCACCGAGGTCGAACTTTTGAGCGAAATTCTGGATTGCTGGGATGACCGTCCCGCCCAGGAAGTCCACCACGTTCTGCTGGACCGTGCGCTTGAAAGCTTCCAACCTGTTCGCCGCGGTCTGGTGAAGCTGATCACTGGCGCTCTGCGCCGCGCCACCGAACTCACCGAATTGTTTGGTGGCCGTGTCCAGGTCCATGGCAAACAGGGCATCGGCGAGGTCTTCGGCCTTGGTGCCGAACAGCTCCACGGCGAGCGCGTTACGCTCCACCGGGTCCTTGATCTCCCGGAGCTTGTCCAGGATCGTGTCAAAGGCCTTCGCCGCGCCCGGACCACCTTCGGCGATTTTCTTGACAAGCTCGTCCGCGTTCAGGCCCATCTCCTTCAGGGCCTTAACGACCTTGTCCGAACCCGCCACGGCGTTGATCTGGAATTCCTTGATCGCGTCCGCGGCGTAGTCCGAGTCACGGGCACCAGCCTGGAGGGCCTGCTGGATCAACCCGAGCGCCTGCTCACCGGTCAGCCCAAGGGACCTGAAGTGGGTGGAGTACTCGTTGATCGTGTCGATCAGGTCTTCGGACTTGTTGATGCCGTTCTGGGTGGCCTTGACGACGATGTCGAAAGCCTCCTCGGCCGACTGGGCCATCCCGGTGCGGAGCATCTGGGACACGGCCCCAGTGACCTTCTGGACGTCCTCGCCCACTATCGAGGACACGTCCATAGCCCGCTTGGCAATCCGCTCCAGGTCGGCCTCGGACGCCGCGCGCATCCCGTCCATGTTCTGGACCACGGCGCGAATGGCGTTGGTCACGTCCCCCATGGATTCGCCGTAGGCGTCCGCGTACATCTTCCCGGCCACACGGCCGATGCGCGCGGATTCCTCCGGGGTGGTGCCAAGCTGGGCGTTCAGCTTCGCCTTGGCCTGCTCGGCGTCCAGGGCGCTGGTGAGCCCGCTCACAAGCGCGGCCCCGGCCGCGGCGCCCGCCGACGCCCAGCCCAGGCTCTTGATCACGCCGATCAGGGCGTTGCCCGCCCCCGGCATCCGGGCCCGGCCGCCGTCCTCCACGCCCTCGGAGAATGACCGGCCCGCCCCCGAGCCCGCGGACCGGGCACTGGACTGGGCCGATTCCATGCCCCGGGCGAGCTCGTCCGCGATCCCCCGGCCACCAGCACGGGCCTGGGCCTCCATCTGGTCGATGGCGGACCGGAATTCGGCCACGAGCCGGTCGATCTCGCTCATGGCCCGCTCCGGGGCCACACCGTCGGCGATCCGGTCGCTGACGTTGGCCATGGCGGAGGCGACCGTGGACTCGACATTGGCCATTGCCCCGGTAGTGGCGGACTGGAGGCTAGACAGCCCGCGCTCAGCCTCCCCCAGGCCACGGGCAAACCCCTGGTCTTGCAAGTCGATGAAACCGACGAGCTCACCCAAGGAAAGCGCCACCTCAGCCACCTCCCCCCGGCGAAGAAAAGGCGATGGAATCCATCGGAATTTCTAGGAGGCGGTTAGAGGGTGTTGATGAACGACCGGGCGGATTCACCGGAGAGCTCGATGGGCTGGGCGGTGGTAACCCGCCGCCACATGGAGTCCGGGGACAGCCCGACCAGGAGCACGGAGAAGCGCCGCCAGCTCATCCCAGCCTTGAGCGCGAGCACTAGGTCGATTCCGTACTCGCGTTGGAAGTCGGCTTCAAGGAGCGCCCACCAGCGGATGATCTGGTCGGCTAGGCCCGTGTCCCCGGGGCTTTGGCTTCCCCCTGGCCGTCCTTGGTGCGGAGCCCGTAGACGTCCAGGCACCAATCGACGATGTCCCGGATGTGGGAGATACCGATACCGTCGGCGAGGATCTGCTGGTAGCCGGCCTCACCGAGCAGGCCCTTGAGGATCTGCTCCAGCCACACCAGGCCGTCCCCGCCGTCGCGCTCGGCGCGACGCTGGCGGACGAGGAGGATAAGCACGCTGGCGGGGATGTCAGCGGGGAGCGTGTAGACGCGGCCTTTGATCTTGACTCGCTTGGGTTTCTCGTTCGCCCAGGCGGCATCGAAGTCCTTGTCCAGCTCCTCGCCGAGCTCGTCGCCCAGCGGTTCCTCGTCCGCGAGGTCTACTTCGGCCATTAGACCTCCTCAACCGGCGTGGTCGTGGTCTTGCCGGACTTGGTGATGGTTGCGGACCAGGTGGTCTTCTCGTTTGTGCCTCCACCCTGCTCACCCAGGGTGAAGGTGCACGTCCACACGCGCCACGTGGTGTCCATAGGGTGGCGGAAACGGATACGGCCGAGGGAATCGGAGCCGAGCTTGTCCTCGCCGGCCATCTCCTCGATGCGGGCCCGGCCGGGCGGGAGGGCGCCGGTAGCGTCGTCCTTGATCACGAGACCTTCCAGGGTCATGCTGGCGCCGCGCTGCATGATCTCCTGCTCGTAGGCGCCCCCGCTGTCGAAGTCGGTGACGTCCACGGTCTCCTCGTTCTCACCGGGGTTGAAGGTGACGGACTGGAGCCGCTCCACGGTGAGCCAGGTTTCCGGGGTGTCGTCCTCCACCTGGACGATGATGTCGCGGGCGTTGATCCGGCGCATGGTCACTGGTGATCACTCCTCCACGTCAGGTGATGGTTCTGGGCGGTTCGGGGTGGGCCGTTGGATGTCGATGCGGAAGTTGACGGTCCACTCGTGGCGGCCATTGGCATCCGGGCCGATGTACACCGGGCCGCCCTGGGTGCACACGGCGAGCTCGAGCCACGTGCCCCCGGCCAGCTCCCGGTCACCGAGCCCGTGAAGCGCGTCGTAGACGGCTTGGGCGTCGGCCTCGGCGATGCGGGCGTCGGTGCGGGGGCCGCGGACGCGGATTTGGACGTTGAGGGAGTCCCAGGGGTGGACCGAGTCGGACTCGGACGAGCCATAGCGGGCGATGGCGAGGCACCGGTCCGGGCTAGCGGGGAGCAGCGGGTGGTAGATGGTCCCGCCGGGCGTGCCGTCCGCGTTGTAGGTGCCCAGTCCCAGATCAGCAAGGAGCTGGGCGAGTTCTTCGAGGAGGGTCATTCTCACCCCCTCGCCGGCCAGGGTTGGTTACCGGAGTGATCTGCGGATCTCGGCGGCCACCAGGTCGAGCATCGTGCCCCGCTCTGTTTGCATGGGCTCCTCGAGGTATTTCGCCTGGCGCCCGGGATCGTGCCGAAGCGTCAAGTCCTCATGCTGGCGCACCGCATACGGCGTGTCATAGCTCACCGCGGCTACCAGCCGTCCGTCGTCGACGCTGGCGACACCTGACCGCTCCAGGGTGCCCTCCTCGATCGGCACCAGTCGCCGGCTGACCTCGAGCAGGTGCTCAGCCGCCTTTCGCAGGCCAATCACGGCGCCGTCCCGTTCGGCCTTTCTGATGGCGCGGACGTTGAGCTTGAGCGTGGCCGTCTTCGGCACCCGCCACCCCCTTTAGGTGAGCGCGACCTCCACATGATCCGGGGTGGGCAGCCCGCCCCCGTCCCGCACAGCCACAGCCAGCGCCTCGGCCTCCCGCCCGGACGGGAGGGTGACCAGTGACCCGACCGGGCAGGCGGTGCCTGGGGGCAGGTAGACGGTGGCCTCGCTGACAACCTCGGCGCCCTCGGGGTCGCGCACAAGCCGGCGCCGCTCATCAACCCACGCCCTGGCTTGCACGGGGTCCCCGTAGGAGGGGCCGAATGGGCCTTCGCCGAGGAAAGGCCGGATGATCACGGTGTGGCGGAGCAAGAAACCCGGTATCGCGCCCATCAGCCCACCCACGGTCCACGGGTCACGAGCCCTGCCTGGTGGAGGATCATCCACGCCTGCGGGGCCAGGGTGGCCCCGGCTGCTGACCCGCCCCCGCCAAAGCCAGCAGCCCGGGACAACGACACCGAACCGATGGACACGCTGGCGTACTGGGCGGCGACCCCGGTGCCGTCCTCCCCGCTGGCAGCCCACGCGGCCACCTGCTCACAAACGGCGCGGCGGAAAGCGTCGGCAACCTGCTCGTCCACGGGCATCCCAGCATCATCAACCGCGTATACGGCGGTGAGGGTTGCCTGCCGGACCAAGACGCTCGCCCGGTCAAGCAGCACCTCAGCGTTGTCTGGGACGGGGGTTAGGTACAGCTCCAGGTCGCTGACGGTGGCGTACGTCATCGCCACCACCCCCTGTCAGCCGCCGGTCTTGCTGGTCCCGCCGCGCCCCCGGGACGGCGCCTGCTCCTTGATGGGGGTTTCCTCGACGAGCTCCACCGTGTACCCGCGGCGGGTGAAGTACCTGAGCTCAGCATCCATGCCCTCGGCGTCGATGCGGGCGACGCCCTGGTAGAACGCCGCCCGCCCCACCATCCCACTGTAGGTAGGGTCAGGTGCGGTGATCTTGTAGTGCGTTGCCATGTCACGCCACCTTGACGTTCCGGAACACGCCGCAGGACTTCGTGTTGCGGAGCACGACCGCGGCGGGGCCGATCTCCAGCTCGCCGGTCTTGACCGCACCCGCCTCAGAGAAGTCAGGCATCCACGTCTGAACCAGGGGGGACCCTGCGACGGTGGCGCCGTGGAAGGCGTCCAGGCCGAAGGTGACCGCGTACAGGTCGGTCAGCCCGGTCACGTTGTCGCCGCCCACGCTCCGGGACTCGATGGGGATGATCGGCCCGGTGCCGAGCGCATTGTCCCCGGCGTCGATCAGCACCCAGTCCCCGTACCGCTCGATCTGCCGGCCGAGGTCGTCCTTCTCCGAGGTGTAGATGGACGCCCACCGGGCCAGGGCGCGCAGGCGGGCGATCGACCGGGTGTTGCCGATGATGGCCTTCACCCCCGGGGGCACCGCACCGGGCATGGACGCGTCCCCGGACCCGACCCGGGACGGGACGATGGACGACAGCCACTCGTCGATCTGGTCGAGCCGCTGGTTCGCCTTGGCCTGGGTGTCCACCGTGGCCACGGTCCAGTCAGCGTACTGGGTGCCCTCCGGGTCCGGCACGTACTCGGTGCTGGAGCCGACGAGGAGCTTGTCGAGGCCGTCGAAACCGTGCTGGTCGACGGCGGTGTCGCCGTTGATCATCTGGTTAATGAACTCGGTGGTGGCGCCGACCAGAAGCTGCTGCATCTGGAAGGCGACCTCGTTGGTGGCCGCGGGGCCGAGGTTGGCGAGCACGCGGTCCACCTGGAAGCTGCCGCCGAGCGGGCGGAGCTGCACGGTCCTGTGCTCACGCTCAGCCTCGGCCGGCGTGTACTCCGAGCCGATGGGCCGGAACGAGGCGCCGCGGGCGGTCTTCAGGAGGGTGAAACCGTAGGTGAGGGTTGCACCGCCGGCGCCCGGGGTCACGCTGTCGTCGAAGGTCATCTGGTCCATGACCCACGAGTAGCGGCGCAGGTTGTCGATAACGGCGTGGTCGATGTCAGATCTGGCGTTGATCTGCGCCATCTGCAGGGTGATAGCCACCGTGTCTCCTTAGTGTCCGTAATGCCTGCGGATCGCCGCGGCGAGCCCCGTGGGGCGTTTGGTGTTGCCGCGGGCTGGGGCGCCCGGCATCTCACCCCCGGACCGGGGTGGCGGGGCCGCCTTTTCCGGTGCTGGTTGTGCTGCGAGCTTCGGGTTCGCCTTGATCGCGTCCTTGATTGCGTCCGCGATGGCGTCCGCGAACCCGTCGTCGTCGGGGTTGAGCTGGGCCACGGCGCGCAGAAATGACCGCGAGTCGAGCAGGGCGTCCGGGTCGCCGCCGTGCCGGCTAGCAGCCTTGTAGACGGCGAGCTCGACGCGGGCCTGCCGCAGCTCGTCGCGGGTGCTGGTCAGCTCGGCGGTGAGCTTTTCAGCCACCTTTTGGGGGTCTTCGTCGGCCTTCTTCAGGCCGAGCGCCTGGGCGATGTTGTCGAGGATGGCCTGCTGCTCGGCGAGAGCTTTGTCCAGGGCCTCCTTGTTTCGCTTCGCCAGGGTTTCGTTCTTGCGCGCCAAGGCCTTCCACTTGGCGACCTCGTCGCCCTGGTTGTCCTTGCCCTTTTCGGGCTGAGGTTCGGGCTCCTGGGTCTGGTCAGCCTGTGGAAGGGTGCTCTCGTTGGTGGTCTGGCCCGTTTCGGGCTCGGTGACCTCGGTGGTTTCGCTGTCGTTCATGGGTTCTCCCGTTTCGGGGTAGGGGTTGGCCCGTTTCGGGCCTAAAAGGGGTGACCGGATTCGGCCGTGCGAGCCCTCCAAATGGGATTGGAGGGACGTCTGTGATGTGCGAGCAGTACCGTAATGCGTTATGCAACACACGGTTCCGTCGCACCAGGCGCCCAAGAAGAAGGGGCGCGGGAAGAAGATCGCGTTATGGGTTGCGGGGGCGTTCGCCGTGGTGGTCGTGGTCGGTGCTCTGCTCGACGACTCCCCCACTGAGGGCGAGACGGCGAGCGCCTCGCCGAGCGCCCGGGCGAGCGTGCCACCGAGCACGACCCGGTTCGTCTCCTGGATTCCGATGCCGGACGGGCAGCAGACCGAGGACCTCTTGTACGGTCTGCGGCGGATTCATCCGGCGCTGGACCGCGCCAGGTCGATTGACCGGGCCAGGAACGTGTGCCGGCAGATCCTGGATGACATGCCGCGGGAAAAGGTCATCGAGGGTGCGCGGCTGCGTTTTGAGGGCGGTGATGTGACGCTCACGCAGGCCGACGCGGAGGCAATCGTAGAGCTGATCGAGCGTGGCGGCTGGTGCCGCTAGCCCAGCTCGACCATCAGGTAGCCGTTCGACCAGCCCTCGCGAGCGAGGGCGCGGACGGCGTCGGCCTCGGCCCGGCCGGGGTTGGCGCGCAGCCAGGCGCGTACCACGGCCCGGGCCGACTCGCCCCCCTCGTAGACGACCGTGCCGTCGTCTCGCACCGTAGCGGTGGAGACGAGCTGACCGGTACGCACCGAGACGATGCGGATCTGATCGGCCATAGGGGTCACCTTACTTGGCGATCAGGTTCCGGGTGCCCTTGGCGTGCCCGGCCAGCAGGTCGAGCACGGCGAGCGCGTAGTCCAGCCAGGATTCCCGGCCCATGTGCGCGAAGTCCGGGCGCAACTCGTTCAAGCGGCGGCGGATTTCCTCCACGTCGGCCGGGGTGAGCGGGTTGTCCTTGAGCTGGTCCAGGTCCGCCTTGTAGTGGTCAGCGAACGGCGAGTTCACATACTCCAGGTCGGCAGCCGGGTCGCCCAGGCTGTTGACGAACGCGGCACCGTGGTCGATCGGGATCAGGCGGCCCTGTCTGTCGAGCATCCAGTTGCCCTGGTTGCGGTCGATGTTCATCGTCAGCAGGTCCACCAGGCCGAGGAGCTTGCCCTCGTCGCTGTCGATCGCCTGCCTCAACCGGGGTGGGAGCTCATCCACCCCCCTGGCGATCTCGTCCGCGGTTTGGGCATCGCCGACGTACTCCATGTACACGTGCCGGTCGTCGCGCCGGTACACCCCAGGTGCCCGCAGACCGAGCTTGCGGGCGATCAGGCTGACCGCGTGCTCGGCGGCGGCGTCCTGCATCTCGTCCAGCCCGGCCCGGGCACTCTTGCGAATGACCTTGGTGCCGTCGGCAAGAGTGACCAGCTCGGTTTGCGCGCTCAGGCCGCCCAAGCGCCGGGATTCGACCTCCCGCTGGGTTTCCACCCGGCGCACCAGGTCCTCGATGCCCTCGACCGACCGGTGGTAGGGCCGGGCCACGGCCGGGACCTCCATCCGGGGCCGGGCCGGGGCCGGGGCCGGCCGCGGGGTGACCGGGCGTTGGGCGGCCGGGCGCCGAGCCGGTGCCGCGGGCGCGGGGGCAAGCTCCCGGGGCTCGACCGGGGTGACCGCCCCACCGGGGGCCTGCCCACCCCGGGGAATGTTCCCGGCGCCGATCTGCTCCCGGTACCGCAGCCGCTTGAGCCCCGGGTTGGCCTGAAGGTGATCTCGGAGCTCCTTCTGCCAGGCGCGGACCTTAGCCTGCGCGGCCTTGCGGCCCTGGTCGGTCAGCGCCCCCTCGGCGCGCTCCTTCCACCGGCGGATCTGCCGCTCGATCGCCCGCTGCCGCTGCTTAGCCTCATACCCCCGCGGGTCAGCCGTGGCGCGGCCCACCCGGGTCACCCCGGGCAGGTAAGCGGACACTGAATGCGTGCAGTTCGGGTGCTGCAACCCCCGCGACCTGGCCTCGTCCAGGCTCCCGGCGACGTCGACGGTGACGTACTCGCCGTCGCGGGTGGCGTGCTCGACGCGGATACGCCCGCGATACCGGCCCGAGAGTGACAGGACCTTGCGCTCCCAGGGCCGGCAGCGGGGGCATTCCCGCGGGGAATCGGAGACGATGACCAGGTCGATGCCTGTGCTGGTGAGCCGGTCGGTCTGCCCTTGCACCGCGGCCCGCTGCACATTGGTGCGGGCGATCATTTCCACGTAGGAGGACAGGCGCCATCGGCGGCCAGCGCGGTCGGTGAACGTGGCGATGCCACGGTCGATGAGCGCCTGCCACGCGGCTTGAGCGGCCTGCCGCCGGGTGAACGCCCCGGTGGCGATCCTGGCCGCGGTCCCGGCTTGGACGGCCCGGTAGGCGTCCATGGGGGCGCGGAGGATGTTGGCGTCGAGCCGGCCGACGTCCCGGTGGATAGCGGCAGCGATGCGCTCAATCACCGCCGCATTGGGGACCTGCTCGGCGATGGCTCGCCGGGCGGCCGGGCCGATGCGGCGCCGCCCCCACTCCGTGGGCAGGTCGGCAAGGGCGGTGCCCCACCCGTGCCCGTAAGCTTGGGCGGCCGCCTGCCGGATCACCTCGCCGCGGTCGGCGCGGAGTTTGTCGAGGATGGCTCGGGCGGCCCGCTGGAGTGCCCGGATAGCGCCGAGTTTGAGCTCGTACGGGTCACCTGTTGGGGGGTCTTGGCGGAGCCGCTGGGAAACCACCCGGACGAGGGCGCCTTCCACGTCCCGGTAGAGATCGGCGATGGACGCGGTGATGCTGTCGACGAGGTCGGGGTCGACGGCCACAGCCATCCCCCCTTAACCCTTTAGGGCGAGGAAGGCAGGAGGCTACTCGCCGGCCGGCTCGCCCTGCTCCTCCCCAGCCTCGGCGCCCTCCTCGGCGTCCTCGCCGGGGCGGAGCTCGAACGGGTCGGGTACCGGTTCCGGGCGGTCCGCGGTGATCCGCTGCACCTCGGCGGCGATCTGCTCCTCCGACCAGTCCGGGTGCACGAGCCGGACGATGGTCTCCGTCGAGGCGGCCTCCGCTTGGCGGAGGACATTCGCCGTCTGGGCGAGGGCTTGGATGTCCTCGCTCACCGAGTCACCAAATTCAATCACCGGTTTAATCGGTTCGACCGGGGTGCCGAACACCTGCCGGTCGACCAGCAGCAAGGTTTCGATCGCCTCCTGCAACGCCGGCGTCGCGTAAACGATCTTCTTGCCGCGGGAGATGAAACTGCGCCGCTCCCGGGCTTTGACCTCGGTGGCGGTAGCGGCCACGTCGCCCATGAGCCCGAGAGTTTGGGCGCTGTACCCGGCGGTGCGGAGGATCTGCGCGATGAGGTCCTGCGCGGTGCGCTGGTGCTCATCCACCCGGATGGCGAACTGGGTGGCGGTGATCTGGCTGCCACCGTTCTCGGGCAGGATGTTCAGCCCGACGTACGCCTCCCGGTCAGCATCCCAGTAAGCGCCCCGCCCGGGACCCAGGGATTCCAGGTAGGCCTGTGGGAGGAGGATGCGCGCCTTGGCGAGGCGGATGTCCCGCATCCACGACGAGTACACCTCGTCCAAGGCGTCGAACAATTGCTCGACGCCGGCGTAGTCGGACCTGCCGAGGGGTACCGCGGCCGGCAAGTTCCGCCACAGACGATTCGGGCGCATGTTGGGCCAGTAGACGGCGGTGAGCCGATCCAACCCGGTTTCGATGACGTTGCCATCGGTGACGGCATCGGCCAGGGCAGCGGTGGCCTCGTGCTCGGTCAGGGGGATCGGCCGGCCGAGCTGGGTCGGTGTGCCCTGGTAGAGCCCGTGCAGGATCACTCCGGGCTCGTGCCGCTCCAGGTGGCGGATAACGAGCTGGTCGTCCTCGTGGAGCACGCGCCAGAAGGTGACCGCAGCCAGCTTGCCCCACCGCCACTCGGGTACGGCGGCGTCCGCGTGCACCGGGTCCAGCCACGGGTGATCGGCGACCTCCCGATCCCACACGACCCGCAGGAATACCCCGCCAAGAGCGGCGCAGATCTCCGCGCCCTCAAGCAGGGCAGCGTGCATGCCCCCGGTGATCAGGTCGGTGAGCCGATCCTGGGTGGGCACGTGGTCGGTGTACATGCTCGGCGGCTCGGAGAAAAGGAGGTCCGCCGAGATGGACGCCAGGTCCGAGGCAAGGGGGACGTGCAGCTTGGTGCGCTTCTCGCCTACGGGGACGGGCTGACCCCACCACCAGCGGGCGAGCCGATCCCGCCACCCCTCGCGGTGCTGTTGGACGCGCGCCTGGGACACCGAGTCGTAGACGATTCCCTGCCAGCCCTCGTAGAAGGCTTGGAGCTGGTCGGGGTCGCCGGAGTACCAGGCGGACCAGGCGGCTAGTCGGCGGGTGATTGGTGCAAGGTGCGGGGGCGGCCACGCCCCGCCATCGGGTAGCGGCATCCGTGACCTCCCCTCTCAAGACGCTGACGAAAAACGATCCTTTGCTGTCGTGACCGTTGGGCGGCGGAAGCCAAAGCTCAGAAGTGTCGGAAACTCATGTCGTAAATCAATGACCCGTAAGGTATGATTACCGTCATGATCATCGGTTATTCGCGAGTCTCAACCCGGGAACAGAACCCTGAAGCCCAGTACGACGCCCTCGCCGAAGCCGGATGCGACCGCATCTACATCGACAAGGTCTCCGGCACCCTCTCCCGCCGCCCAGAACTCGAAAAAGTGCTCGATGTCTTACGCCCCGGCGACACCCTGGTCATCACCCGCCTCGACCGGCTAGGCCGCTCGGTGAAGATGCTTAAAGAAATCACCGACCGGCTACAGGAGATCGGCGTCTCCCTGCGGGTGCTCACCCAGAACATCGACACGAGCACACCGGAAGGCCGGCTGTTCTTCCACATGCTCGCCGCGTTCGCCGAGTGGGAGCACGACCTGATCGTCACCCGAACCCGTGAAGGGCTGGAAGCCGCTCGCGCGCGGGGCCGGGTTGGCGGCCGTCGCAGGAAGCTCGGTCAACGGCAAGCGGAGCTAGCACGGCAGATGTACGAGGAAGTCGGCCCCGACGGGAAGCGGCGCTACACCGTGCAGCAAATCGCCGACGAGCTCGGCGTCAAGCGGACCACCATCTACGGCTACCTCTCAAAGTCCTGAGGGTCCGCTGGCGTCCCCTTGCCTGATTTGGTCCGGGTGATTGCGGCCACCGCCCACAGGAACACCTCTTCCAAGGCGGTGAGCGCCTGCTCGGTCTCCCGGCACGCCGGCAGCACGTCCCGAAGTTCGTGGGCGAGGTGGAGGGCGGCGGTGCGGATGTGCTCCATGGCCGCCGCCTGATCCGGTGTCGGCTGGGGGAACCGGAACCGGTCGACCAGGTCGTTGCGCGTGCCCACGGGGCTCCTACTTGCCGCGCCGCGCCCTAGTGCGGGCCGCCTTCTCCGCCATGCGCACGCGGCCGGCGTGCGTCTTGCCGGCGTTGGCGATCCGGGCGGCGCGCTCCTTGCTGTACCCCTGGTCCCGGAGCGCCTCGTACACGTCCTCGCGCCCGCTGGCAATCCCGCGGACTCGACCACCCTTTGGCATGATGTCCTCCCCTTAAGTGGCGACGGGCTCGGGCGGTGCTAGCAGGTATTGCCATACCGCCCGGGTCGAGTGGATCGCGTACCGCGCCGCATCCAGCGAATGGTCGTCAGCCTTAACCGGCTGGTCGACGCCTCTTTGGGCGGCCTGGTCGTCCCACGAGTAGCCGGCGACCTCTTCGATGAAGCCTCGGCATGACCGGTGCACCTTGAGCCGGCCCGTGGCCAGAAGGCTCGCCACGGTGCGGATACCAGCTAATACGTCGTTGTCGCCGAGCATGGCCGACAGGCCGTCGTGGTAAAGCTGGGCGCGGAAGCTTGCTGCGGAGGGGTCGACGATCACGTACTCGGGGCGTACACCCTCCCGTGCCAGCCATTCGCGTAGCCGGGCGGAGTATTCGGCGTCGGTGAGGGCGCGCCGGGCGAGTTTGGAGTCGTACCGCCATTCGCGGGCCAGGTAGAGGCGGCCGTCGACGCCGAGGCCGAGGAGGACGGCGGCGAAGGGGTTGGTGGTGCCGTAGTCGATGCCGAGGGCGAGCCACCGGTCGATCGGTGGGAGGTCGTCGACCACGTGCACGGTTTCGTCCCAGGCGTCGTAGACGGCGCCCTCGGCGAGGCACCATTCGCCGAGGATGAACCGCCGATACCACAGCCCGGTGTACTCGGTTTTCAGGGCTCGGACGTATTCAGGGTCCAGGGCCGGGTTGTCGTCGAGGGTGAAGTGCCACCAGCGAAGGTCGAGCTCGCCGGCGCGTAGGAGGAACTTGCGCCGTACCCAGTGGGCGGGCCCGTCCGGGTTGGTGGTGGCGAATAGTTTGGCCCCGGGTACGGAGAGCCGGGCGAGGAGCTGGGTGAAGAACGCCTCTGGGATGAGGGTGAGCTCGTCCACGTACGCGCCGGCCGCAGTGAGACCCCTCAGGCGGCCTTCGGCGCGGGCGTCGTTGGCGGTGATCACCTCGACGGTGCGTCCGAGGATGGTCGCGGTGGAGGCGCCTCGGGTGTAGTGCACGTGCCGGGCGGCCGGGCCGAACAGGATCGGGTCCTGCAGGGGGCCGAAAACATTCCGGGCGACGGTGTCGAGGGTTTTGCCGGCGACGACGAGGGCACCGCCGCGGGGGGCGGTGGCAACGTAGGTGAGCCAGCGCAGCAGGCTGCTGATGGTCTTCCCGCTCCTGACAGCCCCGCACCAAACGTTGATGCGCGCCGTCGAGTGGGCGATGGAGCGCTCCTGGAGTTCACTTAGCCGAGGTGCCATGGCGAGCTTGAAGGTCGGCCAGCAAGGTGCCGAGCAGGGAGGCGACCTGGCCGGCGTCCGCGCTGGCGTCGTGCTTGTCGATCGCCAGGTGCTTGTCCAAGGCGATGGCGGCCGCGGTCATAAGGTTACGCAGCTCGCCCGCCGGGGGCCGGTCGAGGATCCGCTCCCGGTAGGTGTTGTCCTTGCCGCCGAAGCTGAATACCCGGTATGGGCGGTCCATTTGGTCGAGGAGTTCGTTGGCTTTTTCGAGGAGGCGGCGGGAGACGATCGCGCGGAGGGCGGCGTTGTCGGCTTGGGCGGCCTCGGTGGCGCGTTTCGTGGCTGACCGGTCAAAGGCGTCGGTCATACCGGCACTCTTTGCGATGTTGGTGACGGTGCCGGCGCTAACGCCGTGCTCGCGTGCGATGACGTTACGAGCTTTGCCGGCCTTGATGTCGGCGAGGATGGCTTGGCGCTTGTGGTCGGGGATGGGGGCGGGCAGGTGTGCTCACCCCCCTTCGTGTTGGGTTAGGCGGCTGGGCGGTATCGCATGTCGCGTTCCAGCTCGGCGAGGGTTTGGAGGTCGTAGACGTTGTAGCGGCCGATGCGGCCGAGGGGTTGGATGCGCCGGCGGTGGATCCAGGAACGGACCGTGGAGGGGGGTACGCCGAAGAGGTGGGCTGCTTGGGTAGGGGTGACGATGTCCTGTGGGCGCATGATCACCCCCCGGATATGCGAATGCCCCGGGGCCTAGGGCCTCCGAGGGCACTGATCATCTACTCTCACGTTTTGCTGCCGCACCTGGTCATAGGCTTACGTGCTACGGTCAGGCGACCCCGCGCAGCTCATGGGCGGTCTCGGTGTGCCGCTGATGCACCCCGTTGATCCACCTGGCCATTTGCTCGGGTGTGCAGATTTGCCACTCCGTGCGTTCCGGCCAGACCTTACGCCACCTGAACGAGGCGATGCCGTGATCACAGCCGGGAACCGGCTGACGCTGGCGCCTCCTCTGGCACTCGCAATGTGGCGGCAGCGGATTCCAGTGCGGTTGTGGTGTCCATAGCAGGCAGATCGCGGGGATCTTCGCGGCCTCGGCGAGTTTCTCCAGGACGAGAGTTGGTTTCTCCTGGCCCGCGTCCCGTGCGGCCTCGACCAGCAATAGCGGTGCGCGGCAGCGTTCGCAGTACTCTAACCCGTCGATATCGATCATCGTGGCTGAGTCGGCGCAGGCGTACCGGTGCCAGTTGGAGTAAGCCCGGTCGCGGGCCATCACCTTGTCGCGGCCTCTCATGTGACACGCTCACGGGAGGTTGCCACGTGTGCGGCGTCGATGTCGCATCCGACGAATCGGCGGCCAAGGCGCTTGCACACGACGGCTGTGGTTCCCCCGCCGAGGAAGGGGTCGCACACCAGCGCACCGGGGTGGGTCAGTCGTTCTACGAGGTCGGCGATGCCGGATTCGGACTGTCCCCAGTGGTGGTGGCGCTTGTCGTCCCCTGCGGAGTCGAATAGGTCGTCGAGGATGAACGGCAGGTCGTCGCCGGCGTCGGGGTGGGAGTAGATGAGGATGGGCTTCCACCCGGTGCCGACTCGTGCGGCGTGGACGCGGTTGCGGGGGCCTTGCACGATGTAGGCGCCGACCCACCGGTAGCGCATGTGTTGGTCGAGTTCGGTGAGGTATTCCCGTAGCCAGGATTGGCCGGTCATGACGGCGAGGATGCCGTTTGGTTTGAGGATGCGCGCGGCGAGCTTGCCGAGGTCCCCGAAGAGCGGGATGTATTCCTTGGGGTATGGCGGGTCGGTGATGATGGCGTCCACGCTGCCGGGCTCGAGGTCGGCGAGGACGTCGCGGAAGTCGCCGTGACGGATGTCGATGCCACCGGTGACGGTGACGGGTTCGACTGGCTGTGCACGGCGTTCCTCCGCCGCCTTCTCCCGCGCGATCCGCTCGGCGCGCTTGACATCGAGGGTGCGCGCCGGCGCGGCTTCGCCGAGTACGGCGAGCGCCTGGCTTGCACGCTCGGCGTCCTTGGTGTTCCTCGCCTGGACAACGGTCAAGCCAGGCTGCGGCTTGCGCGGCTTGCGCGCCGGTTGAACACGACCACGAGAATCGACAATGTGTGACGGCTGATTACTGTAAGTTTCGACGTCCGCCATTTGGCGGACGTCTTCACTTTCTGTAGTCAGGTCTTCATTTTCTGTAGTCAGACGGCGTGCTGTCGTTTCCGGTATGCCGGTCTCTGCTGCGATGCGTTCGAACGTGTAACCCAGGCGGCGCAGCTCGGCAACGGCCCGCGCTTTCTGCTCGCGCGTCAGATGCCGGCGCAGCAGGTTCATCACCAGCGCGCGCACCTTGCGCTCGGAATCGTCGGCGCAGTACTGCACCTCATACCGCGGCTCGATGCCGAGCTCGCGGCACGCACGCTCACGGTGGTGACCGTCAAGAATGCGGCCGTGCTGATCCTTGGTGATCGGGACAAGCAGACCCTTCTCGGCGATGCTCGCCTTCAGCGCCTCGTATTCGTCGTCAGGCAGGGCATCGAACAGTTGCAGGGGTTCTTGCATGGGGGTTTCTCCTCTGGCGTGGAGATGGGCATGAAAAAAGCCGCTGGATCTGCGTCCAACGGCTGAGGGGATGTGTGGGTCAGGCGGCGATGCGGGTGGAGGGGGGTACGCCGAAGAGGTGGGCTGCTTGGGTTGGGGTGACGATGTCCTCGGGGCGCATGATCACCACCCGGACATGGTTAGCGCCCCCGGTGTGGCGCCGGGGGCGCGGAGGGTAATTAGGCATGGGTTGGCTTGGGATCCATCGTTGCACAAATGTGAGGTTTTGTGCAAAAAGAAAGCCCCCGCGTGTGTTGGGGGGCATTGGGTTGCGGTCGGCACTAGCCCAAGGTCACGCTGCGCGCCGGGCTGGGATGGTCACTGCGGCTCGGGGTCGTTGATCAGCTCGTAGCCGTTGGACGCTCGCCGCTGCAGTCGCCGGACCAGAATGCGGGTCCGGCGGCCGTTGCTGTCCGTCACGTACGCGTAGTCACCAACCACGTGGTCCACGCGGATGGTGCGGCCGCGGGATCGCGGGTCCAGGTCCCGGTACACCTGACCGGGGCGAATAGGGGTGATGTCGCGACTGGTGTTGGCCATGGTGGTCTCCTCGGTCAGATGTCCTGCTCTGCGAGGTTCGTGGGGGCCGTGAATAGGGTGCGGGTGAGGTTGGCAAGTTCGGTGAGGCCGGCGCCGAGGTAGAGCAGGAGCCTGGCGCGGAGGGGGATGGTGATCATCTGGCATCCTTTGGGTGAGGGGTGGGCCCCGGCCGGTTTGGCCGGGGCCGGTTCGCTGTTTGGGCCATTGGCCAAGGCAGGTGTCTAGTTCAGCCGATCACCGCGATGTAGTGCTTCCACTGGCCGCCGAAGAAGACGGCGCCGTACCGCAGCTCATCGGTGATGACCTTCTGGTTGCTCTCCGGGACGATCCGGGCGTTCTGCTGGCGGTTCATCCGGCGGATGGCCTCGGTCCAGGTCTTCTGGTCGATGGTGCGGCCGAGCTTGGTCTCGATCGCCCGCCGGATCCGGGACAGGCCGACCCACGTGTTGGTCTTGCCACCGGTGATGTTGAGGTAGGCGGCGGTGATGTGAGCGGTGAGGGCGACGATCTCGGCGGCGGGAATGGTGGTGGTGGTCATCTCGTTCTCCCTTGTAGAAGTGGCTTTCTCTTTTCTGATGGCTCCACTATAGCACGCCCCACTGGAAATTGAAAGCCACTTGTGCCAGGATTTTTGCCATGAGCTCCCGCCACAAGCTGACCACCACGACCTTCCGGCCCGCACCAGAAGAAATCACCGCCGCCCGCCTCCACATCCCCGAAGGGCGCACCCTCGACAGCTTCCTGCGCGCCACCCTGCGCGCCCTCGCCGCCGACCCCCAACGCCTCCTAGAGGTGCTCGCCCCGCACTGGCCGCCCAGCAAACCTCGCGGCCGCCCTCCTAAGAACCAGCCCGCCGAATAAGTCACGGCGCCTGGTTGACCGCCTGCTCCACCAGCGCCTCGTACTCCCCCAACCCCAGCTCGAAACCGCAGCCGGGATTCGCGCAGCGAACCACGTCGTCCCCATCCCGGTGCTCCAGGCGGAACATGTGGCAGGCCGGGCAGCGGAGGGGTTTGCGGTGGATGGTGGTGGTGGCGCGGGCGGCCGCGGCCAGGCGGTGATGCCAGGCGTGGAGTTCCCGCCCGAAGTCCACGCCGAACTCGGGGCGGGCGAGGATGGCCTCACACCGGGCCAGCAGCCAGGCCACACCGGTGGTGATGGCGTTGGCCAGCAGCCCTTGACGGGCTGGGGTTTGGGTGCCGGAGTACACCGCCCGCCAGTCCCGCAGCCAGCGTTCGAGCTCGTCCAGGTCTTCGACGGCTGGTGATGGGCTGGCGGGAGTGGGGGTTCCAGTTATGGGGGCGTGAAGGCTGATTTCCTTGTGCCCGTCGACGCGGGCGGCGTAGAGGGAGGCGAGGTCGTCCAGTTCGGCGAGTTCCTGGCGGAGGGTGGTGGTGCAGCGGCGGCACCAAATAGGGTCACCCAGCCAGGGGCGGATGGTTGGGGGTTCCGGGGGGACGGGTGCGGTGCCGGGAGTGCCGTCCCAGGCGATGAGGGCTTGCTCGTGGGCGCGCATCTGCTCCTGGTAGGCGCGGTAGGCGTGCCGGTAGTGGGTGTTGCAGGGTCCGGGGCAGATAGGCATGGGTGCTGCTCCCCCCTTTTTTTGACGGTTAGCCTGCTGGTGTCCTCTCGCGGCTGACCCCCGGGCTGCTCGGTCCCCGGGGGTTGCCGCGTTCCAAGGGTTACCGGGTGCTCGCTGTGGCGGGTTCGGCGCCGTTGGTGGGCTCGCGGAGCTGGGCCTCGATTTGGGCCCGTCGGCGCCGCTCGTCCCACAAAACGGTCTCGGCCTCGTGAAGGAGCTGGGCGAGCTTGTCGGCACGCTCCCGCTCGCGCGCCAGGGCCGACACCAGGCTGGTGGGCGGGGGCGGGGTTTCAATCCTTCGGTTCGGCATAGCATCCCCTTCCGGGACCGCCCGGGTTGGGTCCGGGCGGTCCCACTAGCTGGTCAGCGTGTGCTCCCTGGTCAGCTGAGGCGGATAGGCATGATCAGATGCCGGTAATCCGCCTCGCCGCCGTCCTTGCCGGGGGTAACGATCGCCGGCTTGGTGGGAGCGGTGAACTGCATACGCGCCACATCCGAGCCGAGCACGGCGAGAGCGTCGAGCAGGTACTGGTGGTTGAAGGCGATGGTGAACTCGCCGTCGCCGTCGAAGTCGACCGGGAGCACCTCCACCGCCTGGGCCTCGTCGCCGCTGCCCGCCT
>ERZ795042.194-NODE-194-length-56654-cov-395.223343_pt1 | contig 56654 bp, 18 predicted proteins | sample MGYA00375126_ERZ795042 | MGnify/ENA primary metagenome ERZ795042 (study PRJEB30171, sample SAMN05518105) | compost metagenome | isolation source: Feedstock adapted compost from Newby Island compost facility, Milpitas, CA | place: USA:Newby Island compost...
GAATCAGCGACGTATTCAGGTAACCGCCCTGAATGATTGTCTTGCCGTTCTGGACGGCCTCGGTGACCATGCTGGACCACGACGTGTAGCCCAGCTTGGTTGCCACTTCATCGAGCGCCTTCGGCGTGCGACTATTGCTCGTCGAGCTGATGCTGAAGGTGCTGCTTGTCGGTTCGGTATCTGTGCCGTTGTAGTGGTCCGTCGTGACTTCCAGCGTCGTGGCGTTGGTCCAGATGCGAATGGTTACGGGGCAGTGGTGCCCATAGTACATTCCAATTTTACCCCACACCTCATAGGTGTGGGTGGCCGACTCGATAACTTTCACCTCAGAAAGGAGTCCTGTACCATTGTACAGATTGAGGAGCGTCGCATACGCCGTGTTTGGACGCGCATCGCCACCCGTTGATACATCCACGAACAGCTCCTGTGGCGTAAAATTGCCGTCGGCGTTTCGCGTGTCGATGAACGCATGCATCCGCCACCCCTTCCACCTGACTCCATCCGTCGTGAAGGCGGCAAGCTTGATCCACTTGTTCAGAGATGTACTTCCGTCTGGGTGTCCCCAGCGTCCATGATAGACGGTGGCGACTTCATATTCGTAGTTATACCGCGAAATGGTCAGCGTACCGCTCGAAGTCCAGCTGATCGAGCCATTTGCCAGATGTCCGCTCCCACCCTTATTCAATTCCCAGACACCGCCCGCGTGCTTGACGGTGCCCAGCACGCTGAGCGTCGTGCCATCCCACGCAATGTACTGGCTGGCATTGCCCTCGAAGCGGAATTTGCCGTCGTTCTGGATATAGACCTTCCACGCGCCGCCCGAGTAGTAGCCCATATACTGGCGGTCCATGTAGAGCCCCGCGCCTGGAGGCGTAGCGATCGTTGCGCCAGGTTTGACCGCCGTCACCAGGTGGCCGCTGCTGTCCAGCGCGGTGTAAGCACGTGAGGCGCCCGTTTTCTCATTAGCGGTTGTGCGCTTGTAGGTGGACCCGTCCACCACATCCACGTCCAGATTGACGGTGTCCTTCGTCGCGAGATTTCCTGCGTCGGAGAGGTTGGAGATGCCAGACCCACCCGTGATGATAAGCTTACCCTTCAGATAGACGTTGTTGGCATAGAGACCGTATCCCGAAAGCGTCCCGCCAAAGTCATTGTCGATGATGCCCGAAAGCTTGCCAAGGCGCAGCTTGATCTTCTGCGTATTGTCCCAGTCAGACCACGATGCAATGCCGTCGATCACGTCAAGGAAAGGTGCGCCCTGATCCGACGCCGCCAGATAGATCACGCCCTGACGCGCCGTGTCGCTGGACCCCACCCGCACGAAATCATACTCGGCATTTACCGAGGGCACGGTGGAATCCGAAGTCAGGGTGATCGTGCAGGTGTATGGCTTCGTACCGTTATTGACCGAGGTGACGGTGCCCTTAACGCGAAGGATTACGTTGTACGACTTGGACGACGTGTTCCAGTTGAAGCGCTGCGCGAGCACCAGATCACCGACAGCAAACGGGATGTAGCGATCGCTGTCGTCCTGCACAACAACCAGCGTGACAGTGGAGCCGCTCACGGACTGCACCCTGAGACGGGCAGCATCCGACACCACCACGTTGCCGTTGGTCGCACGCAGTTGCTCCAGAAGCAGCTCGTAGACGCGCAGCGTACCGCGTACAGTCAAGGAATCAAACGTTGCTTCACCTGCGGACGTGATCCTCCAGCCGCGCCCGAAAAAGCCCGACTGGAAAGAGCTACTTGAGATCGTCCCGTTAAAAAGTACGCTATCGCTAAAGTAGGATTGACCGACAACGTGGAAAGGATAGGACGGAATCGTCCGAATTCCCACATAGCCCTGAATGCGCACGCTTGTGAAATCAGGGCCGTGGTTAATGTCGAGTCGATCGCTCCACGGAACCAACGCCCGCTTCCACACCGTGTCTCCTTCCGCGTAGCGCCGCATCCTCAGATCAGCGCCCGTAAACCAGAAGTGATTGGTCGCGGTAAGCGATCCATTGACGGTGAGATCCGTTGCGAAACGCCCGTTGCCCGCCACGTCCAGCTTGTAAGCGGGAGACGTCGTGCCGATGCCCACGTTGCCAGCTGAGCTGATGCGCATGGCTTCGCGGGCCGCCGCCTCCGACTTCACATAGAAGCGCAGATCGGCCCTTGCGATATTGCTGGCATAGAGGCTCTCAATGTAGCTGGCAATACCAGCTACCTGACGGTGAGCATCTGACTGTCCCTGAGCCGTGCTGAACGCAAGCAGTCCGATACGATCGCCTACGGTAAGCGCCTTGTTGTATTCCAGACTCAGAACGCCAGCCCCCGATGCGCTGGAGACAGTAAGCACCCTGTCTCCAGTCTGCACTGAGAGGACATGAGATGGGTTGGTATTGACGTTGCGTGGGCTATCTGTACCAATGCCTACGTCACCTCCAGACGAAATGCGCAGGCGCTCCGCTCCCGCTGTGACCAGACCAAGCGTGTCATCAGACGGATGATAGATGCCCGTGTTGGTGTCGGACTCCCACGTCAGCGCAGGCTTGCCCGTCGATCCATCGCTCCGCAGCTCGATGTTGCGCAGCTCGTCCCAGCCGTGCACCCAGCTTGATTCCAGCGTATCGCCAATGGAGCCAAAGAAGTACAGACCAAAGTTGCGAAGTTTGAGTGTTGAAGTGATGTTATTTGTGCGCAATGTGACTGTTATGCGGACGTATCGGTTGCTTCCACCCTTGTTTAGGGGGATTTCTAAGACGCCATCCCACATATTCGGGACAATTCCCGTGTCAACCGTTCCGTCCCACGTCGTACTATCCGAAGACCACTCGATCTTAACCCCTATTGAATTGGCGTGCTGGGTGCACACTTTCAACACGTACGCACCCCATGTAGGACCTAAATCGTAAACGAAGCGAAGCTGCCGCTCTACTACAGAGCCGTCCGATGAGTTCACGCCCGTGTTGTAAGTCGCATTAATCTCAGAGGTAAGCCTGCGCCATTCGTAGGTGGTCGTAATATCCGTCCACGTCGAGCCTCCATCCGCCGAAATCTCCACCTTCAACGGCTGGCGAAACGCCAGCAGGTTCGCAGCCGAGACAGACCACGACTGCTTTCGAGAGGGGGTCCAGTACCAGGCACCATAGCTGGAAGGTAGGACCGTATCTGCGTACAAACTGCCGCTGAAGCGTCCACTACCCGCTACGTCCAGCTTATAGGATGGAGTGATGCCAATTCCGACGTTGCCCGATGAGCTGATGCGGATGCGCTCGATGTTGTTGGTGTAGACAGCGAGGTTGCCCTCCGACACCCAGTGCAAGCCTGTGTCGTGGTCCCCGACGGCCAAGGTGATGGTGGGGGTCGTCTGGGCCCAGCCGCTCCCGCCCCGAACGAAGAGGGTGCTGTCCACCAACGCACGGCCAGCCACATGGAGGCGGTCGGCGGGCGAAGCGGTGCCGATGCCCACCCTACCGTCCGACGTGATGCGCAGGCGCTCCGCTCCACCTGTAACCAGACCAAGCGTATCGACGAGGGGACGGTAGATGCCCGTGTTGGTGTCGGACTCCCACGTCAGCGCAGGCTTGCCCGTCGATCCATCGCTCCGCAGTAGGACTGTATCTGCGTACAAACTGCCGCTGAAGCGTCCACTACCCGCCACGTCCAGCGTGTAGGCAGGCGCGGCCGCGGTTCCGACGCTGATACGGTTGGCATAGAAATCCCCCGACGTGCGGCTGTGTCCCTGCACGTACCAGGACGGCGCAGTCTGCGTGGAATGCTGACCGAGAATCGCTACGTACCCCGACGTGATAGACGACTGCTCGGCTACCGACCCCGTGGCAAAGGAAACCAGCGTTGCATTGCCTGTCACCTCCGCCACGAACGGAATCACATCGCACCAGTCATGACGACACTTCAACCACAGCTCAACGCGTGCCGTGCTGCTGCTGTCGCCACTCCGATGAACGATGGCTGCATCGCTGAACGGTACAGTACTATCTGTGCCGACAATGGAAATCCGAGGATCCTGAAAGGCACCGACGTTCGTGCGGCGAACCATTGCATAAAGCACGGAAGCCGTGCCTTCAACAGCGCCGCCGCTCCGACGCCCGAGCAACCTTACCCACACACGGAAAGCTTGGTAACCCGCCCCGAAGTCCCACTCAGCTACCTTGATCCACTTATCCGCAGAGTTCTGGGGATCGGTGGCTGCACCCCAATGCCCAGAAAAGACCTGCACATGCCCGTTGGGACCGAGTGTGATCGTATCGGTAATCCGAGCGGTTCCCACCACGTGGAGGTCATACAGCGGACTGGTCGTATTAACGCCTACAGAACCCGCAGTAAGTGTACCTCCAACAGCAAGATTGGATGTAAAGCGTCCCGCACCAGCCACATCCAGCGTGTAAGCAGGCGACGCTGTCGTTCCTACGGACAAGCTACCGCCTACCTTCGTAGTCGTATTGAACGTCCAGCTTCCCGTGATCGTAGCATTCTCCGCCTTACGCGGGAATGCCGACGCGTCGTAACCGTCGAAAAGGTCGGCGTCCAACCCCGATCCTGCGCCGTCGTTGCCTGCGTGCCAGACCTTATTGCCCTTGTAGCTGAAGACGGTCTCGCCCAGCTGCAGGATGTTCGTCCAGGTGATCGACTGCCCAGCCGTCCCGGCGGGAGCATAGTCGATGCGGAACAGATCACTCCCCGAGGACGACGGGTCGAACTCCCAGCGCGCCGCGGGTTCACTGGAGACCAGATAGGTCTCGCCTGTACCACGCGTGGCATTCCACTTCAGCTGAATGCGCCCATTGCCATCCTGCACGCTCAGAATGGCGCTGGACGTGGACCCGTAGAGCTCCAGGCCAGCGCCCGAAGTGCGGCGCGATTGCGAGCCGATCACCACCGCGTCGTTGGTGAACACGCTGTACCCGGCCCGAACAACGCCCCACCGCTTTGAAGTCGTACCGAGATCGCCTCCCAGATCGGTATCCGGCGTTAGATCACCGGTCGTGGTAATGGTGGCCTGCTGAATAGTGGGTCCGACCAGCGTGATGTTGTCCGCATACACATCGCCACCCAGCGTCACGCGGAAGGGTGCGCTCCTGCGGTTTGCATAATCGCTACCCGCCCAGAGCACCACCGAATCCGCCTGCGACCCGGACGCAATGCCCGCCGCCAGTACGCCCGTGCCCACCTGCAGCCGGCTGGCCGCACCGGAAGCAATCAACTGCACCGAATCGGCCGAGAGCGACGTAGCACCCAGCGTCCAGCCGCCCACCGTCCCCTTCGTGGCTTTGAGCGTGCCGTCCAGCGTGACCTGGAAGGGCGCGTTGCTGCGCGTGCTGTGCGTGCTTCCCGCCCACAGCACAACGTCCGAGCCGCTTCCTCCCGTGATCAGACCCGCGATATTCGAGCCTGTGCCTACTTCCAAGCGGGCGTTACTACCACTGTAGAGCCGGATGTTCTGCGCAGCAATGAAGCTCTGGTCAATCGTCCAGCCGCCAATCGTAGCGTTCAGCGCATACAGGTCCTCCACCTGAATGCGCTCGGCGGTGATGAGACCCCCGAAGTCGCCGCTCGCGTCCTCGGCAGCAACCAGACCCGTCGGCGATCCCCAGATCTCCACCTGATAGACGGTGAATCCGTCTGAAGAGGTCTGCCAGACCTCCAGCGTGTTCGTACCCGCCTGCAGCGTAACCTCACGCTCAAACCATCCGGTGGCGTTATCGGGAATGCCGATCTCGCTAAGATCGAAGGCGGGGAGGCTGGTGCCGTTCAGTTTGAAATAGACGCCGCCTTCGGGGTCGTTGATGCGGGTGCGGATGAGCGCGCGTCCCACAATCGGAGACTTGAACGTCCATACCTTTAGCTGTTTGGGCGTTCCGCTGTAGCTGCCACTCGTCACACGCTCCCGTGTGGCCCAAACCAGCACGGACAGGTCAGACTTGCCGCTGGTGACCTGAATGGCGCCCTTGACTGTGAGTGTTCCGGTCGTGGGGTCCCAGCGAATGTGCTGCCCGCCCGTCTGACCGATGACTACCTCGCCCGTGCCCTTGAGCGACCAGTGCCCACCCGTGTGCTGGATCGTGCTGCTGGCCGCATTGAGCTCGATGTTGCCACCCGTGAGCTTCTGATCGTCAAACGTCCAGCCGCCAATCTTGCTCGTACTGCCCAGCTGGAAGTAGGTCTTGCTGGCATAGACGCCCTTGATGCCCCAGTTGCTTGCGCCCGTGTACCACAATTCGACGTAGTTGCTTGCATCCTTCGTCAGACGAACGGCCGGTGCCGTACCACCGATCAGCTCAAGGTTGCTGGTGTAGATCTTGCTCGCATCGAAATTCCAGCTGGAGATCTTGTTGTCGGGCTTTCCCAGTCGGAAGACGACGGCGTTGCTTTGCTTACCCTCAAGACCCCAGGCCGCATCGCTCTCGTAGTAGAGTCGCACGTAGTCGTTTCCGTTCGTGTTGACGCTGGAGGGCGCGACCTTGAGCTGGGGATAGCCGCCATCGAGGTCCAGCTCCAGACGGTTGGCGGCGTCGCGGATGCGCTTGGGTTCAATGACCCAGCTTCCTACCGTCATCGTCCCGTCGACGTCCCACGAGATGCGCCCGCTGGCCAGCTGACCGCTTCCGTCGTCGAGCAGCGACCACTTGCCGGCGGCGTTGCGCACAGCGCCGGTCAGGTAGACGTTCTCCGCATACAGACCGTAGCCCCTGAGCACCTGACCGTTGTAGGTAATCCCGTCCAGCCGCCCCAGACGCGCCTTCAGCTTGGAGGCGGAGTCCCAGCTGCTCAGGCTGTTCACGCCGTCGATGACATCCAGATAGGGCGCCCCTTCGTCGGTGGCCGTAAGATAGAGCAGCCCCTGCCGCCGTGGATCTCCCGTGTTGCCGATGCGGACGAGGTCGTACTCCTCGCCTACAGCGGGATCGGTGCCGTCGAGTTTCGTGAAGGTGATCGTCTTCCCGTCACTCGACACCGAGTCGATCCGGAGCACCGCCCGCTCGATGCCATAGGTACCGGTCTCCTGATCGTGGCTAAAGCGCTGGTAGATGACGATGTCCTTCGCCTCGGTGCGGCTTCCCGCCACATAGGGCGTGGCCGTGGTGCCGGCTTCCAGCTGCGCCGCGTCCACCTCGCAGGTCGTGCCGACGGCGGGCGTGTTCGTCTTGATGCCTGCGCGCACCACGAACCCGTCCGTGCTGCCTGCACCCGTCCAGGCGCTGAGCGTGACGCTCAGGCGCTGCCACTTGCCTGTCGCCGTCGTGCTGACCGAGACGTCGGCGGAGCTGCCGCCGCCCCACTGTATGGAACCACCGACGCGCCGCGCCAGCCGCAGACCGATCGTCGTTCCGGCGGGCGCGCGCAAATAGGCGCTGAACGTCCAGGCGCCGTTGTCCCCGACGCCCGTTACCGTCTGCATGAGGCTGTAGTTTTGCAGGCTGCTGCCCTGCCCATTGGACTGCAGCACGGTGATGCGACCCGTGAAGGCGCCGTCGATGCCCGTCGAAGACGGCACGACCTCGGTGGTCTGGTAGACGCCTTCGTTGTTGGACGTCCACCCCGTCTTGTCGCCCGTCTCGAAACCCGGGTTCACCAGAATATTGGTCGTAGCCGGGGCGGCAAGGAACGGCAGGGTGCCATCTCCCACGATGGTGGCCGTGCCCGACGTCCCGCTGTAGCTGGTGATCTGCACGCGGGCACTGTCCGAGACGGCCACCGAGCCGTTGGTGGCGCGGATCTGCTGGATGAGCAGCTCATAGACGCGCATCGCCTTCCGCACGGTGAGCGTGGCCACATCCAGGCTCCCGTCTGCCGTCAGCTTCCACCCCTTCCCGGAAGCGCCCCAGCCCGACTGGTAGTTCGGACTGGTGAGGTCTTCCTCGAACGTGGCCACACCACCTGCCCGGAACGTTCCCGCCACATGGAACACGGCCTCGGGCGTGGTGGTGTGGACGCCCCAGTAGCCCGGCTGAGAATTCCCCGAGGCCGTGCGACGCAGCGTGAGCGCGTGGCCCAGTTGGTCCGTAGACCCGGTGCGGTAGGTGATCGCCAGGTAGTCCTGCGAGTTGCCGGAACGACTGTAAAGCAGGAACCCGTTGGAGCTGTTGCCCAGTCGGATGTTCTCTCCTGCGAGCAGGCTCTGCGCGACGTGCAGCTGCTCGCTCGGAGTGGTCGTTCCGATGCCCACCTTGCCGTCCGACTTGATCGTGACGCGGGCGCTTCCCGCCGTCACCAGCCGCATTTCGTCGGCGGCGGCGCGGAACAGACCGGTGTTCGTGTCGGAGGCGAAGCGCAGCGCCGGCGTGCTGGCACTTCCATCACCCAGCAGCACCCCACCCGCATAGACGTTGCCGCTCAGCCGCAGATCGCGCCAGCGTAGCGTTCCACTGCCGAGGTCGTAGGCGGCATCCGCCCGCGGGTAAACCGCAGCGGCATACAGCGCCGGATAGACGTCGACGCGATCCTTGGTGAGCTTGAGGACGTCGTAGTCCTGATCCGCGTTGATGTAGTGCTGGAATAGCACGTGGTCCGTGCTGTTGTCGCCCCAGCGGATCTTCAGGCGGGTCGCCTCGCTGCCGCCCGTCTCCTCGGCACGGATCTCATAGAAGTCGCTCACGCCTTCCCACTTCAGACCCGCGCTCGTCCGAAGGGCGCTGATCGTGAAGCGCACATCCCCGGTGAAGATGTCGCCCGCTTTTGAAGCGTAGCGGGCATCCAGGTTGATCGAGCTGAGCGAGGTGACATGTCCGAACTCATCCAGCCCGACCGACTGGATGACCATGCCGCCTGTGTTCGTCACGGACGCCTGGCTGGAGGTGTCGGCGTGGGAGATCGTGCGGTCCTGCAGCAGGTCACCGCCTCCCGTCAGGCCCGCTCCCGCCAGAATCTTGCGCCCGGCGCGCACGGCATGCAGACCGGAAACGGGCGCCCCGACCTCCACCGGGTTGGAGAAGGTCCACGTGCCGCTGATCAGCTCGTTGTTGGCTTTGATGGCAAAGGCCGTCGAGTCGTACCCGTCGAGCGTGTCGGCGTTACCGCTGGCCCCGCCGGAAACGCCCCCTGCGTCGAGCGACACCCACCCGTAGGTGTCGCTGTAGCCGAAGAACTGACCGTTGACGTAGATGATCGTCCCCGGCGCTACGCCGCTGGCCGTCGACCCCAGCTGTATCACCCGAGAAGCGTCGGAGTTGCCGAGGATGACATCCCCGCCGAAGCGCACGGCCCGCTTCCAGGCGGTGTTGATCTTCAGCTCGTGGGTGGTTTCGATCCAAGGGCTGCGGGAGCCCGCTTTGTACTCCACGCCGGAAATAAACCGGGGCAGCCCCTCGATGTCGCGCAGGATCAGGTGCGCAAAGAACCACAGCCGATCGGCGCGACTCCAGGACGTAAAGGGATGGCTTCCAAGGTGGGAGGGAGACACCGGAACGGACGCCACGTCCAGCGCGGCCAGAGGCGGCCACGTGTTGAGCATCACGGAAGCCAGATTCTCCAGCTTCGTGTTCTTGGAGGGATCCCAGCTCTCCCACCAGCTCTGGTAGTCGGCAGACGTCCACGTAGACGTGTTCTGTGTCCAGTCCACCGCACCCCACGCCGTACCGGACGCCCAGATGCGGGGCATGTTGATCTTGCCCGTCGACGGGTTGATCTGGGAAGCGTCGTAGGTCTCGTCGGCATTGAAGAACGGCCAGCCCGACGTGAGGCCCCATATGTTCGTGCCCTCGCGGTTGTACACCAGCGAGTGCCCGAAGTCGTAGCCGCCGTCCACGTAGTCCTCTCCGAAGATAATCCACCACTGATTGCTGTTAAAATCCACATCGTGCAGCTGGATGCCGAACCGAGAAGCATTGTTGTCCGGCGGCTTGGAGATCACCTGGAAGTTGTTGGCGAAGACGTCGCCCGAGAAGAAGGCCTTGCCTGTCTCATCCCAGGAGATCTTCCCTTTGGCCAGAAAGCCCCCGCCGTGGGCCTGCAGCTGTATGATGTCCCCGGAGAGATCGGACACAAGCAGGAACGCATCGCTGGCGCTCTGCGGCACGCGCCACTCAATCGTGTAACCAGCCGCCTCTTTGTAGATGCGGTTTGAATCGATCTCCCAGCCGCCGATCGTGGCGCCGAGTGCCGAAAGGTCCGCCACGCTGATATGCTCGGCCTGAATGGAACCGCGCACGATCAGCCGGGCTCCGATGCGCGGGCGCATCGTGATGTCGGTCACGAAGATGGCGCCCGTCGCGAGTCCACCGTAGACCTTCAGCTTGATGCCGAGCAGTTCGTCTGCATGCAGCGAGGCGTTGGACGGGTGCGTCGACGGAGTGTAGATGAACCGCACCACGTGCCACTGGTCGTCCGCAACCAGCGAGTTCGGGTCTTCAAGGTAGAGCGGATCGTTTGGCGACGTGGTGCTCTCAAGCTCCACGATACTGCTGTCCCGACGCCGCTCGACCAGCACCAGCTTCAGGTTGGGCTGCGCGGTGGAGGTAACCTTCACCTTCATCTCGACCAGATAGGAGGCCTCCTCCCCGCTTACGCGGTCGTCCGGAAGCGAGGCGCGCAGCAGCCTCCCTTCGATGACCTTGTCCTGCGTGGCGTCACCGGCCGGCGCGCATTTGAGTGTCGAGCGGCCGTAGGGTCCCTCCTGCGTAATGCTCCAGGTGCTATGCTGCGCCAGCCCGGCCGCGCTGCCCCAGCCCTTGCGCGTGCCGTCCGGGTCGGCCACGAGCTGGCTGTGGGAGGCCAGTTCCAGCCTGTCAGTGCGGATGCTGATCCCCTCCGTAGAGGCGTTGATCGTGGCGATAATGTCGCCCGTGCCTCCTGCAGAGGTAAGCGGCGTAAAGGCCAAGTGCGATGTGGTGATGCTGCCCGCCTGAATCTTTTCGGCGGCGATCGACCCGTCTTCCAGCACGATGCCGCTTACCTGTCCGGGTGCCAGCTCGAACGGGTTGGGGCTGTAGGTTGTAACGCGGCCGCCCCGCTCGAACTTGACGGCATCCACCCAGACGGTAAACGCCGACCCCTGCGGCATTGCGCCGTCGAAGACCAGCCCGACCTTTACATAGGCCGCGTTCGCATCGACCGCCAGACCGGAGACGGCCAGATGCTGCCACTGGCCGACAGTAAACGCCCGCGCATCGGCGTCCACAAGGAGCTGCTCGCGGATGAGCGTATCATCGCTGCGGTACTCCAGAATGGAGAACTTGAATCCGGAAGGACTCAGCCCACCCTGGTCCGTGGCTACCCAGGCGCTCACCGAATAGGTCTGACCTCCCTCGACGGGCACCTTGTCCGATACGAACAGCACGACCTTCCCGGTAGAGCCGGACCCCACCGACACGCCCACACGGAGGGACTGAAGGCCGTGGTAGGCGAAGCTCCTGTCCACACCCCAGGTGGCGGAGAACCGGCCGCTGGCCGAGCCCGGCTGCATCCGCCACGTCTGGCTTTCGTTGAAGTACTCGAAGCTGGAGTCCCGCAGCAGGTTGGGATTGGCCAGAATGGCCAGCTTGCGCGTCAGGATGGCGTCCGCTTCGATCAGCTCGGTGTTGAGGTAGCCGCCCTTGATGATGGTCTGCCCGCTCTGGGCGTCCGCCACCATGACGTCCCACGCGCCGCTCTGCTGCGTGCCGTAGCCGAGATAGAACGCAACGGCATCCTTTGCGGCAGCGTCCAATTCTTCGGCATACGCCTTCGCGCCGGACTCGGCGGCACTGGCTGCACCCTGAACGTAAGCCTCCAGCGTGCTCTGGGTCGAGCCGTCCGTAAATACCGTCGTCCCGGAGATCTCAATGCGGTCTGCCGAGATGCGAAGGCTCTCCTGAGAAGCGTTGATCGTGGCGATGATGTCGCCTGCGCCATCTGCGGAGATGAGCGGCGTGAAGTTCAGCTGCGAGAGGGTGATGCTGTCCACCAGCATGGAGGCGGGCACGCGCTCCTCCAGCGCCACGAGCGCGCACTCGTAGGTGGCCGTGCTGTCGGTGACACGGATGGCAGGCGCCACGAAGTAGGGCTCGGTCGTCAGGTAGGGGATCGTGATCTCCACCCAGTCGCCGTCCTGGCGGTACTCTGCGGCCGTCTCCGGCGTGAGCAACACATAAGGCTGCTGGGTGTCCAGCCCCGTCCAGGCGCGCAGCTCCACCTGAAAGCCCGCCTGCAGCTCCGTGATGGGGCTTGTGGCACCGACCTTACGGGCCCGCACGCGCAGCCGGACCGGATCGCCCGCTTCCAGCCGAATAAGACGACGAGCGCGCAGCTCCAGCGTGCTTCCGGTCGCATTGTGCACCAGGCTGCGCGCGCCCTGCGTGGTGAACGTCGCCTGGCCACTCTCCACGTACCAGTCGTACTGGCTCTCAAAACGCGGCGAGGCGTTGAGCGCGCGTCCGTAGGAGACGATCTCCAGCAGGTCCGCCTGAATCCGAAGACCCGTGCCGTTGTTGATCGTCTGGATGACCGTCGCCGGGTCGTCCTGCGTAAGCGGTGCGAAGGCCAGCTGTGCGGTCGTGATGCTGCCTGCCTTGATCTTGTCGGCGGTGATCGATCCGTCCACCAGCACGTTACCGCTGACGGTCAGGCTACCACCCGAGGCCGCCCCCGTCACGCGGCCGCTGTGGTAGAAGGCCACGACCTCCGCCTCGCTCTGCGCCGATCCCTGCGGCACAAGCGCCTGCAGGCCCTGCCCGGCGCCCAGTCCCTTCTGACCGATGAGCACGATCGGGTCCGGCACGTCGTACTGCTGGCCGGGTCCCGTCTGCGCCTCGTAGATTCGGAGGTCCGCCCCGAAGTCCTCCAGCAGGCTACGCAGCGACTGCGTCAGACGCCAGAGCGAGTGGCTGGCGACAATCACGACATCTGTCGTATTGATCGAGCCGCCGTCGGCAAGCGTCACGCTACCCTGCAGGACGTTTACCAGCGAGGACGTCTGCGTGTTGTCGTAGAACTGGCTGTGACGGACGGTGCCGCCCGCGGCGATCACGACCAGGAGCAGCCCCTGCCCCGTCGTGACGCTGACCACGTCGCTTGCGTCCAACCGCACGAGCGCCTCTCCGGCTTCGCTGGCCCGCGCCACGATGCGGTGGATCGGCTTGCTGCCCACATGCAGCCGCCCTTTGACGACGGCGCTCTCTTCGATGGTCAGGTTGCCTGATGCGTCCCAGTTAATGGCGCCACCAGCCAGGAGGCCGCTGCCATCCTGATTGATGACGGTGGTCCAGCTCGCACCGTCATAGTATCCCAGTCCCTCCGCGCTGGCGTATAGACCTGCCTGTCCTCCGTTCTGAGAGGGTCCCTTGAGGAAGCTCGGGTAATCCGAGAAGTTCTGAAACCCGCTGACGGCGCTCAGCGTGGCGTTCTCGATGGTCAGGTTGCCCGACACGTCCCAGCGGATCTTGCCGCTGGCCAGACGGCCGCTGCCGTCGTCGAGAAGCTCCCACTTGCCGCCGGTGTGCCGGATGGCGCCCGTCAGGTAGACGTTCTCTCCGAAGAGACCGTGCCCGTTGAGCGAGCGACCTGCATAGGTGATGCCGCTCAGATTGCCCAGCTGTACCAGCAGCGTGTAACTGTCCGGAATACCGTCGCCGTCCTGGTCGTGCCAGGTGAACATGCGCAGGTAGGGGCTGGCACTGTCGAGCACCGTCGCGTAGATGACCGCATCACCCGGCTGGCCGTAGTCCAGGATGGCCGTGCCCTTCTGCACGACGAGCGTGCCCGCATAGGGCTGCGCGTCCGGGTCGCCACCCTCCTTCACGCCGCTGGTGTAGTAGTCCGGCCCCAACCGCCCGCGGTCCAGAATCGTGACCTGCCAGGCCTGCTTCCCGCTTCCGGGGTTTACCGTGCTGGTGACGTCCGCGTCGGCGCGCGCCCAGACGTCCAGCACGACCAGACCGCCACCGGAGCGGTCCACCACACGCAGCCGCAGCGTGTCGCCCACCGAGAAGGCGGGCATGCCCGGCACGCCGTCGATGTCCTCCACGATGATCGTGCCCTGCTGGCCCTCCGGCGGCACCGAGAAGCTCTCGGCGAGGATCGCGCGGCTCTTCGTGATGATCTCCGAGCCCACAAGGGCCTGCGCTACGTCCGCCGTGAAGGCCTGCACGATGAGCTCGTCGGCGTAGACCGAGCGGAAGTCGGCATTGCCACTGCTGGAGATGCGCCAGCCCGTCAGACGGGAGACGAAGTCACTTGACTGCAGATAGGTCTCTCCCGAGGTGGGCACCTGCTGGATCAGATCACCCGTGATCCGCATTGATCCGACCAGATCCAGCTCGTAGGACGGGCTGTAGGTGCCCACACCCAGACGACCACCCACGAGCCAGTCTCCCGCGACGCCCGCGGCCCGGGCGGAGGCCTGCGGGTGGATGAAGCCCAGCTGCGACAGGTGCAGCGTGCCGTCACCGCTATGGCTTTCGGTGACCGTCAGGCGGATGCGGCTGACGGTCTTCGGTCCGGTGACTTTCGCCGCGTAGAACGGGTAACTCCAGTTGGTCTCGCTGGCCACCGTCTCCCACTGGCCCCCGCTCATCACCTCGATGGTGAAGGCCTTCGGGCCGCCGCTGGCCGCCGCCCAGAAGATCCACCCGCGGTCGGCAACCGCCACACCGGGCAGTCCCGAAATCTCCACGCTCCAGGGCGACCAGCCCGCCCCGAGGATGACCTCGTCGTGCTGCTCGTTGAAGAGACGAGAGATCTGGCTGCCCGCCTTCACCGCGCCTGTCTCGGTGACGGTGAAGCGCCGATCGGCGGCAAAGAGCAGGTTGTGCGCGTAACCCGTGGCGTACCGGCTCGACGGCGCAAAGCCGCCGTAGGCCATCGCTTCGAAGCGCGTGAGCTGGTCGAAACGCCAGCGGCCCGTGATGACTTCGTCCAACGCCTTGACGGCGTACTCGTAGCCGTGGCGATCGTCGAGCAGGTCGGCGTTGAGGTTGTCGACGCGCGCCTGCGAGTAGACGACGAGCGGCGCGCCCGTCGTCTCGGTGAGCGTAAGACGATGCAGCTCGGCGTCGGCGTTCTCGTCGCGCGACACGACGGTCTGCGGTGTGGCCTCCGAGGTGGGCCACAGGCCCCGCAGGTAGTCCGCGTTGAGGTTTGTCACCAGCGTGGCGCTCTGCACCGAAAGCGGCGGAACGCCCTGCGGCGCGATCGAATGGAACTGGTAGGCGCTCAGGCTGCCCTGCCAGTCGCGGACGGCCACCGTGTCGCTGGCGGCATCCGTGCTGCTCTCGCGTCCGTCAAGCAGATCGGCGTCCAGCCCGGACCCCGCCCCGTCGTTGCCTTCATGCCAGATGCGCCAGTTGGCCACCCCTCCGGTGTTGAGCAGCAGCTGGTCGTCGGCGCTGACGCGGATCGTCCAGTCGCTGCCGGATGGCGCTTTGAGGCCGAGCTGCTCGCTGAGCAGCAGCGAGCCGACGCGCAGGTGGCCGTCGCTCACGCCGTCACCCGTGCGCAGCCAGACGAATCCGGCCCCCGAAGGCTCAAAGCGCCCGTCTCCTCCGATCTTGAGCCATTGCGACACGCTGAGCCGCTCGACCTCGCCCGTTTCCTGCCGGACAACCGTGCCCTCGATGACGGTGCCGGACAGATAGGACAGGTTGGCCACGAGCGAACCGGAGGCGGTAAGTGCCCAGCCCTTTGTGCCTGTAGACGCGACCTGCCCCAGCGCGTCCAGACGGCCGTCCCAGTTCGGCGAAGCCAGAGCCGTGGCCGAAAGACGCGCGATGCCTTCTGCGTCGAAGGTGACCAGCTTCGAGAGGGAAGCCCCGCCCGCGTAGGCGGCAGGCGCCGAAGGCTGCATGAACCCCTCGGGCGCGCCGAACACGTTGAGCCACCACTGCCAGCGCCCGTCCTGCCGGTAGTAGACGTCGCCGCCCGGCACCCGCAGCCAGTAGTCGCCCTCTTCTACCAGATCCGTCGGCTCCTCCGCCGAGGCATGCCAGATGAGGCCGGGTGCGCCGGGACGCTGGTCCGTGACAAGTCCTTCGAGCGTGCCCTGCTCGACCCACTGCCCCTCGGTGCGCTCGTAGTAGACGCCCGTGGTCCAGTCCAGCCACCAGTCACCCGCGCGTCCCTCGTCGAGCGTGGGCGGGCGCCCTTCCAGCGTCCAGCGCCGGTCCACAATACGCTGGCGCAGCTCCTCCGGCTTGAGGCGAAGGATTTCTCCCGTCGCCCTGCGCAGGATGAACGTGAGCGATCGGGTCGACTCGCTGATGCGGGGCGTAACGCGCATAGACTACTTGCCGCGCTTGTCGGGTTTCTCGGGCAGCATAAGTCGGGAAACGAGGGAGGCAGGACCGCAGATCGTGAAGGCCCACCCCTTCGTGCCGGTGTCCCGGATGTTCCCGGTACTGCTGATGCGTCCGTCCCAGTCCTTCGAGCAGATCAGATAACGCTCGTGTTTCATGGCTACGTGCGGTTTGCGCCTGTTATGCGCCGTCTCACACGGACAGGATGTCCCGCGTGCGTCCGTCGGTGGAGACCGCCTTGACCATGGATCCGGCCGGAAGCGTCCGAGAGAGTGCGTCCTGAAGCAGATCCAGCGGCTCGTCCGTTACCACGGACCACAGACTGACCGCCGGAAGCGGCGAGCCGTCCATCTGACCCCAGCCGATGCGGTGCTCATCGGGCGGCGCCGGAGCGCGACGGCGGACGTCCTCGTAGACGACGCGCTCGCCAACGACGACGTAGCCCAGCACGCGGCTGCTCGTCTCCATGTCCTCCAGCAGCGTTGCCTCACCCGTGGGCGTGAGAACCAGCGGGTAGGCGCCCACGTCCAGACCGCTCAGGTCGATGAGTCCGCGGGCGAGAAACGACACCGGCTCGGTCGGATCGGACGCAAAGCGGACGAGCCCGTGCGCTGGCTCGTACTCCAGCGCTCCATCGACGCGAACAAGGCCCGGCATGAGCCGCCAGATGCCCTCCGTTTCCCGCACGGGCAGCTCACGCCCGCCCACCACCGGGGCGTTGGCGCCGGGCACGTAGAGCCAGCGACCCTCCACCACACGGGGCATCGCCAGTAGGCTGTCCGGTGGCACGTGAAAGCGGATCAGCCGCCGCACCGCCCCCACCTGCGCGACAAACGGTTCCCGCGCCAGCTCGGAAGCAACGGGCGATTCGAATATGCGACCGCTGCGCAGTCCCAGGAGCGCCATCCCGGCGGGTACCGGAAGCCCGTGGTCGCGCCACGACCCGACCGGTACGAACTGCACCGAACGGGCCGTGCCGCGGGCGCGCACCAGCGCCACAGGTGCCCGCTCGGCGATGCGGTAGACGCGAAATCCCAAGCGCATGCGATGCCCCTACCGGACTACACCTGAAGCTCGCCTTCTCCACGGAGAGCCAGGCCTCCCCTGTGAACCACCTTGAGCGTGAACGATCCGGTGGTCTTCAGACCGCAGCTGTCTTCAGCCTCCCACTCGAAGGTGTAGACGCCGCTTTTCGCCGGCGCTCCGAAGGCACTGGGATACCAGCGGATGCGCCGGCGCGAGGTTGCGATGGCGAAGTTTGGATCCGACACGTAGCCATCCGCATCCGCCGATGGATCGCCCGGGGCGTAGGCGTGGTAGTAAAACCGGTTGGCAAAGCTGCCCGTGGCGCTTGTAACGTTGTAGAGCGCCTCCGCCCACGCGGGCGCCTTGGTGATGCGCAGGCTGACCAGCGTGGACGTGCTTTCCACCTCGAGGTCGACCGGTTCGCTCTGCGCAGTGCCCCAGTCGAGTGTGTGCGAGGTCGGCACATAGCCCACCCGCTGCGGTCCCAGCGCATCCACGTCGAGCACGACGCTGCGCGTGTTGCCTGCCACGTCCGGAATGTAGAGCACGTAGCTGCTCTTCTGAGCGGGCAGCCCGCTGACCGTTACCGTCTTGCCCGATACGGACACCGATACACCGGACGGCCTGGGCGCGATCAAAGGCGTGCCCAGCGGCAGGTCGTCCTCAGTCTTGATTGTCAGCGTCAGCGACGCATCGCCGCAGCCAAACCGCACCAGGTAGTGGTCCGACGTGATCGTCATAACCGCAGAAGTGATGCTGGAGCCCTGCACCGCAATCGACTTGATGACGGGCGCCGTCGTGTCCTTCACAGCCTTGTAGGTAATCGTGTAGTTGCCCGTCTGCTCGTTGCCGAAAGTATCCACCGCGCGCCACGTCCCCGTGTACACTGCATCGGACTGGAGCACGACGCTCGTGCCCTGGATCACGATGCGACGGCGCGTGGTGGACGGACCGGAAGACCCGTCGACCACTTCCACCCAGCCGCCCACCGCGCCAGCATTTGACGGATCGTAGACGTAGTACTTGATGCTGCTGACGTGCGTAAACCCGTCCGCAATGGGATCGCGCGTCAGCTCGAAAGTGGAAACGCCAGCGTTGTCTTCCACCTCCAGCGTAAGCGTGAGCGTGCCGCCGTAGGTCCAGGTAGCCGACGAGGCGGAGACCAGTCGTGGCGGCTGGGTATCGGCTGGTTCCACGTCGAAACGCAGCGTGCGGCTGTTACCCGCCGTGTCGGAAATCGTAACCGTGAAGGCGCCCTCCTCCGCCCGCACGCCGTCAACCACAACCGAGGCCGATCCGAAGAGGTTGGTGTTGACCGTGGCGGTGGCCGTGGACGCCGGGTTGTTTTCGCCTACAACAGCAGAGAGGGTCGCCGTCTGGCTGACGCCGGAGCGGTCCGACACCAGCAGCGTCAGCTTGATCGTCTGGCCTATGTCGGCCGCCTCGTAGGTGATGCGGTAGTGGTCCGATGCCACCTGCGCCACAGCCCGGCTATTACCACCGACTCTGGCCGTGCGGCGCAGCAGCGTCGGCGGGGACGTGTCGGGCGGAGGCACATAGAGGTCCTTGAAGGTGACCGTGATCGTCGCATTGTTGCCAGCCGCATCCGTGGCCGACGCCTTGAGCTGCATACCGTCCTGCACGACGATGCCGGACACAGTGAGCGTCTGGCTGGTGCTGTCGAACGTACCGGAGACGCCCGCCGGAGCCGTCACCGAGGCGCTGGTCACTCCGCTTTCGTCGGTGAGCTGCAGCGTGATGGTCACCTCGGAGCCCTTGGAGCTGTCGAACTTGACCTCCGCGCTGCGGCCGTCGGTGCCGTAGCTCACGGCCAGCGGCGTCTGCGTGCTGCCCGTCGTCGCCGTCGCCGTCACGGTGGCCAGTTCCGGCCCTTCGACGTCGGTGGGAAGCGCCGGGTCGATCGTGATGGTGTAGTAGCTCTTGTTGCCCGCTGCGTCGACCAACTCGAACTTGTAGGTGTTGGCCGAAGCAGGCACGTTGTACAGGTGCAGGAAGTAGACGTCCGTTTCGTTGGGCACGCGCGACGGTCCGTCGACGTGCGTGAGCGTGGGTCCTTGCACCTGACGCGCCTCGTAGAGCAGGCTCTCCCGGATGCGAAGGCGAATCGTCAGCGCACTGTCCGCCGCATCGGGACGCGCCCGCAGCGTCGAGGCCGACGACGACACCAGACGGCTTTCGCCCGTGTTGGACACGACCGTCGCCGAAATCACCTCCGGCGGTGCCAGGTCCAGATCGGCGATTTCCGTGAGGATCTCCGGCTTGATCGTGATCAGGTACTGCGCCTCGTTGCCGAGCCGGTCCACCGCCGTAACGGTGATCTCCCGCTCCAGCGAGGAATCGGTGGGGACCTCCACGTCCCACATGATCAGATCGCTGCCGTCCTGCGCGTACTTGAGCGTGAAGCCCGTAGCCTGCGCCGTGAGCCGGGAAATACCCGACACGTCCGAGAAGTGCAGCGCAATGCGCAGCTTGCTTCCGGCGTAGGCGCGGATCTCGTAGTCGCCGTAGGACTGGTTGGTAATGGCTTTCACCTTCGTGGTGGGCTGCACATCCAGCGTATCCAGCACAGGTGCCTCTCGGTCCACCACGTAGGTGTCGATGTCCAGGCGGAAGACCGTCTCGTTGCCGAGTCCGTCGGTGACGCTGCCGCTGATCATCTGGCGTACGGCCGACAGGTTCGTGATGACCAGCGTGCCGCTCTGGAACGTGTAGGAGAAGTTGCTGGGAATGACCACGTCCTGCACACCGCTCGGATCGGCGAACACCACCTGCACCGACAGATCCGTGCTACCCTCTTCGACGCGGATCGTGGCCACGTTGCCGCTGAGCGTGACCGGAAACTGCCGCGTCTGGCCGCTCTGGTCGACGCCCTGCACCAGCACCGAGCTGATGACCGGACCGCTTGTGTCGGCCTCTTCCACACGCAGCTCGTAATCCACCGTGGAGCTGCGCTTGCCGTTGCTGGCCTCAATGCGGATGGTCCACAGACCCACCTCCGGAGTGGCGTCCGGGTCCGGCGAAAGCCGCACGCGACGCAGCTTGGCCGTCTGCGAACCGGCCACCCAGCTACCGCCGTCCCAGTACTCGTGCTGCACCTGGAAGAACGAGGGCACGCCCGTCACGCGCACAAGCGCCACCGACTCGTAGTCGTCGCGGATCTCGTAGACAACGTCCTCAAGCGATGTGGTCAGCTGCACGCTGTCGCTGCCTGTGATAACCGGCGCCTGCAGATACGGCGTCGTGCTCAGCATGGGTGAGCCGAATCCTCCCAGGTCCGTGTCGGATCCGGACATGGGGATCCAGTCTCCCTGGAAGCTCACCCAGGCCCGACCGGTCGTGCGGTCTACGATGACGACACCGTCCGCAGGCGGCGCCGCCTCGTCCGGACCGGAAGCGGGCATGTTGCTGCGCACCAGAAGCGGCACGCCGCTGGGCGCCACCGGCAGCCCCACACGCCGGGTGTAGACCTGCCCGGGCATGCTGCCCGCCTTTGACCGGTAGCAGCCGTGCAGCACGAGCTGCTTACGCTCAAGCTGCCCGCCGGGCGTCTCCGGCGGAGGAATGGGCACCATCTCTCCCGGACGCAGCGGATAGGCGGCCGATAGCACGCGCGCCTCGTCGGCGGCAGGCGTGGCGTCGTCCGGGTCGATCCACTCGACGTAGCCGTAGAATCCCTCTCCTTCGATGGGAAGCCGCACGAACCATCCGTACACTTCCAGCCGTCCGTCGCGGACGAGGGGCTGGCTCTGCCTCACCGTCTCGGCCACGAGCCCCTCATCCCGCACGCGCTCGTAGGCGATCCCGCGCCACTCGGCTACCACGTCGAGGTCCACCATCCAGCGATCGCCCACGCTGCGCGGGCGCTCCTCAGGCAGCACCACATCGAAAGCAGGAAGGGCGGCCATCGGGCTGACAACGTGCAGCACCTCATGGGTGCGGTGGACCCTCGTATCGCTGCCGTAATAGGCCCGGAGTCGCACCAGGAACTGATCGGCCGCGCCGCTGATGTGGCCCTCCAGCGGATAGGCCACGACATCATCCAGCAGGCCCTCCACCTTTACACGCACGCCCGTGGCGCTGCTGCCGCCTGCGCGTGTGACGGTCTCCAGCGCAACGGGCGCCTCCAGAACGCGCAGGGCGATGCCCTCGTCGTGCAGGTAGAGCACCTGGCCCGCTTCGATAAGCAGCAGGTCCTCCTCGTCGCCCGCCTGCGGCGTCGTCAGGACCAGCTCGTAGGTGCGCACCTGCCCGCCACCACTTGAACCGAGCGTGCGCGCCACGACACCCAGCGCCGTAAGCAGACGACTGATGGCCACAGGAGAAAGCGCCTCGCTTCCCACAGGGATCGTTTCACTGGCCCGCAGCACCAGCTGCTCCGAGAGCTGCTCCATCACCGGCTCCAGCGGCGGCAGCGTGCGCACCTCGGAGAGCGCCGAAGCAGACTCCACGACGACGGGCAGCCCCAGCGTCACGCGGAAGTAACCGTCGCCGGGCGTAACCAGCCGCCGCACCGGCAGCGTGGGACGGCTGAGTACGGGAAGCGTGCGCACCAGCGGCGGTGTGATCGTCACCAGCCGGGTGATGCGATCGGTCGTGGACCCATGCGTGTAGCTTACCTCGACCTCCAGCGTGCCGATGCTGCGCACCTCGATCTCGATGTCGCGGTCCGACTGCGCAAGCAGATTCGCATAGTAGAGGCCCTTCGTGACGGTGGCTTCAGATCCCGCCGCCACCCGCGTGCCGTCCGGCTGGCGCCAGTAGATCCCCACCTGACGCGCTACGGACGTCACTTCAGGCGAGAACGTGGAGAAGTCCTGCAGTCGAACGCGTGCCGTCGCATCGTCGCCCAGCGCCACGTGATCGGACTCCACATAGAGACGATAGCCCCACCCCTCCAGCAGGTTCGGGTTGAAGGCCCGATCGACAACGATGGAGATGCGGTCGGTGCCCCACGTCACCCAGGTTGCACCCGAGGCAGGCTGCCACGTGCCGCCGCTGTAGTAGTAGATCTGGTCCTCGCTCATCACGAGCACGCGGTCCCCCTCGTTGGCCGTGGCCGGAAGATCGGCGCTGGTGGCGATGGGGTCCAGCGTGGTCATCGTGGTGAGGATCTCGGCACGTGCCTCGACCTCCACGTACGTGGGAAGCGGACGGCCTCCGACGAGGGCATCCCAACTACGCCCCGTGCGCCACGTCCAGGCTACCGCCTGCCCGGGACCCGTGGTCGTGACCGAACTTCCCGTATCCGGATCCTCCAGCTCCCCCACCCCGCTTACCGTCCACACGATGCGCACGCGGTCCTTCTCGTACCCCCGCCAGTCGGTCAGGTCGCGCAGGATGATGCGATCGGGCTGCATCGGGTAGGGATTGGCGGGGTCGGTGTCGTCCCAGTGTACGATGGCCAGCCGCGAAGAAGCGCCGATGCGGAACGGAGAAGGTGCCGCCTGCTCGTCCAGCGCGGCCACCAGTGCGTTCCACGTGTCCGCCGTAAACGGACGTGTCTCTCCGGGACCAAGCGGCAGCAGTTCAGCCATGGGCTATCGTCTCAGCTAAGCATGTCCAGATTCAGCGTGCCGGCGGGAAGCAGACCACTGCGGCGCACTAGGTAGAACCTCAGCTCACCGCGCAGCTCCGGCAGCGTCAGACGCACCAGCGCCCGGTCATCGCTCCGCCACACGCCAAGTAGCTGCACGCCTTCATTATGCGCCAGCTCCAGCGCCACCACACGTCGCGGCACGCCGCCGGTGTAGCGGTCCTCCGTGCGCAGCACCAGATCGACGGCCCCGCTGCGCACACGCTGCGACACGACGACCACACGGCTGGCATCCTCCAGCGGACCGATGCCCAATGTCTCCCCGGAGCGCAGCCGCGACACGGGCAGCTCCAGCAGACGACCTCTGTCGTAGAGGATCGTCAACTGATCGCCCAGACCCCAGCGGCTGCGCAGCACGGCAAAACCGTGCTCGTAGGTGACGCCCACCGCGAAGGGATGCGGTGCGTCCTGCTCACCCTCCAGCGGCCAGAGCATGCGCTGCGTCGGAATGGTGGGACGGGGAAGCGTGTGCGTGTGGCCGTCGGGCGTGGACGCCTGCGCCAGCAGCGCAGTGCCGTCCTCGGAAGGCACGACCAGATGCAGATGCGTATCGTCGCCGATCCAGAACCGCTCGCTCCAGTAGTCGTAGGGATCCACCATGCAGGTGTGCTTTCCGTCATCGGTGGTGACCTCCACACCGCTCAGATTCCACACGGGCACACCCATTTCGCCGTCGATCACTTCATGGCGGAAGACGCCGCGCAGCTGCGAGGTGCCGATCTCCAGATCAAGGCCGATCTCCGGAAGCGCCTCGCCCGCCAGCAGAAAGGCAGGACCCTCCACCTTTACCGGTCGCACCTCGTGGCTGTGCGGTCCGCCCTCGACGCGCCAGATGCCGTCGCGCAGCAGCAACTCATGCGTGTGATCCTCGGCTTCCATGAGAAGCCTCGTGGGAGAAAGCGGCACAAGCCGGTGTCCGTGATCGGAGTGAATCCACAGAGGAAGGACGGCCGTCTCCGTAGTGCCAGGCGGCAACCGGAAGATCAGCCGAACCGGGCGCGCGGGAATGTACCAGACCTGTCCCTCTATGACGACCATGCCCGGCGTGGCCACCACGCGGCGCTCCTCGTCTTCAAAGAGCTCAAGGTCCAGATAACTGCCCACGCCGCTTCCCACCGCCGGGGCCATGTTGTAGAGCGTGTAGCGACCGGCCGCCATCGGACGCATCGCAGGAAGAAGCTCCCGCTCTTCGACGCGGTCCCACGTGAGCAGTCGCTCGGAGGCGGCGGCCAGCAACTCCGCATCGTCGTAGGCCGGGCGGAGCTCCACATCCACGCCGAGCCGCGCCGAGAGCTCTTCCGTGCGATAAGCCAGCCACTCCGGATCGGACATGTCCCGGTGGTAGGCCACGCGGGCAACCCGAAGCACACGACGCCGGTAGGAGAGCAGGTCCTCTCCTTCCCGCCTGGGCTCAATCAGGCTGCCCAGCATATCGATGGGTGTGAGCAGGTTGTTCATCGGAGTGCGCGCCAGCCCTGATGCGACCGATTTCGCACTTCACGTAGCTGGTAGATCACGTAGGCATCGTCTTCGTAGACCACCGCGGCAAGCGCACCGTCTGTCGACCAGGTGAGCCCCACCACACCCCGCAGCAGCTGCTCGACCAGCACGCGCTTCCGCAGCAGATCCACCAGCGCGATGCGGTCGCTTCCGGCCACCAGAACGTGATGCCGACCGGGGAGACAGCTCCGGAGGTTGTACCCCAGCGACACATCTCCCACGATGCCATCCCGCTCCACGGAGATCGTCTCTCCCCAGTACGCCCGCCACCGCGCCACCTCCGAAAACAGCCGCACCATCGAGACGTCCCCGCGGGAAGGGTAGCGGTACATGTCCGGGGCGTGTCCCGCAAACGAAACACGCAGCTCCTTCTCGTCCCGTCCGCTGGTCACCTCCACCTCCACCCGTCGCACGCAGATGAGCGCGCCCGGTCCTGACAGCACCACACCCGCAGCATCCTGCTGCGTGCCCAGCGGCTTTCCCTGATCGTCGATGGCGCCTCCCACCGTTTCGTAGTCCTGCAGCGTGCTGCTGGGAATGAGCCAGCGGCCGTCCCCCAGATCCACCCCATAGGAGCTGGTGTGCAGCGCCTTCAAATAGCGGAGCGTGATGCGGTAGCGCCCGGGCGCGCCGATGACCACCTCCAGCCCCTCCAGCACGGGGTCGACCTCCACCTCCCCTTCGTCGCGTTCCAGCAGCGTGAAACGGTCCGGACCGGTGGAAACCAGCGCAAACGGGCCGGGCGGTAGATACTGCCCGTACCGGAGCGCCTCGTACGGCGAAGACACGCCGTCGCGCCACAGGTGTAGATGGCGCCCGGTCTGGATCAAAAGCCCGTCGGATAGCTCCACGACCTGATCCACCGTGCCGGGCGTCACCACCTGTCCGCTGTCCGGGTCCACAACGACAGGCGCCTCGTAGCGACGCAGCTCCACCAAGTCGTAGTAATCAGGCGCACCTGTGATCAGATCGTCCGCCGTCGTCTCCGTGCGGGCCTCCCCGCTCTCGACAACGCCCACCTGCCGCACGTCGGCCAGCCAGGGCCGCACGTCGGCCATCTCCAGCAGCGAGCGAACCCGCTCCCGCTCACGCGCCAGAAGCGACATGAGCGTGAAGTTTCGCGTGCCGGGCCCGATGCGCAGCACATCCTGCACGGCTTCGTCCAGAAGCCGCTCCGCGTCCGGCGCGTCGTACAGGTCCGGTGGAAGGTAGAGCGTCCTCATCAGCCCGTGCAGAGATGGATCCAGTCCGACTGCGTGTACCAGACGGCACGCCGTGAGGGGAGCGCCAGGTTGACCACCGGCACAACGTCCTCGAAGACCACGCGACCGTCACGCCAGCGCCCTGTGCGAAGACCCACCACCTGCGCGTCGGAGGTGCCAAGCTGGAGCGCGCGCTCCTCCAGACGCGACAGCACCAGCGGCTCGCCCAGCGGCAGGTTGCGCACGTAGTCGGCCAGCAACTCCACGTCGGGCGCCTGTCCGCTGTAGCGCAGGCGGATCTCGACGGCCATGATCTCCGGCAGCACTACGTAAACCTGTCCGCTGCCCCGGTAGAGCGCCTCCAGTTCCTGGCGTAGCGTGACGGGTGGCGGTACGACGGCAGGACGCACAAAGACTTCCAGCGTGCCCGGACCGAAGGCGGCAGGCGTCAGCTCGACGCTGGCCACCAGCGGATGGGTCTCCAGCAGCACGCGGAAGCCCTCCATCGTGGAGGGTTCCACAAGCGCTTTGGCCAACCGGTAGCGCAGCTGCTCGTCGGTCTCCTCACTGGCGCCACCCGTGACACGCTCGACCACCTCGGCCCGCACGAACCCGCGAAGCGTCGAGCTTACCAGCTCCAGCGCTACCCCTTCCGGAAGGTCCACGCCGGAGCCAGCCCACCGCGCCCGAACGCCCACCACAACCTCGCGGTCCTCGTCCGGGAAGACAGCGTCCTCCTCCAGTTCAAGCTCTACGCTTCCGGTCGAAAGCCGCGTGCCGACGGGAAGCAACCGGCTTCCCAGTAGTCGTTCCATGTCGGCCCCGGCCATCTGGGAGACAAGCCGAACGCGCCCGCGGGCCACCCGCGCCCGGCCGCGTTCCATACCGAAGAAGGCAGCCCACGCATCCAGAAAGGCACCGCTGGCCGTCAGCGGGCTCATGGCGCTCAGCGCCGCGTTGGCCTCCTGGTGCCATCGCAGCACCTCCTGCTCCATGAGCCGCCGCAGGTTATAGCCCGGAGATCCCGGAATCCGGTGGTCCGGGAACAGCATGCGGCCCTGCCCGTCGACGGCCGCATCAAAGGCCGCCTCCAAGCGTCGCGCGATCGTCTGCCGGTCTACCGTCAGGAAGGATACGGCCATCGTCAGTCACGTGGTTTGGGAGGTGCCTGCTGCTCGCTGGCGATGCACACCTCGCCGCCCAAGGACAGCAGCCGCTCGAAGTCCTCTATGGCGATGTAGGCGTGCCCACCGACGCCCCACCGGCGCCCCCAGCTGTTCTTGATGCGGAACCACCCCTCCTTGACGTCCACACCGTTGATGACGTAGGCGTGCCCCATATGCTGGTGTCGCACGCGGTCCTCCCAGACGCGAAGCCAGCCGCGCCGGTCCGGCTCGAACATGGACATGAACCAGCGCGTGCCCGCCACCACCGGACCGAGGTAGAGCACGGCGTGGATGACGTCCTCTATGCGGAAGGCCCAGTGGTAGGATTTCACCAGACCCAGCCGCACCAGCACTTTGGCCCCGGCCCGTACCGTGGTGCCCTTCACCTGCGGCTCCTCACCCGGGATCTCGTCGACGCGCTGCGCCTCTCGGTAGAGCCACAGCGGATCGATCGTGATGTTGGGCTGCCCGATGGGGCCGTCTTCGAGCCAGTGCGTCCACGCAAAGGCCACGCACGACGAGGTGCGCCCCTGATCGCCCCACCAGCCGTCCGCCCACCAGAGCCGACGCTCGCGGGGCCTGGGTGGCGAGGCGAAGGCGCTGCGCACGAGGTAGTTGTAGTCGCGCTCGTCGGGCGCCTCGATGCGCCCAAGACCGTAGGGAATCTCCAAGGCCGCGTCCCTATACGTACAGGCCGGTTATGCGCGCGCCTCGTCCTCAGAGACGCATGTCAATAACCGCCTTCCACGAATCGTCCAGAAGCTCGTAGACCACGTCAAGGCGCATCGCCTCAAGGCCCAGCGCCCGCAGCGCCCGCGTCAGCCGCTCAATGGCTTCCCGGCGGTCCATCTCCGGATCGGCCGGGCCGAGCAGCTCGTAGAGACGGGCGGCCAGATCCGGCCGCAGTCCGTAGCGGAACGAGGCGGCCGTCACAGCCGCCCGTCCCATGTCGGCCAGACGGGCATCGTCCGTCCACTCCATGTCGCGCGATTCAGGGTCGTAGTAATACATAATCAGTCCCCAGTTAGCATGTCCACGATGATGGCAATGAGCGCCAGAAGCCGCGCCCCGTCCCGGATCATCTCAAGCAGCGCGTTGATGCGGGACAGATCGGGCAGGTAGTCCGCCGCCCAGAAGGTCACGACCGTCTTGGGCATGAGCCCCCACACCGGACTCTGCGCGGCCGGACCCCGCTGCTCCGGCTCACTGATCGTAATGGGCCCACGCACGTGCACGCCCTGCCGGTCCACCGAGAGCGACCCCTCCCCTGCACTGATATGCACCGAACCGGGACGCACCGCCACCCCGGTGGCCGCCGGCACACTCTCCCCGTGCGCCAGTACCATGTCGCGCTCGGTGGGCCCGCTGGCGCCCACCTCTCCGGCCACCCCGGACTCCACCGTGGAGACGACGTCCCGGTTGTAGTTGATCGCCATGGCAAAAGCCCGCAGGTCCGCAGGCACCACGGGCGGCAGGACCGTCGCCGGTACGTAGGGCTCTTCGTAGCATACGAGAAACCGATGACGGTGCCGGTCCGGCGGGATCTCCGGCGTGACGTAGTGGGCCAGAAGCGGCCCGTTGGGGCCCTTGAGCAAAACGAGCCGAAGGTCCCTGTCGTAGGGACGCTCGACGTCGGCCAGTTCCAGCTGCGCGTACTGCATCACAGGTGCTTGAGGACTTCAACGATCCGTTCGTAATCGCCGCTGCGCACGGCATCAATCAAGGCGCTCGGCGCCAGACTCTCCAGACTGGAGAGGGCCAGCTGCCCCTCCAGACCCACGAGGAAAGGACGCCCGTTGCGCACCACGGGCACGGCCGTGAGCGGATAGACCCGCGCCCGACGCTCCATGCGTACCAGCTCCAGACGACGCTGCGTTACTCCGTAGCTGTGCAGCGCAAACAGCACGAGCAGCACCCTCTGTACCCATGGATTACTTAGCCACCCCGGAAGCGTCCTTGCGATAAAGTGGCGAAGGGAGAGAGGTATACTGGACTTCATTCTGTCAATGAGCCGCTCCTCCAATAGCAGCGGAAGCAGCCGGTTCAGTCCATCAATCGTCTTCGTCAGCGCTGGCCCCACCAGAGAAATAATCGGTCGAAATGCGGCGACCTTGGCAAGAAGCCACGCAATCTGAAGGAGGAAATACAATTCCGATAAGCTGTAGACGGATACGAGGTCCTCCGTGCCGCGATCGTACAGAAGCAGCGCTGGCCGCACCTCCGTGACGTAACCCTGCACACCGTCAAGCACATGCCGCACCGCATCTACCTCCACCGGTCCGAATATGCCACGCACGTCGTCCCACAGATGCAGCACGTGGTAGGGATGGATCGACGGGTTGCCCTGCAGCGTGATCACACCACCGTACATGCGACGCAGCCGTTCCCGGAGCAGGTTGATCCCGACGGTATCCCGGATCGGACGCAGCACGGGCGTACGCTCCAGCTCACGGAGCAGCTCCAGATACCGACGCATCAGGTCCTGCACGTGCGCATCGCGGCCCTGCTCACCGTCGGCGATCTTGCGAAGCACATCACCCAGCTGCTGCGCCACCTTGAGCGTCTCCGCAATGCGGTCGGCCAGCAACGCGGCGGGCTGCTCGCGTTTCAGCACCGAGAGCACAAGCTGGATCTCCTCCAGCGCTTCCACCGCCGGTACGCGGCCCAACAGCTGACGTATCGTAGCAACCTCGTCGGGGTAGCTCGGCTCCAACGCCACAAGGAGCTGGAGCAGCTGCTGGTAGAGCGCCGCCGTCGTCTGGTAGCGCTCAAGCCGGTCGCTGAGCGAATTGAAGCTTTCATTGCCAGCAAGCGGCGTCAGATACGTATCGTAGGCGAGCGTCCAGTCATAGCGCAGGTTCGGGAAATAAACGGAGTGGTTAACGATGAAGTCCGGATGCAACCCGGGAAGAGCCGAGTAGACCTCACGGTAGAGCTGCTTGGGATCGCGGTCAGCCACGAGACGCTCGTCGGGATCCCGCGGAAACAGCAGCGTAACCTGATTGGCAAAGTCCGGATCGCGGTCGCTGGCCTCCATCTGGTTGGAAATCAGCGTCGTGTACACCGACGCGAAATGGTGTTCCACGATCGGCAGGTACTCGTCGCTCACGAAGCCCTCCTCCTCCAGCTCCTCGCGGAGGAATCCCAGAAGACCACTGGCACTTTCGAGACCGGAAGCGGAGAGCAACCCCATGTTGGCGGCGATCTCGTAGTGCGTGACCATGTAGATGAGGTCCTCCCGGAAGGCCTCCAGCAATCGGTCCGGATGGATGCGACGGGCCTCCGGCTGCTGCTCCCACCGCTGCACGGCCTCCTCGTACGTCTCCGCGTCCAGGCCAAGCCGGTGCCAGACCACCGAGAGGTTGTCCACCGCCCCGATCTCCCGCAACACGGCCCCGATCATGGGTGCGGTGCTTTCGACCGCCCGCGCAAGCCGCTCCATGAAACCCGCCGTCACCGAGCGACCGGAGGGTGACGGGCGGCGCATGTCCAGCGCACTTCCGATCTGCTGCAGCAGGTGCGCAATGAACTCGAACTGCTGCGACACCCAGTTCAGAAAGCGCCGCGCCGCGTTCGGGTTGTCCATCTCCAGCAGACGCACGCCGTTTACCACAAGGAGCGGGCCGATGATGCGGCGGTAGGCGTGCCACAGCATGTTGCGGTCGTCGAGCGCCTCGTCGCGGTAGTACTCACGGATAAGATCCATCAGGCGCTCCCGCACCGCTGTGACGGCCCGGTGCTTCAGCACACGCGGGCGGTCGGTAGCCCGGTAGTACCCACCACGCGGGCCCATGTAGAGCGTCTGCCGCAGCGGGTGTCGCCCGTACTCCGAAGCGGGCACGCTCGCGTTATAGGGACGGGCCGTCACGATCCAGCCCGGCAGCAGCTTGCTCACGTCCTGAAGCACTGACCAGCAGGTCTGGCCGGGCTCCGCGACCCAGCCCCATCCCTCACCGGTGATCACCTTGTAAGCGAAATCCCCGGTGAGCCACCGCCCGAGGTTGACGTCGCGCTGCGGCGAAGCGGCCAGCCATATGTTCTCCCAGAGCTCGGGCCCGCTGAGCATGAGCCGGTAGACGGATCCGGTCCCGAGCTGCTCCTCCAGTTTCCGAAGCCTGTCCAGATCCTTCCAGCGATGGCCGAGCAGACTGTCCAGGCCCACCGCATCGAGCGAGCGCATGAAAAGCCAGGCCTGGTATTCGTCGAACTCCAACCCACGTGCCGTGCGGCCGAGCACGTCCCGCAGGCCTGCCAGCATCCCGCGACCCAGTCCCTCCAGACCGGGGGTCGTAGTGAGCGCGTAGAAGACGAAGTCGCCCAGCGTCGTCTGTCCCTCCTCGCCCGTCACGTAGAAGCCGCCGCCCTCATTGACCGGGTTAAGCAGCGAAGTGGAGTAGCTGGCCAGCTCAATCTCCGTGACAGGCCCCGGACGCACCCGTGTGACGCGTCCCACGAACGGATGCAGATGACGCCGGTCGCTGCCGTAGCCGATGTAGACGGCCATGTGCGCACCCGCCTCCAAGCGGAGCCGGTGGTCGTCGGGCGGACGGGACCCCAGAAACAGCACATCGCTATCGTCCACCAGACGGGCACGCAGGTTCGACAGCGACACGGTCGCGTACTGACCTGCCGCCGACGTTTCGGCGGCAATCTCCACGCGAAGCACCGCACTGTAGCTGTAGGCGTCGGCCAGAAGTCGCAGGTTCTGGTTGCCTACCGGACCCAGCACCGCCACCTGAATAGCCGGGAAGGCACGGCGCAGTCCGATCGGCTGACGCCACCGGCGCCGCAGCTGGTCGCGCAGCTTGCGGCGCAGCGGCAGCTCCCGCGGGTCGTAGTAGCCGTACTCGGCCATCACATAGGCGGGATCGGACGCAAAGAGCCGGTCGACCTTGTCCTCCAGCTCCCGCAGGTAGCTTTCCAGTCCGGCGCGCACGGTGTGCTCCCGGGGTGGCGCACCGCCCGCCAGCAAGCTGCCGCTCGAGACGGTTCCTTCCGCCACCAGCATCCGCACGGCCGAGAGCTCCAGGAGCGCCGAAAGGCGCATCATGCGCACCAGAATGTGCGGTGAGATGGCCCCGGAGCCCGGCCTGCGAAATCCCGTCAGGAACCCGTAGGGAGCCAGGGCGCGCAGCTCCTCGGAGAGTTGATCCCCCGCAAGGCCCGACAGGTGCGGCCGCTCTTCCAGCACGCGGCGGTAGCTGCGGCCCAGCTCGGTGGCATCGATCCGGTCGATCAGCGCATCAAGCGCCTCCGCATCGGCCCTGCTCCGAGCGCGTTCAAGAAGCTGCAGCGCCTCAGTCTCTCCGGTGCTTCGGAAGGCCGCCGTCAGGACACCGCTGGCGGCTGCCAGCACCGTTGTGACGACGTGCTCATAGGCATCCTCGGCGTTGAAGTAGTCCTCCTGCACGAGGTCATCCAGGAGCACGCTGGCACCGGGCCCGTAGGGGAAGTCCGGTGCCATGATCCAGAGGCCGCTCGTTGGATCGATAAGCTCGGGCAGCAGAAAGTCCGGGTGCAGCGACAGCGCCTCGGCGTCTTCCAGTTCCGTGCTACGGAGCCGAGCGATGGCCTCTTCCAGATGGTCCCATGTGGTGGCCTCCAATACGCTGGCACTGCGCGCAGGCGTCGAAAGCATGCCCGTCCATTCCAGGAGCAGCTCGTGCCAATCCAGTGCCAGACGGCGGCCCACCTGGTCGGCCAGCGACAAGAGGGGTGAAGCTGCCCGGCGCACTTCAACCGATGCACTGTCGTCCTGCGGAAGCAACCGCAACACGCGGTAGACAAGCGCCGTGAGATCCAGCGTGGCGTACCGGTCCGGCTGCTGCTGCCTGCGCCAGGCGACCAGACTCTGACGATCGTAGACGCGCCACAGACCCGCACGCTGCCCCTGGGCCTGCCGGGCCAGCTCCTCCAGCTGCGCCGGATCGCCAAGCACGGGCCAGGCGAGCCCCATCCGCACCATGTAGTTCGAAAGCGGCTCGTCCATGCCCTCAACGCGCACGGCCGCCACCATACGGCCCTGCACGTCGGTCTCCACAGGATGCAGCACCACACGACGGCCGAGCACCTCGCGCACCAGCGCAGCCTCCACGTCCGCACCGTAGGGCTGCTCCCGCCGAGGCACGTCGATCCCCCAGAGCCGGACGGGCACCTCAACGCCCTCGTCGGTGCGCACCAGGAGCGTGTCTCCGCTGACGATGCGCGTCACCGTCCCCGTAAGCAGCACGCCCTGCGACGCCACGAAGTCCGGACGAGGCCTGCCGTCGTAGCTGATGCTCAGCTCCACATCCGCCAGCACAAGACCCCGCACCAGCTCATAGAGCGCACCGATGTAACCGACGCCGTCCGACGTGGTGCTCAGGTATCGCTCAAACTGCGAGACCAGCAGATCACGGTCCAGCGCGTCGAGTCGCCGGTAGGACGCGTCGAGGAAATGCGCAAGACCCCGCAGCATGAAGTCCAGATCGGGACGCAACGCGCGCACCTGCCCGTCACGCTCCACGAGCACGCGCAGGTCGAAGATCCGGCGCCGGTCGCTGGAGGGTGCGCTGTAGCGGGCCTCCACCATGCGCACGCGCCAGCGCTTCACATCCTCCAGCGTCGCGTCCTCTCCCAGCATCGCCCGCACGAAGCGCTGCATCGTGAGACGACGCGCGGTGCGGTACACCGGATCCTCTCCTTCCCCGTCGACGGGCACCAGAAGCGGCGAAGCCACGCTTATGGCTACGGCGTCCTGACCGGCCGAGCCAAAGCGTCGGAGGCGTTCATGACGGCTGAGGACCGCCTCGTCCTGCACGAAACCGAGCACCACGCGCGTCCAGCCGGGACGGTCCTCCGCCTTTGTCATCGTGAGCTTCTCCAGCGCCAGCCGTCGGATGCCCAGCGCGCTGAGTAGATTGCCCTCCCCTACTACTTCGATCAGCGCCGGTGCGACCGTCTGCTCCCGACTGAGCGCGCCCAGCTGCCGCTGGGCATCCAACAGCAGGCCGATCTGATCCAGAAGCACCGCATCATCGGTGACCAGCTCCAGCATCACATAGGCACCGCTGTAGCCCATGTGCTGGGGCACGGGGTGCTCGTAGCCGTCCCACTTCTGATCGGCAAATCGCGGCGCTTCTGTGATGGAAACACGCTCCAGCGTGGCGCGGTCCAGCTCCAGCAGCATGTGACGCAGGTGGCCCTCCGACTGCACCATCGACGAGACGCGCGACTCCATGCGGCTGCGCAGCACCGAAAGCACGCCGCCTGCGATCTGCAGGTAGGTGCGCAGCTCGGCGGCCAGCGCTGCAAGGGCCTCCCGAAGCGCCGCAGGTGCCTTCTGAGGCACGCGGCGGCTCAACTCTGCCAGGAGCCGCGGCGAAAGCACGTCTTCCAGAAGACCCGGAAGGTTGAGCAGGCGCAGCGTGGCCTGGTCGTCGGTGGAAATCGCCTGACGCACCAGCCGCATGTACGTGACCAGCTCCTCGGCCCCCACGTCAAGGGCGACCTCCTCCAGACGCGCCAGCCGCTCGAAGTAACGGGAAAGCAGGGTGGTCTCCACACGCCGCAGCTCGGCTCCGACCGATACCTGCACATCACCCAGGATCGGGTCGGACACGGTGCGCAGCTGGTCGTCCCGCCAGCGCACCGCCGCCGTAGCCGCCAGCGTCTCCCTGCCCAGGTTGATCTCCCGGCCGTCGGTGCGCAGATGCACCTCGCCGTCTTCCTCCACCTCGATGCGCCAGTCCCGTACCACGAGCCCCGCCTGCCCCGTTACCTCGGCCACCGCCGTCTCCGTGATGCGGTTCATCTCCTCAGCGTGCGCCTCCAGCGACAGCGACAGCGCCCGCACCGTCCGGGCCAGCGTCATGTAGGAGACGACGGTGGTCCATACCGACGGATCGTAGTACTCCTGTCCTTCCCACAGCTGCAGCACGCGCGCCAGCTGGACCGCCTCCGCTTCCACGCGGCGCATGTCGGCCATCACCCGCTCGGTGCGGAGGCGACGCGGGTCGGAAAGCAACGCGAAACGCAGCGCCAGCGGTGCACCTTCGCGGTAGCGAAGCATCAGACGGCCGTGGTCCCCGATGGGATAGGCAGGCTCGTAAACCGCCCCGGTGAGCGGCGGCGCCTCACCCATCTCAAGGAGCGTGCGGTAATAGGCGGGCTGGTATTCCTCCAGCAAACCCCGGTAGAACTTGGCAAAGACGTAGGATTCGTAGGGGCTTTCGACCTGCCCTCGCAACAGCTCATCCGTTACGAGCGTGTGCCGGTTGCCGCGTCCGTCGACCAGCGTTGCGTAGTTGTCCGACACTTCCAGCACCATGGACGTGTTGTCCTGTCGGAGCGCCAGGTGCTGCGCCCACCGCAGCGCATCCCGCGTGCGACACCACAGCGTAAGCTGCGGCACGTAGGGCTGCAGATTGGCCAGTCGCAACGTCATAACCACGCGGAAGACACCGGGCAGCCCCGGCTGCGTCTCGATCTGCAGTGCGCGCACGGTCACGGGAAGCCACAGCGCCTCCGGGCGCAGCGTCGAAAGCAGATGGGCTGTTCCTGTCTGTTCGTAGAAGCGGTACAGCTCGGGCAGGCTGTTGCGGATGGCCAGCGCCATGTCGCCCGTTGCGCCCAGAAGCGCCCGTGCGATGTCCCGCCCGCGCACCGGAATGAAGGGCATGCGGCGCACCATGGCCACCAGCGGCCGCAGCACCCGGTTGACGTCGTCGCGGTAGGTGGCGTTGACCGTCAGCACCAGCTGCACGTCGGAGACGTCCGCAGCCTCGTTGACCGTCGCCTGCGTGTCGGTGCGCAGCAGCGGGATGATCTGCACGGACGTCTGCACCTGCCCCGTAAACTCCGTGGGCTGCGTGAGCTCGGAGTCCTCCACCGATCGGAAGCGCGCCCCGTCGAAGAGCATCGCACCGAAGCGCATGTCCCCGATGTCGATCTCGCCTTCGGCCGGCGGCTCCCGGTCGGACAACAGCGCCTGTTCCTCCTGCTCAAGCACGCCCAGCGCCGCCATCAACGTGGCAAGCGCGTCTTCTGCGGGCAGCTCCTCCTCTTCTACGGAGGCAGCTGCCAGCGGCCCTCCGAGCTCCCGCTCCGGCTGAAAGTTCAGGTCCTCCGCCCGGTAGGGCTCCTCCTCGTGGCGCAGCGCATCGGCCAGAAGCTCCCTGAGCAGCACGGCCCGCTCCATCACGTCGCGTCCGTAGTCGCCGCCCGTCGTGTAGCGGTCCGGCTCGTAGCCCCGGTCGATGGCCCGCATGACGGCGCCGGGTCCCGTATTGTAGGCGCTCACCGCCAGCGGCAGTACGCTGCGAATGCCCGGACGTGCGCGGCGCACCAGCCCCGGATGCCGCATCAGGCTGCGGAGCACCCGCGCCCCGTAGTGGATGTTCTCATAGACGTCGTAGCCCGTCCGGAAACGCGCGGCGTACTCGGGATGGGCCTTCAGGTTGATCTGCATGATGCCCACGTCCTCACGGTTCGACCCGTCGAGGGCATAGCCGTCCTCTCCGATCAGCTGCCCCATGGCCGACTCCCGCGAGGCGATCGCCAGAAGCAGCGAAAGCCGCACGTCGTAGGTCGTGGCCGCCGAGCGGAAGGCTTCCAGCAGCTCCCGCTGCGACAGCAGCCTGTCAAGCTCCTGCTGCAGTTGCGCACGCGTTGCCATCAGCGGTAGACGATTCTCGAAACGACGCGTCCCGTGGTCCGCTCAATGAGCGCCCGCAGGAGCGCCTCCAGCGCGGCGCGCCTGTCCTCCGGAACGCGGGCCTGGATGATAATCTGCATCAGCGTATGATCATGGTGTCGGGTTCGGGGACCTCAAAGCCGTAGCGCAGGCGCGTCATCGTGCTGCCGGAAGCCAGCAGCCGCCGCATGGCCTGCTCCTGCGAGGCCGTCACCTGACGAAGCGGCGCGCGCCTCCAGCGACGCTGCACCACCGGTCGTTCCTCTTCTTTATGCGCCAGGTCCGCCACCGACACGTTCAGCAGGCGCGAGGCCAGCATGAGCGGCAGCACCGCGCCCGGACGCACGTGCCGCGTGACGGCCTCGTAGGCACGCGCCAGCGCGCCCTTCGGCATCTGCGGAGCCTCCCATGGCAGCAGATCCGCCAGCAGGTCGCGCCCGAGCGCCTCCAGCGTGCTGAGCCTTCCGTGAACCTCCTCGGCAAAGAGCCGCACCGGATCGGCCATGTTGGCATAGTTGAGCAGGTAGTCGCTGCCCATGCCGAGCCGCGAGCGGATCTCCGAGGGCACCACCTGCATCTGGTAGCCCAGCGTGAGCAGTTCCGACATGAGCTCCCGCATCTTACGCCCTTCATCACTGGACAGGAAGACGCGGGCCTCTTCCGGCGTGGCAAACGGCTGCACGCCGAGGGCCCGCCAGTAGTGCGAGAGCAGTGACGACTTGGTGAGCGCCTCGGGGGAGACCACGCGCCCGAGCGCCTGCTCAAAACCACGCCGGCCGCGGCGGCCGTAAAGACCGGCCAGGACGTCGAGCGCCTCCACCGCGCGTGTGGTGGCGTCGCCCTTCTTGGCCTTCTCAATGGCGCCCTCCTGCGTGATCCACGTCTCCGCTGCGGCCAGCACCTCCAGCGCGTCTCCGAGCGGACGAACGCGCTCGTGCTGGCTGAGCCGCTCGTAGCGCTCCAGCATGCGCTCTACGACACTGAGCTCCTGATCGGAGAACACCTCGGGCCTGCGGTGCATGGCCTCGACCACACCCAGGAACTCCTGCTGATAGATGGAGCGCAGCCGGGAGCGCTTGGAGAAGGCACCGAACTGACCGACCACGTCCTTCAGGAGCGACAGCTGCTCACGGGCCACGAAGTCGCTGGAGCGGGACTCAAGCGCCGCCCCCTCGCGCCCGAGCAGCTGCGTCAGCACGCGCGTGTCCGAGAACACGGACGGTTCGATGTCCGGTCGGATCAGAATGCGGCCGCTCTCTTCGACGGTGACCATGTTGCGCACTTCGGGGGCCCACCGCTCCAGAAAGGCCAGCAGCTGCCGCGGCATGCGGGAGAGCTCCTGCTCCCGGAGCGCTCCCGAAAGCGCCGGACTGGAGACGATCCCCAGAAAGTCCAGGTCACCGTCGAAGTCCTTGCGGGCCATCGCCGTGGTCAGCACGTCGGAGACGAGGTTGGCCGCTTCCGGGTCGGCGCCCAGCAACCGAAGCGCCTCCTCACTCAGCACGTAGGTGCGGTGCACCATGACGGGCATCATGTTGGCAAAGGTCGGCTGGCGGAAGCTGAACGCGTGCAGGAAGCCGCCCTGCTTCGCCGCCCGCTCCATCTGCTGGACCTCCTTCTGCAGGCGGCCGATGTCCAGCAGATCGGCGCTGAGCCCGAAGGCCTTCAGGTCCTCCTTCAGCGTCTCCTTGTAGGAGAGACGGTGGCTGCGCAACAACTCCAGATAGCTGCGGGCCTTGGCCACGGCACGCCGCGCCTGCTTGCGGGAGATGAACCCCTCGGCCACTCCGAAGCCCTCCCACTTCCACACCGCGGCGCCGTACTGCTGCATCTGCCGCTCCACGTACCGGGCCAGATCCTCGGCTGCCGTTTCGACGACGCTCCCGAGCTCTTCGGCAGCGATGCGGTACTCCCTGGTCGCCTTCCGCGTCAGGTACGTGCGCAAGCGCTCAAGGAATGCCTCAGGGCTTCCCGCCTCCTCACGCATGCGGGCAAGCTGTGCCATTTCCAGCTGCAGGTGCTGCGCCGACTGGGCCACCCGGTACTGACCCTCCATGAAACGCATCATACCGCGGCTCTGCAGGCGGATGGCCGCACCGACAGCGCGCTCCACGAAGCTGCGGTCGAGCGACCGCAGCCACTCGAGGGCCTTGCCGTGCTCGCCCTCCAGCAGCTCGCGAATGCGGCTCACGTTGCCCGCACGGGCAAGCTGGAGCACCTGCTGGATGGCCTCGGCGGCCATCTCCGCGTAGCGCTTCTCGTAGCCCTCAATGAACTGGACGTAGTAGGAGGACAGCTCCGTCGCGAGCGCACCCGACTGCAGACGGGCGAATTCCCCCGCAAGCGAAGGCAGGTAGACGGAGGCCGACACCCAGCGAGGCCCACGCTCCAGGCGACGCAGGATCGCCTCCAAGTCCCGCCGGCTGCTCGGGTCGATCTTCCGAATCACCTCCCGCAGAAGGTCCGGGTCGCCCAGCACAAGCCGCACGTCCCGCTCGCTGAGTCCGGCGCGGCGCAGCAGCTCGGCCGCCTTGTCCCATGAGATCCGCTGACCGAGCAGGTCCAGCTCCACGCCCGCCACCGCACCGCTGAAGAGCGGATGCTGCATGGGGCGCTGCACGCCAAAGGCCGCGTCCCCGATCAGGAGGGACGGACGCAGCGGACGGATAAGCTGCTGAAGCGAGGCGCCGTGCTGGAGCTCTATCGTTTCGAAGGCCCGCGCGCGGTGCTCCGTGAAGAGCCCCCGCATCACGGTCTGCTCAAACTCACTGCCCAGACGGAATCGGGCCACACGTGCCCCGCCGACCTGCACGCCCGCTCCCAGACGCAGCGCCCCCTGCCGATACATCAGGAAGACGTCCTTCATCGTGGCCGAGACGGGCAACGTGTAGCGCAGCACGCGACCTTCGTAGGCCACCTCCAGTACATACTGGTCCCCTTCCAGACGAATCTGCTCGACGAGTTTGTCGGGACGATAAGCCAGCGGGGCCGGAATCTCACCGTCGGCCACCAGCATGGCGATCCAGCGTTCAAGCCGATGGCTTTCCCGTTTGGCATTGTACAGATCAAAGGCAAGCGTCTGGTCCAGCTCGCCCGCCAGAATGGCCGCCACGCCGGGACCGAAGGTGCGCCGCATCTGGTCCACCCACAGCTCACGGTCCAGCGGGCTCATGCGCGTCTTGAGCGTGGGACGCCCGCCCCGCCGGGACATGGCACGGCCCCGGTCGGGCTTGGCCTCGTAGCGCGCCATCAGGCTGACGGACTCCAGCGCCAGAAAGCCTGTCACCATCTTCACGTCGCCCGCGCGCGGCAGCGGCACCACGTCGAAGAGCGCAGCGATCTGGCTGTCCCGGTGGAACCTGCGCGCCGCGTCAAGCGCCCCGGCCAGACGCGCCATCTGCCGGGCCTCTTCCCGCGTCAGCCGACGCCCGCTCACCGGGTCGACGCCCGTGGCCAGCACCTGCCGGATCTCCTGCTCAAGCTGCGACATCTGGCGGTCCCAGACGCTGGAGGCCTCCCAGAGGAGCTCGGCCTTCGATTTCGGCAGACCCAGACTGGCGCGAAGCTCCCGGATGCTGCGCTCCGTCTGGTCGAAGACGCGGCTCACGGTAATCCCCGCCTCGGAGAGCATGGCCATGATGCGGCCCAGCGACACGTTGCGCGTGATGGCCTGCTCCAGCTCCGGGCTGTAGGTGAGCCGCACCACACGGGCCAGATTGTCGTACTCAAGCAGGTTGGCGATCTGCTGCGCGGGCATGTCGGCCAGCTTGGCCAGCGCACGGGCCGTACGCTGAAGCACCTTCTCCACCGGCTCACCCCGCTCAATGTCATCGGCGGCGGCGCGCAGCACGCGCCCGATCTGCACCTGCACCAGCTGGCCGATCTCACCGCGCTTGAACTTCATCGGACCGGCGGGCAACACCGCTTCGGCCATGAAGCCAGGCAGCTCCAGTGAGGCCGACACCTTCACCGATCCCTTGAAGGCGCGCCACCCGGCCGCAATCTTGAAGACCGTCGTGGACTCCTCCGGCACGTACTGGAGCGACAGGTGCATCACCGACGGCAGCGTCGAAAGCTCGCTGATGCGCTCAAGCGCCAGGACCATCGGGTAGAACCGGCCCCGCGGCGCCTGTGGCGCCGAACCGCTCAGCATGCCTTCCAGTCCCCGGAACAGGTCCTGACGAGCGGGTGGCTTCGTGATGCCCAGCTGCCCGCGTACCAGCTCGCGCCGCGCCTCCCGAAAACGATGCTCAAGCCGGGCGTTGCGCAGCGCCTCGGCGCGGGCCGGGTCCATCAGGAGCGACTCCGCCTCCAGGGCGATGTCCTCCAGACGACGCCGGATGGCATCACGGAGCGTCTCGTTTTCCGCGCGGGAGGCCAGCATCTCCAGCGCCGCCTGCTCCTGATAGAGGATCCACAGGCGACGGAAGAGCGGATCGCTCTGCCACATGTCGCCGGTGAGCAGGCGCTGAAGGTCCTTCTGGCCGCTTGCCTGAATCACCGCACGCACCCGCCGAGAGGCCTCCTCCACCAGCTCCTGCTTCTCCTGCTCGGTCAGACGTACCGTAATGCGCGTTGCACGCACCGTGGGCGGCCCTTCCAGCGCTTCCGCCAGGAGCGGCGTCACCAGACCGGCCGAGTCGGGCGTCTCCAGCAGCCCCTCGGGTACGTAGGCCACACGGGCTGTGCGGTGCGTCACCTCCGGACGCGCCAAGATCTCCGCCATGTGCATTGTCTGCTGCACCAGCCCACCCGCCACGAAGTGGCTGCCGCGCTCCATGCGGTGGATCGGGAAGAGCATGCGCATCTTCAGGTCCTGGTAGCGCTGGCGGATCGGGTTGGCAAGACGCTCCAGCGGCACCATCCCGCGCAGGAAACCGGACGCCGTCGAGCCGTAAGTGGCCTCCTCCTGCGTCACGTAGGCCAGCAGCTCAGGCCCCTCCTCCAGATGCGCCGCGCCCGGCACCAGCGTGGAGAAGTATCGCGTGCGGGCGGCACGCCCGTAGCGCTGCGTCAGCACGGCGCGGCTCATGGCCAGCTGGGAGCGCACCTCGGGACGCTCCATCTCTCGGGCCAGCCACGTGCTCAGCACGCCTCCGGTGAGGAGCGCGTCCACGTCGGCCGCGTGCGTGGCCACCCCGGAAAGCAGCATCCGCGGAAGCGTGCCCGCCACGTAACGGTCCGCCCGGCTGAGGACCTGCGTCGGGTCGCGGCGAAGCATGTCGACGAGCTCCTCTTCCGACGCAAAGCCAAGCGCCCGCGCGGCGAGCTCGCCCAGACCGGCCCGCGAGTGGACGCCTACCTCCATACTGCGACGCACCAGCAGCGTGTCGATCGTCCGCTCCGGCTCCAGAAAGACCGGCACGTCCAGCCCGTGGCGCTCAAAGAGCCGTCGAACTAGATCACGGTCCACGTCGGCTGCGTTGTGGCCGAGCCCGTAGGCGACTCCGTGGCGATCGGCAAGCTCCCGCACCACGCGCAGATAGTAGCCCACATCGGACTCGCCCGGAAACCTCTGAGGCGCAAAGTCCGGCGCATTGCCCACCCAGCGGCCGCCCTGGTAGACGTACTCCTGATTGCCCTGACGTATCGACAGATAACCCGTGGCCATCCGCTCCAGCTGCACGTCGACGGCCGCAGTACCCTGCGTGCGTTCGATGAAGTGGACGATGTCGTAGAGCATGCCCAGCAGCCGGTCGCGCGGTCGATCCGTCATGTTCTGAAGGGCGATGCGGAGCTGCTGTCCGCTGCTTACCCGCATGCCGAGCCTCCGGGAGACCTCCGACCACCGGAACATGGGCGCCACAAACTCCACCGATGCGACGGCCTCCGGGCGGGCGCTATCTGCCGCCTTGCGGAAGATCGTACCGCCGAACTGATAGACGCGCGAGCGGCCGTGCTGCATGGCGGGCTGCAGACCCGTACCCTTGCTGCCCATGAGCGGGTTCCAGAACTCGGTGTCGTAGGCCATGTAGACACCGCCCATCTTCCAGAGGCGGTCAAACCGGTCCAGATGCATGAGCTGCTCGGTAAACTCCCGCTCCGCCCGTGGCGAGCGCTCCAGGCGCCGCATGGCCTCCATGGCCGGCGTGCGGATCGTGGAGGCCTTGACCACGTCGATAAGCGGCATGCCCTCGTGCACGGTGCGCTCGCGAAAGATGCTCGTGCGGAGCCGTCGCATCTGACCGATGAGGCGGCTTATCGTATCCGGCAGATCGACGTTCTCCTCGATGTCGCGCAGCATCTTGGGCAGCCGCTCCTCCAGCATGTAGACGAAGCGGTCCAGCGCCGTCATGTACTCCGAACCGATCGCATCCCGCAGATGGGGAGGCGTGCGAAGAAGCGGCACGGTAAACGGACGCGCGTCGCGCAGCGCCTGTCGGTAGGTGCCGTAGATCGACGGGATCGGCACCACGAAGTCCACCGGACGCATGTCCGGTGCGGTGGGCACGATGCGAAGCACCAGCCGCCTGTGCACGCCGTCGCCGACGCGCTCCACGGTCAGCATGATCTGGTCGATCGTGTTCGGGAACCGGCGCCTCAGCGCCTGCTCCAGCTCGGCGACCGTCCGCTGAAGACGGACAAGCAGGCTGTTTATGCTCGCCTCAAGGCGGTAGGGAGCGTCCCGAAGCGCCCTCGGACGCAGCGGGTGCAGCCGCGACGTGTACAGGTAGTCCACAGCCACGAAGCGACTCGGATCCGCCGACCGATTGGGCTGCATGAGATGGTAGAGCACGTTCACGCGGGAGGCCACCCCACTCACGACGATGTCCAGGTCGGGCGAGAGTGGCGGGATGCGCTCCAGTTCGCGCCGCAGGCTGCGACCCTCGGCCGGAAACATCCAGCCCAGTATGGCCTGATACCGCTCCCGCTCCGCTGGCGACATTGCACGCCAGGCGGACGTCATATCGTCAAGCGCCTCCAGATGACGGCGGCCCGTCACCTGCGTGATGCGGCGCATCTCCCGGTGCCGGAACCGGAGCGACAGGTCCTCCTCGGTGCGCTCCCGGATCCACGTTTCAATGCGGCGAAGGATGCGGGCGTGGTGCTCGACGCGCTCCCGCCCCCTGAGCTGGCGCAGCCGCTCCAAGATCTCCGGACCCGTCGCCGCGCCGAAGATTTCCTGGAAGACGCTGCGGTCCAAGCGGCTCAGCGTGGTGGCCAGCCGGGGCATGCGGACCATCAGACGCTCCAGCACGCTGAACGAGGTGCTGGCCTCCTCCAGGAGCTTGCCCATCTGCAGCTCCAGATCCCGCCAGGAGCGCGCGCGTCGTATCTGGCGGGCAAGCTCCTCGTAGTCCCCGCCCAAGCTGGCTGCCAAGTCTGCCAGAATACGCCGCGCCTGCCGCAGCCGAATCTGGGGCCTGGGTTGTTGCTCGGCCAGTCGCTCAAGCTGACGCCGCACGCGCATCGAGCGCGGCAGCAGGTCCATGGATGGCGGCTCAACCCGGGGGACGACCTCCTCAAGCCACTGAAGCAAACGCTGGTCCGCCTCCCGGACCGACAGCAGGTCCGGGCGCGGCAGGCCTGTCATGTATGGAATCAGGTCGTAGCGGGTAATGTAGAGGGGAACACTCTCCAGATTAGTAAGCACCTCCCTTATGTAGCGCCGGTAGGCCTCCTTCACGTGGGGCTGCACCAGCTCGGGAAGCCGCCGCAGCATCCGGAGGAAGTTGCGGTGCGTGCGCGGCACGTTCACCGCCTCCGGCGGTACGATGGGACTCGACACCAGACGCCGATCGCGCAGCCACACGCGAACCGGCGTCATCCGGCGCTCAAGGATCCTGAAGACCCTCTCCGGTGTCAGCGGTACATCGCGCTCGCGCGTGCGACGCGCCCGCTGCTGCAGCAGACGGATTGCCTCCTGCTGCCAGCTTGCGGCGCTGCGGACGGCCCCCTGCAGCCGCCGCTCCCGTTCGACCATCTCGGCAAAGCGGCGGATCCGCTCCGTCTCCGGGCGGGCGGCTGGTCCCTGCGGCGCCTGCGGATAGAGACGGAGACGACGCCACGCCTCCATGAGGTCGTCGCGCAGCCCGGAGAGCGGCTCCATCGCGTCGGCCTGCGCGGAAAGCCACCGCGGAAACGCCCGAAGCGCCGCAACGAACAGCCCGACCCGCCCCATGAAAAGCAGCGAGCCGAGCACGCCGCCCTCCAGCTCGTAGTAGTCGTCGAGCGGATCGCGCGGATCAAGTTCCTCCAGCAAGCGCCCGTCCTATACGCTCCTGATAATAACTTCGACAGGACCTCCGCCCTCGAAGACGATCACCTCGCCGCCGATGCCGAGGTCCTGCAGCATGGATCGCAACGCAAGACGCAGCTCTGCAGCCGTCGCCGCGCGCGGCAGGATCCGACCGGGATCCATGGCCTGTGCCACGCTGCGCTCGGCACCCATCACCTCCCGCAGCCGCAGCTCCGTGTCACGCCAGCCCAGTCCTGTATCATGCGCGTCCAGTCCGGCATCCTCGACCAGTCGAACGCCCCATTGGTCTACCGAAGCACCGGGCATGAGCAGCTCCGCGGGCACCTCCGGCGGAGCAGGCATCGCCAGCGCCTCCCCGGGCGCGCCGTAGAGCACCTCCCAGGCCCGGTTCAGCACGCGCTGCATGTCCTCGGAGACCAGCGCTCGGATGCGCTCCTGATCCTCCCGCTCCTGCGCCGACAGGAAGGCCAAGAGCAGCCGTCGCTCCGAGCCCGGTGCGGACGGAAAGGCCGTGAGCACCGCCGGTGGAAGCTCCAGCGGCGCAGGCGCCAGACCCGAGGGCGGCGTGAAGCGCACGCGGCCAAACTGCTTGCGCTCAAAGCCCAGCGGCGTGCGCTCCATCTGCTCCAGATACTGACGCTGTCCCGTGGCGGCCAGCATCTGACGGGCGCGCTCGTAGCGCACCATGCCGATCAGGTGCTCCAGCTCGCGCATCTCCTCGACGTTTTCCGGCACGTAGACGCCCGGCAGCACGGCACCCGCCGCACCCACAACCGCACCCAGCGCAGCGGCCGCCGGCGCCAACGCCGGGGACAGAAAGCCGCCAGCGCCCATCGCCCAGGAGATGGCACCCTGATAGGGCGTCTCCACCGCCAGCAGACCCGCCGCCCAGGAACGCGCAAAGTCGCGGATCGGATGGCGCCAGTCCTGAAAGTCGCGGCCCAATAGCACGTTGGTGATGTAAGCCGTCTCAATGTCCGGCGCGCCGAAGAACTTCGTGTGCAGCGGCGTGCGCAGATTGGCCCACATCTCACCCAGCATCCCCACCAGACGCTCCGGCAGCGTATAGGAGGCGGCCGCCTTGACGAACCGGTTGAAGTTGAGCATCGTGTAGTAGGGATCCGGGTCGAGCAGCTCCGTCATGCTGAAGCGCTCCGGAAAGACCTCGAAGGGCAGGCTCATCAGATAGCGCCGCCGCTTGAGCTCCTCGTAGCGCTCCATCTCCCGAGGCGTAAGCGCGCCCTTCTCGGCCATGGCCTCCAGCAACCGCTCCGTCTGACGCGCCTCCGGCGAGTAAGGTGCGGCCGATAGCAACACCTCCATGCGGTCCAGCGGGCCGTAGAGCGCGCCAGGTGCGCCGTAGCCCTCGGCCGCCAGACGCTGCGCCACACGCCGCGCCTGATGCAGCCGCTGCACCGTCTGCGAGTAGAGCTGCGCGTCGAAGTGCTGCATGAAGGTGCGCAGCTCTCCCGTCTCCGCATCGACGTAGTAGACGAAGCCCGCCTTGCGGCGCGCCGCCCCGAGGATCGTGTTGATACGCTCCCGGTGCAGCGGATGGATCATACCCGACTGGAAGAGCGGGCTCGGCACCGTCTCAATGATGATGGGCAGGTTGCCCACCGTCGCCGCATCGGCCACCGCGAAGAGGTTGGCCTGCTCGTCAAAGTAGACCACGTCCTCCCGCACGGCGATGCCCGCATCGATGAGCATCTGCCGCACTGCACGGTCGGCCCAGGACTCCTCGGTATCGGTGGCGATGTCGAGCATGCGGAGCACCGTCTCCTCCAGCGTCAGCCCCACGTCCGAGGCCGAGACCAACCGCGTGGGCCGCGCGCCGTGGATACGCTCGTAGACGGGACCGGGCAGCACGTACTCGCCGCTGATCACCTTGGAGTTGTGCGTGGCCACGGCAGCCGCCACGAACGAGCTGTCGCCCTGCACCTGGAAGCTGTAGACGGGCCCTCTGTAATGCTCCGTACGCAGCTCGGCGATCTCAAGCGCCGCACCGGTCCGCAGCCGCCCGCGCCACTCGAACCGCAGCATGCGGGCGCTGGTGGCAAGACGACACCAGCGACCGCCCACCTCATCCCAGTCCTCCGCATAGAAGAGCCGCTCGAACTCCCGTCCCGCCAGCACGTAGCGCCATCCCTGCTCGGTGCGCTCCAGACGGCCCACCGCACCGGCCTGCAGCAGCCCGTGGAAGACGACGTAGGCCGTCTGCTCCAGCGCCCGCTCCCGCTCCTCGTCGCTCAGATCCGGGCTCAGACCGAACCGTTCAGGTGTGATCTCCAGCACCGCGTAGTTGCCGTGGCCTCCCCAGAACCGCTGGTGGTAGGACCACACCACGCGCCCGTAGCGGAGCAGCAGCGTGCGCCAGAACGCATCACCCGCGCCGATAAGCCACAGCGGCAGCCCGCGCTGGCGCGCTTCCACGATGAGCTGCCGGAGCCGCCCGCGCGTGAGCCACCCCACCCGCTCGCCGTTGTAGTGGCTGGTCGTGCGCAGCCAGTAGTCCAGATCCTCATCCTCCGGCGCGCCCAGCCGCAGCATGTGGTTGTGCGCGCGGTGCACGCGCAGCAGCTCCATGATCACGATGGCCATCGTACCGTCGAGCGGCTCGACAGCCTGCTTCGGGAGCGGATCGTAACCACAGGGAATGACCGGACGATCCTCCTCGGTGAGCTCGCCTGCCAGCTTCCAGCGCACGCCCAGCCCCTTCACCAGCACCAGCACCGGGTGGGCCTTCGTCACGCGCAGCTCCCAGGGGTGCTCCCGGAAACGCACCACGACGATCTCCTCGTCCACCTCCCGCACGGCCGCCGCCTCCACACGGCGGATGCGTCCCCGATGCGTGCGCACCCGGTGCGTGCCTCCCTCAGAGACCAGTCGATAGGCCTCCTCGGCCGTGACCAGACGGTGGTCCAGCTCCATGCGCACATCCGGAAGCAGGCAGTACGGATCGCCCTGCCTGAGCTCCTCCGGCATCCACTCGGGCATCAGGTTGGGCGGACCCACCCGCTCGGCATCCCGCATGAACGGGTACAGACGGCGCAGCGCCTCACCCATACCCAGAAAGTCACCGAGGTTCTGGTCGTGGATGAAGCGCGCCGGTGAGATCATCTCCGAGGCGGAGGGCAGGATGCGGCCGCGGTGCAACCCCTCGCCTCCAGCGATCGTCTGCAGCAGGAACCCCTGGAAACCGACCGCTTCGGTGAGCCGGTAGAACTGCTCGTCAAACGCCACCTGCGTGTCGACGCCCGTCGGGATCCCTTCGTAGACCAGCGGGCGCGGGTCGAGCGCCCACGAAGGACCCCGGCCGCTGTGCGGCACGGGCGCACCGGGCAGCCCCTCCCCGGCAAAGCTCCCCACCACCGCCTCCATGTGGAGCGGACGGGTCGTGCCCAGCGGATGCAGCGCCAGGTACAGGCGACCCAGCGTCTGCCCGAGCAGCGGCCCCAGCACAGGCACCTCGCTGAAGGGAATACGCGGCGCGTAGTAGGGACGCTGGAAGTACTGGCGACGCTCCAGGTAATGTGGATCAAGCAGATCCCCCGGCGCAAAATCCAGAAGCGGCAGCGGCTTGAAGATCAGCTCGGCCAGATCGCTGCCGTAGAGCAGCTCCGAAGAGGCAAGGTCCGCCTTCACGCGCTGGTACCAGGACGGCCGCCATGCCACGATGCGACCCCCGGCAATGTCCCCGGTCGACAGCAGGAAGCCGCGGCCGCGACGCACCGGCACCATACGCTCCCCTGTCATCTCCTGGCGGACTTCTTCGTAGTCCATGTAGAGCGGCGGCATGAGCATCTCGAAAGGCGTGTCACGCAGCTGCACCGTCAGCATACGCTGCAACGCACCGCCCACCAGCGCGCCGGTGAAGCTGCGCGTGGCCAGACCGCCCAGCAACATGCCCGGCAGGTACTCACTCGAGCGAGGCAGAAGCGACTCCAGGTAGCGGGCCACGGACGTCACCCCGGTCGTCTGCAGCACGGCCGCCTGAATCTCCCGCGCCATGGCGGCCCAGCTGGCCAGCGACACGTTGAGCCCCTCGCCCAGCGGCATCCAGTCCGGAAGTGCCACGTCCAGCAGCGTGTCGGCCGCGCGCCAGGCCAGCGCCCCGCCCACGAAGACGGCCGCGCGCAGCGGCCAGACGCCCAGCTGCAGCCGACCGGTCACAGGATCGCGCTGGGCCAGCCCGAGCTCACCCAGAAGGTCCAGCCCCTTCGAAGTCGTTGCCGCATCCCATCCCAGACCGATCTCGTCGAAGACGCGCCGCAGCGAGGCCATCGAACGCTTCAGCATGATCTGCGCCAGGTCGGCGCCGCTGGCCAGGAAGTAGCGACCGCGCACCTCGGGCGCGCCCGGTGCCGTAAAGGCCCGCATGTGCCAGCGCGCGTCGAAGAGCGGCCGCGTGCGTGCAAATTCTTCCAGCACACCGCGACGCTCGCGCAGCACGCCGAGCACGTCGCCCAGCGTGCTGCCCGTGCGTTGTGAGACGACGATGTGCTGCGGGAGCGCGTCGCCCGTCTCACGGAGCAACACCTCAAAGGGGTTCTGCGTCGTAAAGCCCGTGCGCGTGCGCGCCTCAAGGTAGACCAGACCGGCCCGTGCCATCTCCGCCTGCTCCTTGCGCAGGCGTCCCGCGCGGACGGCCTCCTCCAGACGGGCCTGCAGCCGACCGAAGAGCTGCGGGTCGCCTTCGGAGGCCTGCAGCAGCGCGGACTCCAGCAGGTAGCGGCGCAGCACATCCGTGCGACGCTCCCCGGTGACGTTGTAAAGCGCCCCGCGGCCCAGATGGGACACGTCGTCCAGAATGGCCTGCACGTGCGACAGCGAAGGCGGGCGGATCGGCGCGCCGCTGCGCACGCGCCACAGCGACAGGTCCGCCCGCGCCATCGCGACAAGCTCGTCGTCGCCGCCCCGCAGCAACACCTGCGCAATAGCCTCGGCCGTCGTGCCCCGCGGCATCGCCCGCGCCAGCTCCTCCACCACGGCGCCGCTTGCGCCGTGCGTCCAAGCCTGCGACAGCAGGTTGATCGCCTGGACCACCTCGAACGAGCCGGGCGAGCCGCTCCACAGCGGCGAGCTCTCCCCGAAGAGCTTGCGCGGCGCAAGCCGACCGACAACCGCATGCCGACGGTGCCACAGCTCGCCGTGCCGGGATCCCAGCCCCAGCCGACGCGCCAGTCGCCAGAGCGGACCCTCACGATCCCGCCGCATGCGGGAAGCCAGCGAGGGCTCCGGCTCCACCGACAGTCCCGCATAGCGGAGCGCCGCCGCGTAGAGCTCGGCATGCCGACCGCCGCCGAAGAGCCACAGGTCGTCCGAGACGCGACGGAACCCGTAGCGCGGGTGCGATCCCGCTCGGGCGATCTCATCGGCCACGTAGAGCGCCCCACGCACGCTCCCGCTGCGCCGGGCCACATAAAGACCGTAGCGGTACTGGGCGCCCGACTGCATGCCAATGCGGTAGAGCTCGCGCCCGACGGGCACCTCGCCCGTCAGCCACATCACATCGGGACGCCGCTCGGTGAAGACGGGCACCTGCAGGATCTGGCCGACGGACACCCAGCGCCGAAACGACGTGAGCCGTGTAAAGACGCGCCCGACCAGGTCGAGCACCTCGCGTCCTTCGATGTTCGGCACCAGACGGCGCTGCATGCGCACCAGCGAGGTCACCCGAAGCCGCTCGGGACTGTAGCGCTGCAGGAAGGCGCGCATCTCCGGGCTGACATGCGCGCCATGCAGCCCCACCTCCAGCGCCTCGCGGGCCGACGCCTTGACGCGCTGGATGAACTCCTGCGTGCGCCTGAACTCCTGCTCAAGCTCCTCGGTGAGCAGACCGCGACGCCGGAGCAGCCGGTACTGCTTGAGCAGGTGCCGCTCGACCTCGCGGAGGCTCACCTCACGGGCCTGCGTGGCCCTGCCGAAACGCGACCGTGCCACGCGAGGACGCGGCGCCGTGAACAGATGGGAGAAAGCACGACGAACAGGCTCGTCCGGACGCTGGAGCTGGCGGAGCGAAGCCGCCTGCGCATCCTCAAAGAAGGCCAGCGCGCCGAGCAGGCCGCGGTCGTCCCGCACCAGACGCAACAGGTCCCGGAAGAGACGCCGCTGGTAGGCATCTCGGCTGACCAGCGGCGATCGGGGGCGGCGCTCCCGCCACACGTCCCGCAGCAGCCGCAGGTAGGCACGCGCGCGGTCACGCGGGCGGTCCGTTACGCCCGCCCGGTAGCGGTGGGCCATCTCCGACTCGAGCTGCTCAATCAGGAGCACGCCCGCCCGCACACGCCCGTAGGCCTGTCCCAGCATGGCCCCGAGCCGCTGCGGGATGCGGGCTCGGCGGGCGATCTGCTGCGCCTGCCGCATGGTCGCCCCGCCCGCCAGACGCACAAGACGACCGACCGCTTCGTAGCCCAGATAGGACGGCAACCACTCCGCAAATGAGACGACGTGCGCGGGCAGGTTGTAGAAGGCGGGACGATCCCCTTTGTCGGGAATGAGCCCGAAGAGACGGTCCAGTGCGTAGAGCGTGGGCGCCGCAACGGCCTGCTCCATGATGAAGCGGGCCGCCGCTCCACGAAGCAGCTGCTGGCGCTCCTCCGGCGCGGCGCGGCGCAGGTAACGCACGCGGTCGTAGAGGCTGCGGCGCTCCGCCGCAAAGCGCTCGTAGATCTCAGCGCGCCGGCGCAGCTCTCCGGCCTGCCGCACCCCGATGCGCTCCAGGAAGCGCGAAACCCGCGGCGCTTCCTCCTCGGCCTCCAGCACGGCCGCCCGCAGAATGCGCTGTCGGACCGAGGTCGCTTCGGACAGCAGCACCTGCTCCGCTTCAAGGCCCGCCGCCCGCGCCGCCTGAAGGGCCGCGCGTGCCTCCCCGGCCGCCGCCGAGCGACCCAGGGCGGCAACGCCGCGGCGCAGGGCCCCGCGCACGAGCGCAGGTGCCACCGCCGACGCCGCCATAAACAGAAGCAGGGAGCCCAGCGAGCTGCCTCCCTGCTCCTGCGGTCTCAGCGATTCAAGCCGATCGTCGGCCATCAGGGAAGGTCCTCAAAAGCGCGTAGCACCTCCTCGGCCACGCGGCGCTCCTCCGGCGCAGGCGGCGTGGCCCGGTCGATGACCTCCAGCGGACTCTGGTAGAGCTGCGTCAGACGCTCGACCACTTCTCGGGGGAGCTTCCCTCCCGCGCTCTGCTCGGCCGCCTGTCGAAGCAGACGGGCCGTGGCCTCGTAGAGCACCGCCAGATCCCGGATGAGCCCGGCGGGCAACCGACACAGCTCCCAGAGCGCCAGCGTGTCGATGGAACCGTCGGCGCGGGTGGCCATGCGGAGCACCAGTCCCATCACGAGCGACTGCATGGCCAGATCACCCACCGACGCCCGCGCCTGCGCCACGTCCTGCAGGATATGGGGTGGCACAGCGTGGGCGTCCGCGTCCTCTTCGGGAAGGAAGCCGTGCCCGCGCGTGAGCACCAGCGGATAGAGCTCGGCCGCCGCCATCGCGGGCATCGGCAACTGCTCCAGCGTGGGCTCCAGCAGCACCAGCGACACGATCATGCGGGGCACGTCCACCGCACCGGGATGCTCCTGCTCCAGTCGCTCCAGACGCAGGGCCAGCATCCGCTCGTGAAGCGAGAGCTCCCGGTACCAGACGACGATGCCCGCATTGGCACCGAACTCAAGCTCCTTGCGCTTGACGCCCGTCGTGCCGTAGCGCGCCGCCCATCTGGCCAGTTGCTCGTCAGTCGGCATACATCACAGCTCGGGCTTGCCCGCCTCTTTGCGGCGCTTGGCCGCGTCCAGCGCCGTGTCCAGCTCGTCAGGCCGGAAGGGCACGTCGGTCCCGTGGTTGACCGGCTCCTGCAGCTCCCGCTCGATCATGGAATAGACCAGACGCCACTTGAGCGAAGCCGCCGGCGTGTTCTTGCCCTTCCCGCTCCAGTCCCAGTCCACCTCGTCGTAGGAAGGATAGACCATGATCAGACGAAGGATCTGCTCGCCGTACTGATCGAACGCTTCAGCGGCTTTCGGGGAGATCAGCGCCAGCCACCGCGTCATCCACTCGTCCGGACGCAGCGCCCGCAGCAGGTACAGGTCCCCGTTGGGCTCGTGGTGCAGCCACATGACCGTCTTGGGACCCACCTCCTCCAGCACGCGCCGCAGGGCGGGCTCGGCCTCCAGCAGAAACTCCGCCACGCGCGGATTGACATAGGCATCCAGCACCAGATCCGTCACCCGCTCCTCTCCGTAGAGCTCGGTGAGCTCCTTCACCAGTTGCGCGTAGCGTTCTTCAATCTCCCGCTGGATCGCCTCCGCACCCAGCGCTTCGGGATGCTCCTGCTCCTGCGATTCGGGCGCTTCCTGCTGGATCTGCTCCTCGGACATAACCTCCTCCAATGGTTGTAGATACCGGAAATGTTATGCGCCTGCCCAGACGCCACGCTGCTCGCGGCGGGCCTCCTGCTCGGCCGCACGCAGCGCGTCGACATGCGGCGTGCGCGGCAGACCAAGCGTCACCACGGCCAGCCCCTGCTCCACAAGCGAGCGCTCCAGATCCGCTCCGTCTACGCCGCGCACGCGCGCCCGCCGCACCGAAACGTCCTCGACCGGACCGACGAGCATCACCGAACGACCCACCCAGGTCTCCATCTCCAGCACGGCCTGCACCTGAAAGGCGGCGACGTCCGTGCCCTCCGGAACGACACCCACCGCCTGCTCCGGAAGCAGCACGTGCGCCAGACGCACCTCCCACACCTTCCCGCTGGAGAGCACCCGCACCTCAAGCGTCCCGTCGGGCCGCACGCCCTCCACGACGGCGGGCACCTCCACCTCCCGCTGCGGCGCAAGACCGGCCACCTCGAAGGCGCCCCGATCCACCATCCACCGGAGCGCTTCTCCATCGTAGACGACCGACTCGCGCAGGATGAGCTGCAGCGAATGCGCGGTAAAGGTGACCGACTCGACGACGGTTTCCTCCACGCGAAGGGAGACCGGATGCTCCCACACCTGATTGATGCGCAGCCAGTCGCGGCGGATCGTGTCGTCCTGATAGACCACTTCCAGATAGAGCGTGGCCCCCTGCCAGCGCTGGATGCCCCCGCGCAGCGGTCCACTCCGACGACGCCACTGGCGGAAGTGCCGCGTGCCCACGTTGAGCTCAATCACGCCCGAGATGACGCGCTTCGTAAACGACATGGAGTGGGCCAGATACCCGACGATCCCGAGAAGCGGCACCGCCTGTCCCTCCTCCGTAAAGAGGATGGACGAGGCGTCCACCTCTTCAAGAGCCTCCCCGCTGAGCGGATCCCACGCAGGCGGCCCCTCAAAGAGACGGGCGTCTACACCGGTAGGGTACTGCTTACTGATCGACATCGAAGAGCACCTCCCCGAGATCGTCCAGCGTCTCTCTGCTCACGTAGGTGTCGGAAGCCGGATGCCAGATCCACCATCCCTCATCCTGACGCCAGACGACCGGCGCCCCGTACCAGCGCGTCGGGTCGAAGTAGGTCCACGTGGCCAGACGACGCCCCAGCCGCACGCCCTGCGGCGTAAGCGACCCGAGCAGCGAAGGATGGTAGAGCACCCACACCCCTGCGGAGTTTACCTCCACCTCGTAGGCATAGTAACGACGCGCGTCAATCACCTGCGCGTCGATCGGCGGCACCTCCTCCACGTCGTGCCACAGCGCCACGTCGCGAAACTCCAGATGCACCATGGCGCCCACCGGACTCCCCACCGACACGTTGTAGCCCGTGCGGGACACGTAACCATCCTTGAGCAGGTACCCGGACCAGCTTCCGTCCTCCTCACGGAACCCCACCAGCACGTCGCCCACACGGGATCCCATCACCATCCACGTGCCGAGGTCCCGAAAGCGCCGGACGTTCAGCGTGAGCTCAAGCCGCACCACGCGGGCAGAAAGCGCCGTGTCGTCGAAGACCGAGCCGAGCGGCTGGCCCTGCTGCCCGCTGCTCATCGGCACAGGACCGCGCCGCGCGTAGTTGTACAGGTGGATCGGCGTATCCCCCGCGATCAGACGCCCGGCCGCCACGTCCAACACCTCGAAGGTGTCCAGACGCAGCACCGTGGCATCTGCCGGGGAGAAGTAGCGCTCCAGCATATCAGGTCTCCGGCGTCATCACGCATTCGTTCCACCACATCACCAGTCGATCGACCGTGCTGTAGAGCTCCAGCTCCACCCCGTCGACAAGCGGCGTGCGCTGGCCCGGCACGAGCACGACAGGTCGGTCCTCAATCGTGCCGACAAAACCGCTGCCGTTCCACGCAAACGACCCGAACGGCGTCTCCAGCGCCCCGTAGGTAGATGTCGTGGTCGTCTCGACGTGCATCGGCGGGATCACCACACGCGCAGAGAGCACCTGCACGTCGCCTTCTACATGCCACGAAACGAGCACGCGACCCCGCACGTTGTACCAGACGCCCTCCTCCGGCGTCACCGTTTCGGCACCGTCGGAGAAGGACACCATGAGCGTCTGGCCGTCGTAGCTGGCCTCGAAGGCCTCCGTCACGATGCGGAGCGGCAGCACGATGGAACGCACATCCTGCGTGATGAGCGTCACCTGCAGCGGCAGTCGAAGCGTGGCCGTGCCGCTGCCGAACGTCACCTCAAGCGGCAGGCGGGCCGAGAGCACGGTGGCCTCGTAGCGAATCGTGCTACCGCTCTGGAATCCATCATCCGGCGAGACGCCAAAGCCCGCCAGCGTGCCGCCCGTGAGGTGGCCGTAGCTGTCCACCTGGATCTGATCGACGTAGCCCGTCTGAGCACCCAGCGCACGTCCGCCCTGCACCGACCAGGTGAGCGTCCAGGTCGTGTCCTCCGGTCGGATGCGGACACGCACGTACGTGTCCAGAAGCGTCACCTCACGACGTCGCCCGGACTCCAGATCCAGCGCCACCTCCGGCAGCCGCCACCAGAGCCCGACGGCCTCCAGAATCTGCGCGTAGCGCCCGCCGGAGACGCGCAGCACCCGCTCGGCTGGCAGTGCGATCAGCTCCCGACCCCCCTCGGTGAAGAAGCGCACCAGCCCGCCCGTAGCGTCCACGATGCGCGTCACGTCCACCGAGCGCAGGTCTCCACCGATCAGCACCGGCACCTTCTCCACCAGACGCCAGCGGCGCGACTCCAGATAGTCCCCGAAGGCGGGCTGCTGCTCGGGAAGCTCGAAGAGCACACGGCCTGTGTCGAAAAGCGAGATGGACGTGACCTGTCCCTGCGCCTGCCGCGACTCGACCAGCGCGGTCTCCCCGAGCAGGTACTCCAGCAGATCCTGCGAGCCCAGCTCGTCGGCGATCGCCTGCAGGCTCTCGACGAGCGTCTCCCTCCGGTAGTAGTCGGAGAAGAAGCCCATCGTGCGTCGCCCGAGCGCCTGGAGCTCGGCCACCGTCATGGAGCGGTGCAGGCGGATCTCCTCCTGCATGAGGCACTGGTACTGCAGCGTCTGCTCGACGTAGGCATTGGAGGCGCCCAGCACCGTGCCTCGGTCGGAGAAGACCACGTCGTACCAGCGGGCAATGGCCATCTGGCCCTGCTCGTTGGTGTGCACCCACATCAGGTGAATGGGCGGCAGCTGCGTGACCGACACCACCGAGGCGAAGAAGTCCGAAGAGGGCTCCACGATACGGAGCCCGCCCTCCCGCTCCAGCAGGCGATCGCCCAGCACCTTCTTGAGCCCGAAGTGACGGCGCACCTTCCAGAAGGCGCCCTGCGTCAGCTGGGCGCAGACGATCGTGCCGGCGAAGGTGCCCATGCCCGAGGCGAAGCCCACCGGAAGGCGGTGCCCCAGCCGGCGCACGGGCAGCTTGTCCACGTGCTCCGAGTAGGAAGCGTCGATGGCCTCCTCAATGACATAAGCGGCCCCGGGTACGATCGCCACGCAGGTGATGTCCCCGGGGCCGAATGCATGCGAAAGCAGCACAGCTCCTTCCGTATTTCAGTTGACATACGCCCACGGCTAAAGCGCGTGGGATTCCGGGATCAATCGGCGACAGCCGCCGTTCCGAAATCCATGGAATTTTATTCCCGGACTTCTTCCTGCTTCCTCGACC
>ERZ795042.198-NODE-198-length-55966-cov-3531.436193_pt1 | contig 55966 bp, 51 predicted proteins | sample MGYA00375126_ERZ795042 | MGnify/ENA primary metagenome ERZ795042 (study PRJEB30171, sample SAMN05518105) | compost metagenome | isolation source: Feedstock adapted compost from Newby Island compost facility, Milpitas, CA | place: USA:Newby Island compost...
TTCTATCCCTGCTATGCCCCATGAAAAATACCTGGCGAGGGAACAAAACTTTGTTTTTCCCCTCATTCGCCCTACCTTTGCACAAATTTTTCAGAAACGCATTTTTATTTTTTTGAATATTTAATACTCAACCCTCATATGCCAGGCGTAGGAAAAATTAAGCAGATCATCGGTCCCGTCGTGGATGTGCAATTCGACGATGAAAATCAATTACCGGAAATTTACAATGCATTGGAAATTGAACGGGAAAACGGCCAGATTCTGGTGCTGGAAGCCCAGCAACACCTTGGTGAAGACAGCGTGCGCTGTATTGCTATGGATTCCACCGATGGCCTGATGCGGGGCATGCCCGTACGCGATACGGGCTCACCTATCAAGATGCCCATCGGCGACCGCATCAAAGGCCGCCTGTTCAACGTAACCGGTGATCCCATCGATGGTTTGCCTGCCCTGCCAAAAGATAATGGCCGCCCCATCCACGCCAAACCACCCGCCTTTGAACAACTCAGCACCACCACCGAAGTGCTTTATACCGGGATTAAGGTGATTGATCTGATCGAACCCTACGCCAAAGGAGGCAAGATCGGGCTGTTCGGAGGAGCGGGTGTGGGTAAAACCGTGCTCATCCAGGAGCTCATCAACAACATCGCCAAAGGATATGGTGGATTATCCGTGTTTGCCGGTGTGGGCGAACGGACCCGTGAAGGGAACGACCTCCTGCGCGAAATGATTGAAGCCGGCATCATGCGCTATGGCGAAAAATTCCGCCACAGCATGGAAAAAGGCGGATGGGATCTTTCCGCCGTAGACCTGGATGAGCTGATGGAGTCGAAGGCCACCTTCGTCTTCGGACAGATGAATGAACCCCCCGGCGCCCGCGCAAGGGTAGCCCTGAGTGGACTCACCATTGCCGAATATTTCCGCGATGGCGACGGCTCGGCAACCGGTGGTCGAGATATCCTGTTCTTCGTGGACAATATCTTTCGCTTCACCCAGGCCGGTTCTGAAGTATCGGCCCTGCTGGGACGTATGCCCTCTGCCGTAGGCTATCAACCCACCCTGGCCACCGAAATGGGGTTGATGCAGGAACGGATTACCTCCACCAAAAACGGCTCCATCACTTCCGTGCAAGCCGTATATGTCCCTGCCGACGACCTCACCGACCCGGCTCCGGCCACGACGTTCTCCCACCTCGACGCCACCACGGTGCTCGACCGTAAGATCGCCGACCAGGGCATCTACCCGGCTGTAGATCCGCTGGCCTCCTCCTCCCGCATCCTCACCCCCGATATCGTGGGCGAAGCACATTATCAATGCGCCAACCGGGTGAAAGCCATCCTGCAGCGATACAAAGAATTGCAGGACATCATCGCCATTCTGGGTATGGACGAACTCAGCGATGAAGACAAGCTTATCGTGGCCCGCGCCCGCAAGGTGCAACGCTTCCTGTCGCAACCCTTCCATGTAGCTGAACAATTTACCGGCCTTAAAGGGGTGCTGGTACCCATTGAAGAAACCATCCGCGGATTTAATATGATCATGGATGGAGAAGTGGATGAATATCCGGAAGCTGCTTTCAACCTGGTAGGCACCATCGACGATGCCATCGAAAAAGGCAAACGCCTGCTGGAAGAAGCCGCCAAAAACTAAACTTCATCACATGCTACTCGAAATCTATACCCCTGAACGAAAAGTTTTCGAAGGCGAAGTCTATGGTGTGCAAATGCCCGGGCTGGATGGTCTTTTCGAAATACTCAATCACCACGCTCCATTGATTGCAGCACTGAATAAAGGCCGGGTGAAAATCATCCAGCAGGGCGATAAGCATGAAACTTGTTATTATCAGATCAGCGGCGGGTTTGTAGAAGTGCTGAACAACAAAGCCACTATCTTAGCCGAATCGGCCATAGCCGAAGCTCAGCAGGCTGCACAGGAGCACTAATTCAAGGAAGGGTCAATCGGAAAATTGGCCATCAGGGCATACTCATCCCCCAGTTCGCGTAACGATTGCTTCCATACGGTTTCCTGCCTGGTATCAAAAATCAGTTCGGGATGCGCTGGAGATACAATCCATGAATGTTCTTCCAGCTCGGCCTCCAGCTGTCCACTTCCCCAACCGGAATAGCCAATAAAAAATTTAATTTTTTTTAGATCAATGACTCCTATACGAATCAATTCAAGTGTTTGCTCGAAATTTCCACCCCAGTAAATGCCCTCTCCCACCTCATAGCCATCTTCAATAACATCCGGATATTGATGAATGAAATGTACGGTATCCAGCTGTACGGGGCCGCCGAAATAGAGCGGAATCGGTTGCAGATCCTCTGTACCGGGTAATAACTCATTTAAAGTTTGTTCAAACGGACGGTTAATCACAAAGCCAAAACTGCCTTCGGCCTGATGTTCGCACAATAATACCACGGTCCGTGCAAAATTGGGATCTTTCAAGAACGGGTCCGCAATCAAAAAAGTGCCATTAGCCGGAACCATATCGCAAGCTTTTAGGGTATAACCAAATTTACCAAAATTCAAACAGAAAATACGTCTATGCTAAAGCTACAATAAAAAAGGAGGCCCGAAAGCCTCCTCAGTCAACCAAAATCCAGCTGTATGATAACGCTACTTATGAGATGCAAAGACCATGCTATTTACCAGTTAAAGCTTAGTTAAATCAAAAGGCAATATCCAGAGCTGCCTGTGCAAAGCGCAGGAAGCTCCTAAATTTGTAATGATGAAGCGGCTTTTCCCCATTATTGTTGTACTGATCACCATTTCCCTGCTTGGCATTATCTATATTCAGAAAAGCTGGATTGAAAATGCAGCTTTAATCAAAAAAGAAGAAATGCGGCAAAAGCTGGTGGAAGCAACAGATGCCATACGCAACCAGCTGGTCCATAGCAGTGGAAGTGGCCTCACCATTTTATCCACGCATCACGACGAGGATAGCTCGCCCTGGCAAATGCTGGCTAACCGATTCAACAGCCAGATACCGGTGAGTGAAAAATTTACGGCCGACGAAATCAGTGCCGTTATCCATCAGGTATTTGAAGAGAAGGGTTTACATACGCCGTATGAATTTGCTGTGATCTCCAACCTCAGCATGTTCCCTTCCTATCTTATTCGTTCGCCGCATATTCTTGAAACCATTCAGGATACCCTGCACAATATCCAGTGCCTTATTCAGCTTTCCGACGCAGCAGGTTTTCTTCCAGCAGGCGAAACACTGGTCATTACCGTGCCCGTTACCCAGGCCAGTATCGTACGTTCGATGGGGTGGATGATTACAGGCTCCATTTTATTTACCCTCATCATCGTCACAGCATTTGCGCTCACGGTATATGCCCTGTTACGCCAGAAAAAAATTTCTGAAATTAAATCAGACTTCATCAACAATATTTCTCATGAATTAAAAACACCGCTCGCTACCATTAATCTCGCACTGGATACCATTTGTAATGAAAAAATACTGGTTAATCCCGAAAAGATTAAATCGCTGACCGGCGTCATCAAAGAAGAAAGTCACAAAATGTACAAACATATTGAAACCGTACTGGAGTCTTCAGCACTTGATAAACATGAGCTGGAGCTGGATTTGAAGCCACACGATGCTCATGCGTTGATTCAAAAAACATTAAACGGTTTTGCACTTCAATTTCAAAGCAGAGAGGCCGAAGTGCATACGCATCTTCAGGCTACACAATCCACCATTCTCACGGATGAGAACCATTTTATTCATATGTTATCTAATTTAATTGACAACGCGTTGAAATATTCTAAGGGTAAACCGTTTATCGACATTCATACCGCAAATGTTAGTAAAAATCGGCTCCTTATCAGCGTAAGCGATAAAGGAGTGGGCATGAACAGGCAAACCCAGCGGCATATTTTTGAAAAATTCTATCGTGCTCATTCTGGTAACATACACAACGTAAAAGGATTCGGCCTGGGCCTATCCTACGTGAAATCCATTGTAGATGCACATGGATGGAAAATTAAAGTTGAAAGCGCACCCGGGAAAGGAACACGTTTCGATATTCTTTGCACGTTACATACATAGCATAAATGATGCATTAGCTTGAAGCTATTTCACGCAATACACAGCTATCGCGTGCTACGGTTAATGCATAGCTGCCGCCTATCTTCAAGGCATAATTTTCTATTTGATGCCCGACAGGAAAGCCAAATGCCACGGGAAATGCTTCATCTTTTACATGCTGATAAATGATTTCGTACACCGACATACCAAATGGTGTGCTCGTGTCTTTAATATCCGTAAAAGCCCCCACCAGCAAAGCAGCCAGTCCATCCAGCCATCCCGCCCTTCGCAATTGATACATCATCCGATCAATATGATACTTGTATTCACCCACATCTTCAATGAATAATATTTTACCTTTAACCTCAGGCTGAGAACGCGTGCCGGAGACATTAGCCAGTAACGACAGATTACCACCTATTAATATTCCTTCTGCATCACCATTTTTATTCAAAGGATGCACGTCGAATGTGTAATATCCTGGAACGCCCATCCAGGCTTGTTTGAGGCTTTGTACATATTGATCTTCAAACGTTTCCTTAGTGATGCCGCTACACATCAAGCTATGCAAAGTGGCTATCCGGTAATGTTTGTGTACATGTATATGCAAAGCCGTGATATCGCTGTAACCGCATATCCATTTCGGAGATTGACACAATGTTTCAAAATGCAATTGATCGAGAATCCGAATCATGCCATAACCTCCACGGCCGCATAGAATTGCTTTTATGGATACATCATCTATCATGCGCTGCAGATCGCGCAGGCGTACTTCATCGGGCGCAGAAAAATTATGATAAGCAGTGCCTACTGTTTCACCGAGCACCACCTCGAAGCCCCAGCTGCGAATCACATCGGCAGCAAAATCGGCAATTTCGGGAGCTATTTTACTTGCCGGACAGGTAATGCCCACACGATCACCGGGTTGTAAGTAAGGTGGAAACAGCATACAACAAAGCTTTATCCGGTGCAATATCAGCACTCTGCAGGTACTATGCAAGTTTTACCCATCCGGTGGCATGTACAAACCCACCTGTTTCCTGTAAATTTGTGCCGCTATGCCTGAATTCAAGCGATATCTGATCACAGCAGCCCTTCCCTACGCCAATGGGCCCATACACATCGGTCATTTAGCCGGCTGTTATCTGCCGGCCGATATCTATGTGCGTTACCTGCGTGCGAAAAAAATACCCGTACAATTCATCTGTGGTACCGACGAACATGGCGTGCCCATCACCATCAAAGCCATGCAGGAAAATACTACCCCTCAGGCCATTGTCGATCGCTATCATACGCTGATTCGCGATAGCTTCGCCGCGATGGATATTTCATTTGATATTTTTTCGCGCACATCCAGGCCTATTCATCACGAAACTGCACAGGCTTTTTTTAAAAAACTCTACGACGAAGGCTATTTTGAAGAAAAAGAAACCGAACAATTCTACGACGAAGAGAAACAAATCTTCTTAGCCGATCGCTATATTGTGGGAACCTGCCCGGTATGCGGCTATGAAAAAGCTTACGGTGATCAGTGCGAGAAATGCGGCTCATCGCTCAGTCCAGATGAACTGATCAATCCCCGTTCGGCACTCAGCCATACCGTTCCGGTTAAACGCAAAACCAAGCACTGGTACATGCCCCTGCAACGCTTTGAACCCTGGCTCCGGGAATGGATTCTGGAACAACACCGGGAATGGAAAGCCAACGTGTACGGCCAGTGCAAGAGCTGGCTCGACCACGGCCTACAATCGCGGGCTATGACGCGCGACAGCCAGTGGGGCGTAAAAGTGCCCTTGCCCGATGCAGCAGGCAAAGTGTTGTATGTGTGGTTTGATGCTCCCATCGGGTATATTTCCGCCACAAAAGAACTATTGCCCGACAGCTGGCAACAATGGTGGCAACAGGAAGATACCCGATTGATTCATTTCATCGGAAAAGATAATATTGTTTTTCACTGCATCATCTTCCCCGCCATGCTAAAGGCTCATGGCGGTTACATACTGCCCGATAATGTTCCGGCTAATGAGTTTTTGAATATCGAAGGACAAAAAGTGTCTACCAGTCGCAACTGGGCCATCTGGGTGCACGAATATATCCGCGATTTCCCGATAGAACAACGCGGACAGGATGTGTTGCGTTACGTGTTGTGTGCCAACATGCCCGAAACCAAAGACAATGATTTCACCTGGAAAGATTTTCAGGATCGGAATAACAATGAACTGGTAGCTATCCTGGGCAATTTTGTGAACCGTACGCTGGTGCTGATGCATAAACTCTGCAAAGGGAAAGTGCCACGTTATCATGAAGATCTCAACGATGAGAGAGACCGGCAATTATATGCCATGCTGCAACAAGCTAAACAAAAAATCGAACAGCATCTTGAACAATTTCATTTTCGAGATGCTCTGGCGGAAGTGATGAACGTGGCGCGTGAAGGCAATAAATACCTGCAGGATAGAGCCCCATGGCTGCTGGCAAAAGATGAAGCCACCCAACAGGCAAATCAACCGTTGATCGATAACACGATTTTCATGTGCCTGCAATTAACGGCCAATCTGGCTATTTTTTTGAATCCTTTTTTGCCGGCAACAGCGAAAAAAATCTGTTACCTGCTGAAAGTGGTGGATCGCATGCTGGAGTGGGAAAACGCCGGAAGCTTGAAATTGCTGAGTGTGGGATATAGTTTGCGGGAACCTGAGCTGTTATTCCGTAAGATTGAAGATGCCGAGATAGAGAAACAAATGCAAAAACTCCGGGCGGGCAGCCAGCTTCCCACAACCTTTGAGTCGCACCCTACTGAAAAGCACATTCCACCTGTAAAACCAGAGATCCAATATGCCGATTTCGATAAATTAGATCTGCGTGTGGGAACCATTGTGGCGGCTGAAAAAGTAAAACAGGCCGATAAATTGCTACAACTCACCGTGGATCTGGGCACGGAACATCGCACCATCGTTTCCGGCATCGCACAACACTATGCACCTGAAGAAATCATCGGTCGGCAGGTAATTGTCGTCGCCAACCTGGCACCACGCAAATTAAAAGGCATCACTTCACAGGGTATGATCCTGATGGCCGAAGATGAACAGGGTAAGCTGCATTTTGTGGCTCCAACCGAGCATATCCATCCGGGCGGAAAGGTAAGTTGACTCCCCAATAATCCAAACATACCATCGCATGCTTGTTTTTAAACACAGATACACATTACGGGCATGTGTAAATAAGTAATGCATTCAGGTTGATGGCATGATTGCTCTTTCAGGATAACAACCTTTTAACACGCCTATGTTTGCAGGCTATTGCGTGGATGGTTAAATTTCGTTTGCAAATGATAACATGAAGCTTAACCATTTCACTATGAAAATGATATATACATGTTTGTTATGCTGTACCGTCTATCAATTAAGCTACGCACAGGATAGCACAAGCACCTGGCAACCTTCTATCAGCGTGGATGCTGAGCCGGTCCCCACATTATCGGTTTCCAGGACAAACGATACCAGTTATCACAACAATCTTTCGATAATGGGTATATTTACCATCAGGCATCGCAGTGGTTTTGGAATCAGTTATGCTCCAGGATTTGTATTTAGTTCATCCGGCTCGCAACTGTATGTACAACGTTTAACGTTAGGGTTTGAACAATATGATCAACCCGCATGTACATGGGTTGCCGATTATACACATGATTTTTTCGCCGCCCATTCATCTTTACCTTATATTCCATTAAACAACGAAGGATATGCATTATTCAAATACAAAAAATGGTTTTTACAACCCGTTATGGAAGCAGATATCGGATGGGGAAAAGATAGTGCTATGCAGGGAAAAACCAATTACGATCTAAACTTCGCTGCCGGGATAGCACATGCCTTTCACTGGCAACTGGGTCAAACAACATGTTCACTCACGCCTTCTGTGCTGGCGAATATGGGAACAGATTCTTATTTTTTTCTTTCTCGTGTCGCTAAATACATCAGCCATAGTAAAGGATTTATCAAGTATCTAAAAAACCCACACTATGCTGGCTCAAAACTTACATCGACCGCAAGGCATCCGGGAAATAATTTTTCTATTCAGGATTCTACTGCTACCACGCAAGTTTCATCAGGAATCAATCGCATGCAGTTCAATAACATTGCAGCCGAAACAGAAGTAAATCTATCCTGGCTTTCCTGGACATTGCGAGCCGATGTAGAGGCCTTCATACCCGTTAGTGCTGCCACAGGAAATTCAATAAGCGCATACTGGTCGCTGACCTGTGAATACGATTTTTGATGAAGGATATAAAACCTGTCCTGTTAAGGGTTAGCATTGCCAATTGTGTTCGGCATCTTATCACACGGTATTTTTGAGAAAATCGGATACTGTTCCTCATAGCAGGGGATGATGCATCATCATCCCCTGCAGTTAAACATTGCTGAAAATATCCTAATTTGAGCGAAGATCGTGTAAATCATTTTTTCTCATGAGAAAACGCATCAAACAGGTTGCGGTACTGGGTGCCGGTGTGATGGGCAGCCGCATAGCCTGTCACCTGGCCAATGCCGGGCTTCAGGTATTGCTGCTGGATAGGGTTCCATCTACCCTGAACGAAAAAGAAAAACAACAGGGGCTTACTCCCGAAAGTCCGGCTTTTCGAAACCGCATCGTCAACGAAGCCCTGCAAGCCGCCGTCCGTTCGAAACCCTCCCCTATTTTTCATCAGCAGGTATTGCAACGCATCCGCACCGGCAATTTTGACGATGATCTCCCGCGTATTGCCGAATGCGACTGGATTATTGAAGCCGTAGTGGAACAATTGCCCATCAAGCAATCGTTGTTTGAAAAAGTAGAGCTATATCGAAAACCCGGCACCTATATTTCCACCAATACATCGGGTATTCCCATCCATATGCTGGCCGAAGGGCGTTCGGCCGATTTCCGACAGCATTTCTGCGGCACACATTTCTTCAATCCGCCTCGCTATCTGCCCCTGCTGGAAATCATTCCCGGACCGGATACCCATCCTGAAGTCGTCCAGATGTTGAGCCGTTTTGGCGATCGGGTGCTGGGCAAAACCACCGTCATCTGCAAAGACACGCCGGCATTTATTGCTAACCGCATCGGCGTATTCTCCATGATGCTGGTATTCCAGATCATGAAACAACAGGGCTGGAAAATCGAAGAAATTGATGTGCTTACGGGTCCGCTCATTGGTCATCCCAAATCGGCTACCTTCCGCACGGCCGACGTGGTGGGCATCGACACCATGGTGCATGTGGCACGCGGCCTGTATGAAAACTGTCCACACGATGAACAAAGAGAAATCTTCCAGATACCCGATTTCCTGCAGGAAATGGTGAACCGGAACCGACTGGGCGATAAGACCGGGGAAGGATTTTACAAAAAACAGAAATCAGACGGAGGATCAGAAATCCTGGTCCTGCGTCTCGATACCCAGCAATATGAACCGCGCCAGAAATTGAACAACCCGCTCATCGAACAGGCGAAAAACATCAGTGATCTGGGTGAACGTTTGCGTTTGTTGCACCAGGCCAAAGATCGGGTGGGCGAGTTCTTCCGGCATTTCACCTATGCGCTGCTGTCGTATGTATCGCATCGCATCCCGGAAATCGCCGATGAACTGTATAAGATCGACGACGCGCTGCGCGCCGGCTTCGGTTGGGAGTTAGGACCTTTTGAAATCTGGGAAGCTCTGGGCGTAGCCGAAACGACGGCACAGATGGAGAAAGCCGGTCACCCGCCCGCCGCCTGGGTAAGCGATATGCTGCGCAAAGGCTATACCCGATTTTATCAACGAGAAGGCGATCAGGTACAATATTACGATCAGCAAACAGAGGCCTATCGCCCCATCCCGGGCAGTCATGAGTTCATTGTCCTGCGCAACTTCAGCCAGCAAATCGTCTGGGAAAATGCAGGGACCACCCTCTACCACGTGGGCGATGGCGTGCTCAACCTGGCGATCCACACCAAGATGAACACCATCGGCAGCGAAGTCATTCAGGGTATCCAGAAAGCCATTGAGCTGGCCGAAAACCACTATGAAGGGCTGGTCATCGGCCAGGAAACAACCCATTTCTCGGCTGGTGCCAACGTGGCTTTGATTCTCACCCTGGCACTGGAGCAGGAATGGGATGAACTGGCATGGGCCGTACAGACTTTTCAACAAACCAGCCTGAGGATCCGCTATGCATCCGTGCCGGTGGTAACGGCTCCACGCGGACTCACCCTGGGTGGTGGATGCGAATTCTGCCTGCATGCCGATGCCGTTCAAGCACATGCCGAAACCTATATGGGACTGGTAGAGGTGGGCGTCGGCCTGATTCCGGCCGGCGGCGGCACCAAGGAAATGACGAAACGAGCCAGCGACAGCTATAAAAACGGAGAAATCGACCTGCCCAAACTCCAGGAACGCTTCCTCACCATCGCCATGGCCAAAACATCCACTTCTGCAATGGAAGCTTTCGACTTCCAGCTCCTACGGCCAGGATACGATCACATCAGCATGAACGCCCAGCGCCTGCTGGCCGACGCCAAGCAGCGGGTGCTGGACATGGCACGGGCAGGATATGTACCTCCCACACCCCCACAAATCAAAGTGCTGGGGCGGGAAGCGCTGGGATTGTTTCTCTCGGGAATTTACGCCATGCAGGAGGGACGCTATATCAGCGAACACGACGCTAAAATAGCCCGTAAGCTGGCCTATGTGATGAGTGGAGGCGACCTCAGCGAAGCCACCATGGTGAATGAACAATACCTGCTCGACCTGGAGCGCGAGGCTTTTCTCTCGCTCTGCGGCGAACCTAAAACGATCGAACGCCTGCAAAGCGTACTCAAACAGGGACGTCCCGTGAGAAATTAACCCCTTTTTCCCTGACGGGTTTGCTATATTCGCACGAAACCCATAGCATGACCGATCGTTCAGCAGAAAAAATCATCCTGATCACCAACGACGATGGCATTACGGCTCCGGGATTGCGTCATCTGGTGGAAGCGGTGAAACCTCTGGGAAAAGTGGTGGTGGTAGCCCCCGACAGCCCCCAGTCGGGCATGGGACATGCCATTACCATTGGCGTTCCACTGCGACTGTATCCCGTCGATGTGTTCAAGGATATCGAAGCCTATCAAAGCTCGGGCACTCCGGTCGACTGCGTAAAGCTGGCTAAAGATAAAATCCTGCATCGCGCCCCCGATATTTGCCTGAGCGGCATCAACCACGGCGCCAACCATTCGATCAACGTGATTTATTCGGGAACCATGAGTGCGGCCATGGAAGCGGCTATCGAGGGTATTCCTTCCATTGGATTTTCGCTGTTGGACTATCGATTTGATGCCGATTTCACCGCAGCACGCCATGTGGCTTATTTGCTCACCCGACTGATGTTGCAAACGCCCGATTTACCCAGAGGAGCCCTGTTAAATGTAAATATCCCCGCCCTACCGCTATCCCAGCTAAAAGGCATTAAAATTTGCCGACAGGCTTATGCGAAATGGGTGGAAGAATTTGACGAGCGTCGCGATCCGCGAGGGGAAAAATACTACTGGCTCACCGGTCGTTTTCAAAACTTAGATGATGGCTCTGATACCGATGTCTGGGCACTCGAAAATGGCTATGTCTCGGTCGTCCCCACGCATTTTGATCTGACCCACTATGGGCTGAAAGATTTTCTTCATCAGCACTGGAATGTTCAACTTAAAATCTGAATACAGGCGTGAAATATTACATCATAGCCGGTGAACCTTCAGGCGATTTGCATGGCAGTCGCCTGATCCATGAACTGAAACAGCTGGATCCGCATGCCCTGATCCGCTGCTGGGGAGGCGACCTGATGGCTGAGGCAGGGGGCGAACTGGTGCGGCATTATCGCGATCTGGCGTTCATGGGCTTTGCCGAAGTACTGCGCCACCTGGGAAAAATTATTGCCCATTTTCGCTTTGCCCGTCGCGACATCCGAAGGTTTCAACCCGATGCCGTGATTTTCATCGACTATCCGGGTTTTAATCTGCGCATGGCCCGCTGGGCGCATCGGCAGGGATTCCGCACGATATATTACATCTCGCCGCAGGTATGGGCATGGAAACAACAGCGTGTGAAAATAATTCAGCAATATGTGGATCGCATGCTGGTGATTTTACCATTCGAGGCTGAATTTTACAGGCAACATGGATATGAGGTGCAATATGTGGGGCATCCGCTTGTACAAATCGTACGTGAAGCCCGGCAAAAAGCCCGTCTGATATTCGATACTTCGCGACCCGTGATTGCGCTTTTACCTGGTAGCCGCCCTCAGGAAATCAAACGCATGCTTCCACAGATGCTCAAAGTAACCCGCCATTTCCCGCAATATCAGTTTGTAATTGCCCAGGCACCTGCTATTGCCGACTACAGCAAATGGTATGACCCCCACCGATATCCAAATGTCATGCTGGCGAAGGGTGTCACCTACGATTTGCTGGCCCAGGCGTCCGCAGCACTGGTAACTTCGGGAACGGCTACGCTGGAAACGGCTCTGTTCGGCGTACCCGAGGTGGTATGCTATAAAAGTACCTGGATTTCATACTGGCTGGCCCGCCGCTTCATCCGCGTTCCCTACATTTCGCTGGTGAACCTGATCATGAACAAAAAAATAGTGGAGGAATGCATCCAGCAACAGGTCAATGAAAAAACGCTTACCCGCTTACTTGATAGACTATTGCATGATGAATCCTACATTGCCCAAATAAAGAACGATTATGCCGCGCTCCGGGAAAAATTAGACACCGGCAATGCAGCACGCCAGGCTGCTGAGGCCATTTTCCGATTCATAAAAAATGTTTCAACAGACGCACCAACAATACCATTACAGCCACCAGAAACAGCAGAATAGAGATGCGATTCATGCTGTGCATCAGAAAAATGTTGGTATTATGCGGAGCTTGAGGGTCTCGCTTGCGCAGATAAAGATATCGGAGAATCTGTTGCCAGATACTTTTCATGATACAGAGAAATGACCTGTACAAAGTTAAACCAGAACCCATACAATACGTTGACGAAGCATGCAAAGGGCTTGAATTTGTAGAAAACTTTATCTTTGCAGCCTGTCCGGGGGTTTAGCTCAGCTGGCTAGAGCGTTTGCATGGCATGCAAAAGGTCACCGGTTCGAGTCCGGTAACCTCCACCAGTTCCCTCCTCTACCGACTGCTGTTGATGATATAACTCCAGGCATGGGCTATCTTTACGCTCTGTCAGTCTTGTTTCATGTACCAGCGTTTGTGGTTTGCAACAGCTACGGTGATCATCTTGTTCATGCTTTCGCTACCTGTCCGGGGCAGTCGAATCCTGGAGCCGTTGAGGCTGTGCGATAGTATTCCACAGCGTCGTTCACTGTTACAAAAAATGGGCACTCAGGTTGATTCACTGTTCAGTCGCAACTACCGCGATTCCCTGCTCAACCGCATCACCCGGGCTAACCAGCCGCTACCCCAGCATAATTTGCAATTTGCCAACCGCCAGCAAGCTTTTTTACCTTACCAGGGTCGCGTGATTCGAAATATTGAAATGGTGGAAATACCGGTTTTCGGACCCCGCACATTGAACGATACTGGTTCCTATCAACACATCAGGCTCATCCGGATCGCCAACAGGCTGCATACGCCCACACGTATGGCTTTCATCAGACGGGCCCTGTTTTTCAGGTCAGGCGACCGTGTGGACGCCCGACTGCTGGCCGATAACGAACGATACCTGCGCAACCTGCCCCCGATTGAGGATGCGCAAATCAGTTTGATACCCGTGGCCGGCGACTCGGTAGATGTGGAAATCCGTACCAAAGATGTGTTTGAATATGGGGGCAATATCAACCGTCTTGACCCCACTCAGTTCGAGGGAAATATATTCGATAAAAACCTGCTGGGTAGCGGGCAGGGACTGGAAGCCGGTCTGGCCTGGCATACGGATTACAACCCCCACTGGTATGGTGAATGGAGTTATGCAAACTGGAATCTGGGACACAGTTTTGCTTCGCTAACTGCAGGTTATAGCGCACTCAACCATCAGCCCACCATCGATACCGGAGTATATGAAGACGCCTGGTTTGTTGAGATAAACCGACCTTTATACAGCTTTTATACCCATTTTACGGGCGGTTTATCGTTATCTTTTCATCGGAACCTGAATATTCATCGATGGCCTGATAGCCTCTTCAGGGATTACCAGTATGGTGCTGCCGACGTCTGGGTGGGTTATAATTTCATTCATCCCGTGATGCATAGCCAGTGGCATCTGGCCGCCCTGCTAAGACAGTACAACATTTTCTTCACCCAAAAACCCGACCAGCTTCAATTTGCATCGGATCCATTTTACCAGAACAGAAGCTATCTGTTAGGGCAACTCATGCTATACCGGCAATATTACGTGGTTACCCGCTACCTGTTTGGCTTTGGCCGCACGGAAGATATTCCTATCGGTTGGCAGCTGGGATTGAGTTCGGCAGTGGAAACCTATATGGGACTCCGGCGACAGTACACCGGCTTTCAATTGGAAAGTTTCCAGGAAACCCGATTGCATGGGCTCTGGCATGGATTGCTTGAACTCAGCAGCTTCTGGCATCAGGGATCACAGGATGCGGTTATCCACGCTGCAGGTGATTATTACAGCCCATTTCTAACACTGGGCAGGGGAGGTTGGCGCATATTTTCCGGGATCGACTTCATGGCCTCGCCCAATCCATATTTCAACAAACCGCTAAATATCAATTATCCACATGGCTTTGAAGGGTACAAAAACACCCTGCTCACGGGCTATCACCGGCTGAATACCTATGTGGAATGGCGTTACTACACCCCCATCCGCATCTATGGCTTCGGCATCACGCTCTATACGCAATGGCAGGGCGCTACGCTGGGCCAACAACAGGTGTGGGGAAATCGTTTTTACAACGGTATGGCTATAGGCGGCTTAATCAGAAATGAAAACTTGCCGGTGAATACCCTCAAAATAAGTGCAAACTACTATCCCGCAGCACCAGCAGGCGTGAAAAACTGGATGTTCCAGATTACCACAGTTGCAGATATCCGATTTAACGTTTATGCCCTCCACGAACCCGCATTCATCAGCTTTCAGTGAGCGATCAAGGATGTGCGCCTGGAGGGGGCGGCGGCACCATCGGCCCTTGCTTTTCCGGATGGCCTGCAGCCACTGCTGGATGAGCCTCGCCATGATGACAGGTGTAACAGGTGATCCTGGCATTCATATACACATCCACAAAATTGCCTTTCACACCAAAATATTTCCGATTGATTTTTTTCATCATCCGCATCATTTCGCGGGCTTCGCGCTTTTCCGGTTTGGCATCTGAAGCAAAATCCATATCGCCGTTTGCTCTGGCTACATGGCAATTGCTACACCGGAAACCCAATGCATCACTGAAATCATGCATGATTTTGATAAGCGAGGCATGATCAATATCTTTAGGTAAAACTTTCAAATTTTGTGGATGAGCGGGTTGAGGCTGCTGGGACGGACGCGTGAAAGCCACGCCTATACTGAGTATCAGGGCAATGGTAACCAGAGCAAGCGGCTGACGATATTTCATTTGACATGAATTTCAGGCTAATGTAAATATTCTCTTGCATTTGTTGTGACAAATATCTGGTTATTTTTTAGTTATGCACGGGATATATCCCTGCATCATATGCTTACGGGAGTTTTAATATTTAAGCCATGGAACAAGCCTTTACCATAAGCGGAAATATTGTGGATGTATTGCACCGGCGCATATTCGCAGGAACACTCGAAATTGAGCAGGGGCGCATCGTTCGAATCCGGGAAGACAATACCATTTACGGGCAATATATCTGTCCGGGTTTTATTGATGCACATGTGCACATAGAAAGCTCATTGCTCATCCCCGCTGAATTTGCCAGGCTGGCCGTGGTACATGGCACCGTTGCCACCCTATCTGATCCGCACGAAATAGCCAATGTACTGGGCATTGCAGGCGTGGAATTCATGCTTGAAAATGCCGCACAGGTGCCTTTTAAATTCTTTTTTGGCGCCCCCAGTTGTGTGCCGGCTACCCGCTTTGAAACGGCCGGAGCCATACTCGATGCCCGGGCAGTAGAGCAATTGCTGCAAAGAAACAATATCTGGTATTTAAGTGAAATGATGAATTATCCCGGCGTATTGCAGCACGATGCGGAAGTGATGCGCAAAATTGCCCTGGCAAAACAATATCAAAAACCGATAGATGGACACGCACCGGGGTTGAGAGGCATACAGGCCCGACAGTATGCTGAGGCTGGCATCAGCACCGAGCATGAATGCACAACGCTTGAAGAAGCCCTGGACAAACTCGAAGCCGGCATGCACATCTTGATCCGGGAAGGCAGCGCAGCCCGCAATTTCGATGCACTTATTCCCCTGCTGAAGCAATTCCCCGAACGCATCATGTTTTGCAGCGATGATAAACATCCCGATAGCCTGGTACTGGGCCATATCAACCAATTCGTGAAAAGAGCCTTATCCAAAGGGCATGCACTCTTTGATGTACTGCGCGCCGCCTGCCTGAATCCCATCATCCATTATCGGCTTCCCGTGGGCAAGTTGCAGGTAGGTGATCCGGCTGATTTCATTATACTCGATAATTTCGAGCGATTGCAGGTGCTTGCCACGTATGTTGAAGGTAAACTCGTTGCCCAGCAGGGTAAATCGCTCATTCCATCGATCCCATCCCGTACACCCAACCATTTTCACACACCAAAACTCAAGCTGGAAGACCTGGAAGTAAAAGCTCCATCGAACACGTCCTGCACCATCCGCGTGATTGAAGCTATGGATGGACAAATCGTGACCGGCGCTGCACAGGCAATTGCTCGATTACACGATGGAAAAATCGTAAGTGATACTCAGCAGGATTTGCTTAAACTGGTGGTGGTGAATCGATATAAGCCCGCAAGGCCGGCCATAGCCTTTGTCCGTGGATTCGGATTGAAACGCGGTGCCATCGCCTCTTCTGTTGCACACGACAGCCATAACCTGATAGCCGTAGGCACACAGGATGAAATGATATGGAAAGCCATTCAGGCACTTATACCCCATGGAGGGGGACTCAGTGTGGTGCATGAACAGAAACAGGTTGTGCTTCCCTTACCTGTGGCTGGATTGATGAGTGCAGAGGATGGTTATGCCGTGGCACGAAAATATGAACAGATAGATGCTGAAGCAAAAGCCCTGGGTACAAAGTTAAGGGCTCCCTTTATGACGCTTTCATTCATGGCTTTACTGGTTATACCGCGACTGAAGCTGAGTGACCAGGGCTTGTTCGATGGTGAACAATTTCAATTTACCAGCTTATTCGCTTGATTGCACATCCGTGCGGGTAGAATTTTTTTTCATCCTTTCCCGCTCCCAGCCCAGCAATTCCCTACCTTTCAGCACAATCTGAATACCTTTGCGCTTTAACCAGAGCGTGCGCCTGAACAAACTTTCCTCTTCTCTGCGCTTGTGATATGCCGCTACGATATTTTGATAAGTAATTAACCCGATCACCTCTTTGCTCACAGGATTCAGCACGGGAACCACATCGGTCTGGCATTCATCCATGGCATCCACCACTACGCTGAGCGGGTCATTGGGTAATACCGCGCAGGCCTCTTTCTGTACCAGATTAGCCAGAAGAGTATCAGGCTGATAAGTATGGCTGAATATATCCTTTCTGCGTACAATGCCCACGAATTGTTCCCTGGCATCCACGACTACAAAACAACTCATACTGGCAGCAGATATATTGTTTTTAATCCATGCTTTGGCATCTGCTATGGTGTTATAGGCGCTCAATACATTTGTGGTCTCACCAATCACATCCTTCACCAGCACGCGCTGTAAAATATCCGGTTCATACGTATCGGGCGAATGGATGCCCCTCCGTTCAATTTTTTCGGTTAGAATGGTGCCTTTCATGAGAAAAAACGAGACCGTGTAAGCAGCCGTACAGGCCCCCAGCACGGGCAACAAGCCATGAAGCTGACCTGTGGTTTCTACGACAAAAACAATAGAAGTAAGTAAAGCCCGTGTAGCCCCGGCAAACATGGCCGCCATGCCTACAAGCGCGCAAATAGGCATGGCAAGCGACAATGCGGGGAACAGGTGCATCAATCCATAACCCATCAAAGCTCCAAGCCCACCTCCTATGGTGAATAAGGGCGCAAGCGTGCCCCCGGATGTCCCTGTGCCCAGGGAAATAAACCAGGATATGTATTTCAACAAAAAAAGGGTAAGCATCAAGGAAACACCCAGTTGCCCCGATAAAAGCTCTCGGATGTTATCATAACCCACGCCCATGGTAACCGGCGCAAAATAGCCTATCACACCCACTACTATGGCCCCTATGGGCGGCCACCACATCCAGTGAATCCGGGTTTTGCTAAACAAGTCCTCCACCCAGTAAACGCTTTTGGATACAAAGGCCGAAACAACGCCTACAACCAATCCCATGAGCATATACACCGTTAGGGCCAGGCTACTCGACTCGGGAATAGCAGGCATAGCGAAAATGGGGGTCTGTTCAAACAAAATAAAATGCATCACATCTGCCGTAGCACAGCTGAGGGTTACAGGGATAAGCGACCGGGGCGAAAATTCAAACAACAAAAGCTCAACCGCCAGTAACACGGAAGCCAGAGGACTGCCGAAAATAGCCGTCATCCCGGCTGCAGCACCTGCGGCCAGCATAATTTTCCGCTCATTGTCGGTGATGCGCATGATCTGCCCGGCCAGAGAACCCAGTGCGCCACCGGTAGAAATGATGGGGCCTTCTGCTCCAAAAGGTCCGCCACTGCCGATAGATACAGCCGCCGAAAGCGGCTTCAAGAACGTGAGGATGGGTGGAACCTTGCTCCGCCCCGTGAGGATACGCTCCATGGCTTCCGGAATGCCATGCCCACGAATGCCCGGCGAACCATATCGAGCCATCAAACCTACCACCAATCCACCCGCCACAGGCATTAAAACCGTCAACCAGCCCATCACCTCATTGGTAGGTGCTGCAGGCGCAACAGAAAACCGGCCATAAAAACATAGATTGGTGAAAAAGTTAATCAACCCAATCATTACTTTGGCCATAAAACCAATCAAAATAGCATTGAAAATAGCCTGCAAGGTCAGATAAATCACCCGCCTGGAAAGCCCACTCCGGGGTGCGGCTAATAGTTTGCCCTGCGCTTCCCTGAGCCCTTCAAAACTGGTGGCAACCGGTATCGACTGACCTTTAGCACCACCCGCCTGGGCACCGGCATCAGCATGGAGATCAGACATGTTTCATGATTGGAGATTTCAGATAATAATAAAAAGTCGAACAGGATGTTCAGCTCACAGGCATCTGATACGCGCCTGCAGCAAGATATTCTTCCGCATCTCCAACAAGCACCGTTTCTTCCATTACCGCGAAATGCAATGGTGTGCTTTTCAGGAAGCGACACCCATTCGCTTTTTCAACTGCAGGATGGTATATCGCTGTTCATTTTTTTCCCATTGCATGACGCTTCTCAAGACGGCCACAAAGACTGCTATCATCAGAGCGCCTGCAATAATCAAGATCAGATCGGCATGGGTTACCAATGCCCGGTCTCTCCAGCCGTCTACCAGAAAATAGGTAATCATCAATAAGCCAAACATCAGTCCCAGCATCAGGTTAGGACCTAATCGATATCGCCACTTCGGGATGCGTGTTCTTACTTTTTCCCAGTACGCCAGAAAATTTTCTTCCTGCGGTGTGAGCATCTTGACAAAGGTTACCAACAAATATAACCAAAATCCCGGAGCAAATGCTGGCTGCTACCCGGAAAAGCTTTTGCCATCAGGGCTGGTGGCCAATCCATAAGGCACCTCCTATGCTATCGAATCGGGCGCCGGTGACCGAAGACCGAACCGTGCTTTCTTCGCGCCATCGCCGGATGGCCAGGAAAGCCATGATTAAAGCCTCTTTAAATTTTACCGTTTCGGCATCGGGCACCACTACCTGCATCTGCAAGGGCTGTAGTGCTTCCTGGATACAGGACAACAAATATCGATGAAATGCGCCACCCCCCGTCACCAGCAGCGAAGTGGCCTGATAGGCTTCGGGCAATTGTTGTCGTACATCAGCTATAGCCTGAGCCAGTTGCATGGCCACATGCACACAATAGGTGGCCAGCTTATCTTCCACCGTAGCCTCGTATTGTTGGAGAATGGGCCATACCTGTTCCATAACCCATTCATTAGCGATGGATTTGGGAAAGGTTCGGGTATAATAGGATAGCCCATTCAATCGATGCAGAAGCGCCTCCTGTACGCTGCCACGTGCCGCCATGTCGCCATCCTTATCAAACGGCTGTTGCTTGAGCATGGCCAGCCGATTCAAAATCTGATTGGCAGCACATACATCAAAAGCTACAGATACGGCCTCACCGTGAAAACTTAAATTGGCAATTCCCCCAATGTTTAAAAACCAGGCATATGCAGGAAAGAGATATTTTTCTCCGATCGGCACAATGGGTGCCCCCTGACCACCCAGCGCCACATCCAGCATACGCAACTCCGCCACCACCGGAAGTCCGGTCATCGCAGCAATCACAGCACCATTTCCCAGCTGGTCACTGAAACCTTCTTCGGGTCGATGAAAGCCGGTATGTCCATGTGAACCAATTAAATCCACCCGGTACTGTAAGCCATACTTTTCCATGAATGCCAGGATCTTTTCACCGATAAATCTCCCCAGTGCAACATCCAGCCGTTTATAAGCAAGCGCATCCAGCCTGGAAAGTTCCTGAAGCTGAGCGTGCAGGGCTTCAGGATAGGGGAAACATTCGGCCGCTTCCAGATAGTATTCCCACCGGCCTCCGCTCTCATGAAATTGCGCATACACTAAATCCAGACCATCTCCCGAACTTCCCGACATCACACCAATGGCTTTATAAATCATCGCAGTTTCGTTTCCGGCAAAAATACCGGATTATCAGGCTTTTGTCGAAGCACCCCCGTTACGGGAAAAAAGGAATTTGTATTTTGCCGCCATGATTGCCGGACAGCCCACCATCATCAACCTGAGTAAGCAACATTCCATCCTGAATGAATGGATATATGAAATCCGCTCGGTGGACATTCAGGGTGATCGGATGCGTTTTCGCAAAAACCTGGAACGTATTGCCGAAGTGGCTGCATTTGAAATCAGCAAACATCTGCCTTATGTGAAAAAAACCTGCACTACACCTCTCGGTCATGCCAGCTGCCTGGTGCTGGCACAACAGCCTGTTGTGGCCACCATACTGCGAGCCGGATTGCCCATGCATCAGGGACTGCTGAATTATTTCGATAAAGCCGATAATGCATTTATTTCTGCCTATCGCAAACACCATGATGATGGGTCATTTCACATTAATCTGGAATACCTCTCCTGTCCACCTTTGGATGGCCGTTACCTGATCATCTGTGATCCCATGCTGGCAACCGGCTCGTCGCTGGTGAAATCCATCCAGCTGTTGCTCGAATCCGGACAACCCGCACAGATTCATGTGGTGGCGGCTATTGCCTGCACGGTAGGAATTGATTATCTCCGTAAGCACATTCCACAGGCTTATGTATGGGCCGGGGATATTGACGAAGAGCTTACGGCAAAAGGATATATCGTTCCAGGGCTGGGCGATGCAGGCGATCTGGCTTTCGGAAGCAAACAGCAACAATAATTTTCAAAACTTTTAGTTAGATTTAAAGAACAAATTATACGCACTGAAGGTGTTGCGGACTGTACCCTTTTGTCTGATGGGGTTATGTGTGTGCCTTGGAGTAACGGTTCAAACCCGGGCTCAGGATCCGCATTTTACCCAATTCTTCGCCTCTCCGCTTACCCTGAATCCAGCTAATACCGGCCTTTTTTCAGGTATCGGCAGAATTGCCGCCAATTACCGTAGCCAGTGGGGTAGCATTGCCACGCCATTTGTAACGGGTACGGTATCAGCCGATTTCCAGTTATTACCCGGTATCATCCCGGCCAATGATATTCTGGGCGTAGGCGGACTATTGCTGTATGACCAAACGGGTGGAGGTGGACTTAAAACCGAATATGCCGCCCTATCTGTAGCTTACCACAAGGCTCTGGATATGGATGGAAACATCACCCTGGGAGTCGGTGGACAACTGGCTGTTGTGCAAAAAAGAATCGATTTCTCTAAACTCATCTTCGAAGATCAACTCACCAGCAATGGCTTTGATCCCACCCTGCCCAGCGGGGAGTATATTCCCAATGCCAGTATTACCTATCCAGACTACGATGTGGGTTTGATCTATAATCAGCTCATAGGCCAGTGGTCGAGCTTTTACGCAGGTCTTTCCTATTATCATATTTCGCAGCCACACGAATCGTTTCTCGGCGCTAATTATCACCTGCACTCCAGGTTTACCGCACACGGGGGTGGTGTAATTGGCTTTAATGCTTCCACCAGCTTTTACGTCAGCGGATTGTTCATGCAACAGGGGAGTGCCACCGAGATTGCGATAGGCGGCGCTTTAGGTTTGTTGGTGAACGGTATACCCGAAACACCCACTGTCTTCTATGTCGGCAGCTGGTATCGCTATCGGGATGCGATTAATCCTTATGTGGGTTTGCAGGTTAACAACGTACAGGTAGGGATCACTTACGACGTGAACACCTCCAGCCTGCAGGCGGCTTCCCTTCATCGCGGCGGGATGGAGATTTCTGTGATCTACACTTATCCACCACCGGGACCCAACCTGAAACGGTATAAATGCCCGAGATTTTAAACAATTTATTTTTTTTAATATATAATATTTATTTGTAAAATATTGTTACTTTGCTATGAATACGAGATCTCATATGAAAGTGCTCAGGGAAGATGCACAGGCATATCAGGGTTCAACCGGAAATAATCATAGCTTCGAACCTCCGCTTCGAGAAATCTTTGACAGGGCGCCGGCACTGGTTTATTTAAGAAATCAACTCACCGGCGGCATTGTATGGTGTAATAAAGCCACCGAAGAAGCTTTCGGATTAGATGCAGAAACCATTTATCAATTAGGGAACGATCTTTTTGAGAAAATCCTCTATCCCGATGATTTTTACCTGGCGGCCCACAGTAACCAGCATTACCGGGAAAAAGATGAAAATTTTGCCGGGGTGATTCGGGTGCGTCGTATCGACAGCAATACCTATCGGTGGTTTGCGGGCGTGTCTACCCCATTCCGTTACACCGAAGAGGGAAAAGTCTGGCTTACGCTCTGTGTGTTTATTGATTTCAGCTCAGCGGTCTATACCCAGCCGCAGCTGAGCGAAGCGCTGCATGAAACCCTCACCCAGCGATATAAAAACATTCACGATTCCCTGACACCCCGCGAAAAAGAAATTATCAAACTCATCGTAGCGGGTTATACCACCAAACAAATCGCCAGACAACTGTACCTGAGCAATTATACGGTTGAAGGTTACCGGAAAAGCATCAGGCTCAAACTCAATGTGAACAGCACGCCACAGCTGGTTGCCCTGGCGAAGCAAATAGGACTGGAGTGATCTTCCCCCATCATTACCCTTTTTAAAAAACCCCCAAAAATGGGGGTTGTGAATCCGGTATGCATATGAGTATCTTTGTTTTTGCATTTTTAAATACCTGTATTTGTTAACCATTAAATGTATCCTATGGAAATGAACCTTTACGATGTGTACAGAATTCTGGATATCCAGCAACCCACCAATGCAGAAGAGGTGATTTCGAGATATCGAGAACTCAAAGAGAGGTACAATCAAATTAAAGAGACTACAAAAGATTTGAAAACCCAGATGCTATATCAGCGAAAATTGATCGAGCTTGACGATGCGTATCTGTATTTTATCAGACATCATATGTAGTAGTTCCCTTTCTGATACGATCACAGGCTCATCAATCATCAGCAGGTAGTCAGCAAAGAGCCCATCTATGGATGGGCTCTTTCATTTGCAGTCAAACCCTTCGCCCGGCTTACCCATGGATTATCGCGCAGGTAAAATCGATAAGGAAGCCAGGCATCTTCCCGGGCATAGGCTACACCCACACGGGTAGTAGCTACAATTTCGGTATCTGCAACAGGCGGCGCATCTTCTATCCAGATCAGATTATCGACTAATGATACCCCATTGTGCTGACGATAATGAATACCCAATGCTCGTGAAAGGGCCCCAGGACCTGCCGTGAGGCTGTAATTGAGTTGCGATTTGCCTGCTCGCTTCAACATTTCCGCTATGCCTTCTTCAGGTTGTACGGCACGAATCAATACTGCATGGGGAATATCCTGTTTGTTGGTAACCACATTAAACAAATGATGAATTCCATAGCAGAGATATACATAAGCCACTCCTCCCGCATGATAAAGCATTTCATTCCGGGCCGTTCTGCGGCCACCATAGCCGTGCGAAGCCCGATCGGTAATTCCTGCATATGCTTCCGTTTCTACAATAATGCCACTCGTGCGGCAACCATCGATACAGGTAACCAGCTTTTTGCCTATCAATTCCCTGGCTATATTCACCACATCGGGGCGTTGATAAAAAGAAAGCGGTAATTTGCGGGAAAGCTTTGCCATGGTGGATATCCGAAAATTACCCGCAATTTCGTACACGAAAAGCACAATTCACTTATTTCCGTGAAAATATCCTTTCATGAACGCAGATGCCGCCAGGGGCTGTTTATACATGATTCCGGGACCCCTTCACGAGACAGCATTACAATGCATACCCGCAGAAGTCAGTGAAGTATTGCAACGGGTCGATTTTTTTTATGTAGAAAAAGCAACAACGGTAAGGCGTTTTATCAGAAAACTGCTGCCTGATATCAACCTGGAGAAAAAGGTGTGGATGGAGATAAACAAACATGAGTCCACATCCCTTGAGCCATTACGGCATTGGTTGCTCGACGGGGCTGAAGTAGGCCTGTTGAGCGAAGCCGGTTGTCCGGGCATAGCCGATCCCGGCCAGAGGCTGGTGGCGGAAGCCCATCGTCTGGGAGCACGTGTGGTGCCGCTGACCGGCCCCAGTGCCGTGTTACTGGCCTTGATGGCTTCAGGCATGAACGGACAACAATTTCGGTTCTGCGGTTATCTTCCGGTGGAAACCCGGCAGCGGCGACAGGCTATCTCGGCACTCGAACGCCGTCTGCAGGACACCGGTGAAACCCAAATTTTCATTGAAACACCTTACCGAAATCAGCGTCTGCTGCAGGCCCTGATCCAGCAATTAAGTCCTGCCACCTGGCTCTGTGTGGCCGCCGAACTCACTGCCCCGCAAGCCTGGATACACAGTGCACCTATTTCGGAATGGAAAACCACGGCATGGCCAGACCTGCACAAGAAGCCAGCGGTGTTTCTTATCGGTTATCCCGCTCAATGAACGCCTGCCGTGTCGGGCGTTGTCACATACAACAGCGCATCGGCTATGGTGGCCGATGCGCCCCGCCAGGGAAGCCTGCCCTTGTAGGTGAGCAATTTCAGCGTCACCTCATCGCCAGTAACCGATATCAGGGAATCGGCCAGTGTGGACCGCACCACAGAAAAATGAAGCAGCTGATGTGCCTGCTCACTTTCTCCGGGCAATTCCAGCCATCCTTCATAGGTTTTGAACACATAACCCTGTTGCACCACCGATTTCAGGATACCCTGTTGTATGCTGATCTGGTAAGGTGTGAGATATCGAAAATAGATAAGGGTAGCCAGCAAAAGCAAGAGGATGAAAATGGTGACAAAGCTAAACCGTGCCATAGGTGAAAAATACAACGAATTCACGCACATGCCAAAGGCTTCAGGAAAAATGTAATTACCTTAGTGCCTGCAAAACTTAGCCTATGCGTATCGGTATTGTTTGCTATCCTACCTATGGGGGCAGTGGTGTCATTGCTACCGAATTAGGTAAAGCACTGGCCGATAAAGGACATCTGGTGCATTTCATCACCTATCAGCAACCCGTGCGGCTGGATCATTTTCATGCGAATATTTACTATCATGAAGTGATTGTACCCACCTATCCTTTATTCGATTATCCCCCCTATGAATCGGCGCTTTCAAGCACACTGGTGGATGTAGCATTAAACAGTCATCTGGATTTATTGCATGTACACTATGCCATTCCACATGCTTCCACGGCTTTTGTGGCCAAAGAAATCCTGAAGCGACAGGGAAAATATTTACCGGTGATCACCACCCTGCATGGAACAGATATCACGCTTGTGGGAAGAGATAAGACTTATGCGCCGGTAGTCTCGTTTTCCATTAACCAGTCTGATGCCATTACCGCCGTATCCCGAAACCTTCGCGATGAAACCTATCGCTCGTTTGATATTCGCAAGGATATACAGGTTATTTACAATTTTGTGGATATCAAACGTTTTCACCGTCGGCCGCTTCCGCAATTCCGGCAAGCCATTGCACCAAATGGAGAAAAAATTCTGGTACATGTATCCAACTTCCGCCCTATCAAACGGGTACAGGATGTGGTACTGATTTTTCAGAAAGTCCATGAAACCATTCCCAGCAAGCTGCTGCTGGTGGGCGACGGCCCCGAAAGGCCCATGGTCGAGCGGTTATGCAGGGAGCTGAACTTGTGCGATGATATTCGCTTCGTCGGCAAACAGGAGCAACTGGAAGACATTCTTTCCATCAGCGACCTGTTTTTACTGCCTTCGGAATACGAAAGCTTCGGGCTGGCGGCGCTGGAAGCAATGGCCTGTGAAGTGCCCGTGATTTCGTCAAACGCAGGCGGTTTGCCAGAAGTAAATATTAATGCCGAAACCGGCTTTCTAAGCCCGGTAGGCGATATTGCCCACATGGCCGCTCATGCCATTCAGCTGTTGAGCGATACCGATATGCTGCAGCGTTTTCGGAAGCAGGCTTTAAAGCGGGCTACCAATTTTCATCTGGAAAAAATCGTTCCCCAGTATGAGCAACTGTATTTGCAAATGATTCAACAACAACCGGCCATTCCATTGCCCGTTTAACGCCCATCAATGACTACTGCTCAGCCACAGAGCGGGATTCATGGATTCGGTTCCTTTGTAAATGAGAAAATGCAGGTAAGTTTCACCGGATTCATCGTTGGTATAGACAATGCCAACGGGCTGTTTGGTATGTACATGCTCGCCGGCCTTGACGAGTGGTTTCAATAAATTGGAATACACGGTAAAATATTGTCCGTGTCGCAGGATTACCGTCCATCGATTGTATTGATCAAAAGTAGCCGTTACCACATCGCCTTCAAATACGGCGCGGGCTACGGCTCCTTTCTCGGTATCGATATTCACCCCGTTGTTCTCCACTTCCACGTACGAGAGCACGGGATGCTGATGCCGACCATAGGGATCGGAGATATACCCTTTCTCTACGGGCCAGGGCAGCCTGCCCATATTTCCTTCAAAATTGCTGGAAATGAGTTTTTCTTCCGGTGTTTCCGTTAATGCTGCTGCAGGGCTGGCGTTTGCTTCAGACGCCGATCGGGCAGCAGTTGAAGTCGTTGCGGCTTTTGCCCGTGCAGCCTCTTCGGCCGCCTTCCGACGGGCTTCTTCAATCTCACGCCGAATTAAAATGGCCAGCGTGGCATCCAGCTTTTGCTGGGCCCTGCGCTTGGCTTCAATATCGGCAAGAATTTGCTTTTCCCTGCCCTTAAGCGTGAGCAATAACTGGTTTTTTTCTTTCCGCTCTCTTTCCAGCTGTTCCATTTGCTTTTGTTGGGCACTCAATGCCTGCGTACGCTCCTGTTTACTGGCCGAAAGCAAACTGATTTTTTCTTTGAGCAAAGCTTCGGTCTGGATGATAGATTGTACCTGATGGCGACGATAATCACGCAAACGTTTCAAATAAGCATATCGGTGCAGGGCCTGGTTAAAGCTGTTGGCCGAGAGAATAAAGTTCAGGTAATCATACATGCTTCTGTTCTTGTAAGTATACACCACCTGACGCGCATATTCAGCCTTTAGCGTATCCAGATCCTGTTCCAGCGCCTGAATATCGCTATATGCTCTTCGAATATCGCGATCAATCAAGCTGATTTCATCATTCAGGTTTTCAATCAACCTGTCGCGCAGGCTGATTTTATTTTGCAACAGCTGCACCTGCCTGACGGTGAGATTTTTATTTTTCCGGATTTCTTCCAGATGTGCATTTGCCTCTTCAAGCTGGCGTTGGAGTTGTGCCTTTTCTCTTTCCAGTTCGGCTCTTGTGGGCAGATTAGCATTTTTTTGTGCATACACATTACCACACCAGCCCAGCCACAGGGCAAGAAATACACAGATATGGCGAATATGCTTATGAATCCATCGTTTCACACGAGCAAATTTAACCAAATGCCATGCAAAGCCACTTTGTTTCATGAAATGCGAAAAGATTTTTAACAGCGCATTTATCGTTGAGTGGTATAATGTGCCGGAACGAAAAACGGAAAACTCAATGATTGATTGAAAATCACATTTTGAATATCCACCTGCAGCGTTGTATGCTGCGAATCATTTACCTGCAATTGCCAGCCAGAAGGATATAACTGAAGGCTATCGGCATAAAAATATTGCACCACGGGCCGCGCCAGATTGGTATCGGTGATTGACGAGATCCGATAAGGTATCATCAGCTCGCTCCGCTGCCAGCGTAATGCCGGAAACGTAATCCAGAGACGATTGACCATACTGTCTGCCAGCATGGTCAAGCACACCGAAGCTGTATCTGCCTGTATCCCGGTTATCGTATCGCTTAAAAATACCGGATTGCCTACGAGTAAATTTTGTAGCATACGAAAATTAACCGGAACGCCTATCCATTCCGCAATTTCCTGAAAGCTTTTCTGATAATAAGTTCGTTTTAAACGATTGATGAACCATATACTATCGGGCGTGATAAGGGCGCGAGCTACTTCAATGCCCAGCAACGCCGTTGCATTCATCCAGATCAAACTATCCGACTGCATGCGCAGATTTACCACCAGGTTTTGTGCCTCATCATCCTGCATGAAATTCACTTTCAGACGTGCAGCATAGGTGCGAAAATGCAAGACATGTTGCTGTAAGGTATCGTACAAAACCATTTCGTCTTGAATCAGATTTGACGAGCCGGATGCAACAGATGGATGTATCTCCTGTGGGACAGCAGCAGTTGCCGCAGGTACAACATGCGTGGCTTTACGTGATGAAAATAGCTTATGCATGATGCTGCAGGAAGTCGCAGAACATAAATAAATCATACAGCTGCTCAGGATGACAAACGACCGTAATCTATGCATATCAATTCAATGGATATCGGGGTTTAACGAACGATATTTTATTTTTTGCTGTAAAATCAATGATGTATCGCCTTTTTCTACCGCCATTTTCCATGACGACACCGCATCGTCAATCCGATGCAAGGAAAAAAGAATATCTCCGTAATGCACCCAGTAACCCGGGCTTTGCTGGGCTTCCGGATGTGCAAGGGCTTTTTGCATCCACTCCAGTGCCTGCCGATAGGCTTTTAATTTATACAGTACCCAAGCATAGGTATCTTCATAACTGTAATTATCCGGTTGCAGATGCACGGCTTTTTGAATCATCTGTAAGGCCTTTTGCAATTGTTCTCCACGCTCGGCAAGATAATAGCTGTAATTGTTTAAAATGAGGTCATTGTCGGGTGAAAGCGCAAGTGCAGCTTCAAAGCAACTATCCGATCGATTGTAGTAGTGTAAATCAAAATACACCGTACCCAGTAGCGACAATATCTGGATTTTTATTTCCGGATCCAGTTCGGCCAGTTGCAGGGCACGTTGCAAAGTATCCGCTGCGGCTGATTCAGCATGTTGCCACACCTTTGCTGTTCCATAATAATAGTATCCATCAGGCTTTTCAGGGAAATGGAAAATGGTTTCCCGGCTCACGCTGGATAAACGCTCGGCCTGATGTGTCATCGCGTACAACTGCAGCAACCGTTGCCACCAGCTTATTTCCGTGGTATCGAGTGCAATAGCCCGGCGATATGCCATAGCTGCACTGTCTTCCCATACCCGGGTTGCATACCAGCGACTGGCATGCAGCCAGATATCTCCATACAACGCGTAAGCCCGGCTATCGTCCGGGTGTGCGGTTAATACCATCTGGCATAAGTAAAGCGCTTCCGCTACACGACTGGAATCGATCTCCACATACTGAAGAAAGGGATAAAGAAAATCGATCTTGTCTTCAATATCCAGATCAGGATTGGCAAATGCCCTGGCCATGTACCTGTAAAAAGAAGCCGTATCGCCCTGGCGACGAAACTGCAGCGCCATGGCAATCAACCCCTGCGGATAATCAGGATATTTCTGAAAAAGTGCCTGCCACACGGCAATAGCCGAATCGTGCATCTGTTGCTGATCAAATAGTTGTGCCAGCAAACGATAATAACGGGGCTCATCGGGATACCGGTTGATGAGTTTACGCACTTCTGCGGCTGCTTCAGCTATTTTATGCTGTTGCAGATAAATCCGTTGTTTCTGATATACATAGGCTTCCTGCAGACCATTGATTTTTTCAAGGGTGTCAAAAATCTTCAGGGCACTATCTTCCCGATGAAAGCGAGACTGGGCGAGCAATACAGCCTGATTGTAAAGATATTGCGTTTGGTAGGGCTGGCGTTTGTAAAGCGCTGCAAAAACAGCCGCTGCAGAGTCGTATCGTTTGTTCATAGCCAGCACGTCGGCATAGCTGATCTGATACCATTGATTGTTTGTATCCAGCCTGGTGGCTTTTTCAGCATAATAGAGGGCGCGCCAGGGCTGTTGCAACTGAACAAACAGGCGCGAGATCTCGAAATGTGCAGCTGCATTGTGCGGCGTGTAGGCCAGAAATAAAAACAAATCAAATAAAGCCCTGGTAAAATCTCCTTCCTGTTTCTGAATTTCTGCCGCAAAAAACAAGCTGTCCACATATTGCTGGCGGGAAGCGGAATCAGCAAAATGCATCAGATGGGTAAAATGCGGATAATACGATCGCTCAATCTTTCGAGCAGGCCTGCAGCTTACCATCATCAAAAGCAGCATACCCCAGCAGCATCCATATCGCAACCACCTGTTCATCGCCGGGTCAGGTTTTACCGGTATGACCAAACCCATGCTCACCCCGATCGGTAAGGGTTAGTTGCTGGGCTTCTACCCATTCAATTCTGACACAGGGAGCCACAATCATCTGGGCAATCCGGTCACCGGGCTGAATCCACTGGATTTCACCGGAAAGATTGATTAAAATCACCTGAATTTCCCCCCGATAATCAGCATCTATGGTGCCCGGAGCATTCAGTACCGTGAGCCCCTGCTTCCAGGCCAGCCCACTTCTGGGCCTGATCTGGGCTTCGTAACCTTCCGGTAATGCAATAAATAATCCGGTCGGAATCAATACCCGCTCACCAGGTTTTATGGCTATGGCCTCGGGAAGATGGGCACGCAGATCAAGTCCTGCAGCACCTGCAGTAGCATATTGCGGAACAGCAAAAGGGGAACGGTTGATGAGGGGCACCTTTACGGTATGCATAACAATACAAAAGTAAGGTTTTGTGGAAAGCAGGAGAAAACCTCAGCACCACGTGTTCACGGCTTCATGAGAAGCACAATCGCAAGAGCGGCAACGCCTTCTCCCCTGCCAATGAACCCCAGACGCTCGGTAGTCGTAGCTTTGATGGAAACCTGATCCGGATTCACCTGCACAATACGGGCAATCTCCTGTTGCATGGCCGGAATATAGGGTTTGATTCTCGGGGCCTGCAGACAAACCGTGCAATCCAGGTTGCATAGTGCATAACCCAGTTCCCGGACTTTGTCCACACACTGCTGCAGCAGGATGCGACTGTCAATACCCTTCCATGCCGGATCCGTATCGGGGAAATGCGTACCAATATCGCCCAGGGCAGCAGCACCTAACAGGGCGTCGCAGATGGCATGCAACAAAACATCTGCATCGCTGTGCCCTACAGCGCCTTTATCGGAAGGAAGACTTATGCCGCCCAGCCGTAAACCCCCTGCAATGTCGGTCGAGAGCTGATGAAAATCAATCCCCTGGCCAATGCGAAACTGAGGCATCTATTGCTTTTTACCAAAATCAAACAACAGCGAAAACCGCAGGGTATTGGAAAGTGGATTGCGTTGAATGCCAGACCCGGAAGGCACCAGATAGGAAAAATTCAGGCCGAAATTATTGTATTTCAATCCCAGTCCGGCCGTAAAATACTGCCGATCGCCCTTGTATTTGCTTTCATGAAAATAGCCACCTCGCACGGCAAAGAGATCATTATACCAGTATTCCACGCCGATGCTATAGGTAATCTCTTCTAACTCTTCCTTCAATCCACCCGGAGCATCACCAAATGACTTGAAAATGCCCTCCACCACACCGATATCATAATAATTTGCCAGTCCGGCCGAATCTTTAGGAGGAGTGGGTACCAGCAATTTATTCAGGTCGAGCGTGAAGGTGATCTTGTTGTACTCATCCGGCTGGGTGGTATATGCACCGCCTATGCCGAGGTTGGTAGGCAGGAAATTCTTCTGCGCCGCACCATTGGTATAAGAAATTTTGTTACCCACATTCGTGATGGCGGCACCGAAGCTCCAGGTATGGCTGCCTCCATTGTCGTTTTCCACCGTAGCCGTGTAGTAGGTCGATACATCGCCAGCTACAGCCTGGCCGGCTTTATAGGTGCTCCCATTATCGGGATTATATCCGGAAGCCAGGTTGGAATAAATGTAGCGCAAGGTGATGCCCAGCCCCCAGTGGTCGGATAATTTTCGCGCATATCCTGCATCAACAGCGAATTCCCGCGGATGAAACTGCCCCTGATCCATACCCCGAAAATCGTAGAACTGCACATTGCCCAGCGAAAAATACCGGAGCGAAGCCGCAATGGATTGGGTTTCATCCAATTGTTTGTATCCACTCACATCGGCCAGATATACGTCATTCACCAGCTGGGTTAACCAGGGCGTATAGGTAACAGATAGCGCACCAGGCTGAGTGGCAAAAGGAATTTTGGAAAGATTCCAATAAATGGAATTGGCATCGGGCGAAATAGCAAGCCCCGCATCCCCCAGGGCCCCGCTTCGGGCATCCGGTGAAATCCGCAAAAACGGGACGGCCGTATTAATCACATTTACCCTCCCATCAATCGACGTCGTAGAATCAATCTGCTGGGCTGCTGAGATCAGGGGTAACAAGGATATGCAAAGGCTCAAATAAACTGTGATGGCGTTCGATCGGGTCATGTATCGTTCTGGTTTGGCAATAAACAGGTTAAACTTACAACAAAAACTTTACTTATTGTAACTTTTACGCAAACTAATTTTTTTCTTAAAAACCAATCATCATGTAAACGATTCAATAATGTGTTTAGTATTTTAAAGTGTTCAGCATGACAAGAAAATAGCATTCACAAAAGCAAAAATATAGCCATTTTGCCTTCATGGTTCCGCACGGTCAAAACTTTTTACAGCAGGAATTTCATGCCAGGGAAAATTATTTTGCATACTTTTAAAGGCATTTTTGCGTTTCATCTTTAAAGTTTATTACACGGGTTGCCTTCATGGCAAAATAAATAAAATGTTTTTGCGTTTTTATTCCGGAAATCCAATGTGAAAAACCATGCGTACGAGATCAATTTTTTTATGGATGTGTGCAGGAGCGGCCACAGCTTTAATGTTCAGCTCCTGTAGCCTGTTTAAAAAGAAATATGAAAAATCAGCCGTAACGGGTTGGGATTATAACAATCCCAAATGGGGTGGATTTTATGTTGCAAAAAACAAAGAACAGCAAACCGGGCCCGGGCTGGTTTTTGTACAGGGCGGGACGTTTACCATGGGCGCCACCGAACAGGACGTGATGTACCAGTGGAACAATATTCCGCGGCGCGTTACCGTGTCTTCCTTTTATATCGATGAAACGGAAGTAGCCAATGTGCATTACCGGGAGTATCTGTACTGGCTCAGTCGGGTTTTCGGTCAAACTTATCCACAGGTATATCAAAAAGCTTTGCCCGACACGCTGGTATGGCGTAGTGAACTCGCTTACAATGAGCCACTGGTTGAATATTATTTCCGTCATCCGGCTTACAATTATTACCCTGTAGTGGGTGTAAGCTGGGAACAGGCTTCTGATTTCTGTAAATGGCGTAGCGACCGCGTAAATGAGAAATTATTAATTGATGCGGGCATTCTTTCCATGCAGGATATCGATAATGAACAGGCTGATAATGTATTTACTACCGGAGCCTATCTGGCTGGTCTGTATGAAGGCACTCCCGGTAAAATGGCGAATTCCCGGAAATCTCCCTATCGTAATCCGGATGGAACACCCCGCAACATTACGTTCGAAGACGGTATTTTGCTGCCCAACTACCGGTTGCCCACGGAAGCCGAATGGGAATATGCCGCCCTGGCTTATATCGGAGAAAATCCCAACCCATCCCGCAAAGAGGGCAAACGCGGCGAAGAGCTGATCATGAACCGGGAAGTCTATCCCTGGTCGATTAACCCAACCGGCTTGCGTGATCAGCGTAGAGGAAATTTCGAAGGACAATTTCTGGCCAACTTCAAACGCGGCCTGGGCGACAATATGGGTATTGCCGGTGGATTGAATGACCGGGCATCTATTCCCGCACCGGTGAAATCATTTTATCCAAATGCTTTTGGTATTTACAATATGGCCGGCAACGTAAGCGAATGGGTTGAAGATGTATATCGGCAACTGACACCGCTCGATGCCGATGGATTTAACTATTTCCGGGGTAATGTGTTCATGGACGTATATCGCAATGCTCAGGGGGAATTTGAGAAAGATAGCCTGGGAAGATTGAAAAAAATTGTGGAACCCGATTCCATTGCAGCCAAACGCCTGAATTACCAGCGTGCCGATGTGCGTGATTACCTGGATGGCGACAGCCTGTCGGGCGTCACCTATGGCTATGGCATCACTTCCCTGATCAACAACGAAACCCGGGTTATCAAAGGCGGCTCCTGGAACGACCTGCCCTACTGGCTTTCACCCGGCACCCGCCGGTATATGCAACAGAATATGTCCAGCAACACCGTGGGATTCCGCTGTGCCATGGACAGGGTGGGCAGCCAGGAAGGCAACGGCTTCCGCACCGGCAATTATTTCCGCCAACCCCGACAAAAACGTTAATCTCCTGAACTCACTTCATTTTCAAAGGCCTTTCCCGAACGCGGAAAGGCCTTTATTTTTGCTGCCAGCCAGCCATAAACCGTTATGCATGATTTCCATTCCCGAACTGTACGCCATCTACCGCCAGCACCCCCACATACAGACCGACAGCCGCAAGCTCCAGCCCGGTGAAATATTTTTTGCCCTGCGGGGCGTGCATTTCGATGGGCACCAGTTTGTGCAACAGGCCATCGACCGGGGTGCTAGCTATGTGGTAGTCGATCGCCCGGAAGCCATGATCAACGAACGATGCCTGCTGGTAAACGATACCCTGCAAGCCCTCCAGCAGCTGGCCCGCCATCACCGCCTGCAACAAAATATGCCTTTCCTGGCCATCGGCGGATCGAACGGCAAAACCACCACCAAAGAGCTCATCCGCTCGGTTCTCTCCACCACCTACCAGGCCTACGCCACACCAGGCAACTGGAATAACCACATCGGCATACCGCTCACCCTGCTGGGCATGCCCGAAGAAACCACCCTGTCTGTGATTGAAATGGGAGCCAACCACCCCGGCGAAATGTGGCAATACTGCGATATGGTAAACCCCACACACGGACTGATTACCAATATCGGCAAAGACCATCTCGAAGGATTCGGCAGTGTGGAAGGGGTGAAAAAAGCGTATAATGAGCTCTTCGACTATCTGCGGCTCACCCGAGGCATGGCTTTCGTATGCCGCGACCTGTCCGACGTGATGGAAATAGCCGAAGGACTGGAAAATATTTTTACCTACGGCCACCACCCCGAAGCCGATGTGAAAGCGCAGCTTATAGCAGCATACCCCTATATCCGACTATCCATTGCCTATCAGGACCGGCTATTTAAAATATCCACGCAGCTCATCGGAACGTATAATGTGCATAATATTCTGGCGGCCGTAGCGGTAGGCCTGTACTTTGGTGTATCGATACCCAACATCCAGGCGGGCATTGGCGGCTATATTCCGCAAAACAATCGTTCACAACGAATCGAGAAAGACGGCAATGTGTATATCCTCGATGCCTATAACGCCAATCCATCGAGCATGAAAGCGGCCATCGAGAGCTTCGCCGCCATGCCTGCTCCCAAAAAAATTTTGTTGTTGGGTGCTATGAAAGAATTGGGGACGGCAAGCCGAGCCGAGCATGAGGAGCTGGTGCGCTTGATTGGGCGGTATGATTGCTGGCAGACGGTAGCACTTGCAGGCGAAGAATTTGCCGGCATTCCCCACCCCTATCTGTACTTCCCCGATGCCCGGGCCATGCGTGGCTGGTGGAAAGCACAGTCCATCACCGGAGCACATGTGCTGGTAAAAGGTTCGCGCAGCCTGGCCATGGAACAGGTGATCGACTGAACTGCATGCCATCAAACAGGCTAACACACACGTTTGTCCGGCACAAAACCGATACCGTTATATTATCTTCACCTTTCGAAATAGTCGAGAAATACCAAAATTCCTTTACCCATGGCCTCTTCTTCACAACGTTTTCTATCGCTCGACGTGCTGCGCGGGCTCACCATCTGTTTCATGATCATCGTAAACACCGGCGCCCCCGGCGTTCAGGCCTATCCCCCACTGGAACATGCGCACTGGTTTGGTTTCACGCCTACCGATCTGGTGTTCCCCACCTTCATGTTTGTCGTGGGCAATGCCATGAGTTTTTCCATGAAAAAATATGTGCAGCAGGGCCCCGCCGCTTTCTGGAGAAAGGTGGTCAAACGCACCGTTATCATTTTTCTACTGGGCTATCTGATGTACTGGTTCCCATTTTTCGATTTTACCGACAGCGGCCAATTTTACTGGAAACCCATCAGTCATACCCGTATCATGGGCGTGTTGCAACGCATCGCCCTGGGCTATTTCTTTGGCTCGCTCATCGTGTATTACCTGTCGAAACGAGCCGCCATGATCCTGTCGGCCGCCATCCTGCTGGGATATTGGGGATTGCTCTACCTGTTTGGCGACCCGCATGCACCGCTCAGCATGACCGGCAATGCCGTACTCCGGCTCGATCGCTGGCTGTTTGGCGATAACCATCTCTACCATGGCGAGGGTATTCCGTTCGATCCGGAAGGGGTGTTGAGCACGCTGCCGGCCATCATCAACGTGGTGTGGGGCTACTACGCCGGTCAATTCATTCAGGAAAAAGGCAAAACCTATGAAACCATTGCCAAACTGATGATGACCGGAGCCATTCTCTGCTTTATCGCCTTGTTCTGGAACCTGAGTTTCCCCATTGCTAAAAAGCTCTGGACCAGTCCCTTTGTCCTCTATACCGTTGGGCTGGATTTGCTGATACTCGGCCCGTTGATGTACGGACTGGAACTGCGCACCGATCTGGCCCGGCAACCGACCATGCGAAAACTGACTTATTTCTTCGAGGTCTTCGGACGTAATCCATTATTCATTTATCTGGTCTCCGAGCTGCTCATTGTCGTACTCTGGATGATTCCCGTGGGCGATGTTGATCTCCCCCAATGGGTGAGCGACCATATTTTCCAGAAAATCGCCGCCGGAGCTTTTGGAGGGCTGCTCTATTCGCTGGCGTATATGGGCATCTGCTGGCTGGTGGGATATTTTCTCGATCGCAGGAAGATTTACATCCGGGTATGAGTCTGTATCAGGTTTCATCGTGAACATGAAGATCCTTCACGGAACCAAAGCCAATAGCATCTTTCATGGGCTGGTTTTCGGTGAGCTCAATGGCTTTTAATAGCTTATCGGGCCCGAAGCGGTCTTTGATATCATACACCGCACGTAGCAGGTTCTGCTCACGCACGGGATCCTCAAACAGGCTCAACGGCACCAGCTCGGCGGGAATGAAATCGCTCACCGCCACGCCCATCGCCGTAAGCTGATCGTTGATGAGCGGCTCACAGGAATGGGTAAGCATGAATTGTTCCATGCGCTGGCGAATCGCCTGCAACAGCCATGTGCCTTCCTGTATGGGCCTTGGCAATCGAATTACCTGACGCCACTGGCGGCTGTAGGCATACGTAAAGTTGACCACCACTTCCCGGCAACAAACCTGCTGACGAACCATACGCCGCTCCAGTGTCATGCATAAAGCCACCAGCAGATCTTCCAGCACCCTCGGGCTCCGGCGCTGGGCAGCAGAAATCTGTCGCATGGCCTGCATGGTTTTGTAGGGATGATCCATGATATCCACCTCTGCAAAATTGAGCCGATAATGCCAGTGCAGGCCAATCAGGCTCTGACAAACCCGACGCAGATGCTGGGGAGATGCATACCGCAATTGCAGCGGAGTATGAATGCCGCCTTTTTTCAGCCGATAGGCCATCCGTTCGGCAATACCCGGTAAGTCGGTAAGCTGCAGACCCGAGAGGATATCATCAAGGTTATCAGGCGTAATCATGACTAGTCCATCGGGCTTCTGCAATTCCGTGCCCAGTTTGGCCAGAAAAGCATTGGGGGCAATGCCAATGGAACAACGCAGCCAGTCGCCCACCTCCCGGCGGATATCGGCCTTGATCTGGCGGGCCAGCGCCATCGGATCGGGATATACCAGCTGATACGACCGCAGGTCAATCACCGCCTCATCAATGCTTTTGGGAATCACTTCCTCAGCATACCGGCGCAGCACCTCCATGATGCGGATATGAAATGCCCGATACCGCTCCGGCCGTGTTTCCAGCGGCACCAGATCCGGGCACAGACGCATGGCTTCCCGCAACCGCATACCCGTTTTCACCCCCCGCTGCTTCGCTTCAATAGAAGGTGCAATCACGCATCCATTCTCACCCGGATACACACAAACCCCTACCGGTCGGCCTCTTAAATAATAATTCACCTGCTGCTCACAGCTGGCAAAAAAGCTGTTCATATCCACAAACATCACATACCCCCCGCATGGTCGGGTATGAAGTGAATTCCGGTTCATATCTTCCGGTTTGATGCGGCAACCAAATTACTAAAAAATTTAGCATACGACAATTTGTGAAACCAGATTGTTAAGATTTTCGTATTTCTCCATACACGATTTGCAGAACCGATGGAAAGCCCGTAAATTCATAGCATATTTTGTATTGACTCACCTTTAAATATCACGGTTATGATGACGAAAAAACACATGGTAAGTGGCCTTATCGTAGCCTGCTTCAGCTTTCTGGCCCTTTCAGCTTCCGCACAAAAGACGGTTACTGTAAAAGGCGAAGTACTCGACATGAACTGTTACATGGCCAAGGGTGCTCATGGCGCCGGTCATGCTTCCTGCGCCAGAATGTGCCTCAAGGGGGGCGCTCCTGCTGGTTTGCTGACCAGCGACGGTAAGGTATACCTGCTGGTAGAAAACCACGACAAGGCTGCACCTTATGAAGAAGCACGTAAACATGCCGCCGAACAGGTGGAAGTTACCGGTACGGTAGAAAACAGAGGCGGCGTGCAGGCCCTGGTGGTAGACAATGTGAAGGCTTCGGGTGGCAGTATGTAAGCTTCATCCGCTCCGACAATCATCGCACCTGTTCCCCATTGGATAATGGGAATAGGTGTTTTTTATGTCAAATGCTTATGGAGAAACTACTTACGGGCATTCATCACATTACCGCCATTGCCCGGAACACGCGCGAAAATCTCGATTTTTATACCGGCATCCTGGGCCTGCGCCTGGTAAAACAAACCGTTAATTTCGACGACCCGGGAGTATATCATCTCTATTACGGCAATGAAACCGGAGCGCCGGGTAGTTTGCTTACGTTTTTTCCTTACGCCCGATGGAAAAGTGGACGTAAAGGAACAAGCATGGTGTACACCACGGCTTTTTCTGTCCCGCTGGCCTCACGCGATTACTGGGTGGAAAGGCTCCGACGGTTTCAGGTGGCTCAGCAGCCGATACAGGAGCGATGGGGAAAAGAACCTTTCCTGTATTTCGAAGACCGGGACGGGCTCGGACTGGAGCTGGTGTTTACCGATCAGGATGCCCGGCCGGCTTTTAGTTATGGCCATATCCCGGCGGCATATGCCATCCGGGGTATTCATCATGCTACAATCTGGGAAGCAGATGTAGCGCCCACCATCCGCTTGCTTACGGAGCACCTGCAACATCGTTTGATTGAGGAGCACGACAATCGTTTTCGATTGACTACCGATGACGATCGGCCCGGGCATTATGTGGATCTGCTTCACATGCCCGGTAGCCCTAAAGGCCTTCCCGGTTGGGGCACAGTCCATCATATAGCCTTTGCCACACCCGGCCGTAAAAGTCAGGATGACCTCCGCCAACGACTGATCGACAGCGGCTTTCAACCTACATCCGTACTCGACCGGCATTACTTTACTTCCGTGTATTTTCGTGAGCCGGGCGGAGTATTATTTGAACTGGCTACGACCGGCCCGGGATTTATGATCGATGAAACTCAGGAGGAACTGGGTACTTCTTTGAAATGGCCTCCTGTACTGGCTTCCCGCTACCCTGCCATGCATCCCCGACTTCCTTCCCTATCGCTTCATTTGCAGGCTTTTTCCTGAACCCGTCCAAAATTTTTCTTTTCATTCCGAAAATTGTTTTCTAATCTTGTACAATCAACACTTTTACCATGCGTATGCGCTTGTTTTTGTTGATGCTTTTGATCATGTCTTTTCGTGTACAGGCCCAGCAAGTGATTCCGCTGTATGCCGGATCGATTCCCAATTCACGCACGGATACAGCCGTTCATGAAATATCCACCACCGATGCTCATGGCATCGTGCGGGTGAGCGGTGTCACCCGGCCCACCCTAACAGCCTACCTGCCCGATCCGGCAAAAGCTACGGGCACGGCCGTCATCATTTGTCCGGGCGGAGGTTATGCCATTTTAGCCATTCAGCATGAAGGATATGATGTAGCTGAAACCCTGCGCCGATGGGGCATTGCAGCATTTGTGCTGAAATACCGCCTGCCCGACGACCGCATCATGATCAACAAATCCATTGGCCCCCTTCAGGACGCCCAGCGTGCCATTCAGTTAGTGCGGGAGCATGCCGCCGAATGGCATATCAACCCCCATCAGATCGGCATCATGGGGTTTTCGGCCGGTGGTCATCTGGCCGCCATGGCCGGCACACGTTTTCAGACAGCATATATCGACAACCCCCGACAGCTCTCGCTGCGCCCCGATTTCATGATCCTCTGCTATCCGGTGATCAGCATGACCGACAGCCTCACGCACATGGGATCGCGTGAACATCTGCTGGGCCAGCATCCTACCGAAGAACAGATTCGTGCTTTCTCGGCTGAGATGCAGGTTACGGCGCAAACACCGCCGGCCTTCATCATACAATCCACCGCCGATCCGGGTGTGAAAGTGGGCAATAGCGTGGCCATGTACATAGCCCTGCATGCGCATGGCATACCGGTGGAGATGCATCTGTATGAAAAAGGGCCACATGGCTTTGGTATGCACAACCCGGATACACCCGACCAATGGATGGTCAGGCTGCACAACTGGATGATCAGCAATGGATGGCTTCCCCGATCGGAGGCTCAGCCTGAAGTCTTTTGAGCCGCCGCCCCGGCTTTTTTCTGCAACTGTGCATAGTACTTACAGATTGCCCGCAGCCCGCAGATCTCACATTTCGGCTTGCGAGCCAGGCATACATACCGTCCGTGCAGGATAAGCCAGTGATGCGCTTTATGGATTTTTTCGGGAGGAAATAATTTCACCAGTTTTTGTTCCACCTTCAACGGCGTGTGTGCCGATGCGGGCACCAGCCCCAACCGGTGCGAGACACGAAACACATGCGTATCTACCGGCATGCGAGGCTGCTCATACAATACGGCTGCAAGCACATTAGCGGTCTTCCGTCCCACACCGGGTAATTGCATCAACGACTCCACATCACGCGGAATTTCTCCCTGATGCTGCTCCACAATCGCCTGTGCGGCGGCAATCAAATGTCGGGTTTTGCTGTTGGGATAACTGATGCTTTTGATGTAGGGAAACACTTCGTCAAAGCTCGCCCGCGCCAGCGCATGCACATCGGGAAAAGCCTGAAAAAAAGCCGGCGTCACCCGATTCACCCGTTTGTCGGTACACTGGGCGGAGAGCATTACCGCCACCAGGAGCTGATATGGATTGGCATAATGCAACTCGGTTTGGGCATCGGGCAAATGTTTTTCAAAATAGCTGACCAGAAAGGCCGCTTTTTCTTTCGCTTTCATGCCTTACAAAAATACGGCACTGCTAAACTTATTGGATAAATGCTTACCGGTAGAATGGGAGAAATGCTGAATCGGGGGGAAGGAAATTTATTTCCCCTGCATGCGCTCGGAAAGAGAATCGTTTTTCTTCAGGGCCGCATGCAACAGGATGGCGCGAATGGTAGCCGGATCGGGAGGAAGTTGCAATTGATCGAGCTGTTCCAGAATCTGGCGGGCTGCCTGTGCCTCTTCGCCTGTAAGCCCCAGGCTGCGGATGGTTTCCTCGATAGAGGATTGGCGTTCTCCACCATCCGGAGAGAATTGTTCTTCAGGGGTAAAATTGGCCATGAACCGGAGATTTGAGGTGAAACCATCTTTTCCATGTTAATCGAATATTAAAACGATGGCCCCCTCAAAATATTGTCAATATCAACGAGTTTTTTCAAACTCTACATTATACAGATCGGCCTGTGGTGGCTTAAAATAATAATGTGTGCGAGCGAATTGTAATAACTGCGCCGGGTCGTGCTGCAGCACGGCCTTTTGCTGCTCTGCCTGCTGAATCTGTTGTTCATAAAATGATTTTTTTCGCTCCAGCTCCCGGATCTGACGGCTCAGGCGCCACTGGGTGATAAGATCATCATGATCAAAAAATAACATCCATGCTCCGAAAATTAGAGCCGTAAACACATATTTGTTTTTGCACCAGGCAGGCAAAGGTTTCATGAGCCGGGCATTGGTATCAAGCGGAAAAGTTAAGGTAATTTAAAAAGATTTTTGGGAAAACGTGCCAGATCGCCTAATGATTCTTCGATACGCAGCAATTGGTTGTATTTGGCAATACGGTCGGTACGCGATGCCGAACCGGTTTTGATTTGCCCACAACCCAGCGCCACAGCCAGGTCGGCAATGGTGGTATCTTCCGTTTCGCCGGAACGATGGCTCATGATGGTGGTATATCCGTGCTGTTGCGCCGTCTGTACACAGGCAATGGTTTCGGTGAGTGTGCCAATCTGGTTTACTTTAATGAGAATACTATTGGCTACATGCCGGTCAATGCCCTGTTGCAGGCGTTTGACATTGGTTACAAACAGGTCATCCCCTACCAGCTGGATGCGGCGACCCAGGCGTTCGGTCAGCAACTGCCAGCCTTCCCAGTCGTCTTCCGCCATACCGTCTTCCAGCGATACAATGGGATACTGCTTGATCCATCCATCCCAGAAATCTACCATTTGTGCGGGGCTGAGCTCGCGACCATCAGACTTATAAAATCGGTAAACTTTTTTCTCGGACACATACATTTCGCTAGCAGCCGGGTCGAGTGCAATGGCTACCTGTTCGCCGGGTTTATAGCCGGCCGTTTCAATAGCACTGAGCACCAGTTCGATGGCCTGCTCATTGTGTTGCAAATCAGGTGCAAATCCGCCTTCATCACCCACGTTGGTAGAATATCCCTTTTGCTTCAATACTTTTTTCAGGCTGTGAAAGATCTCCACGCCCCAGCGCAACGCTTCACTGAATGAAGGTGCACCATGCGGTACAATCATGAATTCCTGGAAATCGATTTTGTTATCGGCATGTACGCCGCCATTCAGGATATTCATGAGCGGTACGGGCAGAAGGCTGGCTCTTACGCCACCCACATAACGATAGAGCGGCAAACCCAGTTCTGATGCAGCAGCTTTTGCCGCAGCCAGGCTCACAGCCAGTATAGCATTGGCTCCTAACTTCGATTTATGTTCCGTACCATCCAGTTCAATCATCGTGCGATCAATCCCTTCCTGGTCGGTTACTTCCCACCCCACAAGGGCTTCCTGAATGGTTTCATTCACATGTTGTACGGCCTTCTCTACGCTTTTCCCGCCGTATTTCTGTTTATCCTCATCCCGCAGTTCAAGGGCTTCATGGGTACCTGTGGATGCACCCGAGGGCACAGCCGCCACACCATATCCATCGTCTTCGGTAAACACTTCGGCTTCGACGGTGGGATTTCCGCGGCTATCCAGGATCTGGCGGGCATGGATGGAAACAATTGCGCTCATCTGTAAAAAATTTTGGTCAAGGAATGGATTCAGTTTGCGTAAGCTGGCGAAACACTTCTTCCAGTGATCGCATCCGGGTTTGCAAAGAAATGATATTCAAATTATTCTGCAAAGCGTAGCGGAAAAGATTTTTTTTCAATTCCTCGGCATCGGTGGCGACCAGTTGCCATTGATGGGGACTTAATGCACGAGCCTGCTGAATGCCCGGTACATCGCGCCACCACCCGTCGGCCAGTGTTTCGGCCCATTCTATTTCCAGCATATGATGAGCCGCTGCCTGCTGCTTTAGGGCTTCAATCTGCCCATCGGCTACAATCCTGCCCTGATGGATAATGATTACCCGATTGCACATGGCTTCTACTTCTTGCAGGATATGCGTCGATAGAATTACGGTTTTGCGCTGGCCCAGCTCCCGGATCAGCTGACGGATATCCACGATCTGGTTGGGATCGAGGCCCGAGGTGGGTTCATCTAAAATCAATACTTCAGGGTCGTGGAGCAAAGCCTGCGCCAGCCCTACACGCTGGCGGTATCCTTTTGAAAGCATCCCGATTTTCTTATGGCTTTCCTTTCCCAGACCGGTGAGGGCGATTACTTCATCTATGCGCTGTTTGCGACGTTTGCCCAGATGATGAATATCGGCCATCCATCGTAAATATTCCCGCACATACAGGTCCGGATACAGGGGATTTTGTTCGGGTAAATAGCCGGTGATGCGTTTCACAGCCAGGGGCGCCCGCACCACGTCCTGACCGCATACTTCAATCTTTCCCGAAGAAGGCTTTAAATAAGCCGTAATCATGCGCATGGTGGTCGTTTTTCCAGCTCCATTGGGACCTAAAAAACCCACGACTTCTCCGGTGTGGATGTCAAAATTGATATCCTGAACAGCGGGTTGCGTGCCGTAATACCGGCTCACCTGAACGAGTTTCACTGACATGAACACAGGCTTGTATGGCGAAAATACACGAGTTTAGCGGTAGTGGTTCTAACATCATGTTAAACCTTTACCTGCCACCACTCGATTTTTTACAAATGTAGGTGGCTCCCGTATTTTTACACCCATGCAAATCTTCAAATACACCACGCTGCTTTCGGGGATGATGGTTCTGGCAGTAGCTGCAATGGCTCAATCCATTCCGGTTTCCAATCCAGCACCGGATGCATTTGCATCACCCCTGCATATTCCCCTGCTGCTGGCCGGCAACTACGGAGAATTGCGCCCCGATCATTTTCATGCTGGACTGGACATCAAAACGCTGGGTCGTACTGGACTTCCCGTGTATGCAGCTGCAGATGGCTTCATCAGCCGGGTGGCCGTGTCCAATAGTGGATACGGCCATGTGATTTATATCCAGCATCCCAACGGTTACACCACCGTGTATGGCCACCTGGAGCGATTCATGCCCGCACTGGCCGCCTATGTAAAACAACAACAATATCGCCTGCAAAGCTGGGCCGTGGATCTGGAACTTCAGCCCGACCAGTTTCCCGTGCGCCAGGGCCAGCTGATTGCCTGGAGCGGCAACACGGGTGCTGCCGTGGGCCCACATCTGCATTTTGAAATTCGCAATACAGCTACACAAATCCCGCTCAATACCCAATTATTCGGCCTGCCGATTACCGATCATATTCCTCCGACCGTATATCGCATCGCTATTTATGATCGGGATCAAAGCCTTTATCTCCAGCATCCACTTCAGCTGCCTGTGCATGCTGTACATGGGCAATGGACCACGAATCCATCAGCGGTGGTGGTCAATACGGCACATGCCGGACTGGGTATCCAGGTGCTGGATCATGAAAATGGTACACCCAACAGGTTTGGCATCTATGAAGCACGCCTGTACGACAATGGACAACCTGTTGCAGCTTTCCGGCTCGATAGTATTCCGTTTGCCCTTACCGAAGATGTAAATGCACACATGGACTATCCCACCTGGCGTGAAGATGGCCGGCAATATCAGCTGTTTTTCCCTTTGCCAGGCAACCGCCTGCCCATTTATCAGCTTTATCGTCCGGGAGGGGTGATTGATTTAAGTGATGGTAAGTGGCATCACCTGAGCATAGAAGTGCAGGATGCCAGTGGAAATCAGCGCGTGATACGTTTTTCTCTGAGAAAAGCCGGGGCAACGGATGCTCATCCGCGTGTATCGGATACCTGCAGCAACAGGATGCAGCCCGGCCAGCACAACATCGTAGATGAATCGGATCTTTCTTTCGACCTGCCACCCGAAGCGCTGTACGATCGCATATGTTTCCATTACACGGTTAAATATACCCGGAACCCGCATCTGCTCTCTCCCGTTTATCATCTCTCTCCGGCTACCATTCCACTGAAAACCGATTTTACACTTTACCTGAAACCCCTTTCGGATATCCCCGAACCTTTGCACAGCAAATTGGTTATTATTCGTAAGGCTCCGGGCGAACAGGAGCTGCGTGTGGCAACATGGGCACCGGGAGGATGGCTGGCCGGGCGTTTTCGGGGATTCGGCGATTTTGAAGTGAAAGCCGATACCACAGCACCATTGATTATGCCCCTGGGCAAGCTCCACGACGGCATCCGGCTCACGGATGCACGCGAAATCAGGTTTCGAATCACAGACGACCTGAGTGGTATAGCCAGTTATCGGGCAACATTAGACGGAAAATGGTTATTGATGGGACAATTCAGAAACACGATTTATTATAGTTTTGATGAGCATTGTCCGCCCGGAAGACATACGCTTGTCATCACGGTAAATGACAACGTGGGCAACAGTCGGACGTATGAACTGCATTTTATTCGTTAACCTTAAAATTTCACACTTATGGCAACGCTGAATGAAGGCGATCTGGCTCCGGACTTTACCGGCGTCGACCAACAGGGTCGTACCATAAAACTCTCCGATTATCGGGGCAAAAAGGTGGTACTGTATTTTTATCCAAAAGACAATACTCCCGGTTGCACGGCTCAGGCCTGTAGCCTGCGCGACCATTATGCTGAACTGAAGCAGATGGGGTTGGAAGTCATTGGCGTCAGCACCGATTCGGTAGCCAGCCATCAGAAATTTGAGCAGAAATACCAGCTTCCGTTTACGCTGATCGCCGATACCGACAAGCAAATCGTCCAGGCTTACGGCGTGTATGCACCCAAAAAATTCATGGGCAAATCATTTTTAGGCACTGTTCGAACCACCTTTATCATCAACGAACAGGGTGTGATTGAAAAAATCATCCGCAAGCCCAACACGGCCCGGCATGCTCAGGAAGTAATGGCAGCTGTGCGGACATCCTAACCCCGACCTCCTTGCCACACCGGTGCTTGTTCTTTTCGTAATTTTATAAGGTTAACACAACCTTTCACGCAGTTCTATCGATTCGTGGAAGAACAAAGCAACAACCTGGTGCCCCTTACGGACGAACAACTTGCTTCCTTGTTAGAAGGTTGTAGGAAAGGCATATCTGCCAGTCAGCAACAACTCTACGAACAATTTTGCAGATATGCCATGGCCATTTGCTTGCGATATGCCCATCAGGAAGATGAAGCCCGACAGGTGATGAACGATGGGTTTGTGAAGATTTTCACCCATTTGCATCAATTCCGGCCGGAAAAGCAGCATCAGCACCTGGTGGTGAGTTTTAAAAGCTGGGTAAAGAAAATCATGATTTATACAGCCATCGATTATTATCGGGCAAATCGCAAGCACCAGCATGAAGAAGTAGATCATGCCGTGATGCATAAAGCCGCACCACAGGCCACACCGCTGGATAAGCTCAGCCACGAGGAGCTCATGAAAATGGTGCAAACGCTTTCACCTGCTTATCGGATGGTGTTCAACCTGTTTGTGATTGATGGATATTCTCACGAGGAAATTGCCCGTCAGCTGGGCATTTCGGTAGGTACTTCCAAATCCAATCTTGCTAAAGCCCGTGAAAAATTACGCAAAATGTTGTTGTCAAGATATGCAGAACTTTACTCCAGATATGAGCGATGATGAGCTGGACAGGCTTTTTCGGGAAGCCGCTGCCATGCATCAGCCTCAGGTACCTGCGGAAAACTGGCAGGAGATCGCCCGTAGGCTCGAGTCTGGCCGTCCTGGCCGGCATATCCGCTTCCGGCGCTGGCTATGGATGGGCGTAGCAACAGCTGCCGCAGCAGGCTGGCTTTCCTGGAAGCTATGGCTGCAGCCACAGGTATCCATGCGCGCTCCTGAACCCACCAGCCAGCAAACCCGTTCGGCACCATCAGGGTCTTCCATCACCGCATCTGCTTCCCATAACCATACGGCGCCAGCACTATCTGAGCCTGCCCGGGCTATACAACAAACACAAACCCGCACCAGCCAGCCCTCCGCCGGTGCATCGGCTCAACCATCCCCTATGCCCGGGATAGCCAACCGTACACACATACCCGATCGGGCCCAACCAGCCGTCAATCCACAAGTACCGACCAATCCACGCACAGCAGACCATCAACCCCTGCAACAGCCCACCACCCATGCCGACGAAGACGCTGCCACGACAAATCGTTCCTGGTCGGTGAATTTACCCCCGTTAAATTCCACCACCCACCCACAAATCCATCTCCCGGTGCAGCAAACCATTCACCTATCAAATGCTGATTTTAAGCGGTTTTCAGCTTACCGGTGGACATTCAGCATCATGACCGGTCCCGCCTGGGCTCGACTACCCGATAAACCGGCCGCGTATTCTTCATTTGGTACGGGATGGATGCTGAACGTGAGGCTTTCATCTCGCCTGCATGCAACAACGGGTATGCTGTTCAGCCGGGCCAACTACAACGGCACTGCAGACGATTATCACATGCCCCTCACCCCCCAGGAAAAAGAAAATATCAAATCCATTCAGGCCGCCTGCAAAATCACGGATGTGCCCCTCAACCTGCAATGGGATATCGTTGCCGGGAGCCGTCAACGATTATTCGTAGCAGCCGGTATCTCGTCCTATTTCATGCGAAAAGAAGATTACCGCTATACCTATAAACGCTATATGCCCGGCTACCCCTGGCATGTATCACTCGATAATGTAAACGAACATTTCTTTGCTATCGGCAACCTTTCCATCGGATTTGAACAATCCATCAGTCCGCATTTTTCCGTGCAGGTTGAGCCTTATTTCAAATTGCCGCTTTCGGATATAGGCTATGGCCAGGTAAGATTGCAGAGCCTGGGTAGCTGGTTTTCGCTGAACTATCATTTTTAACCTTAACAAAAAATTAGACGCACAGGCCAACCCCATAGGTCGTAAACCCGTTTACTTTGCTAAACCTTTTAATGATGCATCTGCTTCAAAAAATTCTTTTTCTCGGCAACATCCTACCACTGACTTTTTTCCCGACTCATGCGCATAAGCCTGCATCTTCCGGCACTGCCGCCGATATCCTTATCTGCCGAAATGCGCATATCTCCTTTTATTCACCGGCACCCATTGAAGATATCAAAGCAGAAAGCGATCAGGCCGTTTCGGCATTAAACACTGCAAATGGCAGTTTGTATTTCAAGGTCATGATCCGCAGCTTCACCTTTCGGAGAAGTTTGATGCAGGAGCATTTCAATGAAGACTTCATGGAAAGCGACAAATATCCTTATGCTGAATTCAAAGGTAATGTATTGCAGATGCCCGATCTCAGCAAGGATGGCAATTATCCCGTACAGGTGCAGGGCATATTAACGATTCATGGAGTAAGCAAAAACTACACGGTGCCAGCCACACTCACTGTAAAAAATAAACAGGTAAGCGGACATGCCGTGTTTAATGTAAAACTTGCCGATCATCAGATTCAAATTCCAAGATTATTGATGAAAGATATTGCCGAGCAGGTGCAGGTTACGGTGGATGCTCTGTATAGCGTGGATAATTCCGCATCGGGCAGTCCGGGCGCATAACTGATGGCACTGCACCGTTAGGCTAATTTGTTTCTTCGAGATAACTCATAATATCTCGTGTGTGGAAATGCTATCAAGAAGCGATTTCACCCGCACGCTCATCCATCATTGCATAGCAATCTGCACATTTCCCGCCTGCTTACAGGCAACTTCAACCGCTGATTATCCGATTCTTTCAGGTACAAACGGAAAACATGAAAAGATGTTATGCATGGCCGATGCTGATGCTGGTGTTATTTCTGCCCCATGATGGCCGGTCGCAGCAGGATCTGAGCAAACTTTTTGCGGATAGCACCGCCACACATTTGCCCGTCATAGCCACTTTCAAAGGCACCACACTGGTGAATCTGCAAACCACCAACACTTTACATGCACATGATTTGCTCTTCATCGTTGGGCATCGTTTTGGCGATTTTGCAGGAAGCAATGGCGGGGGTAAAACTTTCTTTGGAATGGATGCGATCAGCGATGTGTTAATCGGATTCGAATACGGATTCAGCAATCGTTTCACCGCCGGAATAGGTCGTGATAAAGGAGCGCCAAACGGGGTTTCTGAATTTCAAACCCAGCTCTTTTACCTCACGGCAAAATACCGATTGCTCGATCAAACCAGCGATGGACAGATGCCTGTTTCACTTGCGCTGTTTGCCAGAGGGGTGTTCAGTGCAGCACAGCGCCAATCCATCCCACAATCGAATATCGATTTTCAGCAATTTGGTGACCGCTGGAGTGGAGTTGTGCAATTCTTGTTCGCCCGTAAGTTCTCGGAAAGCTTTTCTGCGGAATTGATTCCCACATGGGTAGCTCGTGCCTTTACGGCTCCGCATGACCCCCATCTGATGTTCGCCTTAGGAGCCGGATTTCGATACAAAATCAACAAACGCATGGGCATCATCGCCGATTTCGCAGCACCTTTCCGCAGCCAGGCTTCACAGAATTACTATAAACAACAATTCAATCAACATTTCTATTTTCCCATCGGCATTGGCTGGGAAATAGAAACGGGTGGACACGTGTTTCATATTGAATTCACCAATGCCACTTCGATTCTGGAAAATCAATTCATACCCGGCACCACCACAAGCTGGACCCGGGGACAATTTCGGTGGGGCTTCAATCTCACCCGCACTTTTACGCTTGCCAGAGGAGCGGCAGCAGATTGGAAGCAGTAGGGTTGTTGCATCAGGTAGGGTTGATCGCCGGCATCATCGTCCGGAAAGATCAACCCTTTGTTTTTGTTCCTGTAAATTTTACAGGATAGTATCATAAAATATTTATCTTTACACAAATCAACCTACAAATGAAAAAGGTCACGGAAGGCATCACCATAAGCGTGGAAACATTTTTTCAGCCCGATTATTCCAACCCCATGGGTAATGAATTCATGTTTGCCTACCGGATTACGATTGAAAATGATAATGTGTTTCCCATAAAATTGTTACGCAGACACTGGTATGTGGTCGATTCCAATGGCGTAAAACGCGAAATTGAAGGCGAAGGTGTAGTGGGTATGCAGCCCATCATTGCTGCGGGCGAGCGCTATCAATATGTTTCAGGTTGTAACCTGCGTACCGAAATGGGTAAGATGTATGGTACCTACCTGATGGAAAACCTGATGACCAAACGGGTTTTTGAAGTAAAGATCCCCGAATTTCAAATGATTGCTCCACTTAAGATGAACTAATGGCCTGATGATATGCGGAAACGGTAGCGGTCATCCAGGTGCAGGCTACGATGGCGGCGGTTTCCGTGCGCAGCCGGGTATGCCCGAGTGAGATTTCCTGCCAGCCCGCTTTCCGCGCCATCTCAATTTCTTCCGGTGTAAAATCTCCCTCCGGTCCGACCAGTATACATTTGCTGCCCGTTTGTGCTACAAATTGCCATACAGCAAGCTTCGCAGCTGGCTCACAATGCGCTATAGCTCGCCTTTCCGCAGGACATGCATGTATCCATTCGGCAAATGCAATGGGAGGATGGAGTTCGGGTAAGTAAAACTGGAAGGACTGCAGCATGGCTGCAATCATCAACTGGTGATATCGTTCGGGTTTCCACCGACTATAGGTCGAGCGCACGGTGATCAGCGGATAGATATGCCGGATGCCGAGTTCCGTAGCTTTTTCCATGAGCCATTCAGCCCGCCCGGCATGATGCGGCAAGGCTACGGCCAGGATATGCTCGGGTGGCGAAGGTTGCGGCACGACCGATGCGAGATGCACAACAGCCGAGGGCGGGGATGATTTCCGACCGCTACGCTGGGATGATGCTCCAGCCCGGATCTCTACGAGTGTGGCCTCGGCCTTCAATCCACGCCCATCGGTAAGCAACAACCGATCGCCCGGCTCCATGCGCAGTACCTGAAGGCAATGCCGTGCATTCCCGGCATCCAGCTCAACCTGTTCGCCCACATCGGGTATAGCCTCTACATAGAGCAAAGGCCAGGTATCCGTACGTTGATAAGCGCAATATGGGGCATTCATGGTTAAAACGGAGCGTCGTCGTCGAGATCATCGGTGTATTCATTCATTCGGGAAGGCCGTTCAATGTATAAACGAGCCGAATCATTTTCCTGATATGCACCAGATGAGGATTTACCAAAAGGCGATGCAAGGCCCTGCTCTTCAATTTCAATGAATTTTTGAATCGCTTTCAACATCTTCAATTTTATCGTGTCCAGCCGGCCATTGCGATGCTTGGCAATACGCACATAGGTTTCGCCCTCGGTAGATTCTCCGAATTCATTGGTGGTGATGTCATAATATTCCGGACGATACAGGAAAATCACCACATCGGCATCCTGTTCAATCGCGCCCGATTCGCGCAGGTCGCTGAGCTGAGGCATTTTATTGGTTTCCTTCCGTTTTTCCACCTCACGACTTAACTGCGAAAGAGCGATGATGGGGATTTCCAATTCTTTCGCCAGCGATTTCAGGTCACGGGATATTTTGCTGATTTCCTGCTCGCGGTTCACATTTCGGTTCTCATGATTGCTGCTCATGAGCTGCAGATAATCGATCACCACCAGTCCGATCTGATGTTTCCCCTTGAGGCGCCGGCATTTAGCCCTGAGTTCAAAAATATTCAACGCCGGTGTATCGTCAATGAAAATAGGTGCCTTGGCCAGTTTGGCCACTCCCTGGCTGAGCTGGTTAAATTCATAATCCGCCAATTTCCCCCGCGAGATGTTTTCCAGTGAAATTTCGGTTTCCATCGCCAGAAACCGCTGTACGATTTGCTCGGCCGACATTTCCATGGAAAACACGGCAACCGGAACGGGCTGAGTGGGATGCAAAGCTGCATTGCGCGCCAGATTGAGGGCAAAGGCCGTTTTCCCCACAGAAGGCCTCGCAGCCAGAATAATCAGGTCAGATTTCTGCCAGCCATAAGTTACCGCATCGAGGGCTTTGAAGCCCGAAGGTACACCCGTCATGTTGTCGGATCGATTGCGCAACTCTTCGATGCGCTTGATGGCCCGCACGACCAGCGAATCAATCGGCGAAAAGTTCTGCCGCAGGTGATTATCCGTGATTTCAAACAATTTGGTTTCGGCATCATCGAGCAAATCAAAAATATCCGTACCTTCTTCATAGGCCTCGGTGATGATTTCTCCGGAAATCCGGATTAATTCCCGCTGGATGAATTTTTGTAAAATAATCCGGGCATGAGCCTCGATATTAGCCGCCGAAACCACGGCATGGGTGAGCTTGGTAACATAAAATGCACCTCCCACCAATTCCAGCTCTCCGGTTTTGCGCAATTCTTCGACTACAGTCAGAATATCTACGGGCAGGGATTTATCGGCCAGTCGCCGGATAGCCGCAAAGATCCGCTGATGCGCTTCCACATAAAAACATTCCGGCTTCAAAATCTCGAGTGCGGTTTCATAGGCCGTTTTTTCGAGCATAATTGCACCCAGCACGGCCTCTTCCAGGTCGGGCGCCTGAGGAGGAACCTTGCCATACATTAACCCGCTCAGGTCTACAGGCTTTTTTCTGCTGGCCGCTGATCGGGAATCCTTTCTGATATTTATTTCCATCAAACAAATACTTTGGGTTTCGAGGTAGAGGTGTATCTATGAACACAATATGAAAAATTCATGAATTCATCATGAACTTTTCATGCTGTTGATTCTAAGGTAAAAGGTTTTTAAGATTTACGAAGATGCCCTGCTGCAAAAAATTTATTCCGCAAGTATGCACAGGTTATCCAACAAGTTAACCAAAGTTATGCAGGTATTTTGATGAAGTTTTCCACCATTTCTGCAAAAAATCATCATTCCAGACATCATTTTCCACAAAACTCGTGAAAAAAGATTTTTCGGTGATTGCTTGCTGGTTTGTAAAAGTTTTTCTACGGCATAACTTCTTAATTTTACGCCCCATCGTACGGATGAAACCAAGCTCATTCGCTACGGAATAGCAGGGTTAGGCAACACCTCAGGATGCGCGCCTCAAGCCCTGGTTAGTACAGTAGAACAGTACCAAACAACTGGAATTTCATGAAGATCGCATACCGATGGTTGTTACGATACTTACCGCTGGGCCAGGCCGGATGGCCTGCAACCTTAGGCGCGGAAGACATAGGTAAAATCCTTACTTCTGTAGGGTTGGAAGTAGAACAATTAAGCAGTTTTTCTTCCATACCCGGTGGATTGGAAGGCTTGATTGTGGGCGAAGTGGAAGCCGTATGGAAACATCCGCATGCCGACAAGCTGCAGCTCACCCGCGTACAGATAGGCAACGGTCGCTCGTTGCAAATTGTATGTGGCGCTCCTAATGTTGCCGTCGGACAAAAGGTGGTGGTAGCATTACCCGGCACCACACTTTATCCCACGGGAGGTGAGCCTTTTCAACTCAGAAAAACAAAAATCCGTGGCGAAGAAAGCGAGGGCATGCTCTGTGCGGCCGACGAAATCGGACTGGGAACCGATCACAGTGGTATTCTGGTGCTCGACCCTTCGGCTGAACCTGGTGTTCCGCTGACCAGATACGTGGAAGTTTATCATGACCAGGTGTTCGAAATCGGCCTCACGCCCAACCGCATGGATGCCATGAGTCATCTGGGGGTCGCCCGGGATCTCTGCGCATATATCAATCATCACCACCGACTCAGGGGAGGCCTTCAATGGCCCAATGTGCAGGCCTTTCCGGAAGCCGGGCTGGAGCCCTCTCCCATCCAGATTGAAATTGAAGCTACCGATGCCTGCCTGCGATATGCCGGTTTGCTCATTGAAAACGTACGGATAGCCCCGTCTCCCGGCTGGCTGCAGGCTGCCCTGGAGTCTATCGGCGTTAAACCCATCAACAATGTGGTAGATATCACCAACTTTGTGCTACATGAGTGTGGCCAGCCGCTGCATGCTTTTCATGCAGAAGCGATAACCGGTAATGTTGTCCGGATCAGAAAAGCACGTACCGGGGAACACCTGCTCACCCTCGACGGGAAAGACCGGCTGCTGGATAACGATGACCTGATGATCTGCAATGCCGACGCTCCTATGTGCATCGCCGGCGTGCTCGGCGGTATGGATTCCAGTGTTCAACCCGAAACCCGCCATATTTTCCTCGAAAGTGCAGTGTTTGCCCCCCGAAGCATTCGCCATACTTCGTTGCGCCATAACCTGCGTACCGAAGCCGCCCTGCGCTTTGAAAAAGGCGTGGATATCACCTGCGTACCTTATGCCCTCAAACGAGCGGC